>MDTG01289581.1_pt1 | contig 65145 bp, 67 predicted proteins | sample 811421 | NCBI WGS metagenome assembly MDTG01 (sample SAMN05326645, study PRJNA326480) | marine metagenome | isolation source: seawater | place: Pacific Ocean: South East | collected 2011
GCAGTCTGGTAGCTCGTCGGGCTCATAACCCGAAGGTCGGGAGTTCAAATCTCCCCCCCGCCATTAAGTTTTTAAAATCCTATAATTTAATTAATTTCAATTAATTAAATTTAATTTCTGTTGGATGTTTTCTCAATGTTGTATCTCGTCAAAAATGATATATAGTTTCAAAGTATATTTATAAAATCGTGAACAATCTAGATAATTTTTTTTATAATGGTAAAGAATATTTTGTCAATAAATATCTTGAATATTCAAAAAACCTTATAGATAATGTAAATAAAGATGAAATAAGAATATTCATCGAACAGCTAATAGAAGCAAGGCAATCAAACTCAAATATTTTCTTTATGGGTAATGGTGGAAGTGCATCTACTGCGAGTCATTTCGCAAACGATATAGCAATAGGTACAAAAAGTTTATCAAAACCTTTTAAATGTATAAGTCTAAATGATAATCAAGCCATATTAACAGCAATAGCAAATGATTATGGATATGAACATATATTTACAAAACAATTGTCAGTCTTAGCAAAAGAGAATGATTATATTGTTGTAATTACAGCATCAGGTAATTCTGATAATATTATAAATGCATTAAAATATGCTAAAAATAAAAAATGTAAAAGTATATCTATTACAGGATTTGATGGGGGTATATGCAAAGATTTAGCAGATTACAATATACATATCAAAACTGAAAAGGGTGAATATGGACCGGTTGAAGACTTACATATGTTGCTAGCAGGATTAATAGGTTCATACTTAATAAGACATATTAGAGAAGAAAATAAGAACAATAAAATTTAATAGACTTATTTACAATTTCAGAATTATAAAAATATATTTAACACAATAATAAAATAAAAAATTAGTATTATTACCTATTGCTAATTCACTTAAATTCTAGCAATTTTAGTAAAACTATCTTTAACTAATGAGCCCACTACCTGAACTAGTACAGTCAACTCCTCAAGGGGGAACAATTCATAAATATAGATTGACAGGTGGGAAATCAAATTTCATGAGATATCTAGGGTGTTATATGGGTTCTTGCAAATTTTGTAATGATCTTGATGAAGCCGTAACTTATGTAAAAAGTAAAGAAAAAGTAGTTCAGTAAGAAAAATCCTTGTCATTCTTTTTTTATATTTAATTTATATTTCCGTAACATTAGACTCCTTTGTAATAATAATAGTAACGTTCTGATAAGAGACCTTGTATTAAAAAACCAATGAATGCTAGATAAGCTGTGTGGAGAAGTTATTTGCTTAATAGCCAAGTATTTGGTTTAAAAAGAATTTAAACCTAAACAGAGCTAAAAAGCAGGATTTATTCTATGAGTAATGAAGGCTTAAAAAAAATAGATAGTCTCAATTTTGGTAGTAAAACTACTTTAAATAAAGATCTGAGTAAAAATAATCAAATAAAGAAAAAAGATGATTCATCTGCAAGGCCATCAAATCAACTTAAAGGCTCATTATTTGGTTGGTACTCTGTATTAAGTAGCTCATCACTAAAAGAAAATAAAATTTATTCATTTTCTATGTTTAACGAGCCTCTTGTTATCTATAAAGACAAGGATTCAAATGTTAAATGTATTAAAGACTTATGCCCACACAGAGGAGCATCTTTTATTCAGGGTGAAATAAAAGATGGAGAACTGGTTTGTCCATATCATGGTGCAAAATTCTCCCCTAATGGAGCTTGTACAAATATTGATCGAATTACCTGTAATCATATCGTTGATACAAACTATGATAATTATGCAAAAAAAATTCATCTTTATCAGTATCCCTGCGTAGAGAAGGATGGTTATATTTATATTTATTACACAGGAAAAGCAAAAACTAATTTAAGTGAATTTAATATTAGAACAAAATTAGAGGATACTCTTCCTGATTCATTTGGATTTAAGATTTCAGAATATGCTTATGAAGAAGTAACCGTAGATTTTAAATGTGATTGGTCAAGAATAATAGAAAATCATTTAGACATATTGCATATTTTTTGGGTACATGGTGATACCATCCCTGATAAAGATGTCAGTAAGAATGTAATTACAAGTTTCGATCAAGAAATATTAAGAGAAGAGAATCAAATACAAAGTAAATATAATCATAAAGACAAGTCAAAAGGTGAGTTTATAACTATAAAATTCGTTCCTCCAGGAAGAGTTATTATTTATAAAGGAGAGCCAAATGTCTCTAGATATGTACAAGTATTAGACCATGTTCCACTAGCAAATAATAGAGCTAGAGTTATAGTTAGGCATTATAGAAAATTCCTTAAAAATAAAGTTTTTAATAAGATAATAATGTTTAGGCAATTACAACAAAGGATTTTTTATAAAGTATTTCAAGAAGACTATATGATACTTAGAACACAAACTTTTAACCAACAAATGGGATATATAGAGAAAGATAATGTTAAGTTATTAGGAGAAGATAAAATGGTTCAATATTATTGGGACTGGTTACAAAATGCGCTAAACAAGGATAAACCCTGGGATTTACATTCAACAAACTTTAATACAAACACTATTCATGAAGATCTAGGCATGTTATATCCACCTGAGAACCCATCATTAGCCAAGAAGAATATATGGTCAATAAGATATAATCTATTTTTCAGAGCACTAATACCAATTGGATTTATTATATTAATCTTATAATTTAATTCTTTCTTTATGAACTGGCTTGAGTTAAAAAATATAAATGTAATTAAAAATAATAACTTAATTTTAAACAATATAAATCTACAATTAGACTATGAAGGTATAACTACAATATTAGGTCCTAATGGATCCGGAAAAACTACATTATTAAATTTAATTTATAGAAACGTATATCCTTTAATCAGAAATGACAGTTATATAAAAATATTTGGGATGGAAAATATTAATATATGGGATATACGAAAAAAAATTAGTATAGTTAATACCGATATTCATAATAGAATTAAAACTAACTTGACTGTTTACGAAGTTATTTTATCAGCATTATTTGGAGGTATTGGAGTGAATATAAATAATAATGTTAAACCAATACATAAAGAATTAACAGATCAAATTATCGATGATTTAAAAATAAAAGATATTGCTAATAGTAAATATTCAATTTTATCAGATGGACAAAAAAGAATAACATTAATTGCCAGATCACTAATTAATAAACCAGAAATTTTAATACTAGATGAACCAACAATTAATCTCGATCTAAAATCCTATTTTTTACTAAAAGAATCAATTGAAAACATAAGTAAAAATGATATTACTATTCTTTTCATTACTAATAATCTTGAAACAATACTAAAAGATACTAGAAGAGTAATTTTTATGAAGAATGGTAAAATAATCGCAAATGATAATCCAGATAAGCTTCTTAATAGTGAACAAATAAATAAACTATTTGATACAGATCTCATTATTGAAAAAATTTATGATACTTGGAAAATATTTAATTAAAAAAGTAAAATTATTATCAAAAAAGTCATTATAAATAAAAAAGTAAATTTATAAACATTGATAACTTTTATGTTTTTACCAGAGCTATAAAACTTTTGTTTATTTAATGGCTTCCCACAATCCATACAAATTAATTTTCCGGCCAGAGCTCGGTCAGCTCTGAAATTAATACTTCGGCAATAACTGCATCTATTTTTTATCATCATAAATTTTTATATGTAAGTTTTCTTCGATAAAGCGTAATGGGTAACTCATATTCTCCGAATAATTTAACAGAGAATTGGAAAAATATGAATGGGTGAGTTTATTTTCATAATCGTATAAAAATGTAGCGCATCTTTGCGACATGTATTTCTGATTTGGAAAATAACTTTTCCAATTAGCAAATATTTCTAACATATTGAATAATCTTAATGTAGCTAATTCAAATGGCCTTAAACAATTTTCACTATTAAATTTATCAAATAATATTGTATTAAATTTAGATTTTTTTGATAAAAATAATGAATTATTATCATCATTATTAAATATTTTTATGGAATCTTTATCTCCCAAATAACCTCTAAAGACCTCTTTTAAGGTTCCTGGAGAATTAATACCTGCACACATTATCAATAGATTGGCAGCTGCACTTACAGGAAAATTCATGCCGTCATTAATACCTAATTTTTTATGCAACGAATTGTCTGAAACCATATTTATTAGATTTTCCGGTATTTCTACATAACGAGCAAAACAACTTTTTGATTCCTCAGTACCGATAGCAAAAATAGTCAGTTTTATATTATTTACTTTTAATTTCTCATAATATCTATTGAGATTTTGAATATATTCAAAGCTGTCAAAGTCGCCAAGAGATCCCAAAACAACGACGAGGTTTCTTTTATCTTGTTCAAATAAAGGAAAACTAAATTCTTTATTTGACTGTATTAATTTAATTATGTCCATAATTGCTTATAGGAAAAATTTTCTCAGAAATGAGTGCTTATCAGAGTTTGTGTTCTTTTAGAAATTTTGTAACATCTATTAAGGTAACGAATGATATTTGAATTGTGTACAAATTCTACATTTTTAATAAGCATTGTGAAGGTTTTAGATACTTCAGGATCTATGAAATATCCTCTAAGGGCCCTTTTACGTTCTTTACCGTGCAATCCTACGGGAACCCTGACGTTACCTACGACTGGTACGCGGGTAATTCAGGAACGGCCAACCGCTCAGGAAAATTTATCGCTGCGCATGCTGCCCATGCTGGTTTGATGATGTTCTGGGCAGGTGCGTTCACACTTTTCGAGCTAGCTCGTTATGACGCTTCTGTTCCCATGGGGAATCAGAACCTAATATGTCTGCCTCACCTTGCAACTCTAGGTATTGGTGGCATAGAAAACGGAATAATTACTGAACCATACGGTTGCACAGTTATTGCCGTTCTACACCTTATTTTTTCTGGTGTTCTTGGTGCGGGTGGAATTCTTCACTCCACAAGATATGACGGAGATCTAGGTAATTACCCAGATGGAAGTCGCCCTAAGAAGTTTGACTTTGAATGGGATGATCCAGACAGATTAACTTTCATTCTTGGTCACCACCTAATCTTCCTTGGTTTAGCCAACGTTCAATTTGTTGAATGGGCTAGAATTCATGGAATTTGGGATAGTGCTCAAGGAGTAACCAGAACAGTTCAATACAATCTCGATTTAGGGATGGTATGGAATCATCAAGCTGATTTCTTACAAATCACAAGTCTTGAGGATGTTATGGGAGGTCATGCTTTCCTTGCATTCTTCCTAATGATTGGTGGTGTATTCCACATAATCACTAAGCAATTTGGTGAATACACTGAATTTAAAGGAAAAGGCCTTCTATCAGCAGAAGCAGTTCTCTCATACTCTCTTGCTGGTGTTGGTTACATGGCTATTGTTGCTGCATTCTGGAGCTCAACAAATACAACTGTTTATCCAACAGAGTTTTTTGGAGACGTTCTCAAACTTCAGTTTGATTTTGCTCCATATTTTATTGACACAGATTCATCACTAGCTGCCGATGCTCATACTGCTCGTGCTTGGCTTGCAAACGTTCATTTCTATCTAGGCTTCTTCTTCATCCAGGGTCACCTCTGGCATGCTTTGAGAGCCATGGGATTTGACTTCAAACGTGTAGGTAAAGCGTTTGACAATATGGAGAATGCAAAAATTACTGGTGGTTAATTCACTTAATTTTTTTCTCATCAAATGACCCATCTAATGGGTCATTTTTTTTTGCAAATTTTTTCAAATAAGAAATCCTAGAAAATCTTGATTCACTCAAGAAAAACTAATTTTTGTGAGTTTAATCACGGTAAATACTACTAAATGTTTCAAATATACGAAAAAGCTTATTGTTATTGAGAATCGCTTGCAAAAAGAGGTGAAGGATGTGTAAGTTGTATTCAACAAAAATCACACCTTGCTGTTGCATAAATGAGCTTCCGCTTCATGCCTGACACCGCAATATCAGCTGTAAGAATGGCAACTGGACAATCAGTGCTAATTGATCCTTCTGCTCGTTCTGGAAATGCTTGTTTAGAAGTAATAGAGGGAATAGCTAGAGTTTATTGTCCTTGTGAAGAGACTGAGGGAATGACATTGGCATTCCTTCAAGCAGGAGATCAACTAAGGACTGACAGACTTTGCAGTGAGGGTGTATGTGTAGAAGCACTTACTTCTCTCTGCTTTAGAAGTGATGCTGAAGTTAACGAAACTGGTGGATTTGATGCAGTTAATGAGTGGACATTACAACTTCTTAGAATCAGGCACCTAGGCAACGCTGAACAAAGGCTCCAGGCTTTATTTGCTCTATTAGTTAACAGGCTAGGAAGAAGATGTGGAAACTGGTGTCAGCTGCCTTTCAGACTTACGCATGAAAGAATTGGAGAGTTAATTGGTTCAACAAGAGTTACCTCAACAAGATTGATTTCAAGACTCAGGTCAGCAAATTTATTAGTTGCTCCTTCCGGTGAGCAAACTTTAAGCTTAGCTCCAACATTTATTGAGTCATCACCTTTGACTGCTTGAGATATGGAAACAAGTAGATCAACATCCTCTTCTCTACTAAGCGATTTGTGTAGGGAAATAGAATTTATTAAAGTTAGAACATTATCAATAAATCAAGCATTAGAAAACTGTAGAAGTGAAGCATTGATAAGAAGACTAAAAAAAGAGCTTCTAAGTTTAAAAATTAGGAAACATTCAATAGCAAAACTTTCATCAATTATGGGTAAAAAATTAGGCCAAAATAATTTATCTATAAATTTACTAAACGAAGTTATCGGTAGATCTTTATCGTATAAATAGGAACTTATTTATAGACATTACCCGCAAAAAGTTCTTGGTCAATTAATAATAATGCTGAGCAATCATCAATTGAAAAATTAACCTTACCGTATAAATAAGCAAATTCATCTTCAGATTTAGTTTGGTTTTCAATTATTGGGTCTAAAAACACAGTAGTTCTAGTGTCATTAGATCTCTCTGCAATGCTATAAATTTGCAATAGTGAAGTTGTAATATCGGCTTCAAGTTGAAAGGAGTTCGCAATCACATCAAGAATAGAACTAAAATTTTGTTTTGGAGCTAAAAGATTTTCAAGATTTGCAATTTGGCCTCTGGCATTTAAATAGTTAGCAAACAATGCAGAATGTTCTCTTTCGCTTCCTGATTCTTCATAAAAGTATTTTGAGAATCCCCTAAATTCTCTCTGAGCAGACCAGATTGAATTAGCAAAATACTGTTCACTTGCAAATCTTTCCATTGTTATGTGCTCAGATAGAGCTTCAACCAATGAAGTATCCATAGGTTGAGCAATAGGTCTACCAGAAGGACCTAACTTTATCTGGAGACTTTCTTGAGAAGACTGTTTGACCGACGATGACACAATTGAGTTACGTACATGTATATTATTATACTATAAATTGAATTTTTTGTATATTTTTTATTAACAAGATTTTTTTTATAGAGTAGTAGCGTTCATTCTGCAGGGAAATATTTTTAACTTTTGATTTGATTTTAATTTAACCATAGATTTCATACCGACATTGATTTTCGAGTAAATATCATCGTTAATTCTCAGAAATTTATCTTCAATTTTCACTGTATATACAACATTATTATCAAAATACTCTTTAGCTACAACTGAAGAATTATTTTTATCAGAAATTTCAAGGCTTAATGCATTATTGTCAAACATAATTTCCTCAATTTCTTGATTAAAATAATCTTCTTTAATCTTTAGATCTCCTATCAAAGATGTAGGTTTGTCATTTACATAGTTAATTTCTAATACATTTTTCTGAAAAATAAATTCACCAACAAAAGAATTTACTGGTTCATTGATTAATTCCAAAGATGACGAACATTGTACAAGTTCTCCATATCTCATAACGGCTATCCTGTCACATATTGCTAATGCTTCCTGTGAATCGTGAGTCACCATAATAGCTGTTGTGTTACATGTTTTAAGTATTTGAGGCAACTCATTTCTTAATTTGATTCTTACTTTCTGATCCAAGCTATTGAAAGGCTCATCAAGCAAAATAATTGATGGATTTGGAACTAATGCTCTAGCTAAAGCTAACCTCTGCCGTTGGCCGCCAGAAAGTTGATGGGGATATCTTTTTTTAAAACCTCCTAAACCAAGTAAGTCCAATAACCAAGATGGTCTATTTATATCAGATCGATTCTTCAAACCAAAACATACATTATCCCACACATTGAGATGTGGAAATAATGCATAGTCTTGAAAAACCATACCTATTCCTCTTCTTTCTGGAGGTAAAACTAATGTAGAAGATGAGATATTTTTTCCTGAATTTATAATATTTCCATTTAGAGGTATTTCAAAACCTGCAATTAACCTCAATAATGTTGTTTTACCACATCCCGAAGGTCCTACCAATCCTAAGATTTCACCTTGATTTATAGAAATATTTATAGATTTCAAAGTCAAATTATTGGAATTTGATGATCTGTACTTATGATCTAGATCAATTATTTCAAGTTGCTTATTCAAAATAAAGAATAATTTTCAATCAATTTATACTTTATATTATTGTAAAAGAAATCAAGTAAATATATTAACAAGTAATTATACTATAGTAATTTTTTATACTAAAGTATAAATAGCATATTAAATTAAATAAATTATGATATCTGATAGATTTAGAATAAATCTCTGAAATTATTTATTGTCTATCATATGAATAAGAAGGAAAGGGCAAATTTAATATTAACAAGATTGGAAGAATTTTATCCTAAGACTCCTATTCCATTAGATCATACAAATATTTTTACACTTCTTATAGCTGTACTTTTAAGTGCTCAATGTACTGACAAGAAAGTTAATGAGGTTACTAAAGATTTATTTAATATAGCAAATTCACCTGAAAAGATGATAGAATTAAATGAAAAAAATATATATAATTATATAAAGCAGCTTGGTTTAGCAAAAACTAAAGCAAAAAATATTTATAATTTATCTTTAAAATTAACAATTCACCATGACTCAATTGTACCAAATAATTTTAAAGATCTTGAAGAACTTCCTGGGGTTGGTCATAAAACAGCTAGTGTAGTATTAGCACAAGGATATAATATACCGACATTTCCTGTAGACACACATATACATAGGTTAGCTCAAAGATGGAAACTAACTAATGGAAAAAATGTAATACAAACAGAAAAGGATATGAAATCTTTATTTCCAAAATCAAAATGGAATAAATTACATATTCAAATAATATTTTACGGAAGAGAGTATTGTACAGCACGAGGATGTAACGGTACTAAATGTATTCTTTGTAAAGAATTATTTCCCAAAAGAATAAAAGAAATTAAATATAATAAAGCATAATTACCATGTACTTTACAAATTTATTGTAAAATACATTAAGATTATAAATTTTCATGAAAATAGCAGTTAGTGGAGCATCTGGTAAAACTGGATATAGAATTGCTGAAGAAGCAATTAAAGAAGGGCATTCAGTAACACTTATCACTAGAGAAAGCTCTATAATTCCTAGTTCTCTTAAAGAGTGTACAAGGTTAATTACTTCATTTTTAGATTTAAATAATCTTACTAAATGTTTAACAGGAATAGATACTCTTATAATTGCAACAGGTGCAAGACCTTCCCCTGACCTTACAGGTCCATTAATGGTTGATGCGTTGGGTGTTAAGAACCAAGTTGAATGCTGCAGAAAAATTGGCTTAAAAAGGGTAATACTTGTAAGTTCTCTATGTTCTGGTAAATTATTACATCCACTTAATTTTTTCGGACTAATATTAATGTGTAAAAGAATAGGTGAAAAATCACTCGAGAGTAGTGGATTAGATTGGACAATTGTTCGGCCAGGTGGATTAAATGAAGAAGAGGATAGTGAACTTGAGGGAATTAAATATACAGGGAAAAACAAACAGTTTGATGGATCAATATCGAGGAGATTAGTTGCAAAATGCTGTGTTGAATCAATAGAAGAGCAATTAGCTATTAATAAAATAATAGAAATAACAAGTAGTAAAAGTCAAAACAAGGTTTTACTTAGCGAGGCATTAAAAGAAGTATAGTAATTTCATCTGAAATAAAGAGTATGAAATTCAACGCCAAAATCGATGCGTTGCAGTTAATGCTCACTGATCTTAGAACTAGAAACGAATCTGTTCGCCATAAAGCTGCATTTAGAGGATGTCAACCTGAATTTCAATCTTTAGTAGCTAACCTCATAGATCAACTTGAAAAAGAATTGAAAATAGAAAAAGATAAATTTAAGGAAAACAATTACTAAATTATTTATTATCAACCAAGTTCTAAACAAGCTAAACCATATACCTGATTTAAAGAAATGTTTGTATATTCACCTTTATACATTCTAAAAGTATAAGAATCTTCTGTAAAACCTAATTTTTCTAGCAAGAATTTTGAATAGGGATTAAGTCCAGGAGAATCTAAAAATACAGTGCCGTCATGATTAAGAAGTAAATCTCTTATTAGGAGTTCTGCCAGAGGTGGAGTATCAGCCAAAATAGGACCGATTCTCCAACCTTTACCATTTCTAAGAAGGCATGGCCTTATGAGCCCAAAACCATGACAAGAACTGTTCTTGTCGACAAGAACACTTAGATTGCCATTTTTATTATTTAACCAATCTGAAAGAAAATGAGGTCTAGAGTTTGATTCTCTTTTTGCATCGTAAATTTGAATTTGTTCAGAAGGAACATTTCTGCTGTGAACTACGGCAAAATCATTATTAATTTCTGGATATAATTTATCTACTAAGAAATTATTTGAAAAATCAAACTTCCATCTAGTTGTTTTTGAAGATAATTTAAAACCCCATTTTTTATAATCATCTAACCTATTTATTGCAGCTTCAAGACCAATAATAGGAATCTTTTCTAAATATTTGAGAGCGTGTTTCCAAAGTTTTACTCCATATCCATTACCTCTAAATTCCTTAAGAACGATAAATAAACCAATAAAACCGTAGCTTGAATTATAGCGAATGCCAGCTATACATCCGATAGGTAAATCGTTTAAACATCCAACCCAAATACCTTTATTATCAGTATTTTTATAAACCAAGATATCCTCTATACCTGGACAAAAACCTTCATTTCTGGCCCAATCCCTTATCGTAGAGATATCGCTAGATTCTAATCTTCTAATATAGAAATTATCAATCATTTAACTATAATAATGGAAAAAATTCTATTTTTAGGAGAATACTAGTTTATTAATTCCTTAAAAATTTGTGAATTTTTTAAACTAATTAATTCATCATAACCACCTATAAACTTGCCATCTAAAAAGACTTGTGGGAAGGTTGATGTATTAGATAATTCATTTAAGGCCTTAAATTCCTGATCATTATTTATAACATTAACAATATATTTAATTTTATTAGTTTCGAGAAATAATCTAGCTCTTTTTGACCATGGACATCCATTTAATATATATAGTTTTAATCTGTTACTCTTTTTTAGTTCATCTAGTGACAATACATTATGATTAGCGTTGGAATCAGAAAAAAAACCTAATAAGATATCAAGGCTTTTTAAAACTTTAGAACCTCTTGAAAGATGACCACCTATTACATTACATCCAGAATCTGAAAAACTACTATGGAGATGCATCTTATCTGATTCAATAATTCCATTAATTGAAATCACTTCGAAATGACCTTTTTTAATTTCAGGTAAAGACATACCCGGACATTTAATAGCAACTTCTGATAAATCACCTACAGCACTTAGAACGTATCCTGTGCCAGTTTCCTTATTTCTAATATATTCCATATATTCATAAGGATCCTCATTTTTTAAAAGTCTAAGAAAAAATGTTTTCATAATGGATAATAATCTAAGTAAAATTTTTATTAATTACCTTCTAATCTTTTAACAATAAAACTCATGGCTATTAGTGAAGCTAGTAACATGAATAGAAGGAAATAAGTCATAAGGAATATCTAATTAGTCCTATTATACAATAGTGACTGTGATATAATAATATATATCAAAATTAAATCTAGAAAAAGATTTTTATCTAATGTTTAATGATATAAGTAAAAAAAAACTAATTATATTTAGAAAATTAGCAAATATTTTAACCTTATATAGAATATTTATAGTACTACCAATAATTTCACTAATATCTAAAGAATATTATTTAATAGCTTTAATATTATTTATAACGGCAGGTATTTCTGATTCACTTGATGGCTATTTTGCAAGAATTTCAAAAACAAAGAGCAAATGGGGCGCAAAAGCAGATCCAATCGCTGACAAAATTTTAATAATATTACCATTAATTTTATTTGTTAAACTTAATTTAATACCTTTATGGTCAGTATGGTTATTAATCACAAGAGAGTTAATTATTTCTAATTGGAGAGGTAGTAAAGAGAATGGTGCTCCTGCAAACACAAATGGTAAAATTAAAACGATATTACAATTTATTAGCATAATTATTTTATGGCCAAACAATCCAATATCAATAATTTATAAAAATATTATAATTATTGGATACTTACTTTATTGGATTTCAACTTTCTATTCTATATATTCTGGAATTAATTATTTATACTGTCAATCAGTAACTGATCAAGAGTAAAATCTGGATTATTATTCTTATTTGTAAGATAATCATTTTTATAACTATCATTAATGCCATCCTCCAATGATATTGAAGGAGTCCATCCAGTATCATTTTCAAGAAGTAATGATGTTGTAAAAAAGTTTTCTAATCTTAGAGGAAAGGCCTTTCTTGCCTTTGATTTATAATAAATTTTGTCAATATATTTATAATTAACATCTTTTTGATCAACACCACATACTTTAGCAGATAACTCAACAAGACCTTTAAAAGAAATTGCCTTTTTCCCTGAACAATTATAAATCTTATTTTTAGAAATATCAGAAGATAAAGTAGAATTAATTGCTTGAGCTAAATCATTTACATGAACTAATTGTGTAATTGATTCTCCCATACCTGGAATTGGAATTACTCTATTACTTAATAATCTATCAAAAAACCATTTCTCGATAGGATTATAGTTTCCTGGTCCATAAATATAAGTTGGTCGAAAACTTGTAAAAGGAATATTTTCAGTAAGAAGCCAATCTTCAGTTTCAAATTTACCTATATGTCTACTATTAGGATCAATATCTTCATTTTCATCGATTGGAAGTATCTCAGAATTTTTATAAACACCTGCTGAACTCATATATATGTATCTAAATTTTGGAATACCCGTTTGAGCAATAATCATTTGGGTATCTAGAAGTTTTCTTCCAGATGTATCAACAATTAAGTCAAAGTAATTTTTAGGTAAATTCTCTAAATCTTCTTCTTTACTTCGGTCACCTTTTATGTGTTTAACCAAATCAGGAATTTGGTTATTGCCTCTTGTAAATAAGGTCAAGTCAAAACCTTTATTTAAAAAAATATTTACAAGTGGTTTTCCCACGAATCTTGTTCCACCAAGTATTAGAGTTTTCAATTAAGTGACCTAAATCTTTTTCTATTGAAACGCGTTGAGAGTAACTATGCGAATGAAATGGAAAAAGATGTGTATTTTTAATTATTTATGATTGAAATTATCCCTGCCATCGATTTATTGAAAGGTAAATGCGTGAGATTAAAACAAGGCGACTATAGTCAAGTTACAGAATTTGAATTAGATCCTGTCAAGCAAGCCTTAATTTGGCAAGAATCAGGAGCATCACGACTACATCTTGTAGACCTTGATGGAGCGAAGGAAGGTCGACCAATAAATGATTCAGTAATTAAAGATATAAAAAATAAATTAGAAATACCTATTCAAATAGGTGGTGGAATTCGAACGTTTGATAGAGCAGTCAAGCTTCTTAATGAAAATATTGATAATATTATTTTAGGAACATTAGCATTAGAAAATAAGAAACTAGTTAATGAATTAGCAGATAAATTTCCTAAAAGAATTATAATTGGTTTAGATGCAAAAAAAGGTAAAGTAGCTACTAGAGGTTGGATTTCAGAAAGTAAAACTTATGCAACTGACTTAGCTAAATTTTTTTCAAATAAAAATTTAAAGGGAATAATTTATACAGATATTTCAACAGATGGAACACTTGAAGGTCCAAATATAACTGCACTTAAAGAAATTGGATCTGTTAGCAAAATTCCAATTACTGCATCAGGTGGAATTGGAAGCATGAGTGATTTATTCTCATTAATACCTTTAGAAGATTATGGAATAAAAAGTGTTATTGTTGGAAGAGCTCTTTATGAAGACAAGTTTTCATTGCAAGAGGCAATAAAATCATTGTCAAATTCAAATCTTAAAGACGTTACTCCAAAAATAGATTTCTTTTCATAATTTCATATAATAATTATTTGTATTAATATCTAAATACATCTACTGGTAAAATTCATTTGCTTAAGTTACATTTTAAGTAATGAACTAAAGGCTATTCTGTTGAAAGAAGAAAATCTCAAGCAGATACTAATAATTGCCCCCCAATTAGTTGGTGAGACACTTTCGAAAGAGCTTACAAATTCAGAACAAAATTACCAAGTTAAACTTTCTATAAAAGATCTTACTAGTCAACCTTCAATCGTTATTTGGTATTTGGACAATTTAGAATCACCTAAAACAATTGAATTAGAAATTGATAAATTGCACAATTACTGGAAGCCATCCCCTCTTCTCATAGTTTTACCAGAGAATATAAATATAAGTACTAAAAATCTTCTTGATTTTCAATGTCCTGGATTAATTCAAGCACCAAATCTAGAACTATTAAAAAAATCAATAAATATACTTATTAATGGTGGTAGAATTGTAAAAATTAAGGAAGGATTAATAGATAAAAATACTACTGACGATTCAATCATTAGTTTTAGTCAATGGTTATTTTCCACGGGAATTCAACAAATAAATAATGATTTATATACAATAAATAAAATTCTAAAGAATTCACCTAAAAACACTTTTTTAAATTTTATAATATTAGGAAGAAAAAGAGAGCTCTCCAAAGCAAAATCGCTTCTATATTTATTATGGGGAAGTAACCTTAATTCAAATTCGTTTATTAAATCATATACAAATTTAACAACTCTAAATGATAACTCATATTTTACAAATATAATACTTTCATCAAAAGATTCAAATGACATTTGGAAGTTATTAATAGATAGAGTTTCTAACTCTTTGAGTAATGATTTTATAAATAATACTGGTAGATTCTTAGCACTTGAATCATTCAATGAAAAATGTAAATTGAATATCATGAAATCACTAATATATGAATTAGATTTAATAATTTCAAAATTTATTTCATCTGATAATAAGGATAATATATCTAATGAATGGAATATTCTCCAAACTAAAATAAGGCAAGAATCTGTTAGAGAATTAATGGGAAATTATCTAAGGATTAACTATAAAGGAGAACAGGTAATTCTTGCAGATAAATTAGTTGAGAGTTTAGATTTAAATCAGTATGATGAGGAATTACCTACTTTTGATAATGTTATTAATCCTATTGTAAAAAAAGAATCCATTGTATTTGATGGTGAGATTTTAACACCTGACAACCCTAAAGCAATTATCAGGATTGAACTTTATATATATAATTGGCTATTAAGAAACGCTGAAATCATTACTGCTGAGTTACTTAATTTATCATCAGAATGGCCAGAGCTTAGAGAAATTATTTTAACAAGTAATCTTATCTCAACAAGAGAGTTAGAGAAATTTAGAAATCAATTAAATAGTCAAATACAATGGCAAACATTTATAAAAAGACCTATAAGAATTTATGAAAGTAAAAGAGAATTTTTTAAAATTGAAGATGGAGAATTAATAGTAACTACACTTACTGAAACAAGAGATGAAGAGCTAAGGAATTTAGGATGGTGGCAACAACAAGTAGCTTTGCTGATAGAAGCAAGAGATGCAATCTCACCTCAAATACAAACTATACTTAAGCACCTTGGCGATTTTGCTGTTGTTATCCTTACAAGAGTCATCGGAAGAGCAATAGGACTAATTGGAAAAGGGATCGCTCAAGGAATGGGGAGAGGGTTGTCAAAAAGTTGATATAATCGATAAGTATATTATTTGAATCAAAATATATAATGAAATTTCTTTTTAACTTTTTAATTTTAATCAGTTTTTTACTTCCTTTCAACAACAATGTACTAGCTTCAATTGATAATGATGCATACGAAGGAAATATATTCACAATAGTTACAGGAAATGGGGCTTTAGTTCCTCCACAAACAACATTAAAAGAATCAATTAACAGCAAAAGGACTGCTGTTTTAGTTTTTTATTTAGATGACAGCAGAGTTAGCAAACAGTTTGCACCTGTAGTTTCTGGCATTAAGTTGCTTTGGCCGAATCAGATTGATTTAATACCACTAACAACTGACGAAATTCAAGATATTAAAACTGACGATAAGACAAACCCAGCATATTATTGGAATGGTAATATTCCTCAAGTTGTTGTGATAAATGGAAATGGTGAAAAAGTATTTGATGAAGATGGTCAAGTACCTATAGAAAAAATTAATAGAGCAGTAAGCAAATCAACTGGTATTAAAGCTCCTAATTTTACCGTAAGTATTAAAAGCTTCAACGAATATAATAGTGAAGCAGCTAAAGACGGTTATGCTGAACCTAGAAAATAAAGATATCTGTTAAATTTCAAAATTATGTATTATGAAAGATAAAATAAAATTAATAAATTTAATATAAATGACATTTTTCTATTACATAATTTTTCTTTATTTTTTAATTTTATTAATTTTTGAAATACAAAATAATCTAAATAAAAATTCTCCTTTGACTATATGTCCAGATAATTGGATGATAACTAGTGGAAATACAGAATCAACTATTAATGGTTTAGTTAAAATCTCCAATCCAAGTAAGAAAATAGAAATTATGATACCGAAATTTAAAGTAGAAACTAAATTACTTTCTAAAACAAAAATAAATAATTTAAAGATAGAAACAGAAATTATTCCGAAACATCCAGATCATTTTTCTCTACTTAAAGATTATTGGGTTACTTATATTGTTAAAAGAAAATCAACTACGGAAGTCTTTATAAATATACAGATAAATCATGAATCAAATCTAAAATTGCTAGAAGATGTTGAATCTATATGGGTTGATATTATTTGGTCAAATTATGGTCCTAATGGAATTATTAATCGTCAAGATGGTTTTGTTATTCCACAAAAGATATCAAAATCATTTAGTGAAACTAAAATAATAAATAAAAATAAATCCTCAGGTGTTATACCAGTTAAAACACATATTTTAGGAAGATTAGATGATCCTATAGATATTTTAGATTATTATCTTTCCGACCAATTAATAGAGGGAGATATTATAACAATTGGAGAAACTCCTTTAGCAATAATGCAAGGTCGATATATTTCTTCTGAATCAATAAATGAAACATTGTTAGCAAGACTTCTATGTAAATCATTTCATCCAACAAGTAGTCTTGCTACAGCATATGGAATGCAAACACTTATTAATATTATTGGTCCAACAAGAGCTATAACTTCATGGATGATCGCAGGATTTCTTAAATTATTATCAGTCAAAGGTATTTTTTATATTCTTGCAGGTAATCAGGCAAGACTAATTGATGATATAACAGGCACTACAGCTCCGTATGATAAAAATATTGTTTTCGGTCCTAATAATCTTGATGACTTTTGTAGAAAGGTCTACAAAAAATTTAAATCTGAAATAGCAATTGTTGACGTTAACGATCTTGGAAAGGTTAAAATATTGAGTTCAAGCAAGAATTGTGATTTAAAACTCCTAGAACTTACATTAAAATCAAATCCTGCTGGCAATGGTGATGAGCATACACCTATCGTAATTGTTAGACCTAATTAATCAAACCAGCTTTTCATGCAGATTATAGATAGATTAAAAACATAAAAATATGTACTTTCCAAAAGACCTTGCAAATAAGCAATGAAAATATAAAGATCGAGACTTTAAAAGCCAAACATCTCCCAATGTTGGCTCATGGAAAGCACACCAAAAGGATTGGTAGAATGCAAATAATGCTTATTAAAACATGGCTTTCAGAAGCAGAGGATAAATTTCAAGGCATTGTCCCAACAAGACAACCAAAGTGCATTGTTGCGACCGAAAATAATACTTTAATAGCAATTTTGGTTCTTCAACCAATAAATAGAAGAGGTTCTTGCTGGTCAATAACACCACCTGAATTTATTAACAGTCCAAAATTAAATAGTAAATATCATATTGGATACTTACTATTAAAAAACGCTTTAAAATTAGATGAGAGTATTATTCAAAGTTGGATATTAAGTTGTCACGTTAACGATTCAGATCAACTTGCAATATCAAGAGAACTTGGTTTTAGGCCTCAAAAAATATTAAAAGAATGGAAATATAATTTAATTATTGATAAGAATAAAAATACAAATATCTTTTCAAAAGATATACAATGGGAACCTTTAAATAAAGACAATGCAAAATTACTTCTTAGACTAAAAAAGGTCTCAGAAAGTGTTCAATTAAGAGAAATATTGGATCTTCAATCAATTGATTTATTAGATAAAAATGATCCAGAGAATGGAATACTAATATTTAAAAACAACAACCAGAAAACACCATTATTAGCACTCTCAACTTCATTATGCTCTGAAGATTTTAACTCTTTAGAGATAATTAGAGATCTGGCCTGGGATAATAGATTGAATAGAGAGATTCCAATATTACTTGATAAACTCTTAAAAACTCATCCAAAAATATCAATACAAACAAGAAGTGATGATATTAATGTAAATAATATATTAAAAGATTCTAATTGGATAGAAACTAATGAGATTATGCTTCTGGGGAAATGTCTTTTAAATAGAAAACTTTCAAATTCAAAAGTTTTTAAAGAAAGCTCATTTGAGTCAATATTAAATGGACTTAAACCAGAGCAACAATCATTACCTACTCCAAACATAGATATATAAATCAATGAAAAAACCTATTCCTAAGTCTGTAATAGGTTTAGATATTGGAATTAAAAGAATTGGCTTGGCAGGTTGCGATCCACTAGGAATAACCGTTTCTAGGCTTAAATGTATAAAAAGAGGAAATTTTGAAGATGACTTAGAAATATTCAAAGATTTATGTAACTTACGTAATCCACTTGCTTTAATTGTTGGCCTTCCTCTAGATATGAAAGGGAGAGAAACAAAACAATCAAATATAACTAGAAAATATGCCAAAAAATTATCAGAGGCTCTGGATTTGCCTGTAATTTACATAAATGAGCATTCATCTTCAATTGAAGCAAGAGAAAGATTAAACCTTTATAACGATAGATCTGGAAAAATAGACAGTGAATCAGCTGCAATATTAGTTGAACAATGGTTAAATGAAGGTCCAGATATATAATAAAAAATTAAACTCTTATAAGTTTAATTTTCTAAAACACAATAAAGTCATTAATCAAAGAATTTTCAATGTCAAATCCCTCAAATAATAATTCTCAAGTTCCAACTCTCTTAGTAAAAGACAGTAAAGGACATGATTTACTGTGTTTTTTGGAGCAAATAGTTCCTGTTGAAGGGAAAGAATATGCTTTACTAACACCTGTTGATACACCTGTATCCTTATTTTATTTAACGGATAAAGAAGACCCGATACTTATTGATAAAATTGATGAAAGTGAGAAGATTCTCGAGACAGCAGATGTAGTACTTCAAGAATATGATTTACGACTTGTCAGATCAGCACTAACACTAACTGTTGAGGGAGAACTTGATGAACCCGAGCCTGAGGAACTAGCCGAAGATCAAGATGATTTTGATGAGAATTCAGAAACATATGAATTATTGGTTAATTTTAAAGTCAATGAAAAAGAATATGGACTTTATATTCCTTTAGATCCATTTTTTATTATTGGAGTAATTAAGGATAATCAAGCATTTATTGTTGAGGGTGATGAGTTTGATAAAATTCAAACTAGCATTGAAAAAGAATTAGAAGAAAGAGGTTTATAAGATTAATGAGTAAAAAATTTTTACAACCTGATATTAATATTAATGACTCAATCAAAAGTATTTCAATTGAAGTTTTAAAGAAAAAAAATATAAAGTTCATATTACTTGATGTTGATGGGACATTAATACCTAGAGGGGAACTAAACATTCATCAATCGATAAAATCAAAGATTATTAAATTAAAAAATCATTTCCCAATACATTTAATAAGTAATAATCCTTCAAGATCTAGAATTGAATATATCTCTACACAATTAAACTTAGATTTTACATTCCGAGCGCATAAACCATTCATAAATAAAACAATCGAGGTCATAAAACATATAAGTCAACCAAAATCAAACATAGCTATTATTGGGGATAGATACTATAGTGATATATTTGTTGGAAAAAGATTAAAGATATTTACAATACTTGTAAGGCCAATAGATAAAAATGGTGAAACTTGTAAGAATAATATAACTCAAATAATTGAAAAATTAATTTTTAAATTATTAGGACTTTTATAAATAATGGAAACCACCGTAATTAAAATTGGTACAAGTATTTTAAGGGGTAATACTAAATATGTAACAGGAAATATAATTGATGTATTTTGTAAATATATAGCTGAATATATAAATAAAGGAAATAAAGTAATAATTGTCTCAAGTGGTTCTGTAGGACTTGGCTGCGGCAAATTAGAAATCAAAGAAAGACCTATTGAAGTAGTTGCGTTGCAAGCAGTAGCTGCAGTGGGTCAGGGTTATTTGATGAGTTTATATGAATCATCAATGAAAAAATATGGGATTAATGTAGGCCAAATTTTACTTACACGTTCAGAATTAGGGAACAGGAGATCCTATATAAGCGCTTCATCGACTCTAAAAAAGCTTTTAGATTGGAATGTAGTACCTATAGTTAATGAAAATGACACTATTTCTAGTGAAGAGTTGAAATATGGGGACAATGATACTCTTTCTGCATTAGTTGCATGTGCTGTTTCATCTAAACAATTAATATTACTAACTGATATCGAATCTTTATATTCAAGTGATCCAAAGATAGATAAAGCAGCTAAACCTATATTTGACATACATAATCCAACAGATTTAAATAAATTTAATAATACTTCCAATATTAAAAGTAATTGGGGTACTGGTGGAATAAAAACAAAGTTGCAAGCCGCTAAAATTGCCACTGAAAGAGGGATTAAAGTTCATTTATCAGATGGAAGGGATCCTAAAAATCTGGAAAAGATTCTTTGTGGTATGAGAGTTGGTACAGTTTTTCATCCAAGTCTTTCGCCTATTAAAAACAGAAAAAGTTGGCTTGCAAATGCTCTAAAGCCACTTGGGTCAATAACTTTAGATGATGGAGCAAAGAAAGCAGTGTTAAAAAACGGTGCATCTTTATTACTCGTTGGCATCATGAAAGTTGAAGGTGAATTTGATTCAAATAATTCAGTAAAACTTTTAGATACGAACAGCCTAGAAATAGGAATTGGTATAAGTTCATTGAGTAGCTTAGAAATTAGAAAAAGTCTTAATAATCGCTTATTATCAAAAAAATCTCCTGTAGTTATTCATAGAGATGTTTTAACACTCAGTACGGGATTATCTTGATTTTTTTATTAAACCTACCTTGTAATCTAAAAAATGTTTTTTAACGAGTTAATAAATCACCTAAAAGAAGGAGATTCTGAGTTAATTGAATACAATGTTTCACAAAACCCCGAAATCAAAGGATGTGCATCTATAGATTTAGCTCAGAATAGTCAAATAACATTTTTAGATAATAAAAGTTATCTTATAAATGAATTAAAAGATTCGAATGCCTCTGCAATATTAATTCCAAATGAAGATGATTTAAAAAATATAGTTATTGAAAAAAAAATAGCATGGGCATTATTCAAATATCCAAAAGTTGCATTTGCAGAAACATTAGAAATTCTTCACCCAAAATATAAACAGCCAGAGGGAATTCATCCAACAGCAGTAATTGAAAAGAATGTTATATTAGGAGTAGATGTAAAAATAGGCGCTCATGTATATATAGGTAATGATTGCCAAATTGGTGATGAAAGTAATATTCATGCAGGCGTTATTATTTATCAAAATGTTTCAATAGGTAGTAACACCGAACTTCAATCAAATTGCGTAATTCATCAAAATACAGTAATTGGTAATGGTTGTGTAATCAAATCAAATGCAGTTATTGGTTCTGAAGGATTTGGATATATCTCTACAAAAAAAGGTTGGAAAAAAATGCCTCAAACAGGGAAAGTTATACTAGAAAACTTTGTTGATATTGGTTGCAATACAAATGTAGACAGACCCGCCGTTGGATCAACCAAGATTTCAGAGGGTACTAAAATAGATAACTTAGTTCAAGTAGGACATGGGGTCTCAATTGGGAAATCGTGCGCTATGGCTTCTCAAGTAGGAATTGCTGGGGGAGCCAAAATAGGAGACTTTGTAATTTTTGCTGGTCAAGTTGGTGTTGGGAATCGAGTAAATGTTGGAAATAATGTTATTGCAAGTTCTAAATGTGGAATTCATACAGATATAGAATCGGGAAAGACTGTTAGTGGTTTTCCTGCTTTGCCGAATAAGTTGTGGCTAAGATGCCAAGCAAACTTAAAAAAATTACCAGAAATAGCAAAAACAGTAAGTAGAATAGATAAATATATCAATAAAGTATAAAAAAGATTTACATGAACAAATATAAAGTAGCTCTTCTACCAGGTGATGGAATTGGCCCTGAAATAACAACTGTAACAAAAAACATCCTTAAAAAATTAAGCGATAAAAGTTCGTTTGAAATTATTTTTAATGAATATTATTTTGGTGGAAATGCTATCGAGAAATTTGGAAAACCATTACCAGAGGAAACTTTAAAAGGCTGCTTGGAATCAGATGCTATTTTAATGGCTGCTATTGGTAATCCGAAATTTGATAATCTTCCTAGAGAAGATAGACCTGAATCGGGTCTCTTAAAACTTAGATCTGAATTAAAACTATTTGCGAATATCCGTCCTGTAAAAGTTTGGAAATCGTTAATTAATTCAAGCACTCTAAAGTCAGAAGTAATTGAAAATGTTGATCTTATTGTTGTTCGAGAACTAACAGGAGGAATATATTTCGGTGAACCCAAAGGAAGAATAAAAAATAATAATTCCGAAAGAGCTTTTAATACAATGGCTTACACTTCAAACGAAATTGATAGAATTTCAAAAATAGCTTTTGAATTAGCTAAAAGTAGGTCTAAAAAAATATGTTCTGTTGATAAAGCAAATGTACTTGATGTAAGTCAACTTTGGAGAGAGAGAGTTTCATCTTTATCAAAGGAATATTCAGACGTTGATTTATCTCATATGTATGTTGACAATGCATCAATGCAGTTAATTAGAGATCCCTCCCAATTCGACATAATTCTCACCGGTAATTTGTTCGGGGACATTATTAGTGATGAAGCAGCAATGATCACCGGATCAATAGGAATGTTGCCATCATCATCATTAAGCGAAAATGGTCCAGGCCTTTTTGAACCTGTTCACGGATCAGCCCCAGATATCGCAGGTAAAGATATTGCGAACCCAATTGCAATGATTCTCTCCGCCGCAATGATGCTAAGGATTGGATTAAAAGAAAGTGATGCAGCAGTAAAATTAGAAGAAGCAGTTGAAAAAGTTCTTAACAGTGGAGCTAGAACATTCGATTTAAATGAATCAAAAAATAGCTCCTACACTTGTTCTGAGATAGGGAAATTAATCTATGACAATATTTAATCACTATATTTAATTACCAATATTTAAAAAAACAATTAAAAATTTTGAATTATGGTCTGTTAACCTGCAAAAATCTTTTAGTTTGATTCAAAAAAATAAATGTCTAAGACACATCCAATTGTTGCAGTAACAGGCTCATCAGGAGCTGGAACAAGTACTGTTAAAAGAGCTTTTGAGCATATTTTTGCTCGTGAAGAGATCGTTCCAGCTGTCGTTGAGGGTGATAGTTATCACCGATTCGAGAGAATGCCTATGAAAAAGGCTATGGCTGATGCACTTGCTAAAGGTGAAAATTTTTCCCATTTCGGTCCAGAAGCTAACCTTTTTGACAAATTAGAAGAATTATTTAAATCTTATGGTGAATCAGGCACAGGTAAGAAAAGGTATTACTTACACAGTCAAGAGGAGGCAGAGGAACACAATTCAAGGTTAGGAACCAAACTAGGTGCTGGCCAATTCACCCCATGGGAAGACATTCCTATGAATACAGACGTGCTTTTCTATGAAGGATTGCATGGAGGAGTCGTAGGCGAAAATTATGATGTTGCTTCTTTAGCCGATCTTTTAGTTGGTGTAGTTCCAATAACAAATCTTGAATGGATACAAAAAATTCATAGGGACAATGCAGAGAGAGGTTACTCAGCAGAGGCAATAGTAGATACAATTCTTCGAAGAATGCCTGATTACATAAACCATATTTGTCCACAATTCAGTCGAACTGACATTAACTTTCAAAGAGTACCTACAATTGATACCTCAAATCCCTTTATTTGTAGAAATATTCCGACACCTGACGAAAGTTTTGTCATCATTCATTTTAGAAAAGGAGCAAGAGAGAAATGGGGTATTGAGTTTCAACACCTTCTTGGAATGATTCATGATTCATTTATGTCAAGCCCAACAAGTATCGTTGTTAACGGTGGAAAAATGGGATTTGCTATGGAATTAATCCTTACACCCATAATTCATAAAATGATTGAAGATAAGAAAAAGCTTTCTTAATAACTAGATTATACAAATAAAACTTTTGTACACTATCCATGATTTTTTCAAAATTACTTTGAATTGATTGAAGATTTCAATATAAAAATAAGTATTATTTTTAAATTATTATTTCTTGAAATTTAAAAATAATAATTTATGCACTTAAATATCCCTTATGGGTTTTAAATAGAGTAAGAAGAAAAAAAAAAGTGTCTCTTTTTGATTGGTTTGCAGATCGCCGAAAAGGTCAATATGTCGGAAAAGTGACCCAAGAGGTTGATGAAGGAGATGGTTTATGGGGGAAATGTCCGGAATGCAGTCAAGTCGTTTATCGAAAAGATCTTATAGATAATTCAAATGTTTGTAGCAATTGCGGTCATCACAATCGTATTGATAGTAAGGAGAGAATTAGACAGATAGCAGACCCAGATACTTTTAAAGGAGTAGACAACGATATATCTCCCGTTGATCCTCTTGGGTTTAAAGATAGACGAGCATATGCTGATCGCTTAAGAGAAAGTCAGTCAAGCACTGGTATGAATGACGGAGTCTTAACTGGTATTTGCGAAGTTGAAAGAATAAAAATTGCACTTGGGGTAATGGATTTCAGATTTATGGGTGGTTCAATGGGTTCTGTTGTTGGTGAGAAGTTGACTCGATTAATAGAAAAAGCAACTGAAAAGAAATTACCTTTATTAATTGTTTGCGCATCTGGAGGCGCGAGAATGCAGGAAGGTATGTTAAGCCTCATGCAGATGGCAAAGATATCTGGAGCACTAGAGAGACATAGAGAAGCTGAACTTTTATATTTGCCATTACTTACTCACCCCACAACTGGTGGAGTTACGGCTAGTTTCGCAATGTTAGGGGATTTAATTTTAGCTGAACCAAAAGCATTAATTGGTTTTGCTGGAAGAAGAGTTATTGAACAAACTCTAAGAGAAAAATTACCAGATAATTTTCAAACAGCAGAATATCTTCAAGAGCATGGTTTTGTTGATACTATTGTCCCAAGAACAAAATTTAAATCGACATTGGCTAAAATTCTTAGACTTCATGGAAACCATCCTAAAAGTTAAAAACAATTGATCTTCAAAATGATACCTAAATTTAAAAATATGATATTTATATTAATTATTTTTACGCTTATTTTTACATTTAATGAAATTGAACTTAATGCATATGGAAATAATTGGATCGAAGTTGAGGCTAGCAATGATGGGCGTCAAATATGGAATTCTTTAAGTTTAAAAAAAAACATTGATAATACATTAATAGTAGAAAGTATATTTATTCCAAATTTCAAGGGGGAAATCGATGAGCTAGCTTATACAATGCAAATAAATTGTAAAAATAAAAAATTTAAAGATATAAAAGTTAATGGGATAGTTAACACTTCTAGTGATTGGTTAAGCGCAAATGGGGATAAATTAATAGATAATTTAATAACTTCTGTTTGCTCTTACTCTAATTAAAATCATGGAAAAAGTTGGTATAGCTATTGCTGGACTAGGTTTTGGAGAAAAAGTTCATATTGAGGCATTAAAAAATTCAAAACTATCAAAACCTGTTTGTTTATGGCACCCAAGGAAGGAAAGACTTTTAAAAGCATCAAAAGAAAATGATATTGAATCAAAAGAATGGAGCAGAATATTAGATGATAGAAATATTAAAGGGATTGTAATTGCAACCCCGCCAGAACCTCGTTACAAATTAGCCAAAGAGGCTCTTGAGGCAGGAAAACATTTATTACTTGAAAAACCAGTCGCATTAAGTTCCACTTATATTCAAGATCTTCAAAGAATAGCTTTACAGAAAGAATTATCAGTTGCTGTTGATTTTGAATATCGAGCAGTTCCACTTTTCAGACAGGCTCAAAAAATAATAGCTGAGGGAATACTTGGAAACTTATGGTTAATAAAATTTGATTGGCTTATGAGTAGTCGAGCTAACAAAGATAGGGAATGGAGTTGGTATTCTGACAAAAATCTTGGAGGTGGAGTTACTGGAGCTCTTGGAACACATGCTTTCGATATATTGCATTGGCTTATTGGACCTTCATCAAATTTTAATGCCAGAATGTCAACCTCAATTAAAGAAAGGTTTGACATGTTAAGTAACAATCTAAGAACAGTAACAAGCGATGACACATGTCTTGCAAATTTTGAATTAACTGACGTCAGGACAAACAATATAGTTCCAACTCAACTCGCATTATCTTCAATCACTAAAAATGGTCGTGGATGTTCAATAGAAATTTACGGAGAAAAAGGAACACTTAAACTTCTTAGTGATAATCAAAAAGATTATGTACATGGTTTTCAATTAACAATATCTCAAAACAATAATCAATCAATATCTCTTTCTGCAGATCAAGAATTTAAATTCAATAAAATTTGGACAGACGGAAGGATTGCTCCTGTTTCATTAATACATGAATGGTGGATTGAAAGTATCGTAAATTTTCAGCCAATGATTCCAGGCTTAATTGAAGGATACGAAAGTCAGGTAGCCTGCGAGAAAACATTTCAATCATCAGATTTTCGAATGTCTTCTAATTAATTAGAGTCACCTAAAAACACTAAAAAGTCCAAAAAATAACAAATTACAATACAATGTATAAATTTATACTCAATTTTTACATAAACTATGGAAAAATCTTAAGGAAATTTTTCTGGCAGAAATGGCACTTAGTTACTACGCAGATGAGCTGAAAAAAACAGCCGCAACAATAGCTCGTCCTGGCAAAGGCATACTTGCAGTAGACGAATCAACAAAAACAGTTGGCAAAAGACTTGCTTCTATAGATGTTGAAAACACAGAAGATAATCGTAAAGCATACAGAGGAATGCTTTTCACAACTGAAGGCTTAGGGGAATTCATCAGTGGTGCAATTCTTTTTGAAGAGACCCTTTTTCAATCTCATCCAGATGGTGAGCCAATGGTTAAGAAGCTTGAAAAACTTGGAATTATTCCAGGAATCAAAGTTGATAAAGGTCTAAGGCCACTTCCTGGCGGTAATGATGTTGAAACATTTTGCTCTGGTTTAGATGGTCTAGTAGAAAGAGCTGCAGATTATTATGAACAAGGCGCAAGATTTGCAAAATGGAGAGCAGTTCTACAAATAACTAGCGATGGATGTCCTTCAAGTTTATCGATTCAAGAAAATGCTTGGGGATTAGCAAGATATGCCAGATCTGTTCAAGAATCCGGTTTGGTTCCAATAATTGAGCCAGAAATATTAATGGATGGAAACCACGACATAGAAACCACTTCTAGAGTTCAAGAACAAGTTATCAAGACTGTATATAAAGCATGTCAAGATAATGGAGTTCTTCTTGAGGGAACATTATTGAAACCTTCAATGACAGTACCTGGTGCTGATTTCACTCCAAAAGCTGATCCTCAAAAAGTAGCAGAGATGACAATAAGAACGATGGAACGTTCAGTACCTGCAAGTGTCCCAGGGATTGTATTCCTCTCAGGTGGCTTAAGCGAGGAGGCTGCGTCTGTTTACTTAAATCTCATGAATAAGATTGAGAGAAGAGCTAAATGGAACGTTTCATTCTCATATGGAAGAGCACTTCAGCATTCCTGCTTAAAAGCATGGAAAGGTTCTGATAATAATGCTGGTCAGAAAGCTTTAATAGCTCGCGCTCAGGCCAACTCAGAAGCTTCAAAAGGAATATACGTTACTGGATCTCAGCCTTCTTCAGATGAAGCATTGTTCGTAGCTGGATACACTTATTAAAGAAAAGACAAAAAAATAGGGAAATCGCTCATATATAGAGATTTCCCTATTTTTTTATATCAAAGACTTTAAAATCTTTACTCCATCAACTCCTCCAAGAGACTCATCACAGGCTCTTTCTGGATGAGGCATTAAACCAAAAACATTACCTTGTTTATTAATAATTCCTGCGATATTATTTATAGAGCCATTAGGATTATTTTTATAAGTTAAAGCAATACAATTATTCTCTTTCAAATGATTTAAAGTTATTTCATCGCAATAATAACAACCTTCTCCATGTGCTATTGGTAATATAATTTCTCTGTTAATTTCTAAATCCTTTAGCCATCTACAATTATTATTTTGAATATTCAACGAAGCATTCTCACAGATAAAATTTAAATTTTTATTCCTTACCAAAGCACCAGGTAATAATCCAATCTCTGTCAAGATCTGAAATCCATTACATATTCCTAAAATTTTTCCACCATTTTTAGCAAAATCAATAATTGAATTAAAAACTGGTGCAAATTTTGCAATTGCACCACACCTTAAATAATCACCATAACTAAATCCACCGGGTAAAACTATAGAAGAAATACCTGATAAATCTGTAGTCTCATGCCATAAATACTTAGTTTCTAAATCCAAGCATCCTTCTAAAGCCCAATTAACATCTCTGTCGCAATTAGATCCAGGAAAAACAACAATACCTATAGTCATGATTAATTTAATTATTATTTAAATTGCTTAATTCAAGCGTCCAGTCCTCAATAACAGGATTGGAAAGTAATTTATCGCTAATATTGTTAATTCTCGACCTTGCCTCGACCTCGTCTTGGGCATTTATTTCTAACTCTATTAATTTACCTATTCTCAATTTAGTAATTCCTTCAATACCTAATCTTGAAGCCGCAGATCTTGTCGCCTCACCTGCTGGATCTAAAACCGATGATCTTAAACGAACAGCAACTTTGGCTTTGAACGTGTTCATTATATTTTTTGGGAAATGTAACTTAAAATATTATTAATCAAAAAATTAAAAATACAATATTTTATTTAAATTGATAATTATTTTTGATCATAAAAACCTTTGCCAAAGCAACTCAAGCATGTTCGGTAACAATCGGCTGAGGATTTTGTATAGCCATTACCTCCACACTTGGAACATTTTAAAAATTGAGAAATTTTATTTAAAATAACTTTTCTTGTATGGACTTGATTGTCCTCAAACAATGATTTCACTAGTTTGCCCCGTTCAAGATTTTTTGAATTCTTATGTGGAATTCCTGATAACAACATAAGAATCGCCCTAAAATCTTAAAATGACAACCCAAAATTCATATTTCTACGAATAAATGCACAAAAAAGTTACATAAAAAACATTTTTTTTACTGATCACGCAAATATTTTTTCAAAGATTCTATTGCTCCTCTCCGAAAACTTATAAAAACTAATTCCAATCCACTAGTTTTTGGTCTCCAAGTATTTATATTTGAATTTTCATACCAACAATCTAGTCTCTCTCCAACCATCTGAAGTTGTAGAGGAGTTGACTTATTTGGAATCCAAATCCTGCCTTTTAGCCTAATAGTCCCAAATTCTCTAGCTATTTCTTTTAAAAATCTTTTTAATGAATTTAAATCAAAATTACATTCCAATTTTATTGAATCACTAATCACCTTAAGATGGCTATGGGCATGGTCAAAATCTGAGTAAGAATCTTCTAAATGCTTATCTGAGTTAATCCCCAAAATCACAGAGGAATCGACAAGGCCATTTTCCATATTTAGAATCGGCACATATTTATGAATCTTTTTAATCAACTGATTCTTTACTTTTTCTATTGATAATTTAGATATTTTATCTTTTTTACTAATAAGAATTAAATCTGCAACATTAATTTGATCATTGAATAACTCATTAACGGTTGATTCATGATCAATATTTTTATCTTCAATTCTTTGTTTCTCAAAAGCAGCAAGATTTCCGACAGGACTGCCATTACTCATGGCTTCACCATCAACAACTGTGACAACTCCACTTACAAATACTTTAGTTCTGATCTCCGGCCAAGATAAAGCATGAAGAAGAGGCCTAGGAAGAGCTAGACCACTAGTTTCGATAATTATTCCTTCAATAATTGTTGTATCTGATATTAAACTCTGCATCGTAGGAATAAAATCCTCCTGAACGGTGCAACAAAGGCAACCATTCTTCAACTCAATTAATCTTCCTTCGGTTTCATTATTTGGACATAAATCGCAATTAACAAGATCGCCATCGATACCTACATCTCCAAATTCATTAACAATAACAGCTAGTTTTCTTCCACTATTCATCAATAATTTTCTTAACAGTGTAGTTTTTCCTGAACCTAAAAATCCAGTAATAATTGTTACTGGTAATCTATTATTCATAATCAAAAGTAATAATTAAATATTAACAACCAAGACTATAAGTAGTTTCTATACCGGTTGAAGAATTTGTACCTTCAGCAATTTTACACAACTGTTTTTGTTGTATTCTGCTTAAAACGGCATCAGTGAAGTCAGCACCTTCAATTTTGGCATTAGAGAAATTACTTTCCATCAACAAAGCTCCATTAAAAATTACATCTTGAAGATTTGCATTTTCAAAATCACTTGCATAAGCAAGAGCATCACTCATATTTGCACCGTGTAAGTCTGCACCTCTAAGTTTACTATTATTAAAAACAGCGCCTGTTAAATTTGACTCGCTAAAGTTAATTCCCTTTAAATCAAATTTGACATATTCATTACCGCTCAAATCCAATCCATGCATATCCTGTGAAATTTTGACATCTTCTTGATTCCTTATTTCTGGAGGCCTTTTAGCAAAAACTTCAAGTGGGGTAAAAAACATGCAAACAACAAAAAAACATGAAAGCATGCTTCTCACAAGATTATTAGAGTTTGATAATTTTTTGAGCATAATTAAAAAAGTCATAAGACATTAGTTTATTTATATAGGTTATGACATTTATTTGAATTAATACTCAAAAAATTATGACATTAAAAATAATAGTTCCACCTCACCCTTTAATTGCTCATTGGCTTTCAATTCTGAGAACAGAGTCAACCCCAAATTCAATCTACGTGACAGCATTGGAAGAATTGGGAAAATGGCTTACTTATGAGGCAATAAGAGATTGGCTACCTTGCAGAACTGAAATTATAAAAACATCATTAGGGCAAACAGAAGGATCAATTATTGAATCAAGAATACCTTTGTTAGCGATACCAAACTTGCCTGGAGGATTACAACTGTGGAATGGAGCAAGAAATATTCTCCCAAATACTGAATTGTCTCTAGGTGGGAAAATTCCTCCGCAAATAAAAAAGAATGCAGGAATAATTTTATATTTTGACGAGATTTCTACAGGTGATTTACTAATAAAAAATTTAATTTCTCTTAAAGAACAAAATATTGAACCACAAAGAATCAAAATAATTTCAATAATATCAAGTAATCCAGGATTAAAAAAAATAAGTGAATTATTTCCAGAATTAACTATTTATGCGGCATGTATTGACCCGGAAATAACAGAAGAAGGAAGAATAATCCCTGGGATAGGAGTAACTGAATCTAGAATTAACACAACTATTAGTGACTCATTTAGTTTTTAGAAGTAGAATAATAACTATGAGTCAATATAGAGAAACCTCCACTAATAGTTTCAGTTCCCTTTTAAGTGGTGCAATTCTTGGAGCTGCTGGCCTTGCTTGGTGGTTATTTTCAGAAGCAGAAAGGAGGCAAGAAAGAAGGAAGCAAAAAGCGATGCTATATGCACCAAGAATTCAAGATGGTTCTGAAGCTATAGAAACTATAGAAAAATTAGATAAAAATGGTAAAGAAGATAATCTTGAACAAAGAGTGGAACAATTAAATGCAGCAATCGCTGACGTTAGGAAACAACTTGAAGATCTCAACGTACAAAATTAACTGAAAATCAGTAAAAGTTATTAAAATGCTCAGATCGACTGCAATCACTAAAGGTATCCAGAGATCACCAAATAGAGCCATGCTCAGAGCAGTAGGTTTTGATGATGAGGATTTTGATAAACCAATAATTGGAATAGCTAATGGATATAGCACCATAACTCCATGCAACATGGGATTGATGGCACTTGCTAGAAGATCTGAAGAAGCTATAAAAATTGCTGGAGCAATGCCTCAATTATTTGGAACAATAACTGTTAGCGATGGTATCTCAATGGGAACAGAAGGAATGAAGTATTCCCTTGTTTCAAGAGAAGTAATTGCTGACTCTATAGAAACTGCTTGTAATGCCCAAAGCATGGATGGTGTTTTAGCTATTGGAGGATGTGATAAAAACATGCCAGGAGCGATGATATCAATAGCAAGAATGAATATACCTTCAATTTTTGTTTATGGAGGGACTATCAAACCTGGGAAACTTGATGGTGCTGATTTAACAGTAGTGAGTGCTTTCGAAGCTGTTGGGCAACTTACCAGCGGAAAAATTGATGAGAAACGTTTAATGGCTGTAGAAAAAAATGCAATCCCTGGAGCAGGAAGTTGTGGAGGTATGTTTACTGCAAATACAATGTCAGCGGCGATTGAAACTATGGGACTAAGTCTTCCTTTTAGCTCAACGATGGCGGCTGAAGATGCTGAAAAAGCTGATAGCGCTGCAAGGAGCGCAGAAGTTCTTGTTGAAGCAATTAAAAAAGATATTAGACCATTAGATATTTTAACTAAAGAAGCATTTGAAAATGCAATTAGCGTAATCATGGCAGTTGGAGGTTCGACTAATTCGGTATTACATCTTCTTGCAATTGCTAAAACAGCGGGCATTAAATTATGTATTGATGATTTTGAGAGAATTCGTCAAGAAGTACCAGTAATTTGTGATTTAAAACCAAGTGGAAAATACGTTACTGTTGATTTACATAAAGCAGGAGGAATTCCTCAAGTAATGAAGTTACTTTTTGATAAGGGTTTAATTCACGGAAATTGTCTAACTATAGAAGGAAAAAGAATTAAAGATGTCTTAAAAAATATTCCTTCTTCACCTCCACCAAATCAAAATGTAATTAGATCCCTCTCAAACCCAATATATAAAAAGGGACATTTAGCAATACTAAAAGGTAATCTAGCAATTGAAGGTAGCGTAGCCAAAATCAGTGGGGTGAAGACTCCTGTTCTAACAGGCCCCGCAAGGGTTTTTGAAAGTGAAGAAGAATGTTTATCAGCAATCCTTGCTAATAAAGTTAAATCAGGAGATGTTGTCGTGGTTAGATATGAGGGCCCTGTTGGAGGGCCAGGAATGAGAGAGATGCTTTCTCCTACATCTGCCATTGTCGGTCAAGGATTGGGAGAAAAAGTTGCTCTTATTACAGATGGGAGATTTAGTGGTGGTTCATATGGATTAGTCGTTGGTCATGTTGCGCCTGAAGCGGCAGTTGGAGGGAATATTGGCTTAGTTGAAGAAGGTGACAGTATTACTGTCGATGCCAATAAGAAATTAATTCAACTAAATGTGAGTGACCTCGAATTAGAAAAAAGAAGAAAAAATTGGGTAAGACCAATGCCAAGATACAAAACTGGAATACTTGGTAAGTATTCTCGTCTAGTCAGTAGCTCGAGTGAGGGAGCCGTAACAGACCAGCCTTAATTAATTAAAAAACTAAATTCTTCTCTTAAGCGTCTAGCGAATGACTCAAGTTTTATTGAATCAGGTGGTGAATTTATTTTTTTACCGGTTACCGAGTCAAGCCATAGTGAATAATTACCATGCCACAAAATAGGTTTACTTGGAAATGACAACCAACTCAAAGTTAAATTTAAATCTCTTCCACTTCTGAATAATTCAAGTTCAAGGTCCATTTCAGAATTTCTATTACCTTCTAAGTCTCGAGACTCAATTCTTAAATTAATTTCAGAAAAAGATATTTTATTTAATTCATCATTATTATTCGAATTTAATAAGACTGCAGAGTGCTTAAAAGGTTTAAAACATATATCTGCAGCTTTTGAAACCTCTGTTAAAAGAAAATTTATTTTCATAAAATCAAGTTTTACAAGTAACCATTTAAAACTTTAAATTATAAAATAAGATTCTCTCAATCATATTTATTAAATAGTAAAAAATAATTTAAATATTATTTCCTAATGAATCACAATCACAAAATAATGAGATTGAATTTTTAGTATCTACCAACTTAGCTGGTGTTCTTTCAGTTGACTCATTTATGTCAAGTAATCTTTTTAATGCAAGATTCTTGTCAGAACCGCTAATAAAAAATATTACTTTTTTAGATGAGCATAATACTGGAGCTGTAAGAGTTATCCTATCAATACCATTACCATTTGAAACTGTTGAAGCTCTATTAGTGTCTTTTAAGGAGTTAGAAAAAGGAAACAAAGAGGCAGTATGTCCATCATTTCCTAGACCTAAAAGTATCAAGTCAAAAGAAGGTGGGAAAGATTTGAAATAACCCTGAATTAATTTATTAAAGTAATCAGAACTTTCTATTGGTGAATTAAATTCTGTTGTTGGATATGTATAAAATCTTGCTTTAGAAGCTGGTTTACCAGGTTTTAACAAAGAGTTCCTAACCATAAATTCATTACTCAACTTATTAGATTTATCTACCCATCTTTCATCACCTAAAAACAAATCAACTTTTTCCCATTCAATATCTTCATTAGAGAGAAAATTATATATAAGTAATGGTGTAGAGCCTCCAGAAAGCGAAATTGACATTCTTTCTTCTTTTTGGAGAACTAATTCTATATATTCTTTAATAAAAATTGCGCCAGCATTAGATAAATCTTTTTTAGTAGCAAATTCAACTATTTCATATTTACTCATTTCTAATTAATCCACTCTGTATGAAAATCACCTTCAGAATCAACTCTTTCATAGGTATGTGAACCAAAGCAATCTCTCATTGCTTGTACAAGATTTTGTGGTAACCGAGAAGATCTGAGACTATTTAAATAATCTAATGAACTACTAAAACAAGGAACAGGAATACCATTCAATGCCGAGTTTGATACAACATATGAAAGACCATCAATTCGCTTATCAATCTGATCTACAAACCAAGGGTCAAAAATTATGTTAGTTAAATTAGGGTTATTTCTATAAGCATCCTGTATTCTTTTTAAAAGTTTAGATCTGATAATACATCCACCTTTCCATATCTGTGCTATTGCAGTCATATCAAGGTCGTAATTGTATTCCTTGGAAGCTATGGAAAGAATATCCATCCCTTGAGCGTAAGAAGCAATTGTAGAAAGAATTACAGCATCCATTAAAGGAGACATGCCATCTGAGATTTTACCTAATTCGAAAGTTTTAATGTCTTTCTTTTTAAAAGTTAATTCACCTTTTTCTCTTAACGATTTCAATGAACTCATTACTCTTCCATTTAATGAGGCATAAATAGTTGGCACAGAGGCTCCTAGCTCAAGTGCACTTATGACTGTCCAAAGCCCAGTACCTTTTTGACCAGCCTTATCTAATATTTTTTCTACTAAATCTTCTCCTTTTGATGAATCTTTTACTCTTAAGCAGGCCTCTGTTATTTCTACTAAATACGAAGAAAGCTCTTCTGATTTATTCCAATATGAAAAAACATCTGCGATTTGATCACCATTCATATTTGATACTCTTTTCATCAAGTCATAAGCTTCTGCGAGTATTTGCTCAATGCCATATTCAATACCATTATGAACGGTCTTAACAAAATGACCTGATCCTCCAGGACCTACATAGGTAACGCATGGTCCATCATCAACTTGAGCAGCCATCTTTTTAAGCAATTCTTCTATGGCCTCGTAAGACTTTTTTGTTCCCCCAGGCATCATGCTTGGGCCTTCTAAGGCCCCTTTGGCTCCACCAGAGACTCCCATTCCTATATATCCAAAGCTCATACTTTCTAATTCAGCCACTCTTCTTTCGGTATCTAAAAATTGTGAATTTCCGCCATCAATCAATAAATCACCTTCTTCAAGATAAGGAGAGATATTTTTGATAACTGCATCAGTCGCTTGGCCGGCCTTGACCATCATTAAAATTCTACGAGGTCTTTCAAGTTCATTGACAAATTCTTTTAAATCTTTGGCACCTTTTATTGATTTTCCTTCACCTCTCCCATTTAAAAAAGCTTCTGTTTTTGAAAAAGTTCTATTGTAAACAATACTAGAGAAACCGTTTCTCTCAGCATTTAAAACTAAATTTTCCCCCATAACACCAAGACCAATTAAACCAAAGTGTGCCTTGGACATTTAAAAATTTATCAACTTGAGTAATTGTGCCGATTAGTTTCTTCTTTTGCTTGAATTAAGTGCTAAATGTCAGCATTGAAAAATTCTTTATGTGTTTTCTAATTTTAAATTCAAATTAAAATAATTAATTTAAATAACGGTTCCATCACTAATAGTAGCGTTTTTGACAACAACCACTATCCCATTTCTAATGTAAAAACCTTGATCAGCTCTATCTGCTTCCTCAATATTATCTTTATTTATTATTTTTACGTTATTTCCAATTCGTGTATTTTTATCAAGAATTGCTCGCTTTACGGTGGTTCCAGCTCCAACTCCTAATGGAATTCCTCCTCCATTCCTTAATGTAATTCTTTCATCTGAGGATTCAAAAAAATCAGATCCCATAACTAAACAATCTTCAAGAACCACATCACTTTCTATTCTGCTTCGAACTCCCAATACGCAATGATGAATACTGCATGATTTCAATATTGAGCCTTCACAAACTATTGAATTTGTTATTTGGGCATCAACTAATTTAGAAGGAGGTAAATATCTTTGTCTCGTGTAAATAGGAAATTTCTCATCATAAAAACTAAATGGAGGAGATGGTTGCTGAGTCAATGCCAAGTTAGATTCAAAAAAGGCCCCTATTGTTCCAATATCCTCCCAGTAATCATCGAAAACATAACTCTGCAAATTATCTCCTCGCTTAAGAGCTTCCGGAATAACTTCTTTTCCAAAATCGGTATGAGAGAGATTTTGATTAAGGAGATCAAAAAGAGTAGATCTACTAAAAACGTATATTCCCATTGAGGCAAGATAAGGTCTTTCTTGAGAAGACTCCTTGGTAAGTCCAAACCTTGAAGTATCGACTGCCATTGCTTTAAGAGATTCTCCAGAAGGCTTTTCTTTAAATTCTTTTATATTCCCTGCTTCATCGGTACGCATTAAACCAAACCCCTCTGCTTGACTTGCATCTACAGGTAAAGCTGCTACTGTCAAATCTGCTTTCGTTTTTCTGTGATGCTCAACAAAAAGACTGTAATCCATTCTATAAAGTTGATCACCAGAAAGAATTAAATACTCATCAACATCCCATTCTTGAAAAAGCCATTGATATTTACGAACTGCATCTGCAGTACCCTCAAACCATGAGGGGCTTTCCGGTGTCTGTTGTGCAGCTAAGACTTCAACAAAGCCTTGACCAAAAGGAGCGCTCAGATTATAGGTCTGTGCAATATGCCTATTTAGAGATGCACTATTAAATTGAGTTAAAACGTACATTTTATTAATATCCGAATTAATGCAATTACTAATTGGAATATCAATAAGTCGATACTTGCCTGCGAGTGGAACTGCAGGCTTTGCCCGCATTTTTGTTAGAGGATATAGACGAGATCCTTTACCACCGCCAAGAATGATCGCTAGAACACGCTTCATGACGTGAATTTTAAATATGCTTTGCCGTGCAAACTTACTGGAATATGTGTCATAAATGGGAAAATTCCTTAATATGAATTAAGAATAGCAAGACTCACGTCGAGACTATATGCATATTTTCTACTTAGAAATGTCATAAATCGAAGAGCTTTTCTATTGTTTTCAGTGAATCTATTCTCTCTTCACGTTCTTGAGGCGAACGTAATTTAGTTACTGGTGTATGAAGAATTTTATTGATAATTCCTTTACTTAATGCCTCAACAACTTTTCTTTCTCGTGCTGAAAAATCTGGACCCATTCTGCTTAAGGCTTTTTGTAATTCTTCTTTCCTAATATCTTCTAGAGATGATCTTAATGAATTTATTGTCGGAACAGCTTCTAAACTTTCCCACCATTCCAAAAATAATCGACCCTCCTCTTTTACTAATTTTTCTGCCTTAAGAGCTACTTGCTGGCGAGCTTCTTGATTGCGAGAAACAACCTCTTGTAAATCATCGACATCGTGAGAATCTACTCCATCAAGATCTTTTACATCTGCAGAAATATTTCTTGGGACGCCAATATCAATTAATCGGAGGTGACTACCTAGTCTTATTTTTTTTAATCTTTCAGATGTAATTATTGGATTTTCTGTTGCAGTACTAGTGAAAACCAATGAGCAAGATGAAAGGTTTAAATCAAGTTCACTTATTTCTTCACATTTAATTCTTAAAGAAGGGAAATCACTTGAAAGTGCCTTAGCTCTATCAAGTGTTCTGTTAAGTAATGTTAATTCAGAACAGCCTTTGGCTTGAAGATGTTGAATTAAAAGTCTACTCATTCTTCCAGCTCCAACAACAGCTACTTTTTCTGTCTCCAAACTCATTAAATTATCTGTTCCATGAAATTGACCCAATTTCAATTGAGCTAATTCAACAGCTGCAGAACTTATTGAGACAGCTCCTGTTCCCAAATTTGTTTCACTTCTTACTCTTTTACCAGTACTAACAGCTTGTGTTAGAAGTCTATTCAATATTGGCCCAGTTGCTTTATTTTCTTGTCCAAGCCTAACCATTTTTTTGACTTGAGAGAGAATTTGGCCTTCACCTAAAACCAAACTATCTAAGCCAGAAGCAACCCTCATTAAATGAGCCACTGCTTCTTCTTGATCAAAATTAAATAAATGGGGGAAAAGTTCATTCTCTGATATTCCAGAATAATCTTTCAAATACTCTCTAATGGACTTGATACCTTTATCCTGGTTTTTCACCAAAGAGTAAATTTCAAGCCTATTGCAAGTACTTAGAATGGAAACTTCAATAATTTGATCTTTAGCTTTAAGGTTATTGAAAGAATGCTCAATATAGTGCTCAGGAATACTGAGCTTTTCGCGGACCTCAACTGGTGCCGTCCTATGGCTTAGACCCACGACAGCAATATGCATAATATTTCTTTGATATTTTTAATTTACACCGTATTAGATCAATGAAATGCTTTTTGCATCATTATTTATGTGAATTGTATTTGTAAATCTTGCTGTATTGTCCAGAGTACTAATAACCAGACTACTTGTTCTTGTACAATCTTTCTCAAATTTAACACCATTAAAAAGTAGTCCATCAGTAATTCCACTTCCTGCAAAAACTACATTTTCACCCGATGCAAGTTCATTAGATTCATAAATCTTATCAACATCAGTTATTCCCATTTCATTTAGACGAGATATATTTCCATCTTTTGTATAATCGGCCCATTCTTTTGTTTGAGCAACTGCTGGATCATAAACTAACTGGCCCTGGAAATGGCCGCCTAGAGCTCTCATTGCAGCAGCTGAGATAACACCTTCAGGTGCTGCACCTATACCCATTAGGCAATGAGTGCCTGTACCTGCAAAACCACAAGCAATAGCTGCCTGGACATCTCCATCAGATATAGGTTGAACTCGAGCACCAGTTGCTCTTATTTCTGATATCAGGTCAACATGTCTTGTGCGGTCCATTACAACAATAGTTAAATCAGAAATCTTCATATTGAGACAGTCACTTAAAATTTTTATATTTTCAGTAGCTGATTTTCTTATATCAACTTTTCCTTTAGCAGCAGGAGGTGCAGCCAATTTCTTCATGTAAAAATCAGGCGCATTAAATAATCCTCCACGATCTGAGGCTGCCAGGACTGCCATAGACCCTCGTTGATTATTCGCGCAAAGGTTTGTTCCCTCGCAAGGGTCAACTGCGAAATCAACACCAGGTCCAGTCCCAGTACCGACTTCCTCTCCGATATAAAGCATAGGAGCATCGTCTCTTTCGCCTTCTCCAATTACGATCCTTCCGCGCATTTGTATTAATCCCATACGCTTTCGCATAGCCTCGACTGCCGCGGCATCGGCTTCATCTTTTTTACCTAGTCCAGTGAGATGAGCAGAGGCAATAGCTGCTTGTTCAACAACTTCAAGAATTTCTTGTATGAGAGTACGATCCACTTTGTAAAACAGTTTTAAATAAAGAACAGCCCAAATGGGAAGATAAATAAATACGTTCCAAAATTTTTGGATTACATAAAATTCATCTTTTCGAAAAGTTCGATTAGTTGGGACGGGGTCAACTTTATCAGTGCAGCCTCACAGAAAAAGATGGTCCTTAAAATTTATAGAATCTCTGTATAAGATTCTTCACTTTTAAACATATGAAAAACCAATCATTGAACTCAACACAAAATCGTCAGATTCAAATTATTCCTTCAGTGCTTCCAGCTGATTGGGCCAATATGGGTCAATGTGTTCAAGACCTTGAAAAAGCAGGTGTGGACAGAATCCAATTTGATGTAATGGATGGGAACTTTGTTCCTAATTTAACTTTTGGGCCAGAAATGATCTCAGCTTGCAGAAAATATTGCAAGGTACCTTTTGAAACTCAATTAATGGTAAGTCAATATAATTGTGAAACTATGATTGAAGCTTATGTTGAAGCTTCTAAAGGTCCAAATGGAGAGCCAGGGGTAGTTATTGCTCATGTTGAATCAAATGTTCATCTTCATAGAGTTCTTGGAAGAATTAGACAATTAGGTGGCTCTCCATCTGTAGCAATAAATCCTCACACGCCTGTTGAAATGATAAAAAATATTATTGATATGGTCGACCACGTATTGGTAATGACAGTTAACCCAGGATTTGGTGGACAGGCATACATACCAACAATGCTTCAAAAGATTAGAGATCTAAGAAAAATAATTATTGAAAATGATTTAGATGTCGATATTGAAGTTGATGGAGGAATTAAAGCTGATTGGACTATTTCTCAATGTTGCGCAGCTGGTGCTAATTGCTTTATTGCAGGAAGTGGTATGTTCGCTTATCCGTCACTCAAAGAAGGTTGTGATGCTTTAAGAGAAGTCGCATTGAAAGCTCAGAATGGAGAAATTTTAACTAAAAGTTAATTAAAAGAACCAACCATAACTGTGAAGTCCTACTCCCAGAAGGTTTACTCCTATATAACATATAAAAATTGTTAATAATCCACAAACAGCAAAAATGGCAGGTTTTCTTCCCTGCCATCCTCTGATAAGTCTGACATGTAAATATGCTGCATAGATCAACCAACAGATCAACGCCCAAGTTTCCTTGGGGTCCCAACTCCACCAAGTACCCCAAGCTTCATTAGCCCAAACAGCTCCTGTTATTAATCCTAAAGTTAATAGCAGAAATCCAAAGGTAATTATTCGGTAACTAACTGAATCTAAGAATTCTGAATTGTTTAAAAAATTATGCTCAAAAAGTTGAAAACTTTCCTCATTAAATTTCGATGAGGAACTTGAAATTTTTTGATGAAAAGATCCAATCCCCATAGAGTTTGTTCTTATTTGCAATTCACTTTGTTTATCGGTAAAAAATATTGCAAATGAAATTATTGATCCAATAATTAATGCAGCATAACTAGTCATTATCACACTTACATGCATAATTAACCAAGTTGATCTTAAAGCGGGTACTAAAGGTGAGGAAAGTTTTAAATTCTCTGGTAAAGCAAAGCTAGCGAAAGAAATTATTAATAATGATACTGGAATTGAGAATGCAGAAATGTAAGGACTTTTAAAATATTTTTCTACTAATAGTTGAGAGAACGTACATGCCCAAGTAAGAAAACATAGAGATTCATAAAGATTACTTACAGGAAAATGACCAGATTGAATCCAACGTATTGAAAGTTGAAAAGCAATAATTATATTGGATAATGCAACTAAAAATTTCACATTGTTTGATATTTTATTTTCACTTATCGACCAAAAAGATAGTGGTAATGAAATTAAAAGTAGAAAAAAAGTTATAAGACCCAATAGAGATACTGGATCATTAAAATAATCATATAGTCCTGTGTCGATCATATTAAAAATATACTCTCTAATTTTATTTATCTGCTCTATCAAGGAGAAGGCAACCTACAATTAATGAAATAAATACTGGAGACCATGCAGATATTGATGGATTTAAGATTCCCATCACACCAAGGGAACTAAAGCTAAAACTTACAATGTAGTAAAAGAGAATTAAAATAATACTTAAACCAAAACCTTGGCCTTTCCCTGATCTTGAGTCAGATCGGGAACCGAGACTGCTACCAATCAAACCAAAAACAACACATGCCATCGGAAGTGTAAATTTCTCTTGTATTCTGACTTTCATTTTTCTCTCTTCTTTAAAATTTCCTGCTTTGTTAAAAGCAATTCTTGCTTGTTTTGCTTCTAGTACTGTCAAATTATTTGCATTATCTAAATAATCATTAAAGTTATCTAAACCGGCATCCATTGGATATGTATAACTATCAAAACCAACTGATGTTGATGAATTATTAGGTGAAATTGTAATTATTTTTCCATTTCTAAACTCCCATTTGGCTTGACTCTCAATCCAATATGCATTTTTTGCTACTAAAGTTTGATTGTATCCAAGGCGAGATAAATCAAGAAGAATAACCTCGTTCATAGTGCTGTTCTGAAACTCTTTTGCAAAAAATAAATGTGTTAAACCATCAGAATAAGAACTAGTCTTAGGATTATAAATTTTTCCAAACTTTGAATATATTATATTTTCCCCATAATCAGAATGCATAGCACTTTGCAAACCCTTTCTTAAAATAATGTCAGCTGATCTATTTGACTTTGGAACAACAAAATCATTAAAAAAGAAAGTTAAAAATGACATTAATATTCCCATAATTATTGCTGAAAATACAATTCTTTTTGAAGAAACTCCGACACTTCTGAGTGCTTTGATTTCGCTATTAGCAGACATACGACTGAATACTAATAATGAAGCCATCAGCATTGCCATAGGGAAAGATATAACCAAAAAACCTGGAAGTCTTAAAAGAAGAACATATATTGCTGTAAAAAAAGGTAATCCAGACTCAACAATTTTTCTTATCAGGTCAAACATTACTCCTAATGATAATGATACCGTTGAAAGTGCTGCAATAGAAAATAATAAGGGAGGAATTAACTCAAAAAAAATCCATCTATCAAGCAGAGGTATATTTCCTATATTTTTTTTGAGTAAATATAAAACGCGATTCTGATATACATTTTGATCTACATACTTATAAATATTATTAAATAAATTATTATTCAAAGTTTGAAGCCCTCTCCTAAGTAATTACTTTTAACTAAAGAATTATTAGCCACCTCATTTGAAAGACCTGAAGATAATATTTTACCATCGTTAAGTATATATGAAAAATCTGTAATTGCTAAAGTTTCTCTAACATTATGGTCTGTAATTAATATGCCCATCCCTTTATCCTTTAGTTTGTAAATTAAACCTTGTAAATCTGCTACTGCCAATGGATCCACACCAGCGAAAGGTTCATCAAGCAGTAAATATTTTGGGCCAATTGAACCAACTGCCAATGCCCTCGCTATTTCGCACCTTCTTCTCTCTCCTCCTGAGAGTTGAAAACCTGGCCTGTCAATAAATTTTCCAAGGTTGAAATCTTCAATTAATTCTTCTTTTCTAAGACGAGCCATTGGTTTCGTCAAATGACTTTGTGAAAGTGCTATTTCTAAATTTTGTCTAACTGTTAATCTTCTAAAGACACTAGGTTCTTGAGGTAGATAACCAATTCCTAATCTAGCTCTCTCAGGCATTGTCAGATTACTAATTCTTCTTTGACCAAGAAGAACATCGCCTGAATTCGGCCTAAGTAAACCTATAAATAGATTAAAAGTTGAAGTTTTCCCGGCACCATTAGGACCTAAAAGGCCAACAACCTGATTAGGTTCAACAGACAAAGATATATTTTCAACAATTTTCACACCTCCTAAATTCAAGGATAAATTTTTAATACTAAGCTTCATAGATGAAAAGTTTTTACCATGAACAAATTTTTAATTCTGTCCTACTATATTTATACATCAAGATTACCATATTAAAATATTTATTTTCACAAGTAACTAATTAATTAAGATTCTTTATTTTTAATCGATGTTTTTATGATTTTTAAAGAACTTAATTAAGTATTTATAGACTTAATTATTTACTTAATTTAACTTAAATTATATAAATAAGGAATTTCACAATTCATTATATCTAATCCTTTCTGAAGTTTTATTAATCTTATTTCTACAATCTCACATAATTTTTTTATGTTTAACCCTAGGTTAGGTGATGATTTTTTCTTGAGTCTTCCAAGACCTTCACCATAAAGTATTATAGCTCCATTTTTATTATTTCTTTCTAAATGCAATTGAGCTACGGCAATTTGCAAAATCCCTTGAATAGTTTGTCTTTCAAAACCATTTGTCTCATGCCAGAGTTCCTCAAAAACATCATGAGCCAAATACCATTTTTCTGAATTAAAAAGTATCTTTCCATCAATAAATCTTTGATCGTCTGAAACCTCATTAAAGGAGTCACTTAATGAGATATTCATTTTTTTGCTAATTTTTTTCTTTTTATTTTTCTCAACCTAATAGATTCCGGAGTCACCTCTAACATCTCATCTGGGCCGATATATTCGAGAGCTCTTTCCAAAGTCATTTCAATAGGAGATTGCAGTGTATCTAGCTCATCAGCTCCAGCAGATCTCATATTTGTAAGTTGCTTAGTCTTGCAAACATTAATTTCCAAATCTTGTGGCCTTTTATTTTCTCCAATTATCATCCCTTTATAGACTTTAACTCCAGGTTTTATAAAGAATTGTCCTCTATCCTCTGCATTTTTGAGAGAGTAAAAAGTTGATACACCTTCCTCAAATGAAATCAATACTCCATTTCTCCTTGCATCAAAATCTCCCATCATCTTTCTATATTCAAAAAATGAATGACTCATAATTCCCTGCCCTCTTGTAGCTCTTAGGAACTCGCCTCTAAAACCAATTAAACCTCTTGAAGGTACTATAAATTCAAGTTGCGTTCTTCCATCTACCCCAGCTTCCATATTTTGCATTTCTCCTCTGCGGACACCCAATTTTTCAATACATGGACCTATTGACTCTGAAGGAGCATCGAGGACAAGAGTTTCTACAGGCTCACATAAGACATCCTCAATTTTTCTAAAAATAACTTGAGGTTGAGAGACCTGAAATTCATATCCTTCCCTTCTCATCGTTTCTATCAAAATACCTAGATGTAATTCGCCTCTACCGCTAACTGCAAATTTATCAGGTGAATCTGTATCTTCAACTCTTAGGGCAACATTAGTAAGAAGCTCCTTGTATAAACGATCTCTTAATTGTCTACTCGTTACAAATTTCCCTTCTAATCCTGCAAAAGGTGAGTCATTTACAACAAAATTCATTTGTAAAGTTGGCTCATCAACTTTTATTAGAGGCAATGCAGCAGGCTCGTCAGGACAAGCAATAGTTTCTCCAATATTTACTTCATCAAAACCAGAAAGAGCAACTAAGTCTCCTGCGCTAGCTTTTTCAATTTCAATTCTTTGTAGACCTTCAAATCCAAGTAATTTGCTTATTCTCCCTTTTTTTACATCTCCATTCTCTTTAATTAAAGATGCGCTTTGTCCATTTCTAATTACTCCATTATGGACCCTTCCAATAACAATTCTTCCCAAAAATTCTGAGTAATCTAATGTTGTTACTTGAAGCTGAAGTGGTTTATTTTCATCTCCAACTGGTGGTGGAACATGTCTCAAAATAGCGTCAAATAATGGTTTCATATTTTCGTTTTCTGAAGCCATTTCATTTTTGGCAAAACCACCTAGGCCACTTCCAAAAAGATATGGAAAATCGCACTGATCATCATCAGCTCCTAGCTCTAAAAACAAATCAAGAACTTTATCTACTGCTGTTTCAGGATCGACTCTAGCTCTATCAATTTTATTTACGAAAACTATTGGACGAAGACCTTGTTCGAGAGCCTTCTTTAACACAAATCTCGTTTGAGGCATTGGACCTTCATTAGCATCAACTATTAATAAGCATCCATCAACCATTCCAAGGACCCTCTCTACTTCTCCTCCGAAATCAGCATGGCCAGGTGTATCTACAATATTTACTCGGGTATCTTTGTAAGTAACTGCAGTATTTTTAGAGAGGATAGTGATACCTCTCTCTCTTTCCAAGTCGTTAGAATCTAAAACACATGTGGGTACTGCTTCATTATCTCGAAATATTCCCGATTGAGATAAGAGTGCATCAACCAAAGTAGTTTTTCCATGATCTACATGCGCAATAATTGCAATATTCCGAATGGATTGATTACTTGAACTCATGAGGTTATTGATCCTAAAGAAATTAATATCTTTCTAATGTTCGAAAGAATATAACAATATGTGCACTTTTTCTTAATTTATTGGTAAAAGCGCGCGCTAAAAATCAATTATTTATTTGATGATCTTAATTTATTGGCTGCTTCAAATTTCCTAAGAGCTTCAACTGTTCCTTCATATCTCCAATGCCATGGCTCGTAACTTACATTTTGCAAATTATTTTTTGGAAATGAGAGAATGAAATGATATTTAGCAGCATTATTTTTAAGCCATTGAAAAGAAGGAGTATTTTCAAAGGAAATTTCAAAATCAGTCTCTGGTCTATCCCTATCTCCAATATCTATTGCATAGCCTGTGCTGTGTTCTGAGTAACCTGGAGGGGCAGAGACACGGGCTCTCTCAATTGCTATTTGATTTCTTATTGATTTGTTCTCATAAAATATTTCATTTTGAAGTGATATTGACCGATAACCGCTTAGAAAAACGAGAAAGACTCCATCACTTGCAGCTGCTTCTCTCATTTTCCTTAGAGCAGATAATGTATCTTTGTGCACTTGAAAACCTGGATAAAGATTGGCTAAATCTTCTTTAGATATTTCGTCATACTTCAAATGACCTAGTAATGATTCGTTCTTGAGAATTTTAGAGACTTGAACAATATCCTTGTTAGAAGATAAATATCGTTTAAAAACAAAACTAGAAGATAAAAAAGTTATTAAGAAAGAGAAAAATAATAAAACTTTTATAAAGGTGATTTTTTTTGAACTTATTGATTTTAATTTAAGAATCCTTTGAGCCACTGGAATCTCATCGATTTCATCAGTACGAGCCCTACGTGCTCTTTCCACAGTTAATAATTATTGATGTTTCGATCGTAACGACCTATGCAAGTCTTATCGAACTATTACTTATAACGATGTAAATTTTATATATCTAATCCTTTGCTTAAATATTCAAATGTTGCGTGTTGCAGTGATTGGTGGAGGTCCAAGCGGTTCATGTGCTGCAGAAATCTTGGCTAAGGCCGGAATTGAGACATGGCTTTTTGAAAGGAAACTTGATAACGCTAAACCATGTGGAGGAGCTATACCTCTTTGTATGGTTTCAGAGTTTGACCTACCAGAGTCAATTATTGATAGGAAAGTTAGAAACATGAGGATGATATCTCCCTCAAACAGAGAAGTTGATATCAGACTTGATAAAATTTATGGAGAAAGTGATAAAGAATATATTGGCATGTGCAGAAGGGAGGTTATGGATGCATTTATGAGAAATAGAGCATCTGATTTAGGCGCTAATTTAATTAATGGTCTTGTTAATCACATTGATACAGGAAAAGATAAACAGGGTCCTTACACACTCACTTATTCAGAGTCATCAGAGAAAAATTCAAAATCCGAATCTAAAAAACTTGAAGTAGATTTAATTATTGGTGCTGATGGAGCAACAAGTAGAGTGGCAAAAGTTATGGATGCTGGTGACTATAACTATGCAGTGGCTATTCAAGAAAGAATTAAACTTCCACCTGAAGAAATGAAATATTATGAAGATCGTGCAGAAATGTACGTAGGTACTGATGTTTCTCCAGACTTCTATGGTTGGGTCTTTCCAAAGTTCGATCATGTTGCAGCTGGTACTGGCACCATGAAAGACAATGGAGGTCTTATAAAAAGTCTCCAAGAAGGAGTAAGGGAGAGAGCAAAAAAAAGGCTTGTAAATGGTGAAGTAATAAAAATTGAAGCTCATCCAATACCCGAACATCCACGTCCAAGGAGGGTAGTTGGAAGAATGGCTCTTGTTGGTGATGCAGCAGGCTACGTAACAAAGAGTTCTGGTGAAGGTATTTATTTTGCAGCCAAAAGTGGAAGAATGTGTGCAGAGGAAATAGTTGAAGCAAGTCAGGGTGGAAAAATAATTCCTTCAGAAAAACAACTAAAAAATTATTTAAAAAAATGGGATAAGAAATATGGAACTACATATAAAGTTTTAGATATTCTTCAAAGAATTTTTTACACAAGTGATTCTGCTAGGGAAGCTTTTGTAGAAATGTGCGACGATAAAGATGTACAGAGAATGACTTTCGATAGCTATCTTTACAAAACAGTGGTAGCAATGAAACCTCTTCAGCAACTAAAGTTGACATTTTTAACTTTGGGCTCTGTTTTAAGAGGAAGAGCACTTGCACCAAAAACATACAAACCAGTGCCTAGTGCGGTTAGAGAAGAAAAAGAAGTTAATTTAATGCTTGCCAAAAATTCTATTAGAGGGGAAGTTAATGTTAAAAAGGAGAGGGTTTCCAAATAATAATTTAAACTAGTTTTTTATTTCCTGGAAATCTGCGAGAACTAATGACTGGTTTCTCAAAACTGCTAAAAGATTTAATCTATTTTGTCTTATTTTTAGATTTTCAGTCATAACCATTACGCTCTCATCTCCATCAAAAAAGTTTGAGAGAACATTAGTCCCTTGAATAAAGGTATTGACAAGTTGATCATATTTATTTGTTGAGTTATTTAAAACTATTGGCTCAATAGTTTTTATAAATTCATACATTTTATACTCTGATTTTTTTTCAAAAAGTTCTTTTTTTACAAGATCATCTAAAACAAGTATGTTATTTTTTACATTAGACTTTTCAGCTAACCTTGAAGCTCTTGAGACAAATTGGTTCAATTGATTTAATTTGCCATTAAGTCTATTTTTCATCAAAATCTTCGCCCTGATAAAAATATCTGAAGGATTAATTAATAAATTTTTATTCTCAATATTTTTTCCTACGAGCGAATAAATGATATCAATATCAATATGATTTTCTTCGAGAAGACTAATTAATCTTTGCCTGAAGAAATTAATTAAATCACTGTGAATCAAATGCTTATTTATATTTATATTAGGTAAAAAACTTGGCCATATCTTTAACGAATCACTAATTAAATCGTCCAAGTTTACATTCCATTTTTGTTTAAATAAAATTTGTAAAATTCCATTACCAGCTCGTCTAAGAGCAAAAGGATCTGAGGACCCTGATGGTCGATCTCCTTTTGAAAAAATACTTAATAATAATTCAAGTTTTTCACCAATAGAAAGCAAGCAACCACCATCTGAAGATGGAATGCTATCTTTCGTGCCTCTTGGCAAATAGTGTTCAAGAACAGAGAGTGCTACATCGTTTGACTCGCCCTCACTTAACAGATACTTTCCTCCTATCACTCCTTCAAGCTCAGGAAATTCTCCAACCATTTGGCTTACTAAATCATGTTTACAAAGTAATGCTGATCTCTTTATATTTTTACTATTTACATTTGGTCCGATAGTTCTTAATAAAAGTAAATCTACAATCCATTCGATCCTCTTTACTCGATCATATATTGTACCAAGACCATTAGAAAAAGATACATTTTTTAGAGAGTTTAAACGACTTTCAGAAGAAATTTTTAAATCAGCTTTAACAAAAAATTTCGCATCTGATAGCCTTGCTTTTAGAACTCTTTCATTTCCTTTTTTAACAGTTTGCTTATATTTATTTAGACCATTACTAATACATAAAAATTTAGGTAAAATTGTACCTTTTGAATTTAATAATAACGGATTTATATCTTCGTGATTATTTTCATAAAGAGGAATATATCTTTGATGCACTTTCATAACCATTGTTAATATTTCAGGTGGCAAGTCTAAAAATGAATTATCAAAATCACCATCTATTAAAGATGGCATCTCAACGAGATCAGTAAGTTCTTCTAATAAAGAATTAGGTAAATCAAAAAAACATTTTTCCTTTAAAGAAAAATCACTTATTTGAGTTTTTATTGTCTCTTTTCTTTTATCTCTATTTATTTCAACTCCATTAAGCAATAATTTATCTAAATATTCATCTGAGGAATTAATTACTATCTCTTTCTCAAAAAGTCTGTGGCCCCTTGAAATATTAGATGTTTTGATATCAGGATCGCAGTTTTCTAGAGTAAAGGATATTAATTTTTCATCAAGTAAAGAGACAATCCAACGAATTGGCCTAGAAAATTTTCTTTCCCCCCTTCCCCATTTCATAAATCGTTTACCTTGCAAAGAATCTATCCAGCAAGGTATTAAGTCAGCCAGCAAATCCTCAGTACTTTTTCCTTTCTCAATACTTTTAGCAAAAACAAACTTACCTTTATTTGTTTGCTTAACCTCTAATTGATCTGGAGTTAAGCCGCATCTCGTAGCAAAACCAATAGCGGCTTTTGTTGCTTCTCCATCAATAAATGCACTAGAGACTGGAGGTCCCTTTTGCTCTTTAATAATATCTTTAGCATATAAAGAAATATCACTTACAAATAAGATGAGCCTTCTGGGAGTGCACGTACACAAAATTTCCTCATAAGTTAGCCTTACTCGATCAAAGTCATATTTAACTTTTTCATTTAACTGAGAAATTGCCTGCTGCAAGAAACTTGCAGGCATTTCTTCAGTTCCGATCTCAAGAAGAAAGCTAGTCACGATTTAAAAAGGTAGATAATTTTAAATATCTTGATAACCAACCTAATGAATGAGTGTAATTTTAGCTACGGTAGGTTAGGAAAAATAAGACACCGTGACTAAAGGAGGTAAAAAATTACACTTTAAGAGAGGGGTGAGAGATTCACCCTGTATTGCTAATGGTGCCGAGAGACCAAAATTCGAACAATTTAAAGCCGATAGTAAGTACTTGAATGAACCTTTACTATCAGAATTAAAAAATGAAAGTGATCATTTTACTAATGATGCAGTTCAGTTATTAAAGTTTCACGGAAGCTATCAACAAGACAACAGAGAGGTCAAAGGGAAAGATTGGCAGATGATGTTGAGACTCAGAAGCCCTGGAGGGAAAATACCAGCATCACTATTCATTGCATTAGATGATCTTGCCGACACACTTGGTAATGGAACTCTTAGAGCGACAACCAGACAAGCATTTCAGATGCACGGAATAAGGAAAGATAATCTAAAAAAAGTTATAAAAACAATTATTGAAGGAATGGGTTCAACACTTGCAGCCTGTGGCGACATAAACAGAAATGTAATGGCTCCAGCTGCACCATACGATAAAGGTGCATATCCAGCAGTTAGGAAGTTGGCAAACGATATCGCTGATGTTCTTAGTCCCTTACGAGCAGAAAAAACTTATTTAGAATTATGGGCTGATGGTGACCTTCAATATAAAATCAAACCATCAGAAAGAGTTCAACAAGCTAGAAAAAAACAATCTCAAGAAGGTGTGTTTAGTGGTGATAAGAATGAACCACTTTATGGAACAACCTATATGCCAAGAAAATTTAAATGCGCAGTTACAGTCCCTGGAGATAATTCTGTTGACTTACTAACTCATGATATTGGTCTGGTAGCTTTTACAAATAAATATGGGGTTCTCAAGGGTTGCAATGTTTATGTAGGTGGGGGGATGGGACGCACTCATAATTTAGATGAAACTTTTGCCAGAACAGCTGACCCTCTTGGGTATGTGAAAAGTAACGATATTTTTGAATTGGTCCAATCAATCTTGGCACTCCAAAGAGATTATGGAGATAGAAAAACAAGAAGGCTAGCAAGAATGAAATATGTTCTCAATGACATGGGAATTTTATGGTTTAAAAAAGAACTAAAGAAGAAATATTTTAAAAAAGATATTCAACCTCTTTTACCTGAACCAATTGCAAAGTTAGAAGATTACCTCGGTTGGCATAAACAATCTAAGAGTCTTTGGTTTGTTGGTATACCACTCCTTTCTGGAAGACTTTCTGGTGAGATCAAAACTGGATTAAGAGAAATTGTAGAAAAATATCAACTTGAAATTAGGTTAACTCCTAATCAGGATTTACTATTATGTAATATTGGTGATTACCAAAAAGAGACAATTAAACATTGTCTCAAATTAATAGGTATAGTCAACCCAGAAAGTCCAAAACATCTAACTCGTCACGCCTTAGCATGCCCAGCACTTCCACTCTGTGGATTAGCTCTAACAGAAGCAGAAAGGACCATGCCTACGATTTTAGATCGAATAAGCAAACAATTGGAAAGGTTGGATATAAGAAATTCTATTTTAATTAGACTTACTGGTTGTCCTAATGGATGTGCAAGGCCCTATATGGCAGAGTTGGCTTTAGTGGGAAGTGGAAAAAATCAATATCAACTTTGGCTTGGAGGAAGTAGCAATCTTCAAAGATTAGCAAAACCATATCTTCAAAGAATGCCAATTGACGATTTGGAAACGACACTTGAACCATTATTTAAAAGCTGGAAAAACGTATCATCAAAAATTAGTTTTGGGGATCATGTGAAAAGCCTTGGAGATCAGGCAACTTTGAAGTTATTAACTGGTGAACATTCACCATAAATTGCATTTTCAATTTCATTAAAATATGCCCACATTTGATCACCATAGCTGAAATGCCACCACTCATTGGGATGTTGAACAAAACCAGCAGCAAGCATCACTTTTGAAAGTATTTTACGTCTTTGGTTAAAGTTATATTCATCAATAGAATTATAATTTTCATAAAAATCAGGATGTGAAACGAGTTCTATGGAATCAATATCACCTCCCATGTCTAAAAGTTCTCCTTCTTTTGTTGATAGGGTTAAATCTATAGCGCTACCAGTGCAATGAGGTGGAGGCATATTTGAATCTAAAGTTGGCTTTGCCCAAAACTTTCCTACTTTGTTGAGAATTTGATTAAATTTAATTTTTGGCTGTTTATTTACATAATCAACATTTTGTTTAAAACATTCTTCCTTAATAACATGCTCAACCATAAAACTCTGTATTTTAATTGGTCTCCATGCATCGTATACAGCTAAATTTAAATTAGGATCAATTGAGAACAAAATTTCCTTTGAAGTAAGTAACCTCTGAATAACCCCGACTCTTAATTGCCATGGATCAGATCTTTCTGTATAAGGAGCTCCTACAGAAAGATAAGGATGAGGATGAATGATATTAATTTCTTGCGGTATAGAAATCAATGACTCATTGCACTCTATTATTTCAATTGAATTCCAAGGTCTCATAAAAGTACTTTTAAATAAATTAGTTTAGTTGTGAATTTTGATTTAAATTTTTTCCATAAGTCCTTATCCAAGATCTCAAATTATGATTATTTTTCAACTCTGGATCAAGATTTATTAAAGATAAAGACTCCTTTCGTGCTAACTCGAGAATATTTGAATCATTAATAATGCTGCCAAGAGCGAAATCTGGAAGACCAGATTGTTTAGTCCCCAAAAATTGTCCAGGCCCTCTAAGTTTTAAATCTAATTCGGATATTTCAAAGCCATCAGTAGTTTTAGAAAGAATTTCTAAACGATTTTTTGAATTATTTTGTTTACCATCATAAATCAAAATACAACTTGAACTTATCGAGCCACGTCCAACTCTTCCTCTTAATTGATGCAATTGTGAGAGACCAAATCTACTAGCATCCTCAATTACCATTATTGTGGCATTTGGGACATCTACACCTACCTCTATTACAGTCGTTGATACTAATATATTGATCTCATTTGATAAAAAACCTTTTAATACTGTATTTTTTTCTTCACTTTTCATCTTTCCATGAAGTAAACCTATTTTAAAATTTGGAAATATATTTTTTGACAAATCATCATAAACACATTTTGCAGAGTTTAAGTCAAGTTTTTCAGATTCCTCTACTAAAGGAACTACAATATAGGCTTGCTGTCCTTTAATAATTCTCTCTCTTACGAGATCATAGACTTTAAAGATTTTTGAATAAGTAAATAACTTTGTATCAACAGGGGTCCTTCCAGGTGGCAACTCATCAAGATTACTAACATCTAAATCTCCATGAATTGATAAAGCCAATGTCCGAGGGATAGGAGTAGCTGTCATTGTCAAAAGATGAGGCTGTAAACCCTTATCAAGAAGTAGATTTCTTTGCTTGACTCCAAAACGATGTTGTTCATCTACAATTACAAGACCAAGTCTCGAAAAGACAACTGGATCCTCAATCAAGGCATGAGTACCCACCAAAATTTTTATACTTCCATTGGAAAGATCCTTTAATAAATTACGACGCCTTGATTGTGGAGTAGAGCCCGTAAGCAATTCAACAGTAACATGAAGTGATGGTAGCCATTGACATAAATTCCTATAATGTTGCTCAGCAAGGACTTCTGTTGGAGCCATAAAAGCACCTTGCCAACCGCTTGATACAGCATCAAGCAAGGAAACTATGGCAACTATCGTTTTACCACTTCCTACGTCTCCTTGTAAGAGCCTAGACATTGGTTCAGTTTTTTTTAAATCAATTTTTATTTCATTAATTACTCTCTTTTGTGCAACAGTTAAAGGAAAAGGTAATAAATTAATGAATTTTTGAGACAAATGATTTTTCTCTGAACTTATATGAAATAAGGGAGAGCTTCTATTTTTATATTGATTTCTTTTAAGTAATAAATTTAATTGGAATAATAAAAATTCATCAAAAATCAATCTTCTTTTTGCTTTTTCTAATTCATCTTTACTACCTGGAAAATGAATATTACGAAGAGCTTTTGATTTTGCGGGAAAATCATGTCTCTTTATTATCTCAGTAGGTAGAGGGTCAACAATTTTATCTGAGAGAGGTAGAACCGACTTTAAAATAGATCGATAACGATCAGAATTTAATCCATTTATGTTCAGATAGATAGGTGTTAGACGTCCGATTTTCGATGATTTTAAATTAGATTTAGAGTTGCATATAATCTCAATTATTGGATCATGGATTGAAAGCCCAAAACCATTTTCTTTAACTAAACCACTAACTGCAACTTTCGATCCAACTGGAAGAGATTTCTCTTGAGATTTCAAAAAATATCTAGAACTGAATCGCTTTCCTACATAAAATTTTGATATTTTAATTTCACCTGTTATGTCTACAACTAATACATTGAGAATGGCTAAATTTCTATTTTTAGGACTTATAAATGAACTACATCTTTTAATACTTGCAACAAATGTCACAGTTTCTCCTGGAGTTAATTCATTTATTCTTTTCAAAGATGAATAATCAACATAATTCTTTGGGAATCTGTAAATTAGATCCTCTACAATATTTATATTTGATGAAACCAAAATAGAGTTGATTTTATCTCCAACACCTGGGATTTCACCTACATTACTTTTTAAGGAAATTGTTAGATCTCTTTTATTATCAATAGTATAAACATCATTACTAATATTAAGTTTTGGAGGAGTTAGTACAGATGGTAACTGATACTTTAAATATGAAGTTCTTAAAAGTTGTCTTAGATCAATTACTAATCTTCTTCTTTTTTTTATATCGCATTCGTTGTAAATTTTAAATTTCAAATGATAATCATGAAATTTTTGAATTAAAGAACTATCAAGACCTTTAGGGATATCTTTTAATTTCCTGCTTATAAAAATATTAAAAAATTCCTTACGACCTAAAATATTACAAAACCCTTTCTCTGCTTCAAGAGATAAAGACTTCTGCAAAAGTCTTTCCCATTTTTCAAATTCCAAATACTCTTCTTTTGTTAGTAAGGATTTTGTTTTTCTTGGCCCTGAGTTGAATCCAACCATTGTTTACTAAATTCATCTGATAATGATCGACCTTTCCAATGACGATATTGCTTTGTCATTCTTAATAGCAGATTTCTGTATTGTTTTAAAGAAGATTTATATTTTCTTAAAAGTGGTGAATCAAATTCCAATTCAGAAGTTCTAATAAATATGCATGAGATTTCTACTCCGTCATCTGGTAAAGAATTATTTATTGGTACTGTAATTCTTAATATATTTGATGGAGCATCTTGCGTTATGAGTTGACCTCCCAAAACCGCATCAAAAATACTCAACGGCATTAAATTATTAATTAAACCGGCACTCAGAAGCTCAATATTTATTGCATTTGATAGATTCCTCAAATTCCTCACAAGTGCTGTTTCAATTAAGTTTATCCATTTATGTAATTCCATTGGATTATGAGGTAAATAACTTTTATTTTTATCAGATATATCTTTATTAATATTGATCATTTCTTTATCTTTATCTTTATCTTTATCTTTATCTTTAAATTGTTTATCATTAATTTTATTTGAATAATTCTTGGAATCAATAAATATATTCTTAATAGCTTTAATACTTCTAGATAAAGAATTATTAATTAGATTAATCTCATTAGTATCTTTATCAGTTAAATTTGAATTTTTTATATTTTTAAACTGGTAATTTTTATTATTTGCTAGCTCTAAATCAACAGAAAGAACCTCTTTAGGATCCATAAAACTTTTTTCTATTATTTTGGGATTTTCAAGAGGGCTTTTGGAACTAAGTACTACAGACTGGAGATTATAATTATTTTGATAAGAAAATTCATCATCATCATTCTCTTCATTTTTTAGAATTTTTTTTCCATCAAGCTTTGATATAATTCTCTCTTTTTCTATAGATTTAGCAATAAGTATTAATTGCTCAATTGTTAATTGTGATAATGCATTTAAAACGTGTTTATCTATTTTAGAGAGGTAGTTTTTATTCTTATTTAAATCAAATGCATCTGACTGATTATCATTGTATTGAGTTATTAACAAAAAAATTGCTTGTTTAACAGCTTTGGGTAATATTGATCTAACTAATTTAAGGTACAAATCAGTAACATTGTAAATTTCTGAGGATAAATTTTTACATTGATCCTTTAAAAGTTGAATTTGTTGCTCCGGCAGATATTCTGTCAAATGTTTTATTTATTTACTTCCAGTTATAGAGGCAACTTCAGACGCAAAATCCTGTTCTTCAACTTCTATTCCTTCTCCTAATACATATCTAGTAAATCTTCGTACTTGAATATTTTCTCCAATACTTCCAGCAACTTGTTTAACCAAATCCCCAACAGAAATGGAGCTATCTTTAATGAAAGGTTGATCTAATAAAGAAAGTTCTTTTAATCTCTTACCTATTCTACCTTCAACAATTTTTTCTTTTATTTGTTCTGGTTTTCCATCTAGATCATCTCTACCCATTTCTATTTTCTTTTCCTTATCAGATACCTCTTTGGGAATATCATCTAGAGATACAAAGTCAACATTCGGGCAAGCTGCTACTTGCATAGAGAGGTCCCTAAGTAGACCTTGGAATTTTTCTCCTCTAGCAACAAAATCTGTCTCGCAATTCAATTCAAGAATTACTCCAACTCTGGATCCAGTATGAATATAACTACCTATAGCACCCTCGGCAGCAACTCTTCCTGATTTTTTTTCAGCGCTAGCAATACCTTTTTGCCTTAACCACTCTATTGCCTTAGCAATGTCTCCGGATGCTTCGGCAAGTGCTTTTTTGCAGTCCATCATACCTGCCCCAGTTTTATCGCGGAGCTCTTTTACTAATTTAGCTGTGACTTCAACCATTGTTTTTGGGGATTGTTTGAATAAAAATTTTATTGAGAATTTTTTCTCAATATTTTTAATTTAAATTTATTTTTAATTTCTCCTTCCATGATCATTAGACCCATGTCTACCTTCATTAATAGCATCGGCTAATCTACCAAGGATTAGTTGAACTGATCTAACGGCATCATCATTGCAGGGTATAGGCACCTCGCAAAGATCAGGATCACAATTAGTGTCCAACATTGATATTAATGGTATATCAAGTTTTCTTGCTTCAAGCACTGCGTTAGTTTCTCGTCGTTGATCAACTAAAACAACAACATCAGGCAATCTTTTCATATTTTTTAAACCTCCCAAATATTTTTGCAACCTTTCAAGCTCTCTTCTAAGAACTGCCCCTTCTTTTTTTGGCCTCATTGCAATTGCACCACTTGATTCCATTCGCTCAAGATCTTTTAATCTGTCAATTCTTGCTTTCATAGTTGTCCAATTGGTCAACATACCCCCCAGCCATCTTTGATTTACGTAAGATGCACCACACCTAGCAGCTTCTTGAGCAATTACTTCAGAAGCTTGTTTTTTGGTACCAACAAAAAGGAATCTTTTCCCCCCTTTAGCTGCAGATCTTGTCCATTTGTATGCATTGTTCATACATACTGCTGTTTTAACAAGATCAATAATATGAACACCATTTCTCGCACAGTAAATATACCGTGACATTTTTGGATTCCATCTTCTAGTTTGGTGACCGAAATGTGCACCAGCCTCCATCATTTCGGAGAGTGTTACTACTGCCATGAGTTAAATTAGGTTTCGAGTTGGCCTCCACTTGACAAGATAATTAGGAAAAATTACCACCCGAAACAGTCAAGTGTGTGTAAGTTGATATCTATTATTCTATCAAAAAGTGTTCAATAAAGTCTATTAACATGTGCTTCTCTAAAAATTGCTCTCACTCCAATGCGATTTAAGGGAAGCCTTAGTAATTGCATAGCCACTCCAGGAACTCCTACTTTTATTAATAATTGAAGAATCGGCCTAAGACTTTTCTCGTTAATAATTCCACCTATGGTTAAAAGTTCCCAAAGAAATTTGTGAAAGTAAGTGTATTGAATGATTGCTTTAACTCGTAGCGATGGATGCTTTTTATAAAAAACCAGTCCCATTTTAGCTCTTTCCTTTTCGATTCTAATCAGGTTAGGTATTTGGTCTAAAGTTAATGGTGGATGCCAGTGATATCCAATAGCATTTGGACATTTGATTAATTTTACGCCAATTTTTCTTAATCTTTCTCCCAATTCAAGGTCTTCCCATCCATATAAACAAAATGAATTATCAAACATCCCTGCCATGTTTAAAGTTTCTTTATGTATGGCTACATTTCCAGTAGCAAAATAAGCCCAAGATAAATCTGTAGGTTTTATCCTTTCTGAAGTTGGATTATCAAAATTTGAAGTATTTACAACTGATCCATAAGTAAAACATAATTTATCTTTTCTTTTAGTCCAACTTTTACTAATAGTTTTGGCATGAGAAATTAAAAAATCCTTTTTTACAACAAGATCGCTATCTATAAAAACAATCAAATTCCCTCTGCTCTCTTTGATTCCTTTATTTCTTGCATGGGAAGGACCTTTGTGCTCTTCTTCAAAAAGCCTTACATGAGTGAATATATCTTCGTTTTTCTTGAGATATGATTGAGTTCCATCTGTAGACCCATCATCAACAATAATAATTTCAAACTTATCAATTGGATCTAAAATTATTTGATTTTCCAATGCATTCAAACATTTAATCAAAATGCCTAAGCGATTGTAAGTTGGAATTATTACGCTAACGAACATTCAACTTTGAAAATAAATTGTTTTAAGAGTATATGAAAGTAGAAATTAATCTGCCGCGCCACCATTGTTAGCTGTTCCAGTAACACCATTACCAGCCCCCTCACCTCTTCCATCATTTCTCAACTTGCGTTTTTTAAATTTCCTGGCATAAGCCCTATTTCTCTCCTGTTTTTCTTTTTTTAGATTTCTGCGCTTTGCCATACTGAATAAGTCCCTTAGGTTTTGTTTTTAACTAATTAAAGCATCAACTTGATATTAAACTACCATCTTCCATTTTTAATAAGCGATCTGCAATATCAAGAATTCTAGGATCGTGTGTAACCATTAAAACAGCGCAAGATTGCTCTAATGCTAATTTTTTCAAAAGATCGACAATTTCTCTTCCGGTTGAACTGTCTAGAGCTGAGGTAGGTTCATCTGCCAAAAGTAGTTTTGGTCTCGCTGCTAATGCTCTGGCGATTGCAACCCTTTGTTTTTGTCCTCCTGAAAGGTCATGAGGAAGCTTATTCATTTGATCCTCTAAACCTACAGCCCTTAACCATTCTCGTGATTGGTCTCTTCTTGCTCTATAACTTAAACCATTTAAGAGATCTGCTCCCATTTGCACATTTTGCTCTGCCGTTAAACATCGCAAAAGATTATGTCCTTGAAAGATCATTCCTATTTTTCTTCTTACTTTTTGCCTCGTTCTTCTTGATGAACCTCGAAGTTGTTTACCAAATACAAAAAGATCTCCTTTTTCGGTTTGCCTAAGTGCCCCAATTAAGGTGAGAAGAGTTGTCTTACCACAACCAGACGGACCTGTAAGAAGAACTACTTCTCCAGGTGATATTTTCATAGAGATTGATTGAATTACTTTACGTCTCATTTCACCCTTCCCATACCAATGGCTCAGATCCTTAATATCAACAAAATTGTTTTTTTTATTTTCAAGCATTATTCATTAACTAAAAAATTTCTGCTGGATCTGCGTCAATTAATCTTTTCATTGCTATCAAGGCCGACCCCATACACATTATTAGAATCAAACTGAAAACGAGAGAAGCTCTCTCAAAAGTCATTACTACAGGTAATTTGGTAGAACTTCGCACAAGAAAATAAAGACCTTGTCCAGCTGCATATGCTGGCAAATATCCCATGACAGATAGCAATATGCCCTCTCTCCAAACAACACCAAGCAAAGTTTTAAGTCTATATCCCATTGCCATTAGAGTTGCATATTCGGCTAAGTGATCACTAACATCGCTATATAAAATTTGATAGACAATTACACAACCAACAATAAACCCCATTGCAGCTCCTAAAGTAAAAATAAACCCTATTGAAGTACTTGTTCTCCAGTAATTTTTTTCAAAATTAATAAATTCCTCTTTAGTTAAAACTTTTACATCACTTGGAAGACTTTGTTCTAATGATCTTGAAACCTCACTAGGGTCTGCTCCAGGTTTAAGTCTGATCAAGCCTATCTCAATACTGCCTGGAGGCACATTTGGGAGAAGTCTTAAGAAGGTTTCTCGACTAGTAATTAAATTTCCATCTGCACCAAATGAAGGACCTAATGAGACAAGGCCGGTAACTCTTACTCTTTTTCCTGCAACTTCTGTTTCGACTATTTTACCTTCGTTAAACCATTTAGAAATTGGACCAAACTCCTCTCTTGATAATTCATCGAATAAAACCCTACCTGGATTTGTTAGGGTTCTAGATTTGGAAATAAAATCATTATCTTTAAGTAAAGAATCAGTAGGTTCAAACCCAAGTGCCAAAATAGACCTTGTAGATAAAGATTCAGGATTTCTCCATAAAACGAAAGTCCAATTAACGGGAGTCGTACCCAAAACACTTTTGTGAGCCATTGATTGTATGAGTCTTCGTCTAGGAAATCCACTCATACTTATTGAGCTCTTTGATCTTGGGCTAATTAAAACAATGTCCGCATCAAATAATTTGTGAACTGTAACACTTGTATCAAACAAACCATCTCTGAATCCAAGCTGCAAAAACATCAATATTCCTGCAAAACTAATACCAGCCAGTGCGACAAATAATCTTACTGGTTGCCGAGTAAGTAATAACCACGAAAGAGGAATTTTTCTTTTACTAAAAAAATTTAAACTCACTAATCCAAAAACCTCGCAATAACCTTAATACCAGTCAATTTTTCAACAATTTTAGCTGAATCTGGGTCTAATTTTACTTGAACCTCAATAATTCTTGCATCGGCATCTCCTGTTGGATCGGTTGATAAAACTTGTCTTTGCCTTACTTGAGGACTAATTCTAATTACCCTTCCTCGAAGAGTTCCTTCAAAGCCACCATTCTCACTAACAAGTGAAACTCTCTGCCCCATTTTAATTTTTGATATATCAGATTCATACACTTCTATAAGAGCTTGCATTAATTTAGTTGCACCAATTTCTAAAACACCATCAGAGCCAGTTCTCTCACCAACTCGAGTATGAATTCTTAAAACCACGCCATTAAGAGGACTCCTTAACTGACTTTCTTTTAGATCAACTTGAAGACCAATAATTTGTGCTTTAATTTCTTCCATCTCTCCAATTAATTTTATTAATTGGAGTTTTTTATTATCAACAATTGCAATTGAGGCGGCTCCTTGAGAGGCTGCAATCTGATATCTTTTTAAGTCATCTTTTTGGATAGTAATTTTTTTTTCAAGCGTACTTATTTTTGTCTCAGCAATATTTAGGTCAGATAAAACACGAGGTCTATTGTCAAACACTGCTAATATTTGACCTTTTTGAACCTTTTCTCCAACTTTGACTAAAAGCTCAGAAATTCTAGGCGTACCTCCAAATCCACTTATAGGAGCGGCCAATTTACGAATTTCTCCATCAGGAGATATTTGACCAAGTGCTGCAACGGTCTTTAATGGAAGAGGCGATGAAATAACTTCTTGATTTTTTAAGTTACTTTTTTTTTCATAAAAACAGCCCGTAAAAAATATAGAAATAAATAATCCAAAGCAACAAAAAAAAAGCTTTCTGGAATTATTTAATTTTTTGGTAATGGTGGACATTCGAATAAAACAATATCTATGTAGTGATCAGCCCATTTGGGTGTAAAAGTTTTAGCCAAAACAGATCTGGTTTTGTCATTTCTTTTTTGTTGTAAACAATAGAGTTTTTGTTTCTGGTACCTTTCAATCGTAATAGGTGATTCAAAAGAATCTGGATTTTGTTCATATGAAAAGTTTATAAGAGTATTTAGGTAATGTTCAACTAAATGCAAAAATGAATCTTCCTCTGCTCTGCTTTCTGGTTTTATAAAACAAACAACATCGGAAAAAATACTTCCCCAGGCCGGTAATGTTCTTAATGACTGAAAATATGGTTTTTCTCTTAAATCTATTTTTGCTTTTAATGCTTCCGGAAGTTGTTTCCCAACTGGAGACAAGTCAACAATTGCAGCAGTAACAATATTTTGAATAGATACTATATCTACTCCAAAGATAGGTAAGTTAAACCTTGGATCAGGAAAAAAAACGCAATGAAGAATTTGAAGATTTGAGCCAATTCTTGCCAGCTCTAAATGAAGTTTTCTAAAACCTCTAGCTTTATGCAATTCATTAACAATGAAAAGATCATTACTATCCACTCTTTTGTAAATATTTTTTAATTCCGGATCAAATTCATAGCATGATAATAATGAAAGATTATCTCTAGAACTCCTTATTAATTCAGCAGTCGAATCAATAAGGGGGTGAAGAGCATTACCACTTATAAAAGAAGAGAGCAGCACAATTGAAAAAATAAAGGATTAAAACTATGAGAAAGCAGCCAATGATGGAATTTCTAGAGCCAAATATAGAAATTTGGAAACTAAAAAATAATAGTGTTTGTGTAGTTGCACACATGCCGCAAGCATCATTAACAAGTATCAATCTTTGGATTCGAGCAGGTAGCTCTCAAGAAAAGAAGGGGGAGGAAGGAATGGCACATTTCCTTGAGCATATGGTTTTCAAAGGCGGAAAACATATAAAAGAGGGAGAGTTTGATAAAAAAATTGAAGAAATTGGAGGAACAAGCAATGCCGCTACTGGATTTGATGATGTTCAGTATTATGTTCAAGTTCCACATGAATTTGTAGAACAGGCAATAAAACTTTTATTAGATTTAGTTTTAGAACCTTTATTCGAAGAACATGCATTTAATATAGAAAAAGAAGTTGTTCTCGAAGAGATTGCACAAATTAATGATTCTCCTGAGGATCAAATATATCAAAATTTATTTAAATTATGTTGGAGGGAGCATCCTTATGGAAAATCAATCTTAGGTATTAAAAATACTCTTAAAAAAATAACACCAGAAAAAATGCAATCATTTCATAAGAACTTTTATACAGGTGAAAACATTGTGATGTCTATTGCTGGAAAAGTACCAGAAGAAATTAAAAATATATTGGATATAAGTATTCTTAAAGATATAAAAAGTTATTCAATAAAGAACAGGAATAAAGAAATTTTAGTATTTAATAAAAAGTTCCATGAAATACAACTTAATAGAATTGAAATTGCAAGATTTATTATGGCATGGCCATTACCACCATCAAGAAATCATGAAATATTAATGGGATATGATATTGCATCAACGATTTTGGCTGAGGGTAGAAATAGTAAGTTAATTAAACGATTAAGAGAGGAATTACAAATAATTGAATCTATTGAAATGGAAGTTAATGATTTAGAAGAAGGTGGATTATTAATCCTTGAAGTATGTTGTTCCCCAAATAATATACTTTTAGTTGAAAATGAGATAAATAATATATTAAAGTGTTTATTAACTAAGCCGATTAAAGAAAAAGAAATAAAAAGAGCTCATCAAATAATTAAATCGTCAATATACTATAGTTTAGAATCTCCCAACAATATAGCCTCATTTATAGGGTCTCATATATTGTGGAATAAATATCAACGAATCAATAAGCAATTAAATCTTATAAATAAATGGTCAGATGAAAAATTAAAAAA
>MDTG01311180.1_pt1 | contig 64814 bp, 58 predicted proteins | sample 811421 | NCBI WGS metagenome assembly MDTG01 (sample SAMN05326645, study PRJNA326480) | marine metagenome | isolation source: seawater | place: Pacific Ocean: South East | collected 2011
AGTGACCGCGTATCACTATGATAAACAGCCACTTACACAGAAGATCTTACAATCTCAAACGCTACGGCCACAACGGACAGAATGAAAATAAACCATGTAGGAAAAAGATTCAGAATCCTTGCCTTTCTGCCCACTAGCTCGAAAGCCGTACCACTTTGCCATGATTCGAAAATAGATTTAGATAACCAGCCAGTGCCAAAAGTCGCTAACCAGAAAAAAACTGCAGCCAAAAAAGCAATCTCCGTATCACCGTTTTCTTTTTGCATATTTTCTAAACACAACACCTTAATACTGAATCTTCACAGTAGCACGCAGCCATACTTTCAGACAAATTCACTTCATAAACTCGTCATTGATTAGCGGCGTTAACAGGGGCTATGCATGGCGAGTAAGCTTGTTTGAAGCTCCCTGAACTGTCCTCTTCGCGTCGCCTCTGATTCGTCCTCTTTACATCACCCTTGAATCATTCCCTTTTAAGTCATCCCTGAATAGCCCCCCTTCACGTCGTCCCTGAATCGCGCAGCGATATCAGGGATCTAATCAAGAGGCTGACTGACAACAACCAAAGAAAGAATGGCAAGAAAGTATGATGACACCACAGCACATCGCTCGTAATGTGCTTAGAACAGAATTCACTCAAGCAAGCATCCGTTCAAGTTAATTGTCGGTCTATACCAAAAGCAGCAATAACGAATGTTGACTATAACAAGCTATCTTGATGCGATATTTCAAGCAGGCATAAGCAAGATGCTTATAAATCAAACACTCATGCCGTTGCTTTGCAATGTTAATTAGTCGCTTAATTATGTTGCGCGATGTATAGTTATTATTCATAAATGGATTCAGATTGAATTGAGTAGACCGAGCTCACAAGTCGATATATTTAGTCTTCGAAAGCGTTCAGTCTATGTGTGAAAGTAATATTTCACCTCGCAAACTTATTAAATCTATTTCTCAATTATATTAAAAGGTTTGTTATTTTTGGAATCTCGAAAAATGGCTATTACAGCAGGCTAACTATGTTAAAAACGGAAGACCAAGCCCACTTTATTCAAAGTTTATCAAGTGATCATAAATTTTGGAAACGTCTTGGAGGCAAGCCAAATGTAAAAGGGAAGGTGATTTTGGATATTGGATGTGGATGGGGGGGATTAAGTTTAGAGCTTGCTCAATCTGGTGCTCAAAGGGTAATAGGCATTGATTTAACTAAAAGTAGAATCAATTTTTGTAAAGAGAATCTGAAACAAAATTTTCCACACCTACAAAACTGTTTAGAATATCACTGCTGCGAATTAGCCGACTTAAAACTAAATGAAGCTGTAGATATAATAGTTTCAAAAGATACTTTCGAACATGTAGAAAATCTAGAGCAGCTACTAATTGATATTGCAAGTGTGCTCCGTCCAAATGGCATAGTAATGTCTGGATTTGGCCCCCTTTATAATTCTTACTTTGGCGATCACAAGGCAACCGACGCGAAGCTACCGTGGTTCCACTTATTATTACCAGAAAGTTACTTGATTCGCAGGCTGAATAAAAAAAGAGGATTAAGTTTATCTAATATTAAAGATTTAGGGTTAAACAAGTTAAGCTTTAAAGATTATCTTAGCATATTTGAAAATGCCCCTTTAAATACTGAATACTTCGTAACGAATGGCTCAGAAAGAATTGCTTCAAAAATATTTAGAATTCTAGCTAGAGTACCTTTTTTACGCGAGTATTTTACGCAAAGCATTTATATCATTATGCGCAAATGTTGAGTTGCAACTCTCAAAAAAACAACTTACCCCGAATTCAGGCGTAACTAATGCGCTGCTTTGATAAAAGCTATGTGTGGTGAATCAGCTTGTTTAAAGGTCCCTGATATCGCTTCGCGATTCAGGGATGACAAGCCAAGGGTTATATCATCGACTACGCCCATTGTGTTGCAGTTTGGCAACGAATATCACAGGACTCCTTTCGTACTATTTTCATAAACCACTGTTTTTAAATACCATTTCTTCTGGCACGCATATTGTAATAGCGATCTGTTTGCACAAGTTCACTGATCACATAATGAAAGCTGTTTCGAAAGCAGCAGATAGAGCGCTAGGAGTTACACATGCAGTCAGGTATTACCAGGTTCACACAGGTGGGCGACTGGATTTTTGAAGTTAAAATGGTACGGGCACTGCGGGTAGAAAAGTACGGGCAACCTTATGATGCGGTTTCCACACTTACCGCAAATGGTGACAATCTGTATATCGATACACAACTAACACGCCAGCACAATGAACTGAGTAGGGAAGACTGCATGGCCTTTTACGAGTTTGCCCGCCAATTGGAAATGAAACAGATTCAGTACGACAAACTGCGTAACGGCGAGCGCCAAAGCCGTATAGTGGAAATCGTAGAAAATCAGCGTCCGCGAGCCCAAGTCCACCTTTCGAGAGTGAAATAGCAAAACACACAGCCTGGTATCACGAGCGTCAAACCAGGCTGCCATCTGTTTTCTAGCTTTCTGTAGGTTCGGGCTCGGCTTTTAACGTTGGCGTAATAACCAGCTTAGCCAGCGAGAAAAAGATCAGAAACCCGATCGCAATCGGGTACAGGTTGTCTGTTAAGAAGGCGTCTATGCCCATAGCAACCGGCACTGAAATAATGCTCGACAGCGACCCAATAATGGCTGCGCCAATACCCGCTAATTTACCCAGTGGCTGCATGGCAATTGCATTCAAATTACCAAACAACAGGCCAACAAAGAAAAAGCCAATAAACAAAGTGATGAGCGCCAGCGGCAACGGTGGAAGCCCTGCGAAAATCACCATTTCAACCACCAGCACCGCAGAAAATACAAGCACCCCGTACAATGCCATGCTGGTGACCTTTTTCATGCCCCAACGCATCACAATACGGCTGTTCATGTAAGATGCCAGACCAATGGAGAAAGCCAGAAATGCAAACACGTACGCGAACATATCACCGACTTCATAAAAGCCTACAAAAATGGTTTGCGAAGCGCTGATATAGGATAAAAACGCACCAAACACGCAGCCCATGGCCACGGTTGGGCCAATCACATCACGGTGTGTGAGAATGAATTTTGACGAACGAAAGAACTGCGCCCAGGAAAAGGGCACGCGGTCTTCCACCGGCAGGGTTTCAGGCTGACGTATGAAGTACCACAAGCCAACACCGCTGGAAACCACCAGGAATAACGTGAAAATGTGCGTCCACGATGCCACACTGATCACCCACTGGCCAACCATTGGCGCAATCATTGGCACCAAGATAAACACCATCATAATGAACGACATGACCCTTGCCATAGCTTCCCCAGCGAACTGATCGCGAATCACCGCCATCGACGCAATACGCGGGCCTGAGACACCAAAAGCCTGTATCAAGCGGCCGATTAACATGGTTGTCATATCGTCGGCGATCATACAAACCAACGTACCCATTACGAAAATACCCAGGCCCAGCATAATAGCTTCGCGTCGTCCACGCGCATCGCAATAGGGTCCAAAAAACAGCTGTCCGAACGCCATGCCACCAAAAAACAGTGACACAATAAGGTGGCTTTCGTGAATGTCCTTCGCACCCAGGTGATGCCCAATAACGTCGAGCGCAGGCAACATGGCGTCAATGCTTAACGCCACCAGCGACGTCATAAACGCCATAAGCATTACAAATTCGGCCATACCTAATACGGGTTTAGCATTTACTGTGGACTGGGTCATAATCTCTTTAATCTTGTCTTCATGAGTGAGTAAGTGCTGCTCACTATCAGTCGCCTGGCAGAAATCACCAAGCCGTTCAGTATACGCTAAATGCGCATTAAGAGGGGGCAGAATACGTGGATTTGACCATAAAATCAGTCAAAAACCATCGAGCAGAACCGCATATTATTTGAACGGTCTATTGCCCTATAAACCCTGACTATGGATCTCGAATTTAATAACACCAAAACCCATTTTGATAATAGTTAGGCGACTTAACAGCGTGTACGGTCAACTACATTCTATTAACAATTGAAATTAACCTGATTCCGCCATGTTCACTGACTTTATTGCTCACGCCACACGCCATTTGAGGCCGGTCTTTTTACTCTTGTTAGCTATGCCGGCAATCGCTGCACAACCAGCTAGCACACCTTTCAATGCATCAATTGATACGTCAAAACCTGTTACTTACACTAACCCGGTTCTTCCCGGTTTTTACTCAGACCCGAGCATAACAAAAGCGGGGGAGTACTATTATCTGGTATCCAGCACCTTTGAGTATTTTCCAGGCATTCCGGTGTTCCGCAGTAAAGACCTGGTTAACTGGGAACAGATTGGCCATGTCATTGACCGGCCTGAACAGTTACCCGATGGCGTGAACATCTTCGCCGTTACCCTGCGCTACCACGACGGTACGTTTTATATTGTTACCACCAACGTGGGCTACGGTTGGAATTTTATCATGACAGCAGATGACCCAGCCGGCCCCTGGTCTGATCCTATCTGGATAGACATACCTCATATTGACCCTGACCTGTTCTTCGATGACGACGGCAAAGTGTACGTCATCAACTCTGCTTTCACCTTGTATGAAATCGATATTAAAACCGGAAAAGTGCTGAATGAGACTGGCCCTGTTTGGGCGACCGAAGGCGGGCGCTATGCAGAAGGCCCACACATTTACAAAAAGGACGGCTGGTATTATTTGATGGCGGCCGAGGGAGGCACAGAAGAAGCACATTCCATAACCATTGCGCGCAGCCACAACATTGCTGGTCCGTATTACAGTAATCCGGCCAATCCTATTGTGACACATGTAAATCGTGCCGGTCAGCAAAACCCCATTCAGGGCCTCGGCCACGGCGACATGATTCAGGCTGACGATGGCAGCCACTGGATGGTGTTTCACGGTTACCGAAGCGTTATTGAAGGCGGCGTTCACCACACTCTGGGCAGAGAAACCTGCCTGTCGCCGGTCAGCTGGCCGGAATTTGGCTGGCCCCAAGTGAACGGTAACGGCACGATTACGCCAGAAATGCGTGTTCCCACGTTGCCCTTAGTGCCTGTTGCCCCAGAGCCGGTGCGCACTACTTTTGACAAGCCGCTGGGACTTACATGGAATTATGTTCAGTCGCCACCACCAGCGGGTGTCAGTATAAACACCAACAAAAAAGCCCTGGTGCTGACCGGCTCGGCCCACACGTTGGGTAATCCACACCAAAAAGGCGTGAGTTTCGTTGGTCGCCGCTTGCAACACACTCACTTCAAAGCCAGCACGGAGTTACATTTTGAGCCGGCCGCGAGTCATGAAAAAGCCGGATTAACGCTGCTCAACAACGGTACGCATTTCGATATCATGGTCGGTACAGACAATGGCACCCGATATATCCAGGCCACCTTCCAGTTTGGCGAGATTAACTACACTTCGGAAAAGCGTACTTTAGCACCGGGTCCGGTAGTCTTAACGGTAGAAGGAACAGGAAGTGACTTCCATTTTGGGTTTGAACAGCAAGGTAAGGCCACCGTTTTAGACAGTGTCAGTGCCCGTTACCTGAGTTCAGAAACCATAGGCGGCTTCACCGGTGTCTATGTAGGCCCTTATGCAAGCGGGAATGGCAAAGCCAGCAACAGCCAAGCGCGTTACTCGTGGTTTGACTATAAACCTAATACGCCATAGGCAATTAACACAACCGGGTAACATAAGGTTACCCGGCGTGTTTGAATAGTTAACAGTCTTTGTCTTCCATATCTAACTTGTCTTTCGCTTTTTCGCAGGTATCTTCAATAGCATCGGCTGTGTCTTCGGCTAGTTCTTCTGCTTTGTCTGCAGCGTCTTCAGCCATTTCTTTTGCCTTGTCAGTCGCGTCTGCAGCCGCTTCCTTCGCGTCTTTAAACACGTTACTGGTGCTCTCTTTCAGGCTGTCCAGCTTATCTTCTGCCTGTTCGGCATTGTCATCGCTACACGCCGCCAGGGTAATAGTGAATAGTCCGACAAAGATGAGGGTGAATACTTGTTTTACGTGTGTCATGTGTGTCTCCGTTTCTCTTGTTTCTTAATGCGTTATCTGCGCGTGATTAAGCCAAGTACTACCTTGTACAAAAATACCAGATAAATACTGGTAAGCAGAACCAGCTTACCCATGCCTTGCATACTGTGCGATACCCCAAGGCGTTTTATTACGACACCGGTTAGCACTGTCATTAGCACAATTATCAACAACATTGGCGTTCTCCTTTCTCAAACCTCACCGAATCACGGTAATTGAGCCAATGCGGCTTGTACGTGTCGGGCGCGGTTTGTAATTAACTTCATCACGAGAATTGTCTAGTGACATAGATATAGCGAAAAGCTTGCCAACTTTTATTTTTATTAATTAACAATGAGTTACAAAAAAAACAAGAAACGCTTCCGACACAACCCAGTAAAAGTGTCTGTCGTAACAGACACTTTTACCGGATCTGGGCAGTCGTCGACAATCAGGCTTTTTGTTGTTCAGGATGAAGGGTTTTACCCAGGATGTGGTTGTCGCGCTCAATTACAGTAGCCGCCCTGCCTACAATTAACGGATCGGGCGCTTTGGCTATGTGCTTGTCTTTGTTCGGATAGGGCAGTTCATGCAGGAAGTACTGCATACAGTTCAGACGGGCCCGCTTTTTATCGTCTGACTTGATCACGACCCAGGGCGCATCAGCCGTGTCGGTGTAGAAGAACATGGCTTCTTTTGCTTCAGTATAATCGTCCCACTTTTGCTGAGCCAGTTTGTCAATCGGGCTGAGCTTCCATTGCTTCAGCGGATCAGTCTCGCGACGTTGGAACCGACGGGTCTGCTCTTCCTGAGTTACCGAGAACCAGAACTTGAAGACGCGAATGCCACTGTTCACCAGCATGCGTTCCAGCTCTGGCGTTTGACGCATAAACTCCAGGTATTCGTTGGGTTCGCAAAAGCCCATGACTCGCTCTACGCCGGCACGGTTGTACCAGGACCGGTCAAACAGCACGATCTCCCCGGCCGTTGGCAGGTGTTTTATATAACGCTGAAAATACCACTGGCCTTTTTCTTCGTCAGACGGCTTTTCCAGTGCAACCACCCGGGCACCACGAGGATTAAGGTGCTCCATAAAGCGCTTTATCGTGCCGCCTTTACCCGCCGCGTCACGCCCTTCGAAGATCATTACCACACGCTCGCCGGTGTCTTTTACCCATTTCTGTACTTTTAGCAACTCAACCTGCAACTGGCGTTTGTGTTGTTCGTAAAACTGCCGGGTGATTTTGCGTTTATATGGATATTCCCCGGAACGAAACGATTCAGCAATGTACTGTTCGTCGTGGCGTTTTTCACCAATACTGTGGGGCGCTGTGGGTACTTCAGCTACTACCGGAATAGCGGCTTGCGGCTGTGGGTTTTCGGTTTGAGTGGTTTGGCTGTTTGTCACGGTAAGATCTCCTGTTGATGATCTTAGTGTACGCCCAAACCGTTGCGGAATAAGGTGTTAAAGCCACTGGCGCTGATCCAGATCAACGCCAGGCAGCCTTTCCTTTTAATGCAGGTATTTGCTGAGGAAATTGTCCATTGCTTCGAAGGTTTTCATGCGGTTGGATTGAATAGATAGATGGTGATTACCAAAAGGCAATTCCACATACTCGAACACCTTATCATGATCTTCCAGCTCCTCGGCCATATTGCGACTTTGCTCTACGTGCACAACGCGATCTTCCTCGCCATGGATTAGCAGAATAGGCGTTTTGATATTCTCCACAAAGTTAATCGGTGAGCGACGTTCACGATCATCTTGGTCTTCCCCAATTTGCTTTTTCACCAGCTTTTTATTCACAAAGGCACGGGCGCGAAATACCAGTCTGTCTAAATCACTCACCCCTGCAAAGCTCACTGCACAGGTATACATTTCAGGGCTTTTAACCGTAGCGGCTAACGCAGCGAAACCACCGTAACTGGCGCCCACAATGCAGACTTTGGTTTTATCGGTATAGCCTTGGTCAATCATCCATTGCGTTGCATCGGCTATGTCGTCCTGCATGGCCATGCCCCAGCTTTGCATCTGTGCTTCACTGAACGAGTAACCATCCCCTGTCGAGCCTCTGAAATTCGGGCGCATAACGGCGTAACCACGGCTGTTGAAATACGCAGTCCAGTAATCGAATCCCGCGTAGTCACGGCCACCAGGGCCACCGTGTGGGAAAATAACCGTAGGGTAAGGCGCTTCGCCGTGTTTAGGTAACGTTAAGTAACCCTCAATGGTCGCTTTATCACGCATGGTAATATCAACCCGTGTGTGGTCACTCAACGACTCCGGCACAATATCGGGATACTGGTCGAACAGGAATTTCAAGGTTCCTTCGCGCTGGTTACCAACGTAATAACGGCCCGGGTGGGTGTCACTTTCAGAATACAACAGGTACACATCCTCATTCTGACTGAACTTAACCAGGTAGTTTTTGCGATCTTTGAGTACGTTATTCAGGTTCTCCTGCAACGCTTCATAGCGAGGCTCCCAATAGTAACGTCCGCCTTTGGCGTTAGCGTGACGTACACCAATTGCGTCTTTGGTGACAGGCGAATAAATCAGGCTGCCGTCCACATCGTACTCGTCATCAGCGTAAACCAAGGTTTCTTCGCGGGTAGTTAAATCCATTTTGTACAAGGCCCGGTAGTCGCCCAGGTATCTCTTGAAATACAGGATATTCGGATCGGCCGCAAACCCTGCAATGCTTATCGGTTTGTCGTCAGACACATTGTAAGAGAACAGCTTTTCGTATTCGTCTTCTTCATTCAGCAGATAGATATCACGGTCGCCGGTTTCGTAGTTCAGTGTAATACCAATACGCAGATTGCCCTGGCGATCAGTCATCCAGTCGCGGATGCGTTTCTTGCCTTTTTCCAAACGGCTGATCTTGCGGGTTTTAACATTCACTTTGAACACAGACGGTTCCAGAGGGCGCGCAATATCGATAGCCATTAAAATGTGGTCAGGATCATCCGGCAGCATATCGATGATTTCGTCCTGGAACTGCGGCGCGCGTTTTGAATTTTCCTGATATCGTTTGATATGACGCCAGTCGATAACTTGCTCGGGATCGCCGCCCTGCTCGTTATACTTCATGACATACAGTCGGGTTTTGAAGTACTTGGTGCCCGCTTCCGATATCTCATATTTTGCGCTTACCAACAGATCTTCATCGTTAGCCCAGCGGTACCAGTTAATTTTAACTTTCTTGTTGTCAGCTCTTAGCAGGTAAAAAACCTTGCCGGTTTCTATATCCAGCGTCATCAGTGCCGCCAGGTCTTCACTCTCGGAGTTGCGTTCCATCGCAATGCGATTCCCACTCGGCGATAATGCAACAGAATAGAACTGGGGCAATCGGCTAAAGACTTCAATTGGCGTTAATTTTGCTTCTTCATTAGCAGTGGCGAGAGAAACAGGGGCAGCAGAGACTATGCACAAACACAGCATAATCACGCCTTTTGCAAAGCGCTTCATGGCAACATTCCTTGTATTTATAGGATATTATGATCAGTAATATAATTAATCGCAGCAGTCGAGGCAATCAAATCAGCCTCTGTTGGCTCTGTAGTTGTTACACGCTGTGTCGTAAATACGCCACGTTTCAACGAAATTGCTGTAGCAATACGCGTGATAACGGTAAACTGACGTCTCGATTTACCTGTCATCACTCAAATAGCTACTTGCCATACCCGGTGTAAGGAACCACACGTTAACCCATGTCGCTTCGCACGTTAATCATCGCCCTTAGCCTACTTATTGTGACTGCCACTGCGCCTGTTTTGCAGGCAGCCACAACGCTGGACTACGAACTCACGGGCGTAGAAAAAAGTGAATTAAAAAAGAATATCGGTTTGTACCTGGCCAACATCTCTTTTTCCGGTACGGTACCCGACGAAGCAACCCAGGAACGTATCATAAAGACAGTCAATACTGCGCTTCAGCCATTTGGTTACTACAACGCTGACGTAGCAGTTTCCATTGAAAACGAAGACGTCATTATTAACGTTGTTTTAGGCGATCCGCTTATTGTGGCCAACGTGAACCGGGAGATTATCGGCGAGGGCAGGGATGACCCGGCTTTTCGCGAGAGATTTAACGCACTGGCCATCAAAAAAGGCGATGTATTACATCAGCCAACCTACGAAAAGTTTAAGTCAGACATGTTTAACTATGCATTGTCGAACGGCTACTTTGATTTTTACTGGCAGGCAACCCGGCTCGATTTGGTGAGAGAGGAAAACGAAGCAAACGTGCTGCTAATCGCGCAAAGTGGCAGGCAGTATGCCTTCGGCGAAGTCAGGTTAGTCGGCGATGACAGAGCCAAGGCGATCATTGGCCGTCTGCAACCCTTCAAATCTGGCGATCCTTACAGCGCAGCAAAACTCACTACGTTTAATCGCCGTCTAAATGAAACCGGCTACTTCCAACGCGCCATTGCCCGTCCTCTGGTAAGTCAGGCCGACGGTGTAAACGTACCGATTGAAATAACCCTGTCTCACTTACCCAGAGACATATTTAACGTGGGTGGGGGAGCCAGCTCTGACACCGGCCCCCGGGTACGTGGCCGCTGGGAGCGCCCCTGGGTGAACTCCCGTGGACACTCTATTACCGGTGAAGTATACATCTCTAAACCCGAGCAGGCCGCCAGTCTGGACTACCGGATTCCGCTGGAAGACGTGAACAACGATTACGCCAGCATCAAAACCAGTTATGAGTTTGAAGACAACACCACCAGCGACACCAAAAGTGAAAAACTCAGTATTTCCGGTCACCGGTTCTGGAAAGAAGCCGATTCGCCCTGGCAGCGCAGTATCTCCCTGTCTTACGAACGTGAAATGTTTACCCAGGGTATCAGCGACCCGCAAACCATCAGTTTGCTCATGCCCGGGTACTCTATTGGCTACAGTGAATCCGACAATGCGCTGAGCATTAACCAGGGCAAATTCTTTGTGGTTGCCATGCAGGGCGCACATGAAAACGCCGGCAGTGACATTTCACTGCTGAAAATGACCGCCAAAGCCAAGTATATTGCCACGCTCAACAACACACACCGGCTATTTTTACGTGCCGAAGCCGGCGCCATCGAAACCGAAGATTTCGACCGCGTGCCGTCGAGTTTGCGATTCTTTACCGGTGGTGACCAAAGTATCCGTGGTTTTAGCTATCAGGAAATCGCACCCTCGGTATTAAACGACGAAGGCCAACGCGTGCTAACCGGGGGTAAGTACCTGGCAACGGCCAGTGCGGAATACGCCTACCCTGTCACTGATTCCTGGCGCGCGGCGGTCTTTGCCGATGTCGGTACAGCAACCAATGATTTTTCAGACCCGCTGACCACCGGTTACGGCATTGGTGCCCATTGGCTTACGCTAATTGGCCCGGTGCGATTCTACATTGCCCGGGGACACAGCGAATTCGAAAATACCTGGCGCTTCCACTTTACGCTGGGGCCTGAACTATGAGTATAAATCGCCTCGCAAAAGTATTTTTGTATTCAGTGGTGAGTGTGGCTACGCTCGCCGGCGTGCTGCTATCGCCACTGGGCATGCCAGTCATTCAATACGCCGCCAATCACAGCGTGCCGGGCCTCTCGGTATCGTCTCTATCCGGCAGTTTGTGGTCAACGCTGACCGTAGAACAATTGCGCTTTCAAAATGCGCAATGGCAAGTCGACGTAGCGCGTATCGAACTGGATCACGAGTGGACCTGCTTATTGCAATCGTCGGCGTGCATAAACACCCTCACGGTTAATCAGCCTGTTGTAAAGCAATTGGCCGAAGCACCTGAAACACCAGACAATGACGAGCCAGTTGAAGCCATTGAATTACCCATAGCCATTCATCTGGATAACCTTACGGTTACTGGTATCGACGTCTCAACCTTTGCGGCAGATATCAGCATTGCGCAGCTAAGCGCCCGAGCCGAGTGGGTAAACACGCTCAAAGTAGCGCATTTTCATACTAATGATATTCGGGTGTCACTACCTGAAGCCGAAGCGCAACCTACGCCTGCTTCAGCGCCTGTCGTTTTAAGCTATCAGCCACCAGCGCTGCCAGCTATTACCATGCCGTTACTGGTCAGCCTCAATGACATTGCCATTAATCAACTTCAGCTCTATCAGGGCGAATCCCTGTTAACGCAGTTAAACATCGCATTGCAAAAGGCGGCGGTGAAAAAACGACAGATTGAGTGGAAGCAATTAAGTGTTGAAGCGCCGCAAGGCAAAACCAGTGTGTCTGGCCAGATAGCGTTTACCGGCAACTACCCGGTGACGCTGTCGCTGGATGCCAGCTCCTCGCTGCAAGACTTTCCTCAGTCAGCAATCCTGGCCGTAAAAGGCGATCTAAGCGATCTTTCAATCACGCTGGCAGCGAGCGGCACCGTATCGGCCAATGCACAGGCTCAAGCCAACCTGCTCGACAGTCAGTTGCCCTTGTCATTGCAACTTAACTGGCCGGAACAAAGCCTGAAACCTATTCAGGACATTCAGCTTGCAGCGGGCGTGCTGTCTGCACAGGGAAAAATGGGGCAATATGCCCTTAGCGCCCAGACCGGGGTGTCGGGCGAAGCCATTCCCTCGACCGCCATCGACATTCAGGCCGTATTAGGTGAGCGCTCTCTGGCGGTCAGTGCCATGAATGCAGACCTACTCGACGGCACCATCAGCAACAGTGGCGTGCTGTATTTCAGCGATACGATTAGCTGGGAAGGACTTACCCGTCTTCAAACCCTCGACTTAGCAAAGCTGAGTCCGCAAGCACCGACTATGGTCGACGGCTTGCTCAAAACGCAGCTCAGTATGACGGCTCGCGGTCCGAATCTTCTGGTGTCAGATATTCAGCTGTCTGGTGTGCAGTACGACAGGGATTTTCTGTTGCAGGGAGACGCTGTCTATTCAGCCAATAGCGACATTATGGTAGGTAACCTGACTGCGCAACTGGAAGACAATGAAGTCTCCGCAATCGGGCAAGTCTTTAATCAACAGTACATCGATGCACTAATTTCTCTGAAGCTGCCACACCTGAGCTATTTGTACCCCGATGTAAAAGGCGGCATAGATGGCTCGGTGAATATTGAGGGCGACTGGAATAACCCAACCGTACAATCTGCCATTGCGCTTCGCGACATTACACTTAGCCCTGCACTGAGTGAAGCAATGGCTAAACAAGGCCCGCTCAATGGCACGGTTGATGTTGCAGGTAGCCTGGCTGAACACACGCTGACAACCTCGTTGCAGTTGCCCGACTACACCAGTGAATTGCATTTAAGCGGAAACTGGCAAAATGGGCGCTGGCAGGGCGTTCTGAGTGATACCCAATTGGCTGTGATCAACACGCGCTGGGCGCTCAACACCGACGTAAATCTGTCTTTTGTGCAGTCGCCGCAACAGCTCGATGTGTCGGCGCATTGCTGGGAGTCACGAGAGCACGGCGAGCTGTGCATTAACGAAGCGAGCTATACGCCGCAACAGGTTTTGTGGGATATCAGCGCAACTGAATTGCCGCTCGGACTATGGGCCTTTGAACTCGCGCCAGAGGTGCTGTTTGAACGCAATCAGGCAACCCTGTCGTTTTCCAGCCAGGGCCAATTGGATCTTGCGTCGCAACAGGCCCAGGCCAAGGTTAGTGCCGATATAACCGCCGACGACTGGCGGGTCGGCCCGAAAGGCGAAGTGGTACTCGCCGTTGACACCTTCTCGTTAAACGGCAACTGGGCAGATAACCAATTAACGTTTACCTCTGAGGTGCGCAGCCCACAGGTTGGCGATATCATTGCTAATCTCACACTTCTACCCTTAGCCGACACACCAACACTGGATGGCACGGTCAATATCAATCGTTGGCGACTGGCTCCGTTTCAGGCTTTGCTTCCCAACATGAATGCGCTGGACGGCCAGATAGATGGCGAGCTCGCTCTCAGTGGCCCTATGACGTTGCCGCTAATTAACGGTTCGCTCGCGATCCGCGACGGCCATATCGACAGCGACGACCTGCCGGTGAAAGTGAGTCAGTGGCAGCAAACTATCGCGCTAAATGGCGATAATGCCGACTTTAATGGCGAATATATGCTGGGCGACGGCGCAGGCACCCTGAGTGGTGATGTGAGCTGGCGCGATGTACCTGAGGTCAACTTCACACTTGCCGGTGAAGCATTCACCGTGCAATACGACGACAGCAAGGTAAAAGTATCACCGGATTTGACTGCCCATATTACACCGCAAAAAATCGATATTCAGGGCGAGGTCGACATTCCTTATGCCAGAATCAAAGTGAATGACCTGCCGCCCAGTGCCATTGCCCCGTCAAAAGACGTGCACCTACGCGGCGAGCCGCCCAGCGATGCGCTGATTGATCAAATCAACGCCAATGTAATGGTGACAATTGACGATGCGAAAACCCAGGAAGTGAAGCTCGACGCATTTGGCCTCACCGCCTCGTTAAGTGGCGGCATCAAGGTTCAAACCCAGCCTGCATTAACGGGTTTTGGTGACCTGCAGATATTAAACGGCCGCTACGAAGCCTATGGTCAAAACCTGATTATCCGAACCGGTGAAGTGCAGTTTAACGGCCCTATCGACCAGCCTATGTTACTGGTTGAAGCCATTCGCGATCCCGAACTAACTGAAGATGACGTCATTGCCGGTGTGCGTATTGAAGGGCCAGCGTCGCAACCCAGTGTGAATTTGTTTTCAGAGCCGACCATGGATCAGGCGCAAAACCTGGCTTACTTGTTAAGCGGCAGCGGTGGACTGGGCGGCAGCAATAGCGAAATGGACCAGAACGCCTACGCCAGCTTGCTGATTGGCTTCGGTTTGTCCAGCTCAGAAGGGTTGACCAGCGGTGTGGGTGAAGCGCTCGGCATTGAAGACTTGACCGTATCGACCACCGGACAGGGCGACAATACCAAACTGGCAATTTCTGGCAAAATCGCACCCAACCTTACGGTACGATACGGTGTAGGTATGTTCTCCAGCGAAGACAGTGGCGGCCAGGAAGTGGCGTTGCGCTATCAGATCATGAATAACCTGTACCTCGAGGTGGTAAGAAGTCTGCACACCGCGGTGGATTTATACTATCAGTTTACGCTCGGTAAGCGCGGCAAAGAAGACGAAGACACACCGTCATCAGAGTAATATTTGAACGGTATGATCGGGGCGTTGGGCAGGCTACGGCTATCCAGCCGTATTCCCCTTGTTACCTAAATCAGCGAGCTGTAGGTATTCACGATGGAACCGTTTCGCGCGCTTGTGCGCCCACACGCCAGTGCCAACCAAGCCGGTAACAATTAATACCAGCACCCAGACACTGCGTCTCAGATTGTCCAGTGTGTAATCTTCAAACATCGCCATCATGCCCAGAATAGCGACAAGCGCGACACCAGACATCCAGCAGGAGTGGAAGGTCAGCCGGGCAATTTTATGGTTGTTCAGCAGCTGTTTTTTTAGCGTATCCACATAGTGAGACGTATCCCCGAACGTTGCCAAAGCAGCATGGCGTCGCAGCCAGGCGATATACAGATAAAACACAAACGTCACTGCCACCAAGGTAATTAAACAGCCGGCCAGCAAAGACGACAGCTCATCCCAGGTTGCTATCAGCACCCAAATCGCCGGCACAAAGCCCAACATATCAAACACCAAATAGAGTCGCTGAGCGCGTTGCTGGCGCTTTAACCGGCGGGTTAGATCCTGCATATCAATGTGGTTGGTAGGCTGCTGTTGCCACAGTGCCGATAAATCTGCTGACGTATCAGACATGTTTAAGCTCCTGTTGTAGTTGTGTTTTTGCACGCTGCAATAACACCCCTACATGATTTTTGGTTATCCCGCATACTTCAGCGATTTCCAGATAACTAAGGCCTTCCAGCGTAAGCGTTAACACCTGACGCATGGCCACGGGTAAAGCACGCACGGCAATCAGTAATTGCTCGATATTGCCTTGCTGTTCCGCCACCACATGTGGCTCAGCGTTCTCGTTACCCTGGGCGAATTCCCACGCCATATTGTCGTGGCCAGACTCTTCCTGCTTTTTGACCTCTTTACAAACATGGGTAACGGCCCGGTTATGGGCAATTTTCAGGATATACGTTTTCAGTGAAGCCTCGCCGTTGAAACGCGTCAGTCCTTGCCAAACGGCCAGTGCGATCTCCTGCAACAATTCCTGCTGCAAGGCTTCATTCGCCTCATAGCTTGCTGCAACACGACTCAATAAAGCCTGATGCTGGTTGAGGATGTCCTTAAAATCCGCTTGCACTAACCGTCCTGAGTGTTCGTTGATGAGTCTAGGTATTACTTATAGTCACGCTTACGCAAAAAAAATTACAGTTCGTTGTAATTTTTTTATTTCTTTGACGACTAGTGAAATATAAACGCCATTTTAAAGGAAACCACCATGACCCCATTTCACATTGTTGCACTTGTGTCTGCGTTACTCGTACTCAGCCTGATTTGCCATTACCTCGATGCGAAGTACCGCTGGCAGTTAAGCGCCTGGTTTTCGGGTGAAAGTGTAAACCCGTTTAAACACCAGTCGGTAGCATCAGAAACAACAAAGTCCGATGCGAAAGATGCTGAAATTGCTGCGTTAAAGGAGCGTATTGCAGTACTGGAAGCCATAGTGACTGAACCTGCTTACGACCTGAACGAAGAGTTGAAGAAACTCAGTCGCCAGTAGCGTTACGCAAGCTGCATCAGGCTTATTCGCTGTCCAGAAATGCAGAGAGTTTGTTCACGGCCAGCGTAATTAAGCGCTGGCGGGCTTCTTTTGCCGCCCAGGCACTGTGTGGGGTGATCAACAAGTTCGGAAGCTGCGCATTAAGCAGTGGATGGTCTGCTGGTGGAGGCTCGACACTCAGGGTATCCAGGGCTGCGCCGCCAATCTGATTTTGGGTAAGTGCGGTCAGCAATGCCTGTTCATCAATCAAACCACCCCTGGCGGTATTAATCAGAAACGCGCTGGGCTTCATTAGCGCAAGCCGTTCGGCGTTGATCATTTCTGCTGTGTCGTCGCTAAGCTGACAGTGCAAACTCACTACATCGGCCTCGGGCAATAATTCATCTAATGGTCTGCGCGAAGCGTGCTGGGTGCCAGGCCTCGCGGCAACAGACACCCGCATACCGAATGCCTTTGCCAGTTCGGCTACACGTTGCCCAAGTGTGCCGTAACCCACGATGACCAGATGCTTTCCAGCCAATTCGATAACCGGGTTATCGAGCAAACAGAAAAACGGCGATTGTGACCATTCGCCCTGTTGCACCTGACGCATAGTGGGTAACGCTGACGTGGCCAGGTTCAACATGAGCATTAGTGTATGCTGGGCCACCGAGTCGGTACCGTAGCCAGCAACATTATTGACGGCAATCCCACGTTGTTTGCAGTAGTCCAAATCGACATTATTCATGCCGGTTGCCAGAATACCGATGTAGCGGCAGCGAGGAGCCTGCTCTAGCACCTCAGCGCTGAGTACAACCTTGTTAACCAGAATAATATCGGCACTCGCTATCCGCGAAGCTGATTCTGCTGCCGTAGTTGAGGGGTAATAGGTAACAGACACGGGTAACGCGTGTAACGCCGACAAATCGGCATCCCGGCCCAACGAATCGCCATCTAATATAACAACCTGCATCACAGGGCTTCGATGATCCGTTCTAATGCGCTCTTGATGCGCGGTGGAATTTGTACAACACGATTCGTCGTGCGATCGACAAATACCTGCACAAACTGCCCGTGAGCCACGCGACGCTGATTAGTACCGGCGTAAATTGACACACCATAAGTGACCGAGCTGCGGCCAATTTTGGCAACGCGTACGCCCACTTCAACATCTTCCGGGTAGGAAATATTTGAAATAAACTGGCACTGCGAACTCACTACATGCGCAATCACCGGGCTGTGCCTGAAATCCATACCCGCTTCATCAGCCAGAAAACGGTTTACGGCGGTGTCAAAAAAGCTGTAGAACACCACGTTATTCACATTGCCATAGACATCATTGTCCTGCCAGCGTGTCGGCAGGGTTACCGCATAGGGATAGTCATTCAGCGAAGGGGTTATATCCGTCATTTTTCGTCTCATCCTTCAATGATGGTTACAGCTTACCGCGTTGTAAACGCGGTCGCTACGGGCAAAGTGTAATCAATACTTATTTTCGGGTTTGTCCGTTACCCAGCACCACAAATTTCTCGGTAGTCAGTGACTCAGCGCCCATTGGGCCATAGGCGTGCAGCTTGCTGGTGGAGATCCCAATTTCAGCGCCCAGACCCAGTTCGCCCCCATCAGAGAAGCGCGAAGACGCATTTACCATGACAACCGCTGAATTTACATCGCGTATAAAGGCATTGGCCGTCGCGTAGTGCTGCGTGGCAATCACTTCGGTATGACCCGAGCCATATTGCGTGATGTGGTCCACCGCATCGTCGTAGCTGTCTACCACACGTACGGCTATCTCCATTGCCAGGTATTCAGCCTGCCAGTCGGCATTTGTTGCACTTACCGCATCACTAAAATGACTGATTGAAGAATCACAGGCGTGGATCATGGTGTTGTGGCTTTTTAGCATGGCGGCGGCACGTGGCAAAAATTCGTCTGCGACGGCTTTATGAACCAAACAGGTTTCCAACGCGTTACACACGCCAGTACGCTGAGTTTTGCCATTTTCCAACAAGGCCAGCGCCTGTTCGATATCGGCATACTGGTCGACATACAAGTGGCACACGCCTTTGTAGTGCTGAATAACAGGAATTTGACTGCGCTCACTCACGTACTGAATCAGGCCTTCACCACCGCGCGGAATAATCAGATCCACGTCGTCTTTCAGGGTCATGAGGGTATTCATAATCGCGCGGTCCGGATCAGGGACAACCGTCACGGCAGCTGCGTCGATATCATGTTTGCGCAGCACGTGATGTAAGCAGGCTGCCAATGCCAGATTAGAATGCAGCGCTTCTTTACCGCCGCGTAAAATGACCGCATTACCGGCTTTAAAACACAGAGCAGCCGCATCTACCGTCACATTTGGACGCGATTCGTAAATCATTGCCACGACACCTAGCGGGATTCGCATTTTGCCAACCTGAATGCCACTCGGCATAGTCTTCATTTGGCTTATTTCACCCACCGGATCATCCTGGTCAGCAATCGATGCCACGGCATTGGCAATCGCCATGACGCGGTCTTCTGTCAGGGTTAACCTGTCGACCATGGCGGCATCTAGATGAATATCTTTGGCGTGTTCCAGATCCAGCTGGTTCGCCGACAGAATATTCTGGGTTTGCTGAATCAGGTGCTGGCTAATTTCATGCAGCACTTCACGCTTTTGCTCCGGGCTCAGGCGAGCAACCTGACGGGCGGCATGTTTAGCGTCTTTGGCAGCTCGTCGTATCGAAAAGCTCATGGTGTGCTCCTTATTTCAATAACACCAGATCGTCGCGGTGGACCACAACTTCACCGTTGTCGTAGCCGAGGATGTCGCGGATACGCTGGCTTTTCTCACCTTTGATCATTTTCAGTTCTTGGGCACTGTACAGTGCCAGGCCTTTGGCCAGGGACTTATCCTGACTCACTATTTCAATTGCATCACCAGACTCAAAGTGACCACTTACTTCGGTTATACCCGATGGTAGTAAAGAGGCACCTTTAGACACCAGCGCTTTTTCTGCACCCTGATCCACAAAGATTTTTCCACGGGTTTTCAGGGTGTGCTCCAACCAAAGTCGCCGTGCGGTTTTCGGTGACTGTTTGGCTTTGAACAACGTACCGGGGATGTTCCCTTCCTGTAGTTCATCAAAAACATGGCCGTTGCGTCCGTTTACGATCAGGGTCTGAATGCCACTGCGGGCACACTTATCAGCGGCCTCAATTTTGGTTCGCATGCCGCCGGTACCTACCGATGTGCCTGCGCCGCCGGCAATGCTGTAGGTGTGCGCGGTGATTTCTTCTACTACGGGGATAAGCGTAGCAGTCGTATCTTTGCGTGGATCTGCGGTGTAAAGTCCGTCTATGTCAGAACAAATGATTAGCGTATCTGCGCCTGCTACCAGTGCGGTATATGCGGCCAGATTGTCGTTGTCGCCTACTTTTAATTCATTCACCGCGACCGTGTCGTTTTCATTCACTACCGGCAAAGCCTGGTGATTCAACAATTCACGGATGGTGTTCTTGATATTTACGTAACGGGTACGGTCGTGCAGATCGTCATAGGTAAGCAATACCTGAGCGCACGGGAAATCGAAAAAACGCTGCCAATTGGCCATCATGTACATCTGGCCAATCGCGGCCATAGCCTGCTTCTCTGAAATAGACGCCGGGTGCTGAATTGGTACTTTCGCTCTGCCCGCAGCGACACTGCCGGAAGACACTAAAATAACCTCTTTCCCTGCCTCACGGGCAGAAGTAATAAAACGCGCGATAGGAAGAATATAACGGCCACTGCATTGCTGGCCATCGGGCGCGATCAGCGCACTGCCAATTTTAATTACGGCACGCTGCCAGGAAAACCCACTCATTAGCATGAAGACAAAGAAATTAACGGGCTTTCAAGAATATTACAAAGCGCCCATAAAACAAACAAAAAACAGTATCGTTATGCCTTGTATAGCTGGCTTTGCGTTAAGGCTGATGCATTTTACGGCAAACGGCTGGCAATTTTTAACACATTAGAATTACACTACTTGTTTATCATAATAACTAAGCGTCATAACGACTAAGGATCACACATGAGCAATCGTATGCCCAAGTTGATCTGGTTAATGCCGGTACTGTCTATGCTGACTTGCTCAGTGTCAGCCTATGCTGCCATTAAACAGACGAAAGGGGACTTCGAAGACAAATTCCGCCAGTTGGATGAAGTATTACCGACTCCAAACGTATACCGTAACGCAGCAGGCGAGCCGGGCCACCAGTACTGGCAGCAAAAGGTCGATTACGAGATTGACGTAACCCTGGACGAAGCCAAACGCCGTATTGACGCTTCTGAAGAAATCACTTACCAGAACAACTCCCCGGATACGCTAAAATATTTGTGGATTCAGCTGGATCAAAACAAATTCCGTCCTGACTCACTGTCGGCGCTGAGCGAAAACTTTGGTGGTATTGGTAACCGAGGCCCTGCAACGTCAGCGCCAAGCGCTAGCTCACCCGCGAAACTGTCTATGGGCGCTATCCGTCGTCAACAGTTTGTTGAAGATCACGAGCTGGGCTATCAAATCAAGAAAGTCACTGATGGCAGCGGCAAAGACCTGCACTATGTGATCGTTGGCACCCTGATGCGTGTAGACCTGGCATCACCACTGAAGCCGGGTAAAAAGACCGAACTGAATATCGACTTTGGCTTTAACATTGTTGAAGAAGATGCGGTATCTGCCCGTGCCGGCTACGAGCATTTCCCGGATGACGAGCGCGAAGGCGGCAACGACATCTTCTTGTTAGCCCAGTGGTTCCCTCGTTTAGCGGCTTACACCGACTACGAAGCTTGGACCAACAAAGAGTTCATCGGCCGTGGTGAGTTTACCCTTGAATTTGGTAACTACGACGTTGAAATCACCGTACCTGCCGACCACATTGTGTCGTCTACCGGTGTACTACAAAACCCTAAATCCGTCCTGACCAGCGAGCAACGCAAGCGTCTGGAAGAGGCGAAAGACGCAGAGCGTACTGTGTTCATCGTGACGGAAGAAGAAGCACTGGAAAACGAAAAAGAAGGCACGGATAAAACCAAGACCTGGCATTTCGAAGCAGAAAATGTGCGTGACTTTGCCTGGGCCTCTTCACGTAAATTTATGTGGGATGCGCGTGGTTATCACCAGGGCGGTAAAGAACAGCCTTTGGTTATGGCGATGTCTTTCTATCCGAAAGAAGGTGGCGACCTGTGGAAGAAGTACTCAACCGAGTCGATCATTCACACCATGGAAGTGTATTCGCGTTTCTCGTTTGATTACCCTTATCCGGTTGCACAATCGGTTAACGGTCCGGTAGGCGGCATGGAATACCCCATGATCACCTTCAACGGCCCGCGTACAGAATTGCGTGATGACGGTTCTCGTACTTATTCATTGGCAGAAAAACGCTTCCTGATTGGCGTTGTCATTCACGAAGTAGGTCACATCTACTTCCCAATGACCGTAAACTCTGACGAGCGTCAGTGGACCTGGATGGACGAAGGTCTGAACAGCTTCCTGGACGGTGTTGCCGGTCGTGAATGGGATCCGGACATTCCATGGGGTGTCGAGCCGCGTGACGTTGTTGGCTACATGAAGTCACAGACTCAGGTGCCAATTATGACCCAATCTGACTCGGTACTGCGTCTAGGCCCGAATGCCTACACCAAGCCAGCGGTAGCACTGAATATTCTGCGTGAAACCATTCTGGGCCGTGAGCTGTTTGACTTTGCATTCAAAGAATACGCGCAGCGTTGGAAGTTTAAACGTCCTACGCCTGCTGATTTCTTCCGCACTATGGAAGAAGCCTCAGGGGTTGATCTGGACTGGTTCTGGCGTGGCTGGTTCTACACCACTGACCACGTAGATATCTCAATCGACAAAGTGTACAAACTGCGTTTAGATACTAAAGACCCAGATATCGATTTCGCCCGCGAACGTCAGGTTGAACAGGACAAGCCTAAGTCACTGACAGTTGAGCGCAACAAAGCAGAAGGTAAAGAACTGTGGGTAGACCGTTATCCTGACATTACCGACTTCTACGACGAGAACGATCAGTTCACCGTTACTAACAAAGAGCGCAACAGCTACAAGAGCTGGTTAGACAAACTGGATCCTTGGGAGCGCAAGGCGTTCGAACGCGCGGTGAAAGAAGACAAAAATTACTACGTAATGGAGTTCTCAAATCTGGGCGGTCTGGTTATGCCGATCATTCTGGAAATGACTTACGCCGACGGTACCACCGAAGAACTGCGTATTCCGGCAGAAATCTGGCGTCGTACGCCTAAAGCGGTTAGCAAGCTGGTAGTGACTGACAAAGACAAAGAACTGGTCAGTGTAACCGTTGACCCGTATTGGGAAACCGCTGACGTTGACGTGGAAAACAACCACTACCCTCGTCAAATCATCCCTTCACGTATTGAAGCGTATAAGTCTAAGCCAAGCTCAGCGAAAGTGCGTCGTGATATCATGCACGACATCAAAACCGAGCTGAAGACTGACAAAGACAGTGAAGACGATAAGAAGGAAGGCGATGACAACTAACCTCTCGCGCGTTACCGAGGTTGTTAAAGCAGGGCTTTGTGCCCTGCTGTTATGCGTAATAAGTGCACAAGCTACGGCGCACCAGCAAAAAGCGGCCATCACGACAGTGCTGTTCAACCCAAGAACAGAAAACATTGAGGTGATGCACCGGTTTAACCTGCACGATGCTGAACACGCCGTTAAAATGCTGTTTAAGAAAACCGCTGACATACTGGACGACCAGTCTACTCAAGCGGAATTCGCCGCTTACGTGTCTGAGCGCTTCTCACTGTTGAATGCCGCCGGCGAACCCTTAGGGCTCTCGCTGATTGGATTCGAAACAGAAGGCAAGTACTTTTGGGTGTATCAGGAAACCGACCAGCCACCGTCATTGGAAGGGCTCAAGGTTCGCCATGACGCACTGCGGGATATCTGGCCAAGTCAGGTAAACACGTTAAACGTAGAAGGAAAGGGCAATCTGAAAACCTTAACCTTTACCGACAACGTCGCCTTACTGGAAGTGCACTTCTAACTACGCATTACATTGCTTATTGCTGCGCAGCGGGTGTTCACACCGGCTACGCAGCAGCCTTTCCTAACACGAATTCACCGCATTCACGCACACTTTTACGATTCAGACCAAGGTCGCAATTGACCCCATCCCCTTGATTACGTCATTATGCTGGTAAAAAAGGGCACGAAATAATGACTGATACCCAACAACCTGCCGACGCACCTGAAAACAAGAAAAAGAATGTATTGTGGGTGTACCTCTCTGGCGCTATGGCGCTAACCATTGTGGTAATGATGTTCTTACCCAATTCTGGCATGGGCGGCTCTGTAATTGCCGTTTACGGCCCCATGTTGTGGTGCGGGATATTTGCTGCCGCACTGGCCCGATATAACGAACGCAACGGCTGGATAGGCTTTGCAATCGGCAGCGGCATCGGTATGCTGATCCAAATGATCTCGCAATTCGTTTAGAAGGACATGAACGACACACCGAAGTCCCGGCCTATTCCCAGCTCCCGACTTTCGCGCATGACGCGAATTGGCTCGCTGGCGGGAAAAATTGCCGGTAGTGTGGTGTCGCAAGGTGCAGCAAAATTGTTGTCGGGCCAACGCCCGGCACTTTCAGACTTAGTCCTCACGCCTAAAAATATTCAACGCATCACCGACCAACTGGCGACCCTGCGCGGCGCCGCCATGAAATTGGGTCAACTCATTTCAATGGACGGCGGAGAGTTGCTGCCGCCGGAGCTCAGTGCCATTCTGGCGCGACTACGCGAAGACGCAGACCCGATGCCCAAAGCGCAACTTCAGGCTGTGTTAGATAGCGCCCTGGGACAGGGCTGGCAAGACAAACTCCTCTACTTTTCCTACGCACCCATTGCAGCAGCGTCCATTGGTCAGGTTCATAAAGCCATCACTTTTGACGGCGAGACTCTGGCAATGAAAGTGCAATACCCCGGCATAGGCGACAGCATCAACAGCGATGTAGACAATGTGGCGAGTATTATAAAGCTGTCTGGTTTGCTGCCCGGCTCATTGGATATAAAGCCTTTATTAGGTCAGGCCAAAGCGCAGTTGCACGATGAGGCCAACTACCTGCGTGAAGCCGACATGCTGAAACGCTACCGCAGTGCATTGGGCGAACATCCGGACTTTGTTGTCCCCGAGGTTTTCGATGAATTCACCACCGCAACAACGCTGGCGATGACCCACATTAAAAGCGAACCTATTACTGAGCTTGCTCAGGCACCGCAGGCCGTTCGCAATAAGCTTATGACAGCACTGTTCAGTTTGTTTTTTGAGGAGGTCTTTTCGTTTCGCCTGATTCAAAGCGACCCGAACATGGCAAATTACCGCTATATCGCGGAAGACGAAACCGTGGCCTTGCTGGACTTTGGTGCTTGTCGTGAAATTCCAGACGCGATATCAAAAGGCTACCTGGCATTGCTGCAGGCCATGGCAAATGACGACATGGCAGGCGTTGCACAAGCGGCTTTAGATATCGGCTTAATGCAGTCCAACCACAGCGAATCGCAACAAGCCACGGTTGTTGCGTTAGGAAAACTGGCCTGTGAGTCTCTGTACCACGATGGCCCCTATGACTTTGGCAACACCGATTTGCTCACCCGGGTTCAGGCGATGGGTATGCAGCTCAGCTTCGACGAAGATTTCTGGCATATCCCCCCCGTCGACGCCATTTTCATTCATAGAAAACTAGGCGGCCTGTATTTGTTGGCTAAGCAGCTCGATACACAAGTGGACTTGCGCCAGGCCGCCCAAAAATGGCTGTGACGCGCACTAATAGGGCATATCCATACTAAATGGTAGCGCCATAGCGTGTTCGGCTTTTGGCGGATTGCCTATCATTTCGTCGTAAGGCGTTTCATGTTTCATGTAAGACTTTGCTACCGTGCAATGTGCAAAAAACTCTCTGATATGACCTGCGCTGTAAAACCGCATGGGTTTGTCGGAATCGTCGTAAACCAACCCGGTTTTATTGCCACTGGTTAACTGGACCAAATACACATTCATTTCGAACGACTGGACTTCCAGTACATCGATGTCCCATTCGTTAGTCTCAAGATCTTTTCGCCAAAACTTATACATTGTTGGTACTCCCCGCTAGTTACATGACTGAATACGACAACGCACTACAAATGGATGAAATACAAAATGGTCTGAAAAATCGTACCTGTTAACGGTTTACTCTTGAGACTGGGCCTGCTATTGAATAAAACAGTAATTGTTGAGATTTGAAAAAAGAATAAAAAAACGACATTGAATTTCAGCGGATTGCCAATAACTCTGGTAGTATGATTTTAGCAGCCATCAAATCAAGGTAGATATCTATGAGCGAGAATTCCGAGCAAAAGTCTTGGTTACCCTACGTCATCATTGGCGTGGTTGTGATTGTGTTACTGGCGGTATTATTGTGGCCTTCCAGCGAGCCAGCACCAGAGCCAGCCAAACCCATTGAGCCACCGGCTATCGCTCAGCCAGAAACGATTGAGCCTGAACCGGCTGATGTATTTGAAGCGGCACCGCAACCTGAGCCGGTTGAAATCGATCCAAACCAGGAAGTCGAACCAATGCCAGAAGCTGCGCCAGAGCCAGAACCTCTGGACATCAGCGACACCGCAGTGAAAGCGGCTTTAGAAACCATTGCCAGCTCTCCCATGCTGAGCCGACTGATGGTAAACGACGGGTTGCTGCAACGCTTTGTTGTTACAACAACCAATCTGGCCGACGACGACATGGCACCGAATCACCGCCTGTTAACGCCGCCGGATCAGGAATTCCGGGTATACACCCAGGCCGATCGTGAGTGGATTGATGCAGCAAGCTACAAGCGTTACACCCCGTATGTAGACGTGCTCGAGTCCATGAGTAACGACGATCTCATTGAGCTGTACACCACTTATCTGGATGAAATTCAGGTCAAATATGCAGAAATTGGCGATCCGGACCAGTCTTTCACCGAAGTTATGATCACCGCTATTGATACGTTGTTAGATACGCCCGAAGTGAAAATGCCTGTAGAAGTATATACAGACTCAGTCATGTACAAGTATGCCGATGAGCGCCTGGAAAGTCTTTCTTCGCCACAAAAGCAGCTGCTTAGAACAGGCCCTGACAACATGCGCCGTATAAAAGCGAAACTACGTGAATTGCGTGAGGCACTCTCCTCGCTGTAAACACGATTTACCCTAATAGAGAAAAGCAGGTTATCAGACCTGCTTTTTTTGCTTATTTTCCCGCCAAACACTGATCAAATATTGTACTAAAGTACAGACTTTGCCATAGTAGAACTCTGATCACCGCCAAAGTACAGGGAGCGTTACGTGCGGTATACACAGGGATTCGTGTCCTTCCCGGCTTATTTTCAACGCCGGACCAGAATACAAAACATACCTTTGTTATTGCTGGCTGCCTTCTGGTTTATAACCTCACCGGTTTATGCCAGTAAGCCCGTGGTGTATTTTGCCGGTGTGTCGTTTCTGGGCGATCACCGGTTCATAGACACCAATTACCCGGTTGCCACAGCGCTAAATAAAACGACCCCTGAACAGCCTCAAGCTGCGCTCGATAAAGCGTTCTTTGAGCTGCTATCAGCACAATCAGCGACACTGCCTTTTTCGTTGTCGCGAAACCTGGCCAACTACAAATCCGGACCGGCGATTGCTATGACACTGGCAATTGAGCGTGAGTCCGTCAGTATCGAGACGTTCGAGGACTACCGGAAAGTCGTTGCTGAAATTAGCGCCCAGGTCCTGTTTTTCGACTTTCAGGCCATGCGCCTCATTGCCAGCATACCCGTTGATATTGCCCGCAACGATGTGATCAATCTCAACGCCTCCCTCGATAAGGCAAGAGTCGACAACCTCACGGCGTTATATCAGCCCACCAGTAATGCGGATAATAGCCTGCTGTCCGTTGCCTCCGGCCACATTAGACAGTTCGGTCTACCTAAAGAAGGCGTACTGCGCTTTAAAGTACATGCTGTGAATATTGGCGATAAAGCCAGCCCTCTGGTGCCGGAGCGCGTCCAACACGATGCCCTAGCTCAGGTATTCGGCCAGTACTTTACTGCCCAGTTAACGCACCTTGGTGGGCTGAATATGATCCCCTACACAAAAGGCTATGCCATTGGCAATAAAATGGCCGGTCGTATGGCCAACGGCGACGTATACACACTCACGTTACCCGAGGCGGATTATGTATTTACGATAGATATCAGCAATTTCAAACACATTGCACAGCCGAATAAGCACTTGTTTGCCAGCCGGGTGAAATTCACCGCGAAAGAAGCCACCCGCAGTGACGCTATGCTGGATGATTATTTTCATGCGGCCGTTGCTAAATTAGTCAGCGACAAGCAAACCTACATCGATGACTGGGCGGCGTATGAGGACGCATTGGAAACCGTTTTATCCGAACTTGCCCAACAACTTTCTGCGCCAGAGAAAAAATGGTTCGACAACCACTCACAACTTAAGCGCCGCACCTACAATACCTTTCGGAAATGGAGTGAACACATAAATGGCCTTTAAATCACTGCGCAAATCCTCTTTCATGCTGTTACTTGCAGCGCTCTGTTGTGCACTTCCAACGCATGCCGTTGAAAGCAAAAGCACATTTACCTACACCTATTCCGGCAGGCTGGACAGCGAAGAAAAAGCAGACGCCATTCTGCAGGCGAAGGTAAAAGCCATTGAAACCTGGATTGCAACCTCTCAGCCGTACCAGGAGCGTAACTTTTCCCTGGCGAAAGACGACATTACTGAAAACATAGATGAGTATCTGCTTAGCAGCGCGGTTGTTTCAAAAGACAACAACAAAGACATTAAGCAGTATCGGGTGGTTGTTCGGGTTGATATCAATGACACCAAACTACTGAATTACCTGACGGCCGTTGGCAGAGCCAAAGACGGTAGCATGGACGATGAAGACCAGTATATTACGTTTGTTTTTGTAGCCAGGGAACTCGCTTCACGAACAGAAGCGAAAGACACCGCGTCGGGTGATTTCAAGCGCGCGAAAACGCTCTGGCAAGCCACTACCACCAGCGAGATTGATATTGCCGTAGGCGAAGTCTTTGCCGATGCAAATTACTATGTGATCGAAGCCGCACTTCTGGAAGAAGATACCGCCGGACAATTGGACGTGAATAACTTTCTGATGGACTACGAGCAAGGCGACGATCTGACGCCCGGAACCAAGCGCGACGCGATTCGCGGGTTAAAGAGCCTAGAAGATCCCGTTCAATATCTCGCAATTGGCACCCTGGACGTGGACGAACATGTAACGGATGACGTAACGGGATTATACAAAGTCCCAGTGTCGGTTACCGCGAAAATTCTTTCTGTTAAACGCCGGGGCGCCACAATGGCTTCGATTGGCCCCGTTCAGTATCTCGGCCTTGGTCCCACCCCAATAGTCGCCAAAAATAACGCTCTCAAACTCGCCGCGCAGGAAATGGCAGCCGGCTTAATTGGTCAACTTAGCTCTAAATCTATCTAGAAGGAAATAGTATGTTTACGCACAAGTCCCGTTATTTAATTGCATCGTTGTTTTTCGCCTCTGTATTTACAGCTTCATCGGCTCAAGCAGGTTTGTTTTCAAGTGACAAAAAACCTGCACCATGGGCAAAAGACAGCTTTCTTACCAACACGTCCTGCTCGGACCTGGATCTCACGGTTATTCGCGATTTTATTGGCAGATACACACCCGAACGAGCCGCCAGTAAGCAGGTTAAGGCCGCGTCGGATCAGGTGATGACGTCCTACGTGCTGGCAGCGCTGGCGATTAACCAGGCTAATATCTGTCTGGCAGAATCACTGGATTTAAAATCAGCGAAGGAAAGCCTGCTGAAAGAGCGTGAAATCCTAAAAAGCGGCACCAGCATGAGTAAGAAAGAAATTAAGAAGCACCGCCAGTATGCCGCCGGCGCCAGCGAAGAAATTCGTAAAAAGACATTGGCATCACAGCAAATTGGGCCGGACCAACAAAAAGCGTTTATTCTGGGCGCATCAACCTACCTGTTTGGTACCTACAAGACATATCAAATCAAAGAAGACGGTGAAACCCTGATTGAGGTGGTAGAGAAAGACGCCAAGGGCGCGAAATCCAGCGGATTCAGCCTCGGCGGCGCGCTGGACATGGCCACTAAAGGCGGTGACTACGTTGAAGCAACAAACACGCTGAACCTGGTATTAAAAGGCATGCCAAAACACTTACCGAAACTGGTTACGACCGCTCAGTTTTTTATTGAGTACGCCAACAGCCAGGATTTAGAATTGGACAAAGACGCAACGGAAGAATTTAACTCTGTGAGTGATTGGGGTTAAGGTGTCAGACCGCTGAAGTATGTAGTCCGCAACACCGCGGACTACAAGTTCAACGCACAGTATCTTCAGCAGGTTAAATCGAAGCGATCGGCTTCCATCACTTTCACCCAGGCCGCAACGAAGTCTTTGACAAATTTCTCGCGATTATCGTCCTGTGCGTAAAGCTCTGCGTATGCACGTAATACTGAATTTGAGCCAAACACAAGATCAAATCGCGTAGCCGTAAATACTTCTTGCCCGGTGTCTCTGCTTCTCACGGAATAAAGGTTGTCGCTAACGGGTTTCCAACTTAACGCCATGTCGGTCACTGTTACAAAAAAATCCGTTGTTAATGCGCCGACGTTATTAGTAAAAACGCCATGTTGAGTGCCGGCAAAATTGGTTCCCAGCATTCGCATACCGCCCACTAATACCGTCATTTCTTTTGCCGTTAGTCCAAGCAACTGCGTTTTGTCCAGCATCATCTCTTCAGGCTTCACCGCATACGTTTTCTGCAAATAATTGCGATAGCCGTCAGCCAGTGGCTCGAGCGGTTTAAATGACTCCGCATCTGTCATGTCATCCGTTGCATCACCACGTCCGGGAGAGAACGTCACTGGCACATCAAACCCAGCCGCAGCAATGGCTCTTTCTATACCAACGTTACCCGCCAATACTATTGTATCGGCCAGGCTGGCGCCTGCATCCTGTGCAAGAGGAGTCAGTACGTTCAAGACTTTGTTAAGACGTTCAGGCTCGTTTCCATGCCAGTCTTTTTGCGGCGCCAGCCGAATTCTGGCGCCGTTTGCGCCACCGCGTAAATCAGATCCACGAAACGTACGGGCACTATCCCAGGCCGTCGCGACCATTTCACCTACCGACAGTCCGGCGTTGGCAATTTTAGATTTCAGGGCATCAACATCATAGTCTGTGGTGCCAGCAGGAATTGGGTCTTGCCAAATCAAAGACTCTTCCGGCACCTCAGGCCCGATATACCTCACCTTTGGGCCTAAGTCACGATGGGTAAGCTTAAACCAGGCTCGCGCAAATACGTCGCTGAAGTATTCATGATCCCGATAGAATCGTTCAGAAATTTCACGGTATTGCGGATCCATCTTCATCGCCATATCCGCATCTGTCATAACTGGCATAGTGCGCTTCGACGGGTCTTCAACATCCACTGGCATATCTTCTTCTTTGATACCTATTGGCTGCCATTGCTCTGCCCCCGCCGGGGATGTGGTTAGTTCCCATTCATAATTGAGTAACAGGTGGAAGTAACCGTTGTCCCACTTTGTCGGATGTGTGGTCCAGGCTCCTTCGATTCCACTGGTAACAGTATCACGCCCAACACTCCGGCTGTCGTGGTTCATCCAGCCTAGACCTTGCTCTTCAATGCCTGCAGCCTCAGGCTCTGGACCTAACGCCTCAGCGCTGCCATTACCGTGACATTTACCAACCGTGTGACCGCCCGCCGCCAGTGCCACGGTTTCTTCGTCATTCATCGCCATCCGGGCAAAGGTCTCCCGCACGTGCGCTGCCGTTTTCAACGGGTCAGGCTTGCCATTAACGCCTTCCGGATTCACGTAAATCAGGCCCATTTGAACCGCAGCGAGGGGGTTTTCCATGGATTCGGCTTCGTCAACATTTTCATAGCGTTCATCACTGGGCGCCAGCCACTCTTTTTCTGCTCCCCAGTACACGTCTTTTTCCGGATGCCAGATATCTTCACGCCCAAATGCGAAACCGTAAGTTTTGAGCCCCATACTTTCATAAGCAACCGTTCCGGCTAAAACAAACAAGTCAGCCCAACTTAATCTGTTGCCATACTTTCTCTTGATAGGCCACAGTAAACGCCTGGCTTTGTCGAGGTTGGCGTTATCAGGCCAAGAGTTGAGTGGTGCAAATCGCTGGTTTCCTGTTGACGCCCCACCACGTCCATCTGCAATCCGATAAGAACCTGCAGCATGCCACGACATGCGGATCATTAAACCGCCATAGTGCCCCCAATCAGCAGGCCACCATGACTGAGAATCGGTCATAAACGCGATTAGATCTGCTTTCAGGGCTTTAAAATCCAGCTTTTTGACTTCTTCCCGATAGTTGAACTCTTCCCCCATTGGGTTTGTTTTCGTATCGTGCTGATGAAGAATGTCCAAATTCAGCGCTTCAGGCCACCAGTCCATGACTGTCGACCCGGTTGCGGTCATCCCACCGTGCATTACCGGGCATTTCTTTATCGAATCATTTGTCTCACCGATAGTCGTATTATTCATAGTCATTCCTCTTTTGCGCTGAAGTTAACGTAGCAGATATTGCTAATGAACACGGTGTAATAGTAGACGAGATAGACAATCTCGCCATGTTTAACGCTCCCCAAATAACAAGCAAGACTAAAGGGCCCGGATGTCTACTGAGTAGTCCGGGAAATAGATAGGACGCTAACAAGCGGTGCGGTTTACATCACCACAATATTTAAAAGTTCGACAGGATGCTGTTTTTGAATACGCAGTTTTAACGCTTTTACCGCTTTGCCAATTGCCTGTTCCGCTCGTTTATAGTCACGCCCTTTGGTTTGCAGGGTTGCATGGCCAATTTGTCCTTGTTTGGCTGAATCGACCCTGACGGTAGTGACAATCTCTGCGTTGTACGCATCGCGTTTATCCTGAAATTCACTGACCTCTGTAGTGACCACGAGCACATCAGTTTCAGGTGTCTTAGTTGATGCCAGATTAACGCCTTGCTCTGCTAACCAATTTCGAACAAGGGCAGCGACTTGAGGTTGTGCCTGACTGGCATCCAGGTACACCTGATTGCCCGCCACGGCTTGCTGTATGGTTTGTAAATAGACGTTGTATTGTTCGCTGTATGCGTTGGCATCGAAGCCTTGCTGAAAAAACTGCAGCTGAATAATGAGCTGTTTCACTGATGCAATGTTGCCGGTGGCGACTTTTGCCTGCAGAAACTGCACAAACACCGACTGTTGCATTAATGCGTTCATCTGGGTTTGCAGGGTGTCATGTTCTAAAGTCAGACGAGCGGCCAAATCCTGCGCCATCTTGGTTTTATCGAGCACCAGTTCTACCCAATATACATTGCCAATTTGCTCAGTTTGATTCACATAAAAGTAGCGAAGGTCAGTTTCCCCAATCTCTACTTCGGTGTCGACTGAAGTCCAACTGGTATACTGGTCGTTCACCGCGCGCTCTTTCGATTGATAGAGCTGCTGCACCCGGCTATTCACTTTTCCGGCGAGTTCGACCAACGCGGCTTTTTTTGCTAAATCCAATGTAGCCGACGACCCGACACTGTATAGATGCGTATCGGTATCGGGAGTGGGAGACTCAACCCAATCGGGTAATTTCGCCTGAGCAACGCCCACGAAACCAAACCAAAGCATGCTCAGGAGCATGGGTATATTTATTAATGTACGACGTGCAGACATATTTGCCTCCTTGCAATTCAATCCTTAAACGCAACCAGTAATGACTTAGGTTATATCTCTTCGGTGGGATCTGTATTAGTGACAGGTAGCATTTCCAACTGGCAACGGATCCCGCCGGTTTTCTTCGCGATCAGGTTGTAAATAAGCGCGCCCAGGAAACCGAAAATATAGGTAAATACAAAATACATTACCGGCATAACAAAGGTCATGACCCCAAACATGGCAGCCGGCATTGAACCGTCTGGCATATTTGGCGTCATGGCATTCATAAACAACGTCATGGGCAGTATGAACAGCAACGCTATAATGGCAAAGACCAGCGCAGTGTGGAGCGCAAAAGAGTGTGGTGATAAGCGCTTAACAGACGTTTCCATGATTACTACTTCCTTATTCTCATTGAGTCATTCCAGTATTGCTGAATTCAATAAGAAAGACCATGCTATGTTGTACTTTTTATAACCAATTTCACCTTGGAAAGCCTTAATTCCACCGAAGACTATCCCAGCTGTTTTGCCTATCTGCAGAAGTTCACATAGAGTTATTTCTAATCCCTGCCTGATGGTCATTGCGATACATCGGTAAAGGCAGACGTATCCACCTACAACAAACGAGAACAATAATGAAAATTTGGTTAAAAACACTCGCCCTGACGACGGCGCTTCTGCCCGTTGGCTTACTTCAGGCAGCCACGATCATTCATGCCGGACAAGCTTTTACCAGCACCAGCGAAAAGCTGACAGGCCCGATTTCCATTGTGGTAGACGGCAATACTATTACCAGGGTTGAAAAAGGGCATATCACAGTAGGCGAGGGCGACACCCTGGTCGATTTGTCTGACTCCGTGGTATTACCGGGCTTAATGGACATGCACGTCCACCTGAGCTTTCAGCAAGGCGGTACGTCGTCGTACCTTAAACGCTTTACCCAGAACGAAGCGGACTACGCACTAATGGCATCACACTATGCCGAGAAAACACTGATGGCGGGCTTTACCACGGTGCGCAATCTGGGCGACAGCTACAACGAAACCGTCGCGTTGCGTAATGCAATTAATCGCGGAATAGCCACCGGACCTCGCATTTATACTGCAGCAAAATCGATTGCCACCACCGGCGGTCACGCGGATCCGACAAATGGTATGGCCAAACGAATCAGCCCACACGTTGGTCCCGAGCAAGGGGTCATTAATGGCGTTGACGAAGCCCGTCAGGCAATCAGACAGCGATACAAGGACGGCGCCGATACCATTAAAATCACGGCAACAGGCGGGGTGTTAAGTGTGGCGAAAAGCGGGCAGAACCCGCAGTTTATGGACGACGAATTAACCGCCATTGTAGAGACAGCGAGAGATTACGGTATGAAGGTCGCTGTGCATGCCCATGGCAAAGAAGGCATGATCCGCGCGATTAAGGCCGGTGTCGCCTCCATTGAACACGGCACCTACATGGACAAAGAAGTCATGAAGCTAATGAAGAAGCACGGTACTTATTATGTGCCGACTATTCTTGCTGGCAACTTCGTGGCAGAAAAAGCCAAAATCGATGGCTATTTCCCCGACATCGTTCGTCCGAAAGCCGCGGCTATCGGCCCACTCATTCAGGCGACGTTTGGTAAAGCCTATAAAGCAGGCGTGAATATCGCCTTTGGTACAGACAGCGGAGTGTCTGCTCACGGTGACAACGCGCAGGAATTTGCGCTGATGGTAGAAGCTGGCATGCCGCCTGCAGAAGCTATCTTAAGTGCAACCGTCAATACTGCCAAACTGTTAGACGTTGAAGAGACCCTCGGGACACTGGAAGCCGGTAAACTGGCTGATATTATTGCTGTTAAAGGTAATCCACTGACCGATATCTCCGTGCTTGAGCACGTACAGTTTGTAATGAAAGACGGCAAGATTTACAAACAATAGGTAGATTGTTCCGGTGAAAAAAGCCAAACGGGTATTAAAGCAAAAAACCAAAGCCATGGTGGAGTCTCGTCATATGTTACGGGGCATTACCATCGCGTCGTTTTTAGAATCAACCATTGTGCCTATTCCTCTGGAAGCGGTGTTGATTCCATTAATGCAGGCCAAACGCGATAAACTCTGGCATATCGCGTTAATGGCCACCGTTGGCTGTATTATCGGTGCCCTGTTTGGCTATGCACTGGGCTATTTTTTGTTTGATGCCATAGGCAGTGCATTGATAGACCTGTTTGGCACCGAAGCTCAGTTTGAGCGTGTTGAACAGAAAATGGCGTCTCAGGGGTTTTGGTTCGTGCTGACGTTGGGCATTGTGCCCATCCCGTTTCAAATTGCCATGCTCGCCGCTGGAGCCACCAAGTATTCTTTAGCGCTGTTCTTACTAGCCACCATTATTGCCCGGTCTATCCGTTACTTCGGATTAGCGCTGGCGGTAAAACTGCTCGGCAACCAGGCAGAGCAATTCATACGTCGGTACCGCACCAAAGCCATGGTGGGTATTACCGTCTTGTGCGCCGGCCTGTGGCTGGTGCTTAGCTAACCTTCAAGTCATTTATCAAAGACGCAATTCGATTCAGGACAGCAATTATCTCAAATTTCCAATTGATAATAATTATCATTTAGATTAGATTAATTGTACCACGCAGCGAATCACAGCATAGGAGGTCTGCATGCGTACACAATTACTCTGCCCGGTTTACCGTAAATGGCTTCAACTTCACCCTGAACATGCGCGAGAGGAGCGACAAGCACTTCGCAAACAGGCCCGTGCGTACCAACGCAGTGGCGATCTGCAAAAAGCATTTACCTTTAATCAGCTGGTCTGGGAAGTGGCTCAGTCGGTACTGTTGGCATTGCGACCCGTGGATCAGTATTCGGCCGAAAGTCAAAAAGACCTGGTGTTTTTTGCAGCCTCCGCCATCGCGGTTGATCGCTGTGCACGAGCGAATTGTGCAGAAACGACAACAAGCACGAATGCTACCGCACAAACAGTGATTACCGATACACAACAACAGCTAGCGGCACTCATGCCCATGTACGCCAGTGAACCCAGGCTGATGCACATTATTCAGGAATTGATGCATTGGTTGAAATTAGGCGCTACCGCTAAAACACCGCCAGTTTTACATTAATTGACCATTAAAAGGGGACGTTTATGAACACAGTAGAACAGGAGTTTGTTAGCGTAAAAATGCGGGTGAGTGTGCTGAAACGCTTATTGCAGGGTCACAACATCCATTTGTGTGACGTGCACGGTACGTCGGCTAAGCAGAAACAGTGCCTGCAGCAATTGTTACTACAGGCAGTGTCGGAATCAAAATAGCAACTACACGCCTTTTTTGATCAGATAACGATAGGGCAGTGATTCGGTGTCTGAAGCCAGCAAAGTATGTTGCATAAACCGGCAGAAACTGGGAATGTCCCGCACAGTGGCAGGATCATCGGCGGTAACGCACAGCGTTTGCCCGTCCTCCAGCTTACGCATGGTCATACGCAGCATCATTACAGGCTCGGGACAACGCAAGCCCAGTGCATCGAGCTGCTGATCGGCGTTGCTATAGTCGGTACTAGATGCCATAGGCTTCGCGATACGCCTTAATAGCGGCAATGCTGTCGTCATGACCACCGGATTGCTGCAGATAAGCAACAACGTCAGCCAGCGTAACAATTGAAACTACTTTAGTGCCATAGTCACGCTCAACTTCCTGAATAGCAGACAACTCGCCTTTGCCCTTTTCCTGACGATCCAGCGCAATCAATACGCCAGCCAGTGTGGCACCACTCGCTTCAATCAGTGTCATTGATTCACGGATGGCAGTACCAGCAGTGATCACGTCGTCCACCAGCATGATTTTGCCTTCAAGCGGGCTACCTACCAGCGTGCCGCCTTCACCGTGAGCTTTGGCTTCTTTGCGGTTGAAGCAGTAAGGTACATCCGCGTCGTGGTGATCAGCCAATGCCACAGCTGTTGTTGTGGCAATAGGAATACCTTTGTACGCAGGGCCAAACAGTACATCGAATTCAATGCCTGCATCGGTTAACGCCGCCGCATAATAACGACCCAGTTTTGCCAGATCACCGCCGCGATTAAACAAGCCTGCATTAAAGAAATACGGGCTTTTACGGCCAGACTTTAAGGTAAATTCACCAAATTTAAGTACGCCACGGGCAATGGCGAACTCAATAAATTCTTGTTGGAATGCTTTCATTAAACCAGCCTGCCTTAATTTAATGCTGCTTTTTGAATGTCGAATAATTCGCGCAATCCATGCTTGGCAATGTCGAGAAGTTCCTGTAACTCGTCGAAAGAAAAGGGCTCGCCTTCTGCGGTGCCTTGTACTTCGATCAACTTACCGGTCTCGGTCATTACCACGTTCATGTCTGTCTCTGCCGCTGAGTCTTCTACATACTCAAGATCGGCTACTGGCGCACCTTCATAAATACCCACCGACAATGCGGCAACCATAAACTTAAGCGGGTTCGCTTTCAGGATCCCTTTGTTGCGCATGTGCGTTAGGGCATCCACCAGCGCTACACAAGCACCGGTAATAGACGCAGTGCGGGTACCACCGTCGGCCTGAATAACATCACAGTCGATGGTAATGGTGTTCTCACCTAAAAGCTTCAGATCTACCGCAGCACGCAAAGAGCGCGCAATCAGACGCTGAATTTCCAGCGTACGGCCACCTTGCTTACCGCGTGCAGCTTCACGCTGTGAGCGAGTATGGGTAGCGCGTGGCAACATGCTGTATTCAGCCGTGATCCAACCTTTCCCCTGACCTTTCATGAAGCGCGGAACGCCTTCTTCTACCGTTGCATTACACAACACCTTGGTATTGCCGAATTCAACCAGCACTGACCCTTCTGCGTGGCAGGTGTAGTGTCGAGTGATAGTGACAGGGCGAATTTGACTGGCGGTTCTGCCGCTTGGGCGCATGGTGATCTCCTGAAGTTACCGGTATGGGTGCGTTGAATGTTTAAACGCGCATAGTATAGCGTAAATGGTACTGGAAAATGAACGACCTACCGCCGATGTTTCATGTGAAACACAGCATTTCTACCAAAGGTTAGGGTTAATGTGCGCACTGTAGTATGATTAACCACAGTAAAAATCTTCATTATGCCAATTGGATACAACATGATTTACAGCATGACGGCATTCGCGCGCAGCGAAGTAAAAAAAGAGTGGGGAACCGCAGTATGGGAAATTCGCTCGGTTAACCAGCGCTACCTGGAAACGTATTTTCGTCTACCAGAGCAGTTTCGCAGCTTAGAGCCGGTATTACGCGAGCGTTTTCGCAAGCGTCTGCAACGCGGAAAAGTTGAGTGCGCACTTCGTTTCACTGCTAATGACTCAGCTGTAACGAAATTGAATCTCAATGAACAGTTGGCTAAACAAGTCCTTCACGCTGCCGATTGGGTTCAGTCTCACGGTCAGTCTACCGGGGTTAATCCACTGGACGTATTAAAATGGCCTGGCGTGATCGCCTCTGAAGAAGCCGATATGGATGCAATTCAGGCCGATATGCTGGAAGGTTTAGACAAAGCCATGAACGACTTCATTGCCGCTCGTGGTGCCGAGGGTGAAACCCTTAAATCGCTAATTGAACAGCGACTCGACGCCATTGAGGTAGAAGCTGAAAAAGTGGCGCAGCGCATGCCGGAAATCCTGACCTGGCAACGTGAGAAAATCCAGGCCCGTTTTGAAGAAGCCAAACTGGAACTGGATGCCGCTCGTGTGGAACAGGAGATGATTCTGTTGGCACAAAAAGTCGATGTAGCCGAAGAACTCGACCGCTTGAACTCACACGTTGCAGAAACCCGCAAAATCCTGAAAAAAGGCGGCGCATGCGGCCGACGTCTCGACTTCATGATGCAGGAATTCAACCGCGAATCAAACACGCTGGGTTCCAAATCCATCAGCACTGAGATCACCCAATCAGCGGTAGAGCTTAAAGTGTTAATTGAGCAGATGCGTGAGCAGATCCAGAATATTGAATAAGACATCGTAACTCCGTTTACGCGAATAGCCCTGTTGTTTACTCTGTAATACAGGGCTTTTTTGTATCCGCTTCTTAGCTCATAACCAAATAACCAGCCGCATTCCACCATTGCATATTGCTGAAATATCGCGCACAGTGATACCTCATAAAAAGAAGAAAAGCAGGGACCTGGTCTAGGTATGGAAACCGAACTTATTTCAATTCTGTTTAATGTGTTTTTGCTTATTGGAGTGTTGATTGCTTTTAAAAGTCGTCAGCAAATCAGCGCCTTACTACATCAAATTGGTTTGCTACAGAAAACCGTTGAATTACAATCCCGGCAAATCGAGGAATTAAAACGGCATATCAAGTCTCAGCCGTATGAACCAGTTAACGATATGGCGAAGCCTGTCGTGTCAACGCCACAAACAGCGGTTACGGTGAATCCCCCACCGAAGTTATCCGCTAAACCTACTGCACCCGTTGCATCACCCACTTCTTCAGCAAAGTCTGCTAAGCAACCGCCTAGGACGGTGAGCACCTTTGATTTTGAAGCCTGGCTAAGGGGGAATGGCATTTTTTGGTTGGGCGCAGCGGTGCTGGCCATTGGCGGGATGTTTTTGGCTAAGTACTCTATTGAAGCTGGCCTGTTGCCACCATCGGTCAGAGTAATACTGGGCGCATTGTTTGGCTGTGCTTTAGTGGCCGCAGCAGAGCTGGCCAATCACTTCAAAGCACGCCTTCGTATTAACACGCCTTATATTTCCGCAGCACTAGCCAGTGGCGGGGGGCTCACCTGCTTTGCCATGGCATTGGTCGCATTCGATTTTTACCAGTTTATTTCGGCCAATGTAGCGTTTGGTGTGTTAGCCATTATCTCGCTGGCTTCAACCTATTTAGCACTGCGCTTTGGCCCGGTGCTGGCTGGTGTAGGGATCATAGGTGCCTATGCGGTACCGGCTCTGGTTTCCACTGGTTCCAATAACGTATTTGCCTTGTTGCTGTATGTAGCATTTGTTTCGCTTTCTGCGGTTTGGGTAGCTGAATATGTTAAACAGCGCTGGGTGTGGTGGCAGGGTTTTGCGGGGCACTTTATCTGGTTTGCTATTGCAACGGTAATGGCCTCCACCAGCGACGTGTGGATCCTGTTTGTATTCACCCTGGTTTCGCTTTATTTGTTTGTTTTATCTGGCGTATTAGGCTGGGCATTAAAAGGCACTATGACTGCTGCGCTGTCCGTGAAAGACTTACTGATGCCCAGAAAGGAGCAAGCAGGTGTCGTGTTGTCACTCTGGTTGCTGTACGTGTTTATTATGCTGAGTAACCCCAATGATGTACTGGGGTGGGTTAACTTGTTGCTTGCAGGCGTTATGCTGGTAGCAGCTTTCAGACACAGTGCTCTGGATACCTGGCCGTTCTTAATGCTCTTATTTGCACTGCTTTCCTATGAAAATATGCACGACCTGGCTTCTTTCGAGGATGGTTTATTCCCCTTTAGCGGGCGTTTTTTATTCGCGCAGTTGGTTACCTTATCAGGCATTGCCTTTAGTATGTTCATGCTATTGCGCTTTGCCGATCGCCCGGCATATTTGCTCCTGTTGGTACTTACGCCGGTAAGTATGTTGGGGGTAAGCTATGTTACCGCGCCAATTGAGGCTGAAACCTATTTGTACCCGCTTTGGGCGTTGTATATGGCACTCATTGGAGCTGGCGCATCGATAGCCGCTGTGAAATCCCATGTGCCTATAAGGCAGGTCACTTATCTGATACTCGCCAACTCTATGCTGGCACTGTGCTTTACCATGCTGTTGTCTGCCAGTACGTTAACATTGGCTATTACCATGCAGGTAGCGTCGATGAGCTATCTGAGCTGGAAATTCAAAGTGAGGATCCCGGACTGGTTGTACAAAGCCGCCTTGCTGGTAGTGATTTGCCGGTTGACCCTGTCTCCCTGGATAGCGCACTACAAACACGAAACCATTCTGGGAATCCACTGGACCCTGTTTGTGTACCCACTGGCACTGGCCCTCATTGGTTTTGCGATCAAATACAACCCATCGACTTCGATGCGCGCATGGCTACAAGGTGTCATGCTGCATATTGTGGCGTTGCTAGTGACCACCGAAACCAGCTACCTGCTAACCGGCGATTACCCGGATTTTGTAAATCTGAGCTACGCAGAAACGATATTGCTTTCGCTGAACTGGCTGGTGCTCTCTGCCGTATATTTTTGGCGAAGCCACTTGTCTGGCTCGCTAAGCGAATTGTATCAAAAAGCGGGCTTTGCCCTCATGGCCCTGGCAACCTTGCTTCAGTTGGACATCTCTTTGGTGCATTCGCCCTTTATCACCCAACAATTTGTTGGTGAAGGTTGGGTGAACTGGCTGTGGTTACAATGGCTAATGCCCGCTGTGGTGCTGGCTATTGGGATGAAATTCAAGTTGCTCCCAAAACAATACAACAACGCCATACTGGGTGTGATTGCCGTGCTTGGCTTCCTGTTTATCAATGGAGAAATCAGGGCCCTATTTAACCTTGGCTACCTGCGCCTTGGACCACCTATGCAGCAAGCCGAGCTATATACCTATTCCGTAGTGTGGCTGGCTATCTCAACCCTTACTATTTACCTGGCCCAGCTTCGTGAAAACAGTACGCTTGTCAAAGCCGGTTTTATTGGGCTTGCGGTAGTGTTGCTGAAAGCGTTTGTGGTAGACATGGCACATCTGGAAGGACTATTCCGCGCACTGTCGTTTATTGGCCTGGGACTTTGCTTGGTCGGGATTGGCTGGCTGTTCCAGAAGATGCAGAAAAACGAACCTGAGCCTGTCTAATCCCTTTTGCAAACCAGTTTTTTGGGATGCAGACTTCAGGCTTTTGACAGCAACATATCCACGTGCGGAATACCGTCTTCCAGGTAGTCCTCTGACTGGCGGGTAAATCCGAAGCTCTTATAAAAGGCTTCCAGATACACCTGCGCGCCTATCTGAATATCTTGTCCGGGCCAGGCTTGCTCACAGCCCTTCAGCGCTTCGGCAACCAGGGCATGGCCCAGCTTCTGGCCTCTTGCAGACTCAGCAACAGCAACCCGGCCGATACTGACCTGGGGATAGCTCACTCCCGGCGGTAGTAAACGCGCATAGGCCACCAGCTCTGGCTCAGATTGACCATCATCCAATCGCTCATAACCAAGCAGGTGATACACATCTTGCTTGGTATCTTTGTCGTCCAGTTCCGGATACGGGCAGTTTTGTTCAACCACAAACACATTGGTGCGCAGTTTTAACAACGCATACAGCTGATGAGTAGTAAGCGATGAAAATGGCAGTAACGTCCAGGTGATCATGATGTATCCCCCATAAAGGCAAAACAGACAGGCAAAAACTAAAAGGCCGATTAAAGCAAACTTACCGGCCTTCAGGCAATCACTGCGTTACCGGTCACATGCCGAGGTACTGTTTTAAGAAATCGCCGTGAGCAGGTAGCGCTTGAACTTGCTGAGACACATGCTGATGCAGGCCATTCATAAAACGAGTGAGCTCTTCAATGCTCATTTCATCCGCCACCCGGTGATACTGCTCAGGCACTAATCCTTGACCTAACATCACCTGTGTCCAGGAATCGACCCTGAAGATATCCCCATCGTCCAAGAACACCCGGCCAGTTTCTTTAAACAGATTGATTTTGTGGGTCAGGGAGTCGGGGATCGCCATGCGCTGGCAGTGTTGCCAGAATAGCGAGTCATCACGATTAGTGACTTTGTAGTGCATAACAATGAAATCGAGGATCGCGGCCATTTCACTGTTGTACTTGTTGTTGTATTCATCGATAGCGCTTTGGGTTACACCATCGAACGGGAACAAACGCAGCAGACGAATGATACCGGTCATGATCAGGTGAATGCTGGTGGACTCAAGTGGTTCGATAAAGCCACTGGCTAACCCCAGTGCCACACAGTTTTTATTCCAGCCCAGGCGGCGTTTGCCTGGGGTAAATTGAATCACCCGGGGGTCGTTAATTGGGTTGCCGGTTACCTGATCCATCAGGGTTTGCTTGGCCTGCTCATCACTCATATAGCGACTACAATACACCAGCCCATTGCCCACGCGGTTTTGTAGCGGTATTTGCCAGCGCCAACCGGCTTCATGGGCAACAGAACGGGTAAAGGGGGCGGGCGCTTCAACGCTTTCAGTTTGCATGGCAACCGCGCGGTCGCAGGGTAACCAGTGTGACCAGTTTTCATATCCGGTATGCAGTGCCTGCTCGATCAACAAGCCCTTAAAACCAGTACAGTCGATAAACAAGTCGCCAGCCAGATTACGCCCGTCTTTTAGGGTTAACGACTCGATATCACCTGACGTGACATTCACATTGACCTTGTCTATGTCGCCCTCTACATGAGTAACGCCAAGCTTTTCAGCAAACTGCCGCAGGAATTTACCGTAGGCCACTGCGTCGAAATGGTACGCAAAGTTAATCGGCATGCGTTCGCTCATGCCAAACTTGTATTGCTGTGCAGCCTTCAATTCAAAGCAGTAGTCGCCAAATGCTGAGCCCAGGCCTTCCTGCTGCGCGCGCATCCAGAAATGGTGAAATTCACCTGCCCAGCATTCGCGGCCGGTAACGCCAAAGGAGTGGATATAGGCATGATCAGGTTCGCGCCAGTTTGCGAATTCAATACCCAGTTTAAAGGTGGCATTGGTAGCGCGCATAAAGGCTTTTTCGTCTATGCCCAGCAGTTTGTGGAAAGTGCGAATAGGCGGAATCGTTGCTTCCCCCACACCGACAATACCGATGTCTTTCGACTCCACCAGCGTTACGTTGACAGACTTGCCAATTAATCGAGACAGGGCAGCGGCGGCCATCCAGCCAGCCGTTCCGCCACCGGCTATGATGACGTTGTTCACTTTGTTTGAAGAGTTGCCAGGCTTGTTCATAACGTCGCTCCGGATGAGTGTTTATGGCGTTCACGGATAGCGTTGAGTAACGCCCGGTTATCGGGTAACCCCTGACCAAATTGCATTAGTGTAGCCTGTAATTTTTGAGAAATCGCACCAGCGCGTTTTAGCATATCGCTGGAATCGGCTAGCGCAGGTGACTCGGTTTTAAAGCCCATGCCGTACAGCACAAACTGATAGCTGGCAGAGGGAAATATTTCTTCGTTTTGCACTACGTCGTAGCGTGACGGCGGCTGATATTGCCACAGCGAGAGCAAGCTTTTCAGTGAATCTGGCCAGGTTGCCGGATCGCGATGGGCATTCCAGTAGGCATCGTTGGTGCGTTGGTTAATGGCATAGTGGAGTTTTACAAAGTCAATGACCCGCGCCCAGCGGTAGGCAAAGCGTTCGTTATAGCGGGCTGCCAGAATACGCATGTGATCGCGATTTTGCGGAAATTGCTCGCATAACATGCGCACACCCAGTTCCACCATGGCAACAGCCGAGGCTTCAAGCGGCTCAATAAACCCGCTGGCCATTCCCAGCGACAGGCAATTGTGGGTCCAGAACTCACTGCGATAGCCGGGTGAAAACTTCAGCTGTCTGCACGTAGCCTGTTCCACCACATCGTGTGGGAGTCGCTTAGTTAAATACTGTTTTAAAGACTGTTCAATGTCCTCTGCAGACGCAAAGTCACTGCTGTATACCATGCCCACACCCCGGCGGTGTTGCAGGCCAATATCCCAGCTCCACCCCTGTGGGTGCGCGGTGGCAAGGGTAGTGGAGGCAATGGTGTTGTCCTGCTCATGGTAGGGCACCTGTACAGCCATAGCCGAATCGTTCAGCAAAATGTCTTTTACCGAGTTCCAGGGCACATTGTAATGCTGGCCTGCCAATAATGCCGACTGCCCGCTGCAGTCAATAAACAAATCTCCCTCAAGGGTTTGCCCGCATTGGGTGGTCAGTGCCTTGATATCGCCGTTGTGGTGGCTAACCACGTGCTCGATATGTGCTTGTACATGACGAACGCCTAACTGGTTAACGCAATGATCTGACACCATTTCGGCCAACCTGGTGGCGTCGAAGTGATACCCGTAGTTCAGTACGTAGGCATAGTCTGGCGTGGCCAACTGCTTGGGCGCTTTGTGCTGTTCGCACAGCTCAGGCTGGACACTGAAAGCGCGATCGTATGGCTTATTGCTGTGAAGCGCTTGCCAGCAGGCGTGTACATCAATTTCGGTGTAACCTGCCGGATTGGTGAAGGGGTGATGATAACGGTCGTGCTCACTGCCATCGCGCCAGCCCACAAAGGTGGAGCCTTGCTTAAACGACGCCTGGCAATGGGTGATGAATGCCGATTCCGACAAGCCAATTTCGCGGAGTGTGTCACGAAGTGAAGGCCAGGAACCTTCGCCTACGCCAATGGTACTCACATCAGGCGACTCAATCAGGGTGATTTCAACGCCCCGATGACGTTCGCCCTGTTTGCCGAGTTTGGCTGCCAGCATACCGGCACATAGCCAGCCAGCGGTGCCGCCACCGACAATCATAACTTGTTGAATAGGTGCATTCACAACTGCATCCCCTTCACGTAAATTCTGTATAAACGTGACCTACTTTAACGCAAAAATGACGCAGGGGGGTCACTTCCCTGCGTCATTCCACTTATTGCTATGAGTACGTGTTAGAACTTGTAGCGTACGCCAACGGCATAGCGTGCACCCAGTTCATCCAGTCTCCATAGCATGGCACTCGTTCTGCCATGACGGCGGGCATTTTCTTCAGTAATGTTGATCCCTTCCAGCGACACAGTCAGGTCTTCGCTGAAGTCATAAGACACGCTGAAGTCGATTTGCGAATAGGCTTCGGTGTAACCCGGCTCGTTCACATATTGCGACGTTGTGTCCAGGAACTTGTCACGCCAGTTATAGGCGATACGCGCCTGAATACCTTCTTTTTCGTACATCAGGATCAGGTTAGCGGTATCACTCAAACCAACGAGGGCAAACTGGGTTACCGACGGATCAGCGTTGTTGTCAAAGCCGATATCGCCCGTTACGGTGGTGTAGTTACCCATTACGCCAAAACCACTCTCGCCAAAGAAGTGCTGTGCCGCCAACTCGAAACCATAGATGTTGGCCGCGCGGTTGTTAACCGGCTTAGAGTTAATGAAGGTCATTAGCGGATCATCGGCATTTGGCAGCACATCGTAAGCGGCTTCAAACTGCTCGTCGGTCATTGAGTCATAGTCGACGCCATTTTCCATTGCAGCCACCATGTTAAACAAGGTGGTGTCACTTAATGGAATGCCTAAGCGCTCCAGTTCAGCGGCAGCAGCCTGTGCACGAGGGCCGGCAGTCGCGTCGCGCAGACCAAAGATGTTCTCTTCAACCTGTTCGTTACCAATGAAGTTTTTCACGCGCTTGTCGTAGAAACCTAATGACACATAGCTGGTTTCGTCGAAGTAGTACTCGAACGACAGATCCAGGTTATCTGATTCCAGAGGCACCAGCGCAGGGTTACCAGAACTTGCCGTTGCAGTAGCACCGCCCGTTAACAGCGTCGGGCCGCTAGGTGGTGATACCGTCGCTGCTGCACTCAAATTGTTATACGTTGGGCGAGCAATGGTTTTGCTGTAAGAGAAACGGGCAATCATGTTCTCTGCCACTTCGATATCGAAGTCCAACGCAGGCAAGATGTGGTCGTAGCTTGAATCCACGCTTACGTCTTCCATGTCGCTACCAAAGCGCACGTTGAAGTCGTTGTTACCTTCCCAGGCAATACCACTTGGCAGACTGATGTTCGCAATAGAGGTCACATCGGTATTTTCATATCGTACACCGGTTAACAGGTTATACGGCATGCCATTAAGTTCACCGTCTAAATCAAACTCGAAATACACAGCGGTAATGTCTTCTTTGATAGTACGGTTGGTGGCAAACGGGTTGTCAGCAACTAAGTTAAAGCCGTACTCAGATGCAGCAAATGCACCCAGTTCAGCCACGCTACCGGTAAAGCCCTGAGAAAAAATACCGGTGGTATTAAAGTCGCTGAACTCCTTCGCCAAATCCAGTGGCGTCAGGATACCTGCTGGTAATTCACCTGGGTTTTCGATACCCCAGTTACCCATAGTGTGACGAGTCAGGGATTGCAGCGAGGTGCTCTCCATAGAACGAGACTCGATACCGAAGTTAATGCTGCCAGAGTCCATTGCATATGAACCGTCCAGGCGAGCCTGGGTGATTTCAGTATCTTGTAGCGAGTAGTTCATATCCAGGATAGACGTACCTACGTCGTCCTGATCTAGCACACCATTGGGGTTCAGGTTGCCACGAGCAACATCGTCGTAATCCACCAGCATGATGGGGAAGTCACCGCTGAAGTCAGCACCCTGACCGCGCACTACGTTTGCACCCAAGCCTAAGTTTGTCCAGGTACCGTAAGGTGCATCCGGACGACCTTCTGCTGATGAGTTGTGGAAGTCAAATTCCAGGGTTAAATCGTCATTGACAAAGTACTCGATGTTCAGGCCAATCGATTTGTTTTCATTAACCTGATTGAGTTCCTGCATAGCCAGACCTAAGTCACGAGGCAGTAAGTCACGACGTTCCTGCGTAATGTGGATAGGCGTTTTTACCGTTTCATCGTCAAACGTTAGCTCGGTGAAATAACGGTCGTCCATCCAGATAGACTGTTCAGCACGTGCTTCGAACAGATCTTGTTTTGAATAGGTGTAGTCCAGCGTCGCTACCATATTGTCGCTTGGTGCATACTGGAATGTCAGCTGAGCGTTGGTTCTTTCACGCTCTCGGTCAGCCATGAAGTAACGTAGATCAGACGGGATAGCGAAAAGCTGACCCATTGCCGGTGCATTGTTCAGTACAACCGGGTCGCCACTGTCCGGATTAGATGGATCCGGAGATTGTGGAATAGAGCCGTCAAATGGATTAACACGCCATTGGTTTACGAAAGCACCTTGTGACGCGCTGTCACGTTGCTGGAATGAACCTGTAAAGGTAAAACCAAAGGTTTCATCATCGCTGACGAAGTTGATCATGCCTGACACTTCAGGTGTAACATCATCGCCAACGCGGTTGGTTGTATCAGTTAGTGCTTTAGCACCTACACTTGCGGTAAAACCGGTTTCAGCGGCATCAAACGGACGCGAAGTACGGATGTTAATTGATGCACCAATACCACCTGTCGCAATACTTGCACGGCCAGTTTTGTATACTTCAACCGCGCGAACACTTTCTGACGCCAAATCAGAGAAATCAAACGCACGAGAGTTCGGTGCACCACCGCCGCCCGGCAACGCAGAGCCTGGCATGGTTCTGCCATTCAGAGTAACCATGTTGAAGTCGGGTCCGAAACCACGGGCCGTAACCTGATTACCTTCGCCGTTATTACGGCTAATAGAGATACCTGTAATACGTTGTAATGATTCTGCCAGGTTGGTATCGGGGAACTTACCAATATCAACCGCAGAGATAGCATCAACTACCCCGGCTGAATCACGTTTGATGCCCATTGATTCCTGAACACTGCCGCGAATACCGGTTACCTGAATAACTTCAACGTCATCCTTTGCGTCCTGTGCATGTACCGGGAACAGTAAACCTGATCCCAGTATTAAAGACAGACTGGTCGCAATTTTGGTTTTCTTAAGAATTGTGTGTGTCACCGTCTTTCTCTCTTCATTTGTTGTGCTTGAAATTAGCGCTTTCAAGAAAGGGCTTTCTCAGCCCTGTGCACAAATAGGCACACGCAACAAGAAAGCGCTTTCTCAAGCTATAAGATCACCCAATAAAGATCAACATATTTTTTACATTACCAAAATTTCATAATGCGATTAGTTAACAAAACACATGACAAAGTAAGAATTTTATAGTTCAAATACAGATATATAGCGTTACATAACTCAAGTGATTTGAAATTTACGTTTATTTAAAAAAATTTTCACTGGTTAAATAATTTACGACAATTTAAAGAAAGCGCTTTCTCGCAATCTTCAAATTATGCTATAAACCAAACACATTTTACGCTGCCGTTCTTTTTTGTCAGTTTTACGGGCAGCATCACAACTAACCGTTCAGGTGAATAACGGATGTCCAACCTGGCTCTTAGGAACGCTCAACATCATGAAAACAATTAATCTTCCACTGGACAGCGCACTTCGCGACCGTTCTTTTTTATTTGGCACCGCAACGTCGTCGTTTCAGATCGAAGGTGCGGCAGACAGCCGACTGAAATCGATTTGGGATACCTTTTGCGAACAGGAAGGCAAAATAGCTGACAAAAGTGATGGTTTGATCGCCTGTGAGCATGTCGCTCGATTTAAAGAGGATGTCGACCTTCTACAGGAAATGGGAGTTGATGCCTATCGGTTTTCCATCTCGTGGCCAAGAGTGATGCAACAAAATGGCGAACTCAACCCACAGGGCGTGCAATTTTATATCGATTTATTGGACGAGCTGGCCAGCCGGGGGATTCAGGCTTTTGCTACGCTTTATCACTGGGACTTACCACAATACCTGGAAGACCTGGGCGGTTGGTTAAACCGCGATACCGCCTATGCATTTCAACAATATGTGGAAAAAATCACACAGGCATTAGGCACCCGGGTTCAGGCCTACGCTACATTTAATGAGCCTTTCTGCTCTGCCTATTTAGGGTATGAGATTGGTGTGCATGCACCGGGCAAAACGGGTCGAAAGCAGGGCAGGACCGCAGCACATCATATCCTGCTGGCTCATGGACTTGGCATGCAGGCACTTCGCGAACACGCTCCACATGCGAAAAACGGTATCGTGCTTAACTTCACGCCTTGCTATCCGGTGTCGGAAACCCCTGCAGATCAGCTTGCCACTATTTACGCCGACGAATACATTAATCAATGGTACATGCAGCCCGTCATGGAAGGCAGTTACCCACCTGTGTTAGAAAAACTCGCCCCTGAAGACAAGCCCGACATTCAGCCGGGTGACATGGAAATCATCTGCCAGCCACTGGATTTTCTGGGCGTCAACTTTTATACCCGACTGACCTATTCCGCAGCCGAAACAAAGGGCGAGCTATACACAGAGCATGCGCATCGGGAGCCCAAAACCGATATTGGCTGGGAAATTTATCCCCAGGCATTTTACGATCTACTGACGTCGCTGAATGCCCGCTATGATTTACCGCCCATCTACATAACAGAAAATGGTGCGGCAATGGCTGACAAGCTCGTAAATGGGGAAGTCGCCGACAACGACAGAATCGATTACTATGAAGCGCATTTGTGTGCATTGTCCGATGCCATAGATGCGGGTGTTAATGTCGCTGGTTATTTTGCCTGGAGCCTGATGGACAACTTTGAATGGGCAGAAGGCTACGTGAAGCGGTTTGGATTGGTTTATGTTGATTTTGAAACCCAGACCCGTCTGTTTAAGCACAGCGCACACGCTTATAAGTTGTTGTTAGCACAGCGTTCATAAAGGAGTAAGAGCATGTCTCAGTCACTTAGTGTAAAAGAAAAGATTGGTTATGGGCTGGGGGATGCTGCAGCAAATTTAGTATGGCGTGGCGCGCTGGCGTATCTTGCCGTATTTTACACCGACACCTTCGGCATAAGTGCGGCGGCAGCAGCCATGTTGTTCCTGGTGGTGCGGCTGTCTGACGGCGTAACCGATATCATTATGGGCATGATTGCGGACCGCACAAATACTGCAATGGGTAAGTTTCGGCCCTGGATATTAGCGTCTACCCCGTTTCTGGGATTATTCATGATCCTGTGTTTTACCACCCCGTCGTTTTCAGACACGGGTAAACTGGTATACGCATACATCACCTACATTGGCCTGACCCTGGCGTACACCGCAAACAACGTACCTTATTCAGCCCTTATGGGGGTAATGACCGAAGATGACCACGAACGTACCAAGTTATCTGGTTTCCGGTTTGCTGGCGCGTTTCTTGGCGGATTACTGGTTATGGGCTTTCTGCCTATGCTGGTTGCCTTTTTCGGCGGCGACGGGGAAAACGACGCAATAGGTTACCAGTACACCATGTACGTATTTGCCGCACTCCTGGTTGCGCTTATGCTGATCACGGTATTTACGACCAAAGAGCGGATTACCCCGCACCAGCAAGCCAAGACCAGCCTCGGTAAAGAATTAGGGGATCTGTCAAAACAACTGCCGTTTATCTTAATACCCCTGTCTGCCATTACCGCATTCTTTTATTACCGGGACTTAATGACCGGGGCAGCGTTTGTCATTGTGATGCTTCTTAGCTGGTGGTTCGTCAAAAAGTTAGTGGCGCGCCCGGAATCTCAGAATTCGCGTTCTCAACAAGACATCATAGACTTGCTGACCAATAAACCCTGGTTGATATTGCTGGGCATGGGCTTTTTAACAATGATGTTTAACGGTATCCGATACGGGGTTATTGCTTATTACTTCAAGTACTTCCTGAACGACGCATCGCTCACCGGACAGTATTTTATTGTGCTGCTGGTGGTGTCTATCGCCGGGGCATTTGCTACCCCTTGGCTGGCTAAGCGTTTTGGCCGGAAACAATTATTCATTGCGTCGTTATTGATAAGTAGCATTATCACCACCGGAATCTACTGGGTACCCATGGGTGAACAAGGCGTATTACCGCTGTTTCTTTTGGGTGGTGCTGCTGAATTTTTTGCAGCCATTATGCCTACCCTGTTTTTCTCTATGTTAGGAGATTCTGCGGATTATAACGAATGGCGCACCGGGCGTCGGGCAACCGGATTAACCTATTCTGCGGGCTCCTTTGTACAGAAAACCGGTGGTGGATTCGCTGGCGCTTTAGTTTTATTGGTGCTCGGCGCATACGGATATGACGGTATGGACGCCTCGACCATTAGCAATTCGCTGCCCGGGATGCAGTCATTGATGAGTTGGATCCCTGCCTGCTTTGGATTTGCCGGCGCCGGGTTGATCCTGTTTTATCCTCTCACCGACAGCAGCCAAAAGGAACTGACAGAAACCCTGCAGCAACGACGAGCGGCTGATGAAAATGCGGCGACGGTATAAAAGTCGCCTTTTCGCCTAAAGATTAAACCTGAATGCGGGCGCTTTACAATCGCAGTGGAGACCGTAAACTGCCCAATAATACAAAGAACAGAGAGTCAGCGTGGCGACAATATACCAAGTAGCGGAACGAGCCGGTGTTTCGCTTTCCACTGTATCCCGAGTGTTAAACGGACGTAAAACCGTTAATGAAAACCTGCGGGCAAAAGTAGAACAAGCCATGCAGGAGCTAAATTACCGTCCAAGCTCAGTCGCTCGTTCCCTGGCCACCAGCCGCACAGACAGTGTTGGTGTGCTGGTTTCAGAATTAAACTCTCCGTTCTTTGGCGACTTAATGCAGGCAGTTGAATCTACCCTGCGTGAGGCAGACAAGCACGTTATCATCACGGTTGGTCACAATAACCTGGAAACAGAAAAAGACGCGGTTGAGTTTTTGATCAGTCGCAACTGTGATGCCCTAATCATGCACGTTGAAGCCATGAGCGATGATTACCTGCGAGAAATTAATGCCAACCGAGTTCCGATTTCAGTAGTTAACCGACAAGTTGAAGGGCTGGAAAGTGCTTGTGTCTGCTTAGATAACGAACGCGGAGGCTACCTGGCAACCCAGCATCTTATTGAGCTTGGCCATACCAATATCGCCTGCATATCAGGTCCCTCAAAGGCACGCGATGCGCGCTTGCGTCTTGCCGGGCATCGGCGAGCACTGGCTGAAGCAGGCATTCCCTGGTCAGAACAACTATACTACGAAGGCCGGTATCAGGAAGAAGACGGCAAACAAGGTTTGCAAACCTTACTCTCCCGGAATAAACCGTTTACTGCCTTGGTATGTGCAAACGACTGGATGGCCTCAGGAGCTATGAGTTGTGCCAGGGACCTTGGAATGAATCTCCCCTATGATTTGTCGATTATCGGCTTCGACGACGCCGTTTTCGCCCACCATGTGTACCCGCGTTTAACCACGGTGAAGAACCCCATTTATCAAATGGGCGAAATGTCGGCCCGACATATACTCAACGCCGTCTATGGTCAGTCGTTAGCAGTCAAAACCCTGTTTGACCCCAAACTGATCATGCGTGAATCGACGATATTTCATAAGGCGTAACTTAACGTATATGACAGGGGTTTCCCCCTGTCATACGCCGGTATCAGAGGTTGAACAGTACCTTCACGGAACCGTCAACTGCCCCGGCATCTACGAAACCAATAGCATCTGCGGAAGATGCTACTTTTTTCAACACTTCAGCATCACTGCCAAGCTCTTTAGGTGGTCGTCCGCCGCCGGTAAAAGCAAGCTTTGCCCAATAGGCTTTGTACTGACTCGCATTGCGGGAAAGCACTTTATCGATAAATTCGTCAGCGGTACCGCCACTTTGCATGTAAGGCGTAAGGGTTTTATCTTTACCCAGGTAAATTTGCGCAACCGTGGCCTGATCTAGGGAGTCTGCAAACCCAGGGTTAACTACAACAGCAACAGCCGCATTGGTTGAAAAACTCAACATGGCTGCACAGCACAGCACCAAGCCAGTAACCGTGTTTTTTATTGAATATTTAGCCATTATCAACTCCTAAAAGACTGTTACCAACGCCATCTCGGCAGCACCGGCATTACTGCCGTCCAACTGTTCTGATACGGTATACTCAAATTTAAACGCCGCAGAATCATGGAAATCCCAACGCAGACCGACAGAGTAGAATGGCAGTTCAAAATCGCGTTCGTCCAATACTGCAGTGGTTGTCTGGTATAAGAAATCAAGGCCCGGGTCGACACCGAGTGGCACTGAATTAATGGCTTTACGGTACGGCTCGTTGACATCTTCGCCCACAGTAGCATGAACCATGTAGCTGCCAAAACGTTTACCTACCGACACCATCCAGGGTTTATAGTCACCAACGATGCTTTCATCTACAGTAGACGGGATATATTCGGCCAGAAATAACCAGTCCTGGTTGTCATAAATTACCCCAATCTCGAAAGCAGTTGAACTATCATTATTGATATCCAGCTCATTGCCTACAGCAGCATAAGGCGTTGCCTGCCACGCAGTTACTAAGTCACCAACGCCAATATCACCACTGATATCAAACTGTAAATAACTGGTTCTGAATGTCCACCAGCCGTAATTCACGCTGGCTACAGCACTAAAAATATCTTCTATTTCAAACGAACCAGTATCAGTAGAGAAATCCTCTTTTCCGTAGTACAACCGGAAGTTCACCATGGCATCACCGACAGTAAAATCGTGAATAGTAGAAATTCCGTCAATTGAATCAAATGGCGCCTTGTACACTTCAGCAGGCGGCGCTATCCAATGGTAGGCATAAGACACATCAAGGTAGTCTGAATACAGATACATTGGGATACGCTGTCGACCAGCCTGTATACGCCAGGAAGGCGAAATCTCGTAAGACAGGAAAGCCCAGGTGAATTCCGGCTCCCAATCGTCCCGCCCTCGTGAGCGAATTTGTGCAGTGGCGCTCAACCCATCACCCAAATCGGAATATGCCTGCAGAGCAAAGAACGAGTGTTCTTTAAAGTCGATACTGTCTTCATAGCCTCTGACGATAGCATCACTGTCAGTTGACGTTCCGCCAACAATGCTGGCAAAACCACTGAGGTTCACTTCTGCATTAGCGTGAATTGGCAATCCCCCCGCTAAAAGTGAGGCAATAAGCAATTTTTTCATAGTTTAATCCCGCGTAAATATAGGTAGATTTGATGTCTAAACGAACGCTTTTGTTATGCTCACCCGTTATCCCCGGGCTGTTGAATTTTTCGCTCGACTACACTTTGAACTGCCGCGCAATGCCTTCTAAATTTTTAGCCAGGTTGGCGAGTTCACTACTTGCAGACGCAAGTCGTACGGAGTTTTTGGATGTCTCATCGGTTCTTGCATAAATCTCATCAACGAACCCAACAATTTGTTCTGCTACGGCTTGCTGATTATCGGTTGTACTGGCAATTTGACCGTTCATTGCGCTGATTCGGCCAATGGTGTCGGCAATGACGTTAAGGCTCTCGCCTGCTTTATTGGCTTCATTCACACTGCTTTCCGCTTGTTCAGTGCCTGAGCTCATTACCTGTACAGCCGATCTTGCTGCACTTTGTAATTGCTCAATGGTCGTTTGAATTTCTTCGGTCGATTTTTGAGTTTTAGAAGCCAGCGTCCGGACTTCATCTGCAACCACTGCAAACCCTCGGCCTTGCTCACCTGCGCGAGCGGCTTCAATCGCGGCATTCAATGCCAGTAAGTTGGTTTGCTCAGCAATGCCTTTAATAACATCCAGCACGACACCAACCTGATTAGAGTCATTCTCCAGTTTGCGAATAACCTGGGCGCTGTCATCAACATTTTTAGCCAACGACTGAATACTACGTACTGTGCTATTTACCACTGACTGACCTTCATTTGACGCATTCGTTGCTTCGTCGGCAGCCCGTGCGGCTTCTGCAGCACTTTCAGCAACTGCAACCACGGAATGATTCATATCATCTACCGCATTTTTAGCTTGCGTTGCAGCACCTTGTTGATCGGCAATATTTCGATTCGTTGTCTCGGTTAACTGACTCAGGTTTTGAGCCAAATCCGATAGTGGCAGGGTGGTTTGTACGATGTCTTTAACAACCTTCTGCAATTTCTCCATGAATAGATTGAAGTAGCGTACCAGGTCGCCCACTTCATCCTGAGCCTTCGATTCGATTCTGATTGTTAGATCACCATCTTCCTGCGCAATATCCCGTAATGACTTAACAACTCGGGTCAGATTGCCACGGATTTCACTGGTTATCGGATAGGCTGTACCAAATAGGATTAATGTCGTCACAACCCCCATAATAATACCCAGCCAGAATAGGAAATCCTGAGCGCTGTTGTATTCAGAAAACGCTTGTTCAAACGCACTTTGCCGCGCTGCAATAAACTGATTAACAAGACTGATGGCGTTGTCGTAATTGGCATTCATCTCTTCCAACTTGTCACCCAGTGTAGCGAAGTCGGCAGTTTCATTGAGTATCGATGCAGTCACCTCTATCGCCTGCTCGCTGTACGCGCTGAAAGTTGACTGCAGTGTTGTTACCCCTGACGACAAGCTTGGGTCAATGCGACGTATAGCCTGTAAATCATCCAGCACGGCATCAACCTTTTCTCTTGCCACATCAATGGCATCCACATCGCCTGTAGTAACCGATGAAGCCAACGTATCCCGGACTTTTTCCATGTTAGTTAACACGGAGGTACTTAGTTGAAGCGCTGGGTAATCGACATTTTTAGCCACCTGTAACTGACTGGCATTCTGAGACGAGACGATACTGTTGATAACCACAAAAGTAATGAAACTTACCGCGCCAATAATGGGGATAAGAAAAATTTTCTGAGCAACAGATAGCTTCAGTAGAAAGTTCATTGAGAACAGAACTCCTTAATAGACAAGCAATTTAAATGTACGTAGCAACAACCACCTGATCTAAAAAATTAGTTTATATATGTATTTTTGCAAGTATTCGGACCGCAGAATTGAGCGACTATTGATGTGCCGCAAGGGTCTATGAGTTTAAAAAGGACAGGAATACTTGGCATTGACACGCTAACTGCTACTTTGTGAGTGTGGTAGGGTATTATTTAAGATTCTTAGTGAATTCAAAAATTACTTATGCGAATTATCATATATTTATGTGCTTTATGTATTACGAATACTGTATGGGCTGGAGCACGCAGTGTTGAACAAACACTTGATGCACTCCATGCTTCAGCTGCAACCGCGAATGCTGAGGTCTACTTCGATTTGTATACCAAGAATGCGAAATTTATTGGTACCGATGCGGGAGAGAACTGGTCTATTGATGAGTTTAAACAGTACGCTATGCCGTATTTTTCCAAGGGTAAAGGCTGGACATATACACCTGTTTCCCGTGAAGTTTTTTATTCGAATGACCACAAGGTGGCCTGGTTTATGGAAATCTTGTCTAACGCGTCTTATGGCACAACCCGGGGCACAGGTGTGTTAGAAAACGTTAACGGAGAATGGAAAATCGCGCAGTACCACTTAACTATTCCCATCCCAAACGCGATGGCTAAATCGGTGGCAGCGCAAATTGAATCAATGGCCGCCACCGATAAAGAACATTAGTTTGTGATTGGCTGAATCGACAGTTCCACACGGCGGTTTGCCTGTCGATTTGCCTCACTGGTATTTGCTACCTTAGGTTGAAACTCCCCCATACCAACGGTGGTCACCCGTTGGGCGTTGACGTTATAAGCAACAAGCAGGTTTTTTACTGCATTGGCACGACGTTCAGATAACGCCTGGTTATAGGTTTCAGACCCCGTATCGTCAGTGTGGCCCTTTATCATCAGTACAGTTTTCTCGTAGTTGTTCAGTACGGTAGCGACATCATTGAGCACCGGATTAAAATTAGGGCTAATGGCAGCACTGTTTGTTGCAAACGTAATATCGCCAGGCATGATCAAATGCAAAGTATCACCTTCCCGAACGATATCCACACCCGTGTCAGCCAACTCAGCGCGTAATTCCTCTTCCTGCTTGTCCATGTAGTTCCCGATCGCACCACCAGCAATAGCACCTACCACTGCGCCCCAGGCGTAACGGCTTTTGTCGTTGTCACCCGTTGCTTTACCGAGTAATGCGCCCGCAACTGCGCCAATTGCAGCACCTTTTTGTGTATTGTTGCTGTTTGCACAACCCCCTGCGAACAGAGCAGTAGCCACTACCCCTGCAATCATCACCTTTTTCATTTAAACCTCGATTCTTTTGATTCGTACTCATTCCTACAGCAAGCTGTGTTCCAACTGCTTTGGTTACGGGTAATTTAGTGTTGAGTAGCTGAATAAAAGCTGACTAGACAGGCGTTTGAAGCGAATATCGTTAATTCACCAGACAGAGTTTTAAAGGAGAGTAGTGTCGCTACGCGGAAAGTTTTACACTCACTCTGTAATTTATTTGCGACACTACATTTGTACTAACAGGCAGAGACGACGTTAAGGCAGCACCGATTCATTAAAAAAGCGATTAATATCGATACCATAGTCAGATGCTACGACCGCTTTTTCAATTTTTACTCTGTCGTCTGTGGCCAGGTTCACCTCTTTTGGTGTCAGATAATGATTCCCAACCGTAGAATAGAAAACGCGAACCAGGGGTTTCAGTGGCTGCTTTTCATTTTGCTTCATAACCAACGCCACTTTGCTGTTTGATAATTCAACCAAACTGCCCACGGGATAGATCCCCATGCAGCGTATAAATTGTTGAAGCAGAGCAGGGTCCAGTTTGTTTTTACTGTCTTTGAGTAATATCTGTAATGCCTTCTGGCTCGACATACCGGCTTTGTAACAACGATCTGCAGTAAGCGCATCGTACATATCAACGATGGCCAACATACGACCTTGCTGGGTGATATCTTCCGCTTTTAGCTGTGCGGGATAACCCAATCCGTCTAACCGCTCATGATGCTCACTGACCCATTTAATCAAAGAAGGGGCTATTTTCATTTGATGAAGAAACTCCACGCCATAATTCACGTGTTTTTTCATTTCTTCCATTTCTTCGGTAGTTAAACGACCCGGTTTATGTAGGATTGCATCGTCAATTTTTATTTTTCCGAGATCGTGCAACAGACCGCTATACGCCAACTGTTCAACTTCCTGTTCTTCCAGCCCTAAGAAACGGCCGAAATTGGCCAGCAGAATACCCACATTTAGTGAATGCTCTAGCAGGTAAGAATCCTTTTCGCGGATTTTTGTCATTAACAAGAGAGCATCAGGATTGCGGTCCAGCGACCCAACCAGCGCGGTCGAAAACTCTCTGGGCACATAATCGTCAAAAACAGTTCCACTCTGAATTGCCTTGTAGAGGTTCTTCTGAATTTTTATGCCCTGTTGATATAACTTCTCTGCGCGTACCAACTCTCTTTCTACAGGGACTGCGGTTTCCAGGTGCTGATTTGCAGGCAACGGCTGACCGCCGGCAGTTGGATTGGACTCAACATCGGTTTCAATAACGACACGCGTAATGCCTTTGCGTTTTAACTCTTTGATTGCAGCTTCACTGGTGACGCGACCACGGCTTTTAATATGGACTGTACCTGCGCGTTGCTCTGCAATCTCAAGGACGTACATCCCTACTTCTAGTTGTTCAATTCCAATCGTTATCACTGACATGTGTTCTACTTCTTGTTGTCTGGCTTTGTGTATTAATGGACCCGTTTCACAGATCTTCTTTTTCTGTTTCGAACAGTAGCGTTGATTGATTCCTTTCCTGAGTCTGCGTGCCTTCAGCACAGCCTCATATTAAAAGTCTAGCTGGTAAAGTAACGTTGGTAAATCTGGTTGCCACTGGTAACGTTTCATATCGACGCGATGATTAACCACCAGCACCCCTTCTTCCTGCAATCTGGCAATTTGCTCATTGGCGTGCTCGCTGGCAACCGGAAAAGCAATTTGTCCATTACTGCGCAGTACTCTGAACCAGGGCACGATTTCATGCGGTGGCACTGCTTTTAAACTGCGCCCAACCATGCGAGCCCGTCCTGGTAAGCCTGCTAAATCGGCTACTTGCCCATATGCGGCAACTCGTCCAGCTGGAATCAACCGGATGGTATGCCATATACGTTCTGTTGGGGTAAAATCTACATTTCGATCCATAACCTGGTGTAGTATGCGCGCAAAGTGCCACCGTTGTCACTATCCTTTAAATACCTGCCTGTGTGAACATATTAAACCTGTTCACAATCAGACAGAGGTCGTTGTACTGCAGCATTCCAAAGAAGCCGTTCACGCCAAAAATACAGTTAAACTCCTGCAGCTGTCTTTGCAAAATATTCACTGTTACACCGGCAAAATAGCAGAAGATTTTAAATCACTCAGAGAAGCGTTAATTGAATGTGATGACGCAACAGTCGTACTCTATCCTTCTCCGGAATCAACCGAGTTAACGAGTACTTACAAACTGCAAAATTATAGTAAAATAAAAAGATTAATAGTTATTGATGGAAGCTGGAAACAGGCTTACGGACTTTGGAAACGCAATCCATGGTTAGATAAATACCCGTTTTATCGCCTACCGGACAATATAGATGGCCAGTATGGAATCCGAAAAACCCAGGTATCGAACGGCTTGTCGACACTTGAGGCGGTTGCCTTCACTTTACAATGTATTGAGAGTACCGACACGGCGCCACTGTATCAGTTACTAGATGCATTCAAGCAGCAGTGGTATCGGTTTTCTGGCAACTAACGACGCTGTGCCATTGGCATGTAGCCACGCTGCTCTTCAATTAAAGCCAACCAGCGACGAATGCCAGGATATGCAGAAAGGTCAAAGCCACCTTCGTGGGCGACATGCGTGTAAGCATATAAGGAAATGTCTGCAAGAGAGATGTGGTCACCCACCAAATATGGGGTTTCGTTGAGTTGGGTTTCCATAACCGCAAGCGCTTTATGCCCGGCTTCCTGCTTAGCGTCGAATTCGGCTTTTCTGTCGTCGGGAAGCCCAAGAAACACATTGATGTATCTGGCAACCGCAATCGCGGGCTCATGACTGTACTGTTCAAAGAATTGCCACTGCAACATTTTGGCGTAGTCAAACGCCTTGGATGGGATCAGCGTCGATCCTGCGGCGAGATAATTAATAATGGCATTCGACTCACTCAGACATCGTCCATCACTGAGTTCAAGCAATGGAATTTTGGCTACCGGGTTCTTAGCAATAAACGCATCCGTATGTGTTTCTCCTTTCAGGATATCCACATCAACCCACTCGCAATGCTTTCCGAGCAATGCCAGTACCAGTTGGATCTTGTAACAGTTGCCTGAACGGCTGTCTCCATAGACTTTCATGAGTACTCCTTTACTTTACAAACCAGGCCATTAACAACCAGCTGGTCGGTACACCGGCCGACACAATAAATATCTTAATATTCTGCACAATATCTCTTGGCCAGCAACTGAATTGACGCATATCTTCCAGCTGTTGATTCAATCGATAAAGTTGTGCTGCAGTGCGCTCATTGTTGAGCCCGCTGCGCCTTTTTACCAAAATGGCTTCTATAGCAGTTTCTATTGAGGCAATATTTTTTGCCCGATAGGTCCGCATCAACCATAGCGTTTTAAGCACAGGCAAAAACAGTAACGCCAGCATAAACACTACCATTACCATTAAAATAAGCAGATCGATCACTGGAATAGGTTTACCCAGCCAAAAAATGGGTACCAGCATTAACATCATGAGTGCCAGACTCACGTTACTGAGCCCGAGATCGCACAGCGCCTTACAATGACTAAAGTTTGTTTCTCGCGTGATGCTGGGCAACACCAAATGCCGGTACATGTACCGGGTAAATGACGCCGACTGCATTATGAATAAAAACAAAAAAAACCAGAATGGGACGGCGATTGCATTCAGCAATATAATGGCAGGCTTTAAATCCAGTGCCAGCAAACCTTCCGTTGTCAGGTATATCATGGTGATCGATATCGCCAGCGCACTGGCAATCACCACCTGAGTAATTAGCTTTTTCTCCAGCTTTTTAATGTGTTGTGGATACTCATCAACGCGTCTAACGCTGACCAGAAAGTCAGCTATACGTCGACCTGCACGTCGGTGCATAATGCGTATTGCCAGCCATAAATAGCCGATTATCAGCGGCATACCCAGCGCAGCATTAAAATCCCTTTGTGAACGCTCATCCACTACGTATGCTAAATCCAATGATCCAGCCAGGTAGTTGAGGCTTAGGCAAACTATTACAAATAGTAAAGGCGGCAACCAAACATGTATTAATACATTTTTATTATTCATTACGTTGGTTGTGTGTATAAAGCAACGCTAATTATACACGTCAAACATTCATTGGCACAAACCAGACATCGACTGGTTTGTTAACGAATGTGAATTGCCTGAGTGCGCCCATAAGCACACTTGCTATTTATCTGACCACACAGCGAATTCATTGCCACTGGGTTCAGTAAAGTGAAACCGCCGACCGCCGGGAAATGCAAAGATAGGCTTGATGATGATGCCTCCCGCAGTCGTTACCGCGTTTAGCGTCTCTTCAAGGGCAGGAGTGTAGAACACTAATAACGTTGCGCCTGTAGCCGTGAGAGAAGCCATGTCGGCTTTATACAGGCCGCCTGTTATTCCCTTATCACGAAATTCACAATACTCCTCACCGTAATCGGTGTAAGTCCAGTTAAAAACAGAAGCAAAGAACGCTTTGGTGGCGGGGATATCCCGGCACGGCAATTCGACATAATTAATAAGCGTACCTGTACTCATGATTGGTTATCTCCGGCAAATTGGGCCATCACTTCTTCACCGGTCATGCACACTGTTTTTTGTTCAAAGCTATAGTATTCAGGTTTACTGTCTATGAAGATTTGGTGTGACATCGTCATAGCCTGATGCGTTGGGAACAGACCTACCGGGAGATAATGGGTTTCACTGCCTTTCATTCGGTAGAACAGGTGAGTACCGCAGTTTCCACAAAAACCGCGTTCTGCCCACTCGGACGAATCATAGGCTTTCACGCTGTCGCCGGAAAAAGTGACATTGTCGCTCTCTATGGCGAAGTAGGGGCTACCGGCCCATTGTCTGCACATGCCGCAGTGACAAACGCCTATCTCCAGTGACTTTATGATGGCGTTAATTTTAACGGCACCACATAAACACGATGCCGAAAGTGGGGTTGGGGTGTCCATTTACGTTCCTTGCTTAAAGTTATCAACACCAAAGTGTCTATAGGTATGGTGATGTTTCCCGCCAAACTAAACATCACTTGATATGCGGGCAGTTGCGCCTTTTACCTAACTCCATTCACTTCGTTTTAAGCTCAATGTCAGAGCTTATTGCATGTATATTTATACAGTTCAGGTTGAAATGCACGCTTTTTTTCTATTTATTGCAGGCATAAAAAAACCCAGGGGAACCTGGGTTTTTAATATCGTTTGAATCTAATTACTTGCGCAGTTTTTGAATTAATCGCAACTGGGCAATAGCTTCTGCCAGCTCGTGAGCGGCTTCTGCATAATTAAAGTCAGCACCTGGATTGGCGATGTGCTCTTCTGCACGTCGTTTAGCTTCTTCAGCAGCCTGTGCATCCAAATCTTCTGCTCTTACCGCAGTATCGGCCAGAACAGTTACATTGCCAGGTTGTACTTCGAGTACGCCACCAGCAACATAAATAACTTCTTCTTCACCGTGCTGTTTAACCAAACGCACCATACCAGGTTTAATTGGAGTGATGAGCGGCGCGTGGCCAGGGTAAATACCCAGTTCACCTTCGCTACCTGTCACCTGGATGGTTTCAACGCGACCAGAGAAAATTTGCTCTTCTGCGCTTACTACATCTAAGTGAACTGTCATTGCTGCCATGTAAACCTCCTAATAGGTACGCTAGCTTAAGTCAGGGGCTGTTAACACAGCCCCGGGCCATTAAGCTTTCTTGGCTTTTTCCAGCGCTTCGTCGATTGAACCAACCATGTAGAAGGCTTGCTCTGGCAGGTGATCATATTCACCTTCCAGGATGCCTTTAAAGCCACTGATGGTATCTTTCAGAGAAACGTATTTACCTGGAGAACCAGTGAATACTTCTGCTACGAAGAACGGCTGAGACAGGAAGCGCTGAATCTTACGCGCACGAGTTACAACCAGCTTATCTTCGTCAGACAGTTCGTCCATACCCAGAATCGCAATGATATCTTTCAGCTCTTTATAGCGCTGTAGTACGGTTTGAACGCCACGAGCAGTTTCGTAGTGTTCCTGACCGATTACCAGAGGGTCCAACTGACGTGAAGTTGAATCCAGTGGGTCTACCGCAGGGTAAATACCCAGAGACGCGATATCACGTGACAGTACTACCGTTGCATCCAAGTGAGCAAAGGTGGTTGCCGGAGACGGGTCAGTCAAGTCATCGGCTGGTACGTATACCGCCTGGATTGACGTGATTGAACCAGTCTTAGTAGACGCGATACGCTCCTGAAGCACGCCCATTTCTTCAGCCAGTGTAGGCTGATAACCTACCGCTGAAGGCATACGGCCTAACAGTGCTGATACCTCAGTACCGGCCAGTGTGTAACGGTAGATGTTATCTACGAAGAACAGTACGTCACGACCTTCGTCACGGAACTTCTCTGCCATCGTCAGACCAGTCAGAGCAACACGAAGACGGTTACCTGGTGGCTCATTCATCTGACCGTAAACCAGCGATACTTTATCAAGTACGTTTGATTCGTTCATTTCATGATAGAAGTCGTTACCCTCACGAGTACGCTCACCAACACCTGCGAATACTGAGTAGCCGCTGTGCTCGATAGCGATGTTACGGATAAGCTCCATCATGTTTACGGTTTTACCAACACCGGCACCACCGAACAGACCAACTTTACCACCCTTAGCGAATGGGCAA
>MDTG01318617.1_pt1 | contig 64738 bp, 39 predicted proteins | sample 811421 | NCBI WGS metagenome assembly MDTG01 (sample SAMN05326645, study PRJNA326480) | marine metagenome | isolation source: seawater | place: Pacific Ocean: South East | collected 2011
AAAGCGCCAAGCCAAGCCGCCTCCGAACCTCCTTGCTCGCGACCGAAGTTCCCGAGTCCGGGCCGCTGCGCGTGCGCTGGCACGCGCCTCCGCTAGTCCTTCAGCCGCAGCCTTCTTGTCCTTCCTCTCTTCCTGCTTTCCCTCGTAAAGCGCCAAGCCAAGCCGCCTCCGAACCTCCTTGCTCGCGACCGAAGTTCCCGAGTCCGGGCCGCTGCGCGTGCGCTGGCGAGTTCACTGAGGGCGTTCTCCCGACCCCGGACGCCAATCAACCGACCTTGGGCGCCATTCTTCGGCGGCCCCCGTCGCGGGCGGGGGCGGCCGGACGTGGCGTCTTAGGAAGGAAAACAGGAAGAATGGAAGGAGAGGAAGTCGGCAGGGTCTGCGGTCTCGGCAGCGCGGAGCGACGCGCCTCCGCTAGTCCTTCGGCCGCAGCCTTCTTGTCCTTCCTCTCTTCCTGCTTTCCCTCGTAAAGCGCCAAGCCGAGCCGCCTCCGAACCTCCTTGCTCGCAAGCGAAGTTCCCGAGTGTTTCCTGGGACGGCTCGGGTAGATTCGCGCCCGGCTCGAGCCGAGCCGACTGGAGGGTGCCGTGAGCGCCAGCCACCCCGCCCCCGCGAGCAGCCGTGAGCTCGCGGTGCCTCGCTTCGCCCAGCCCGACGACGTGACCTGCGGGCCGACCTGCCTGCTCTCGGTCCTGCGCTACTACGGGGACCAGACCCCCTTCGCGCGGCTGCTCGAGCTGACGCCGACCAACCCCGACGGCGGGACGCTGGCGGTGTTCCTGGGGCAGGTCGCGCGCGCGCTCGGCTATCGAGCGCGGCTCTACTCCTACAACTACCGCGTGGTCGACCCGAGCTGGCGGGGCCTGGACTCGGACGACGTCCGGGCGCGCCTGCTCCGACGGGCCGAGGTCAGCCCCAAGCCCAAGGTCCAGGCCGCCTGTCGGGCCTACGCCGAGTTCCTCGCCGCGGGCGGGGAGCTGGCCTTCGAGGACCTCAGCCCCGAGCTGCTGGTGGGAGCGCTCGAGCGCGGCCACCCGGTCCTGTGCGGGCTGAGCGCGACCTACCTCTACGAGTGGCCCCGCGAGCGCCCTGACGACAACGCGGTCGACGACGTGGGGGGAGACCCGGTCGGGCACTTCCTGGTGATCTGCGGTCACGCCGAGGGGGGCGCGCACTTCTCGGTGCGCGACCCCTTCAGCCACGTGCCGGCGCCCGAAAGGGACGGCAGCTACGCCGTCGCCGGACGACGGCTGCTCAACGCGATCCTGCTGGGGATCGTCAGCTACGACGCGGTGTTGCTCGAGGTCTGGCCCGAGGCCGAAGACCCGCCCAAGGAGAGCGCGTGAAGCGGGTGCTGGTGGTGGTCTCGGACCTGGAGGACTTGCCCGCAGAGGCCGGCCCCCGCGTCACGGCGGAGGCCTTCCTGGCGGGCGAGGTCGAGGCCCCCGAGCCGGATCGGGTGGTCAACCTCTGCCGCAGCTGGCGCTACCTGAGCGACGGCTACTACGTGTCCCTGCTGGCCGAGGCCCGCGGGCAGGAGGTGTTCCCCAGCCCGAGCACGATCGTGGGGATCCGCAACCCGCGCCTCGTGATGCGGGCCCTCGACGAGGCCGGGGTCCCGACCGTCGAGCCGCAGGGCGCCCTCCCGGCTGCGATCGCGCCGCACCTCGCGGGCGAGGGCGAGACCGTGCTGGTCCGTGACCAGAGCGAGGGCCGCCCGATCTATCGGCCCGCCACCGAGCTGGAGAGCGCCGAGGTCGTGGCCTGCTTCGGGCGCTGCGCCAACGCCTCCTTCCGCCGGCTGGCCGGGGCCGTCTACCGGGTGTGGCCCGCGCCCCTGCTCGAGCTGAGCCTGCTGCGCGTCGAGGGGCGCTGGCGCGTACTGCACGTGCGCCCGCTGGGGCTGGCCGAGCTCGACGAGGAGCAGCGGCTGGAGCTGGTCCGCCAGCTGCGCGAGCGGCCCCCGAGCCCGGTCGCGCCGCGCAAGCGGCCGCGGGCCTCCCTGGCGGTGCTCTTCGACGAGGCCGACCCCTGCCAGCCCTCCTCGCCCGAGACCCTGGAGCGCTTCGAGCGGATCGCCGCGCGCGAGGGGCTGCACGTGCAGCGGATCGGGCTGCACGAGGTCGGGCGCCTGGGCGAGTTCGACGCGCTCCTGGTGCGGACGCTGACGGGCCCGGACCTGCCGAGCTTCGGGTTCGCGCTCCAGGCCGAGGCGCTCGGCATGCCGACCCTCGACGACACGGCCTCGATCCTGCGCTGCTGCAACAAGGTCTACCTGCACGAGCTGCTCGAGCGCGGCGGAGTGGCGACGCCCGCCACGCGCGTGTTCGGGCGCGCCGCCCGCTGGGAGGAGCTCAGCCGCGAGCTGGGCGAGCCCCTGATCGTGAAGGTCCCCGACGGGAGCTTCAGCAGCGGCGTGTTCAAGCTGAAGAGCGCCGAGGAGTTCGCCGCGCGCGTGCCCGAGCCGCTCGAGCGCTCCCCGCTGCTCCTCGCCCAGCGCTTCGTCCCGACCGCCTTCGACTGGCGCGTGGCCCTCCTCGGCGGCGAGCTGCTCTTCGCCTGCCGCTACTACATGGCCCGCGGTCACTGGCAGATCGCGAGCGCCACCCGCGGCGGGACCCGCTACGGGCGCGTCGAGGCGGAGCCCCTGGCGAGCGCGCCGCCCCAGGTGCTCGCGGCCGCTCGCCAGGCGGCGGCCCTCGTGGGCGAGGGCTTCTACGGGGTCGACCTCAAGGAGCTCGAGGGCGGCGAGGTCGTGGTCATGGAGGTCAACGACAACCCCAACCTCGACCTGGGCTACGAGGACGCCGCCGAGGGCGACCGCGTCTATCAGGCCATCGCGCAGCACTTCCTGACCCGGATCCAGTCCGGCTTCCGCAAGCCGCCGCCCCCGCGGCGCAGCGCGCAGGAGGAGGCGCTCGCCGCCTGGCGGACGCCGATCGCTGCGGCGGAGGCCGCCCAGGCCGAGCCGCCCTACCCGGCCTTCGGGGTGTGCGGGATCGAGCTGGAATACGCCGTGGTCGATCGCGACCTCAACGCGGCCTCGCTGGTCGAGCCAGCCCTGGCGCTCCTGGCCGGCCGGCCGACCTCGGAGGTGACCCTGGGCGTCGTCGGCCTGACCAACGAGATCACCGACCACGTGCTCGAGCTGCGGACCGACGAGCCGCTCACGAGCCTGGTCGAGACCGAGCGGGTCCTGGTCGAGGCGGTGCGCCGGCTGGGCGCGCTCCTGGCTGGCCGCTTCCGCGGCGCGCGCCTGCTCCCGTGCGCCATGCACCCCTGGCTGGAGCCGCAGCGAGCCAAGCTCTGGCGGCGCAGCAACCGCAAGATCTACGGCACCTACGAGCGCCTCTTCGACACCGCGACCCACGGCTGGCGCAACGTGCAGGCCTGCCACGTCAACCTGCCGCTGGGGGGCGAAGAGGAGGCGGTGGCCCTCATGAACGCCGCCGCGCTGCTGGTCCCCTACCTGCCGGCCCTGGCGGCGAGCAGCCCCCTGGTCGAGGGCGAGCTGGGCCCCGCCGTCGACAACCGGGTGGCGCACCTCCTCACCCACCAGGTCAAGATCCCCGAGAGCCAGGGCGAGCTGGTCCCCGAGTTCACGACCAGCCTCAAGGCCTACAAGCGCGACGTGCTCGGGACGATGTACCGCGCCGTGGACCGCTTGCCCGACGCCGCCCCGATCCGGCGGGAGTACCTCAACGCGCGCGGCGCGGTTTTCAAGTTCTCGCGCGAGTCGCTCGAGGTGCGGATCGTCGACATGCAGGAGTGCGTGCACGCCGACGTGGCCCTGGCCGCCTTCGTGCGCTGGGCCCTGCGCGACCTCTCGCGCCAGCTGCTGAAGGGCGAGCTCGAGCTGCCCGAGCACGCGCTCCTGGTGGCGGACCTGCACGCCACCGCCGAGCAGGGCAGCGCGGCGCGGGTCCACGCGCCCTTCCTCGACCTGGCCGAGCGCGACGCCGAGGGCCGCGCCCCGGTCCAGCGCGCCCTGACGGCGCTGCTCGCGGGCGCCCGTCGCTGCGCGAGCGCGGAGGAGGCGCCCTACCTGGACCTGGTCGAGCGGATCGCGGCCGCGGGCTCCCTCTCGGAGCGGATCGCCGCCGCCCTGCGCCCCTACCAGGACGACGAGGACGCCTTCACCGAGGCGGCGCGCCGGCTCTATATCGAGCTCGCCGACTGCCTGCTCGACAACCAGCCCTGGCGGGGTCGCTTCGAGCCCTGGCCCCGAGAGCGGGGGGCGGTGGGCTGAGCCCCCTGGTCCTCAGCTGCGAGCACGCCAGCCGCGCGGTCCCGCCGGGCGAGCTGCCAGGCGTCGACGCCGCGCACCTCGAGGGACACCAGGCCTGGGACGAGGGCGCCGCCGAGCTGGCTCAGGGGCTGGCCCAAGCCCTGGGCGCGCCGCTCTTCCTGGGCGAGGTCTCACGCCTGGTCGTCGACCTCAACCGCGCCGAGACCAACCCCGAGCTGATCCCCGCCGAGAGCTTCGGGCTCGCGATCCCCGCCAACCGCGACCTCCCGCTCGCCGAGCGCGAGCGGCGGCTGGCGCGCTACCACCGCCCCTACCGCGGGCGGGTCCGCGCCGCGGTCGAGGCTGCCCTGGCGACGCGGGGTCGCTGCCTGCACCTCTCGGTGCACAGCTTCAGCAGCGTGCTGGGCGAGCGCCGCCGCGAGGTCGAGGTGGGGGTCCTGTTCGACCCGGCTCGCCCGAGCGAGGTCCGCGCCAGCGAGGCGCTGCTGGCCGGCCTGCGCGAGCGCGGCTGGGACGCGCGCGCCAACGAGCCCTACCTGGGGATCGACGACGGGCTGACGACCTGGCTGAGGACGGAGCTCGGCGCGCCGGACTACGCGGGGCTCGAGCTCGAGGCCAGCAGCGAGCTGATCGCCGCGGGCCGGCTGCCTCAGCTGGTGGCGGACCTGGTGGCCCTCCTGAAGGGCCACGCCTGCGGCTGACTCCCGCTCCGAGGCGGGCGAAGAGCGCGACGAGATCGAAGAGACACGTTTTGAAGGACCTCTCCCCGCAAGAGGGAGCGTGCTGCCAGTTACACCATTCGGCCTCGTAGTGGCCGAACCAGGACTTGAACCGATGGAGTCCCTTCAGCATTCGCGCTGAGTCTCGTTGTCTAGTGTCCACGACGAGTCGTTCGAGAAACGACGTTCCGGCGAGTCTGCTGATTCCTCCACGCCCCTCCCCAAACGAGCGGAGGGACGGCGGGACTTGCACCCGCACGGTGATCGCTCACCACCAGATCCTTAGCGTTGTAGTTCCTCAGGCATTCGTGGACGTGTAGGAAGGCTTCGCGACGAGGGGGCGAGAAAGGGCATGGGCCGAGGCCCGTCTGCTGCTCTACCGCTGAGCTACCTACCCTCGAAGTGGGCAGGGTGGGATTCGAACGCCACGACCGGCAGGTTGAAGATGTACTTCCTCTGGCATTCGCGAAGCGTAGTTCGTTGAGCCGACGCCTCCCTGGACGCGGGAGGCGCGGGCGGGTGTCACCACCCGCCCGCGCGCTCACGCGAGCGAGATCGCCTCGATCTCGCCGACCCACTGCGCGGGGCTCATGTCCCCGCGCACGAAGGTCGCCAGCTGGTCGAACACGGCGTCCGAGAAGCCGCCGACGTTCATGACCTCCCCGGGCGCGTCGGGCGCCTGGGTCGAGCCGTAGGGCTGGAGGTCGATACAGACCATGCGCGCGCCCGGGTTGCGGACCTGGAACTCGCGGAAGGCCTCCATGACGCCGGTCGCCCGGCCCCAGCGAGAGGTCCCCCGCGCGTCGACCCAGCTCTCGCAGTCCGAGACGATCACGATCAGCCCGCCCGTGGCGCGCTGCTCGTTGAGGTGCCGGAGCGCCGCGCCCAGGTCGGTGCCGCCGCCCCCGAAGCGCGCCAGCCGCGCCGCGTTCTTCATGATCGCCGCGCGCGGGTCGAGCCCGTGCTCGGCGTGAACGCGGGTGTCGACCGGGAGCACGCTCGAGCCCGGGTTGCGCCGCAGGAGGGTCGCCGCGATCAGCGCCGCGACGTCCACACAGCGCACCTTGGAGCTCGCGCCCTTGCGGTGCCCCGTGATCGGAGAGCTCATGCTCCCCGACACGTCGACCACCACGTGGGCCTCGGTCCCCAGGCTGGGCACGTTCTCGGTCGCGACCTCCATCGCCTGCTCGAGCGCGTCCCGAACCAGCCCCGGCACGGCCTGCCCCACGTTGAGGAAGGCCGCGAAGAGCTGGTAGGGGAAGGCCCGCGCCGCGCGGACCTCGTCGCTGCTCGCCAGGCGCAGGGCCAGCGCGTCGGCCATGCCCTCCACCTCGAACACGCCGTGGCGCGCGTAGGTGTTGAGGTTCATGCGCGTCTGGTGCCAGCGCCCGCGCAGGGCGATCTGAGCCCACTGCTCGCGGGTCAGCTCGAGCGAGGTCAGCATGCGGAAGTCGACCTCGGGCAGCTCGGCCCGCTCGCCCCGCTTGAAGGCCTCGTAGTCGACGACGACCCGCGGCAGCGCCGCGGGGTCGTGCGGACGCCCGAGCAGGTAGCCGTAGAGCGCCCGCCGCGCGTCGCTCCGCGGCCGCGGGTGGACCATCTTGATCACGTCCGCCAGCGAGGGCGAGTTGCCGACCGAGCCCCGGAAGAGCTGCTCGTCGCTGCGCGCCTCGAGCCACTCGCGCACGAGGCGCTTGGGGCCCGAGCCGAGCGAGCGCCGCCCGAAGGCGCCCGAGCGCATCATCTGGACGAAGCCGCGCAGCATGCGCGGGTTGTCGATCACGCGCGGGAAGACCCGCGCCAGCAGGGCGGGGTCCGCCTTGCTGAGCATGGCGCACAGCGCCGCCGGCATGTCCTTCATCTGCCCGCGCTGACGCGCGTAGAGCGCGGTCTTGGCGACGAACTCGGGCGAACACTGATCGGCCGCGCGGCGGATCCCCTCGAGCTGGTCGACGGGCTCGCCGTAGAAGGTCTGGTTGAAGGTCCCAGTCGCGGCCAGCTGCGCCAGGGCGTGGCGCGGCCCGAAGGCGTAGGCCAGCCCGCCGGCCTCGTTCAGGCTGTCGGCGGGAGGGGCAGAGCGGCCGCGGTGGGAAGAGAAGAGCTGCTGGTTGGGCATGGAGTCCTCGTCTGGAGCTCCATACCGATCCAGCGGGGGACTGCTGTCGCCCCGCCTCTGCGTTAGGGCTGGGGCTCTTCGGCGTCCTCGCCGAAGAAGGCGAGCACCTCCTCGGCCCGCGCCAACGCGTCCTGACGACCACGCTCGATCAGCTGGGTCGCGAAGGCCTTGTCGAAGAGCAGGTAGCTGGCCCAGTCGGATTCGCGCTCGGAGCGAGACTCGACGCGGAGCGCGCCGAGGAGCAGCCGAGTCACCCCGCTGAGGCGCGAGCTGCGCGCGAGCTCGCGCAGGGTCTCCGCGGCCAGCTCGCCGATGTCGAAGGAGGGGCTGAAGGTCAGCACGTCCAGGGGCTGATAGCTCGTCCCGCGCGTCGAGGAGAGGACGGCCTCGACCTCCGCGTAGGCCTCCGCGCTCAGCGAGCCCTGGAGCACCTCGAGGAGCTGGTTGGTGCGCTCGAGGACGTGCAGGTCGTAGACCACGGGGTCGAGGAAGAGCGCGTTCAGCAGCTTGCCCCCCAGCAAGAAGGGGTCGGGGTAGGGCAGGGGGGACTGGCGCTCCGTGGGGGCGCAACATGGCTCACGACGCTTCGCGAGCGAGACCACGATCAAGCGACGCGCGCCGGCGCGAATCGGCGGCGCGAGGGGGGTGTTGAAGCGCAAGCCGCCGTCGCAGTAGTGGTGGGAGCCGACGCGGCGCGCTGGAAAGAGGAAGGGGATCGCGGCCGAGGCCAGCACGTGCTCGGCGCGGACCTTGGCGCTGACCGAGACCCGGCGGGGGTCCTTGCTCGCTCGATAGACGACCCCCGGCGCCAGCTCGCAGAACACGGTCGTGCAGCCCGTCGCGATATCGAGCGTGGGGACCATCAGCCCCTGCACGCGGCCGCTCGCGACGTTGGCGTCGAGCGCCGCCCAGGGGATCGCGCCGCCGACGAGCTCTTCGAGCGCGCGGGGGTCGAGCAGCGAGCGGCCGAAGCGCGCCGCCGGGGACTCGGGTCGCAGCCGCCCCAGCCCAGGGACCTTCGCCAAGCGCTCGCGCCAGCGCGCGAAGCCGCCGAAGAGCGGGCGCAGGTGCACGTCGAGCGAGAGCTCGTTCCAGATCCGCGCCAGGCTGCGCACCCCGAGGTCGGGCTCCTCGGCGTGGGCGGCCAGGTAGGCGGCGTTGATCGCGCCCACCGAGGTGCCCGAGAACATGTCGAGCGGGAGCCGGCCTTCGCGCTCGCGCAGGATCTCGTAGAGCCCGGAGACGACGCCGACCGCGTAGGCGCCGCGCGCGCCGCCTCCCGACAAGACCAGCGCGGTCGTTCGATCGCTCTTCTGCACGCTGCACCTCGCAGCAGGAGGTTAACCCGCTGCGCGAGTGGAGCCTCGCCAAGGCGTCGACCGCGCTTGGCTAGAACTCCTTGCCGGCCTCGGCGCGCTTGGGCAGGTAGCGCTCCAGCTCGCGCACGGCGCGCTCGACCGTCTTGTCGAAGCGCTCGGGCCACTCGGTGCGGCGCAGCTCGTCGAGCTGCGCGCGCGCCTCGGCGTGCTTGCCGGCGCGCAGGAGGACCTTGGCCAGGCCGATCACGCCGCCCGGCTCGTCCTTGCGCAGGCGGACGACCTGACGCCAGTGGAGCGCGGCCGCGTCGAGCTGGGTCTGCTTCTCGCGCACCTCCGCCAGGGCCTGCTGGGCCGCGGCCTCGTTGGGCTGCATTTCGACCACGGTCGTGTAGGCCCGCTCGGCGGCCTCGGGCTGGCCAGCCTTGGCGTAGCGGTCGCCCAGCTCGACGTAGAGCTGAGGCGAGTGCCCCTGGACCTGCGCCAGGGCCAGGATCTGGGCGGCGGCTCGGTCGGGCTGACCGCTCCGGTCGTAGGCCTGGATCAGGAGGCGCTGCGCCTCGGCGTCGTTGCTGCGGGCCTCGACCGAGAGCTCGAGCTGGGTGACCGCCTGCTCGAAGGACCGGCGCTGGAGGTAGACCTCCCCGATCGCCTTGCGCAGGAGCGGGTTCTCGAGCCCGCTCTCGCTCACCTCGGCGTCGAGGTGGCGCACGTAGCCGTCGAGGTCCTTGGCGTTGCGGAGCACCGCGCTCAGCTGCCCGAGCGCCTGGCGGCGCCGGCGCTGGCTGTGGCTCCAGCTGATCACCGCGCCCGCGGCGGCGTCGACTGCGCCGATCGTGTCGCCGAGCTGGCTGCGCACCTGGGAGAGCTCGCCGTAGTAGCGGGCCAGGGTCGAGCCGCCCACGCCGCGCCCGCCGCGTGAGCGGGTGTGCAGGTTGATCGCCTCCTCGAAGAGGTCACCCGCCTGCTCGAGGCGCGCGGTCGCGAGGCAGGTCCGCGCCACCTGGGCGATCTCGCCCTCGCGCCAGCGCTTCTCCTCCTTCAGCCAGCCGATCGTGGCCTGAAGCGTCTTGGCCGCCAGGGGCTGGCGACCCGCGTGGTGGGCCGACTCGACCAGCCACAGCCGGTAGCGCAGCTCGCCGCGCTCGGCCACGAGCGCCTCGAGGATCGGGAGCGCCTCGGGGTGGCGGTTCAGCTCGCGCAGCCAGGTCACGAGGCGAATCCGCCCCTCGCGCGCCAGGCGGCCGGCGGCGTGGCGCTCGGCGAGGATCTCGACGCCGCGCGCGCGCTCGTTGAGGCCCTTGTAGAGGTAGTGCGCCACGCGCATCAGGACCACCTCGCGCTGGCCGTGCTGGCTGAGCACCCGCTCGGCGGCCTGGCGGAAGTCCCCCGCGGCGCTGCTCCAGAAGTGGGAGTGGCCCACGCGGTAGATCGAGCCGTTGCGGCCGCGCCCCTCGCGCAGCTCCTCGCGCAGCGCGGCGACGACCACCGCCAGGGTGCGCGTGCGCAGCGCGCCGCCCAGCTTGCCGGCCTCGTGCTTGGCGCGCGTCAGGCGCCAGCCCTGCTGGCTCCAGAAGTCCCAGCCGCAGAGGCGCAGCCAGCGCGGCTCGCTCTCGGCGCGGGTCACGAGGAACTCGACCGCCTGGCGCGGGCTGGCGACCTGCAGGATCAGGTCCGAGACCTGGCCGACCATGTTCTGGCCGTTGCGGTAGCGGAAGCGGTTGAGCGCCCGCGGCAGCACCGCGAAGCCGAGCTTGATCGCGTCGGGCGCCACGGCCTGGCGCGCCTGGGCGCGCTGCTGGCGCCGGACGCGCTGGCCCTCGCGGTAGTCCGCCCGGGTGCGGATCAGCTGCACCGCCGCGTTGACCACCTGGTAGGCCAGATACTCGTTGCGCGCCTTGGGCAGCTCCTCGGCGAGGCGCTCCAGCAGCGCCGTGTAGAGCGCCCCTTCGCGGCCGAGCGAGACCTCGCCGCCCTGACGCAGGCAGTTGACGTAGAGCCGGAACAGGCGCTGCTCGGCCTGCTGCTCCTCGCTCTGGTTGCGGGCCAGCTTCTGCTCGGCCTGGAGCACCTGCTCGCCGCGCCGCCAGGAGCCCGTGCCCTCGAGGTAGCTGACCCAGGTGTTGAAGGCGCCCCGCGCGCTGCTGGGCAGGCGGCCGCTCGAGTCGCGCTGGGCCGAGAGCGCGCCCTCGAGCACGCGCACCGCCTCGTCGCGCTGCTGGTAGCTCCACAGCAGCTGGGCCAGGCTGGCGCTGAGGTTGAGGTGGTGCTCGCTGCCCGCCTCCTCCTCGGCGCAGAGCTCGCGGACCTTGGCCACCTGGAAGCGAGCCAGCTCAGGCTGGCGCAGGCGCCCCTGCTGGGTCAGGAAGTTGGCCATCAGCAAGCGCTCGCCCGACTCCCACTCACCGCGCTTGAAGGCGCGGCCCAGGGCCTCGAGGGCGGCCTGGGTGTGCTGGCGCACGCCGTGGTTCTGGCTGGCCGCGCGGTGCGCGACGAGGAACTCGAGCAGGTCCTGCGCCCGCTTGTCGACCGTGGTCTGGGCGCGCTCGCGCAGCTGGACCAGGTTGGCCTGCAGGCGGTCGAAGGTCGCCTCCTCCTGGAGCAGCTGCGTCACCTGGCGGAAACAGCTCAGGAGCGAATAGACGCGCTGGCTGCCCGCGCCGAGCGTCGCCTCGGGCACGCAGGCCAGCAGGCGGAAGTCGCGGGTCGTCCCGTAGTAGCGGCGCAAGAGATAGCCGTGCTGCTCGGGGCGCTGCGCCTTGCGGAACAGGGCCTGGAAGCGGACCGGCACGTCGGCCTGCAGCTCCTCGGGCACCTTCTTGCCGCGGCGCTGGTAGCGGCTGTAGAAGTCGCTGTTGAGCCCGCTCTGGAGGCGCCACTCGTTGAGCTGCTCCCAGGAGCGGAGCTTGGCGCGCTCCGAGTCGGCGCGGCGATCGAGCAGCAGGTAGAGGTCCGCCACCCGCTGCCACTCGTCGTAGCTGAGCTCCTTGGCGAGCTTCTCCAGCACGCCCACGGCCTGCTCGAGCTCGCCGCGCTCGGCGTAGAGGAAGGCCAGCGCGCGGCCCCACTTGCGGTCCTCGACCTCGCTCGCGTCCCCGAACCAGGCGACCAGGCGCTGGCGCAGGGGCTCGAGCTCTTCGCTCGCGAGCAGGAGCGAGTAGAGGATCTGGCGCCAGTCGAGCAGCTCGTTCTTCTTGGCGAGGGCCTGGTCGATCAGCTTGGAGAAGGGCGCGCGCGCCTCGGCCCGCAGGGCCTCGGGGGCGTCGGCCAGGAGCACGATCTGCGTCGCGCAGGCCCGCGAGGCGGCCACGCGCCAGCGCAGGTCGCGGGCGGGTGAGCCGGCCGCGGCGCTGGCCTGCTCGATCGCGAGCGCGAGCAGCGCCCGCGACTCGGCCAGCAGCGGCTTGGCGTCAGCGCGCAGCTTGACCCCTAGCCAGAGGGCCTCCAGCCGCGCCCAGGCCCGCAGGGGCTCGGGCAGGGTCGGGCCGCGCTGGCCGAGCGCCTCGCGCAGGGCCAGGCGCGCCTTGCGCAGCAGGGCCTCGCGGCGGGTCTTCAGCTGGCGCCGGTCGAGCTCGTTGCGGTCGGGCTCGGCCTCGAGCAGGGCCGCGGCCCGGGCGCTCGCGCGCCAGGCGTTGAGCTCGTGGTAGCTCGCGACCCAGTCGTTGAGCGCGACCTGGCGCGCCTCGCCCTGCTCGCTCTCGAGGGGGCCCAGGCGGAGGAAGGTCGCCCGCAGCTCCTGCTCGGCCTCCTCGCTCCAGGGACCCTGGCGGAGCAGCGTGGCCAGCTCGTCGGCGTAGGCGCGCTGGGCGGCGGGCTGCTTGGACTCGCCCAGGAGCTTGCGCACCCGGGCCAGGTTCAGCTCGCGCCCGCCGTGGCGCTGGACCAGGCCGCCGAGCAGGTCACGCGCCTCGGCGTCCTTGCTCTGCTCCCAGCGGGCGAAGACCCGCTTCATGACGCTCTCCCAGCCCTTGGTCTCCTGGTCGGGCTGGTAGCCGACCTGGCGCAGCCACTCGGCGAGGGCCGAGAGGCGCGGCGCGCTCAGCTCCTCGACCCCGCGCTCGAGCAGGGTGTAGAGCCGCGGCCAGAGCTCCTTGGCCTCGTCGGTGCGGCGGAAGCGCCAGTCGGTCACGACCTGCCACACCACCGACTCGGGGTCGACGTGGGCAGGCGCCTCGTAGCCGAAGACCTCCGGCTTGCGCGAGGCGAAGGCGTCCACGACCCGGACCAGCAGGGCCGCGCGCTCGGGCACGATCCACTGGCAGTGGAAGGCCTGGCAGTTGCCGAGGGCGTGGCTGACCGCGCCGCGCAGGCGCGCCCAGCTCCGCTCGTCCGTGGCCCCCTTCTCGACCACGGCCGCGATCCAGGCCTCCAGCCGCTGGCCGGCCTCCTCCTCGCGGTCCAGCAAGACCAGGGCGCTCAGGACCCGGTTGGCCAGCGAGGCGTCGAAGGCGACCTCGGCGCCGGCGGCGTCCCAGGCGTCGATCTGCTTGACCAGGGCCTCGTAGCGGTAGTCGTCCCACAGGATCGAGGCGATCGTGCCGCGCAGGCTGCGCTGCTCGTGCTCGGTCCAGGGGGCGTGCTCCTTCAGCGCGGCGGCCAGGTAGCTCAGCGCCGCGTCGACCTCGCCGCGGGCGAAGAGCGCGCGGGCGTATTGGGTGTGCGTGCCCACGATCGTGGGGTAGCGCGCGGCCAGCTCCTTGTGGCGCGCGAACACGGCCTCGGGGCGGCCGCTGTTGGTCAGCGCGTAGAGCGCCTGCTGCTCCCACTCGTAGGCGACCTGCTCGCGCTGCTGGCGCGTGTAGACCGGCTTCAGCAGCTCGCAGAGGTCGAGGGTCTCCTGGCCGCGGTGCAGGGCCGAGCTGGCCCAGGACAAGAGCCCGCGGGCCTGGGTCAGCTCGGCGGGGCGAGCCTTGGCGGCCAGGGCCTGCGCCTCGCCGCGGAGCAGCGCCGCGAGCTCCTCGTTGCGGCGGCGGACCTGCCCGTAGGTCGCCTGGAGCGCGAAGCGGCTGAGGGCCTGCAGGGCGTCGCTCTGCCACAGCCCGCCCACCTGAGCGTCGGCCTCCTCCCACTTCTGGGCGGCCACCAGGGGGCTGAGCGCGACCAGCCGGTCCTCGAGGCGGGCCTTGCCGCCCTCGAGCGCCTGGCGGGCGGCGTCGATCCCGGGGAGCTCCCCGATCAGGGTGCCCGCGGCCTTGGGGGCCAGCAGCCCCGCGAAGGCCTGCTGGGCGGCGTCAGCGGCCAGGGTCCGGTAGGCGTAGCGGGTCGTCCCGGTCGCCTCGCCCTTGGGCCCGTAGGAGGTGAGCGAGCCGGGCAGCCAGGCGCCGCCGACCTCGACGAAGTCGCCGAAGCGCAGCTCGTGATAGGCGCGCCCGTAGCTGAGGTAGCGCACCCGCTCGACCAGCGCGCGCTTGGGGTCGAGGGTCAGCTCGAGCGAGGGCTGGCGCGAGGGGCGGCGCATCCAGGGGTAGTGGTTCTGCCCCGCCGGCGGGGCGAGGCGAACGACGGTCTTGCCGGCGACCGTCTGGACGCTGGCGCTGTAGCCGGCGTAGCGACGGAGCTCCAGGCCGAGGAACCAGGGCACGACCGCGGGCGCGCTCCCGGCGTCGCCCTCCTCGCTGGCGCGGGTCCGGCCGAGGCCCCAGGTCGTGGCGAGCTCGCCGCGCTCCTTGCCCACCAGCCAGGAGAGCTGCGTCCCCTCACCGGGGAGGTGCACCCGGCGCACGGCCCAGGCCTCGGCGCCGAGCAGGGCCAGGCCCTCGCCGCTCGAGCGCTCGCGGCCGCGGTGGTCCGTGCGCGAGCCCGTGGTCTTGACCTCGAGCACGGCCCCGAGCTTGGCCAGCCAGCCGGCCCGGTCGAGGGCCAGCAGCGGCGCGCGCGCGGGGTCCTCCCAGGTCGGCTCGAAGGGCCGCCGGGGCGCGGGGATCTGCGGGAACAGGTTCAGCAGCCCGTTCCAGGCCTGCGCCGGGCGCTCGTCGCGCAGCGGCAGGAAGCCGCTCTTGGCCAGCGCGTTGGCCGCCGCGCTCTGAATCCGGCTCTGGCGCGGGCTGCGGCGACGGAAGCGCCCGCTCATGGCGCGCCGGTCGGCGTAGCCCAGCTCCGACTTGGCCTCGGCGCGCTTCTCCATGGCCTCGGCGGCCGGGGCCTCCTCGGCCGGCATGGGCGGCGCGGCCGGCGCGGGGGCCGCGTCCGCCTCGGGCTCGGCGCCCTCCAGGCTCTTGTCGCTGAGGTTGCTCAGGTCCGTGCCCTTGGGGACGTCGCGCGAGAGCTCGAGCTCCTCCTCGCGCAAGACCACGCCGCCGTCGGCGTCGTCCTTGGCCCCGCGGGAGCGCATCGCCAGCTTGCGCTTGGCGCCGCCCCAGCCCGCCTGGCCCTGCTGACCGGCGGGGCCGCCGCCGGGTGCCGCGGCCGAGGCCGTCTTCAGCACCTCGCCCTGGGCGGCGAGCTGGATCAGGCCGGCCTTCTCGCGCTGGAGCAAGTCGACCAGGCCGCGGTTCATGTCGCTCAGCGACTCGAGCAGCTTGGCGCGCAGCTCGACGCGCCACTTCTTGGCCGCCTTGAGCTGCTGCTGGCGCAGGGCGTAGTTGGCGTTGTCCCGCCCCTGGGCGAAGAAGTCCTCCCCGTCGCGCATTCGGAAGCGCTTCTTGACGTTGAAGCGCTCGCGGTCCGCCTCGGACTCGAGCACCAGGAAGCTGGTGTAGGGCGTAATGATCTGGAAGTCCTCCGAGAGCGCGATCACGCGCTCCTGGGTGGCCTGGCTCCGCCCCTGCTCAAGCAGGGCGTCCAAGTGGCGGCGCGCCCACAGGCGCGGCACGAAGGAGTTGCCAACCCCGGGCGGGGTCTTGGTCTCGACCACCGTGTCGGCCGAGATCAGCTCGCGCCCGATCCGGGCCCGGACCTCGACCTTGCCCGAGAGCCCGCCCTTGCTCGGCTGGAAGCGCCCGACCAGCACGTGCTGAGTGCCCAGGGGCAGGTTGGGGAGCGTGCTCGGATAGACCGCGGCGGTCGCGAAGCCGCGGAAGGCGACCTCGAGGTCCTCGAGCTTGGGGCTGAGGATCTCGCGCAGGAGCTCGGCCGCCGTCGCGGCCGGGTCGCTCCCGCCGCCGATCGCGCGCACCGAGCCGCTGCCCAAACCAGCCACGGCGCGCAGCACCGCGCCCTCGCCCTGGCTGCCCGGCTGGATCGCGTGGAAGTGGCCCTGGCCGCCCCAGCGCTCCTGCAGGCGCGCGGCGAAGGCGACCGGGTCCGCGTCGCCGGTCGTGATCGCGCCGTCACCGACGTAGATCACCTGTGTGTTGGGGCCGGCCCGCTCGATCGCGGCGCCGAAGGCGCGGTCCAGGTCGCTCCAGCCGAGCGGGCTGCGCTGCTCCACGAAGGCCAGCGACTCCTCGATCGCGACCGCGTCCACGGCGCGCGCCTTGTCGAAGGCCCAGCGCGCCTCGCTGTCGGCGGTCATGAGGTTGAAGCGGTCCTTCGCGCCCAGGTTCCCCAGCAGCGCCTCGATCAGCTGGAGCTGGGTCTCACGCGCGCTGCCGCTGACCGAGGCCGAGGTGTCGGCGATCACGATCAGGTCCAGGGGCATGGGGTCGGGCTTGGCGTCGCGCTGCGGGCTGTCGACCAGGCACAGGAAGTAGCCGTCGCTCCCGTCGCGCACGTGCGGGACGAGGGTCGCGCGCCCCTGGGCGCCGGCGGACTCGGTCGCGATCCGGAACTCGAAGTCGCGCTCGGGGGTGAACTCGTCGGCGCTGAACTCGAAGGAGGCGTTGTTGCTCGTCTGGCGCAGGCGCCCGCCGTGGCTGGGGCAGGAGACCTCAGCCAGCTTGGTCTGCGAGTCGACCTTGACGCTCAGCTCCAGGCGGCGGAGCGGGTGGGCCCGCAGCATCTCGCTCTGGAGCGCGTAGTGATAGCGGTAGCCCGCGCCCTGCTTGGGCAGGACCTGGGTGTAGCTGATCTTGATCCGCTTCTCGCCCACGATCGGGTAGACGCGGGCCTTGAACACGTTGCCGCCGGCCCACTCGAGCAGGCCCGGGTCGCGCTTCTCGCGCAGGATCGTCTCGTAGATCGCGCGGGCGCGCTGCTTCTCGACGATCTCGCCGTGGACCTGCTCGTCGCCGATCCACATGCTGAAGCCCGAGATCGAGGCGTCACCAGGCAGCGGGAAATAGAACACGCCCTCGAGCACGTGATCGGTGTGGTTGACGAAGCTCTCCTCGACCACCGTGCGGGCGATCTGGTCGCGAATGTCGACCGTGACCTTGTGGTAGCCCATGGTCAGGCCGACCTCGCGCCCGTCGACCTTGGCGAGGAGCGAGCCCATGGCCTCGGTCGAGGCGTGGTTTTCGTAGCCCGAGAGCCACTTGGGGTCCCGCTTCAGCGGCTCGAGCGCGGCGCGCTCGGCGCGCAGCACGCTGCGCTTCGCCAGCGCCAGGGACTCCTTGCCTTGGGGCGGGTGCGCGCGCCAGGTGGTGCCCTGGGGCGGGAGCAGCGCGACCTCGCCGCGCAGGACCCGCAGCTCGCCGGGACGGATCAGCTCGATCAGCGCGCCGGGGCCGAGGATCAGCTCGCCCTGGCCGAACTTGAGCTTGAGCGCGTTGGCGCCGCGGGTCGCCGTCTTGAGCCAGTCGCCCGGCTCGAGGCCCTGGCGCTCGGCCGCGAGGTCCCAGCGCTCGGCGGCGGCGCGGCGCAGGCTGGCCGTCCCCTCGCGATCGAGCACCGTGCCCAGGCTGGCGTCGGCGCGGTCGGGGCCCTGCTCTTGCGCGAGGGCCGGGAGGGGGGCCGCCAGGACGAGGGCGGCCAGGAGGAGGGAGCGGTCGAGCGTTGGCATGGAGTCCTCGGAGCTGAGCGCTGCGCGAGTCGGCTTGGACGTCGCTGGCGGCGCGAAAGTTCTCGCGCCGGCGCCAAAGGTTCACAGCTCGCCGTCCAGAAATGGGGGCGACGAGGGGAACCTTTGCGCAAGCGGCGCCTGCGCAAGGCCTTGGAAGCCCGCCTCGCCTGGCGATATGGGCGCGTGGCCCGCTGGAGGTGGGCTGGTCTTGGGCCTATCCTCGGCGCGTGGAGAACGACGCCGCCGCCGCTGTCGAGTTCATGGGGAGGGTGCCGCAGGCGCTGCTCGAGGCCGACGGCTTCGATATCCCGCTGACGCTCCTCGAAGGGCCCACGCTCGAGCTGACCTGGGAGCGCTTCTTCGGGATCCCTTGCGTGTGCCCGCCCCTGGCCGCGACCGAGGTCGTGGAAGAGCTCGAGCTCGCGCCTGGCTATCGGGGGATCCTCCGCCGCCACCCCGACCCCGAGATCCAGGCCAGCACGATCCGCTACGCCTACTCGCTCGCGGTCGAGCTCGACGGCATCCGCCGCCCGCGCTTCTGGCTGACCTCCGAGCTGAACCTCAACGTCCCTGGGGAAGGCGCCTTCTTCCTGTGCGCCTTCGATCAGGGGACTCACTACAACTGGGGCGGCGAGGATCGCTGGGGCGAGCTCGAGGCCTTCCGCGAGGAGGCGCTGAGCCGCGTCCGCTACCGGATCGCCGCGGGGAGCTTCGCCCGGACGGGCGCCACCGTGACGCGCCCCGAAGGCGTCGTGGGCAAGGAGCCCGACGACGCGCTCTGGCCCTTCCCGCAGGTGCCGCCCTCGGACGAGCCCCCCCGCCCCGAGCCCGCTCCGGAGCCCGCTCCGGCAGCGCCTCGCAAGCGCGGGCCCGCGCGCAGCCGGCGCCGCCTCGAGGAGGCCAAGCGCGCCCCGAAGGTGCCGCACCACGCGATCGGGGGCCTGCTCTTGCTCGCCGGGCTGATCTGCGCCGGCCTGGCCTACTTCGTCCACATAGGCTTCGCGCTCTTGGCGTGCCTCTTGATCTTCGCCGCCAGCGCCGCGCTGCAATAGGAGACCTCATGTCCGTCAAAGGAATGCTGACCCTCGAAGAGCTCAAGGTCGGCGTCGACACCGGCCAGGTCGACACCGTGATCGTGGCCTTCACCGACCTCTACGGGCGGCTGATGGGCAAGCGCTACGACGCCGGCTTCTTCCTCGAGGAGGCCGCCGAGCACGGCAGCCACGCCTGCGACTACCTGCTGACCGTCGACATGGGCATGGAGCCGATCCCCGGCTACGACTTCGCCAACTGGGAGAAGGGCTACGGCGACTTCCACCTCCAGCCCGACCTGGGCACGCTGCGGCGCGCCTCCTGGCTGGACCGCACGGCGCTGGTCCTGTGCGACGTGCTGGGCATGAAGAGCCACGCCCCGGTCCCGGTGGCGCCGCGCTGCCTGCTGGGCGCCCAGCTGGCGCGCCTCGCGAAGCTGGGCTTCACCGCCAAGGCCGCCAGCGAGCTGGAGTATTACCTCTTCGAGGACGACTACGAGAGCGCGGCCGCCAACGCCTTCCACGACATCACCCCCGCGGGCTGGGTGATCGAGGACTACCACCTGCTCCAGGGCATGCGCGAGGAGCCCTTCACCGGCGCGGTCCGGCGCCACCTGCGCGACTCGGGCGTGCCGGTCGAGAACTCCAAGGGCGAGTGGGGCACGGGCCAGCACGAGCTCAACGTGCGCTACGCCGACGCCATGACCATGGCGGACCGCCACGTGGTCTACAAGCAGTGCCTGAAGGAGGTCGCGATCCAGCAGGGGCGGAGCGTGACCTTCATGGCCAAGGTCGACGAGACCAAGGCCGGCTCGAGCTGCCACGTGCACATGAGCCTCTGGAAGGACGGCGCCAACGCCTTCGCCGGCGAGGACGCCCTGGGCCCCGTCCAGTGCACCAAGACCTTCCGCAGCTTCCTGGCCGGCTGGATCAAGTACGCGCCCGAGCTGACCCCGCTCCTCGCGCCGACGGTCAACTCCTACAAGCGCTACCAGGCCGGCTCCTGGGCCCCGACGCGCCTGGCCTGGAGCTACGACAACCGCACCGCTGGATTCCGCGTGGTCGGCAGCGGCCCCAGCCTCCGGATCGAGTGCCGCGTGCCGGGCGCCGACTGCAACCCCTACCTGGCCTTCGGCGCCCTGCTCGCGGCCGGGATCGCCGGGATCGAGGAGGAGCTCGAGCCGCCGGCCCTCTTCGAAGGCGACGCCTACCAGGCCAAGGACCTGGCCCAGGTCCCGACCAGCCTGCGCGAGGCCACCGACCGCTTCGAGGCCAGCGAGCTGGCCGCGCGCGCCTTCGGCCCCGAGGTGGTCAAGCACCTGACCCACTTCTTCCGCACCGAGCAGGCGGCCTACGACAAGGCGGTCACCGACTGGGAGCGGAAGCGCTACTTCGAGCAGATCTGAGTGAGAGGAGCTGTCGCTGACTACGAGAGCGTCCTCTTCCGCTAGATTTTGAAGCAGGAAAGCAGGAAAGCAGGAAGGGGGAACGAGCGGGCCACGAACTCGTGCAGCTATTCCTTCGTTCCTCTGTTCCTGCTTTCCTACTCAATCTCCGGAACGCGAAGGAGCTGTCGCACCTGCGACAGCTCCTTCCTCGACTCGCCTCGCTCGACGCTTCGAGCTAGAAGTCGCGCTGCTTCTTCTTGACCGGCGCCTGCTTAGGCTCGCTCGGGACCGGCTTGACCTCGGGCTGGCCCGGAGCGGGCTGCTTGGCCGCCTGCAGCGGCTTGACCTCGACCGTCTGGCGCTTGGCCTTCCGCACCAGGAGCAGCTTGCCGCCCTTGGTCTCGGCGTCGGCCAGGTCGCGGGCGCGGCGAATGGGCATCGTGCCGAGCCCGATCAGGACGTCGTACTGCTCGATCCCGTTGTTGGCGGCCCAGCCGCCCGGGATCACCTTGTTGACCACCACGCCCACGCCGCCGCGGCCGAGCTGGAGCTGGGCGCGCAGGGCCGCGCTGGCCGGACGCAGCGTCATGCCGAGGCGCTTGGCCAGGAGCGGGCCGGCGTCCTTGCTCGCGTCGGGGCGCACGGGGCGGCCGTTGCCCCAGCGGAAGGTCCGGCTGCGCCAGCCCGGGCCCGAGCGCTCCTCGGACTCGCCCTGGCCGCCCTGGCCGAAGCGGAACAGGCGCTCGAGGCGGTCGGGGTCGCCCAGGCCGAAGCCCTTGAGCAGGTCCTTGAAGAGGGGATCGTCCGGGGTCAGGACGCGCATGTTGCCCCCGCCCTGCTGCTTGCGCAGGCGCTCCATCAGGCTGCGCATGTCCTTGGGCAGGCCCTTCTCGAGCTCCTCGAAGAACTCCTGGTCGGCCTGGGGCAGGGGCGGCGCGCCGCCGGGGCGCTGCTCCTGCGTGGTGCGCGGGCGCGGCTGAGGGCGCTTGCCGCTCTGCTTCTCGATCTCGGCGATCGCCTCGGAGGCCGCGGCCGCGACCTCGGGGTCCTGCGACTTGGTGGCCTTGCGCAGCTCACCGAGCGCCGGCGCGCCGATCTTGACCAGCTGCTGGTAGGCCTGCTCGCGGGCCTCGTACTTGGCCGCGCCGAGCTGCAGCACCAGCCGCTCGATCTCGAGCTGCTGCTCGCTCTTCTTGCTCGGCGCCGGCTTGGGGTCGTCCTGGGCCAGCAGGGGCGCGCCGCACAGGGCGCCCAGGGCCACCAGGACCAGTCCGTAGACCTTGCTCTTGTTCGCGCTCGGGTTCATGTCGGCTCCTCGCTGGTTAGCGACGCAGCCCGCACCCGGACTGCGTAAGACTCCTAGAACTTCACCTCGCGCTCGTCCTTGTCGAGCGGAGGCAGACGCTGGAGGTCACGCTGCTGCTGCATCTGCCAGACGCGGCGCAGCACGTCGTTGAGCGGGTCGCTCATGCGGCTGCGGCGGCGGCCGCCGTCGACGGGCACGATCGCGCCAGGGCGCTGGGCGCCGCGCGGGCGCATGCCGCGACGAAGCTGACGGTTGGGAGCGGCGAGCTGGGTGGGCGCCTCGACGGGCGCCTGACCGCTCGGGTCGGCCACGGGCTCGCTGGGGGCCGGCTCGCTGGGAACCGGCGCCGAGGCGCTGGGGTCGTCCTGGCCCGCCACGATCGGGGCCGTCCCGCGGGGCGCCTCGTCGAAGGCCAGGATCGCGAGGCCCAGGCCGCCGAGCATCATGGCCGCCAGCGCGATCACGAGCTGCACCCCGAACACGGGACGCAGGATCGGCGCCGGAGCCCGCTCCTCGGACTCCTCGCGCTGGACCGGCGCGCTCGGCTGCTCCCGCGGGGTCTTGGCCACCTCGGCCATGACCGCGTCCAGGAAGCCGTCCAGGGCCGGCGTCGGGCCCCGCTGGGTCTCAGCCAGGAAAGCCAGCGCCGACGCATCCGCCTCGTAGGCGGCCGCGAGGGCCTGGTCGTCGGGGCCGCCGACCGCGATCAAGGCGCGGACGCGCTCCGCTTCCTCGACCGGAGTGTCCGGCAGGATCGGCAAGGCCGTTCTCAGCTCTTCAGAAGACATGACTCCCCTTCCCGTAGATCCGCTCCCAGGCTTCCCTGAAGAGCTTGCGGGCCCGGTGGTGCCGCCAGCGCACGGTGGCGTGTGTAGTGTCGGTGATGTCGGCGATCTGCTTGGCGCCGATGCCCTGGAGGTCCGAGAGGACCATCACCGCCTTGTATTTAGGCGGCAGCTCCTCCAGCACTCGCATCACGCGCTCCTTGAGCTCCTGCCCCTCGACGGGGTCCCGCTCCTCGCGCGGGTCCTCGACCTCGGCCACGGCGTCGAGGTCGACTCCTCGACGGCGGCGGTGCTTTCGCATGTGGTCGATGCTCAGGTTCACGACGATTTGATGCAGCCAGGTAGAGAACTTCAGGTTGATATCGAAGCGGTGCAGCGAACGGTGCACGCGAATGAAGGCTTCTTGCGCGACGTCGCGGGCGTCCTCGTCGTTGCCGAGCATGCCGCGCGCGACCCAGAACGCGCGCGTCTGGTAACGCTCGACCAGACCGCGGAAGGCCTCCTGGTCGCCCGAGAGGGCGCGCGTCACCAGGTCGGCGTCGTCGGGCTTCGAAGCGGGCGCCATGGACACCTGTGGCTCAGTCACCGGGGGCTGCTGCCGCACCTCGAGGCGCGCCGAGCGGAGTCGGCGGCTCCGGGGCCGGCGGCATAGGGCCGGCGCCGACAGCGCAAGCGCTGTGAGGCTCATGCGAAGCTCCCAGTATAGGCATCCACGGCGCGGGTTGGTTCCTCTCGTTCCGTCCGCTGAGGGGATCCATTCCAGATCCCCCCAGCGAGGGTGACGCTCAGGCCCTAGTAGAGGCGGGCCTTCTTCTTCTGCGGGTGGGGCTGGCCGTAGCGGAGGCCATCCTGGTTCCGCTCGGTGCGACGCTCGGCGCGGCGCTCGCCGCGACGCTCGGTGCGGCGCTCGCCGCGGTTGCGCAGCATGCCCTCCATGCGCTTGCCGAACTGCTTGCCGAACTCCTTGCCGAAGTTCTTCTCGCCGAAGCCCTGCATGAGCTCCTGCATGCCCTCCATCAGCTCCTGGCCCTTCTCCGAGTTCATCAGGCCGTCCATGTTGCGGGAGAGCTTCTCGATCTCCTCACGCATGGCCTGGCCCTCCTCGGTCGACATGAACTCCTGGAGGACCTCCATCATGCGGCCCATGTCCTCGGGGCTCATGACCTCGCCCATCTTGCCCATCAGGTCCTGCGGGTTGCGCAGGTTCTCGGGGCTGAACTCCATGCCGCGCAGGGCCTCGCCCATGCGCTTGAGGTCGGCGGGCTCCATCAGGGTCGAGAGCTTCTGCAGGCCGCGGCGCATGACGTCGAGGCTCTGGACCACGTCGCGGCTGCGACGGCGGGACCCGCGACGCTCGCGGCGCTCCTCGCGCTGGTCGTCACGGTCCGCGCCGCGGTCGCGGCGGTTGCCGCGGAAGCGCTCGAACATGCGGCGCATGCCCTCGTCGCCGCCGAACTCCTCCATCATGCGGCGGAAGCCCTCGGGGCCGCCCATCTCCTCCATCATGCGACGGAGCTCGGGCAGCATGCGCATCATCTCGCGCGGGTCGAAGTCGCGACCGCCGCGCTTACCGAACATGCGGCGCATGTCGTCCATGCGGTCCTGCCAGTCGCCGCGGTCGTTGCGGTCGTTGCGGCCGCGGTTGCCGAACATGCGGCGCAGGTCGTCCATGCGCTCGCGCCAGTCACCGCCGTTGTTGCCGCGGTTGCGGCCCCAGCCGCCCCAGCCGCGGCGGCCGCCGCGGTCGTCGTCGTCGTCGCGCTGACCCCAGCCGCGGTTGCGACCGCGGTTGCGGTTGCCGCGCTCCATCTCGCCGTGGGCGTCCATCATCTCGTCGAGCAGACGCTCGATCCGCGCCAGCGAGCGCTCGATCTTGGTCAGGCGCTGCGAGAACTGGCGGTGCATCTCCTGCATGCCCTCGGGGACCATGTTGGGGCGCTCGCCGCGGGGGGCGTTGCCGCGCCAGCGGTTGCGCTGCTGGTCGCCCTGGCCCTGGCGCTGACGGCGGCGCATGCGCGGACGCTCGTCGTCCTCGTCGGCCTTGGGAGCGGCCTTGGGCGCCGGCTTCGGCGTCGGGGCCATGGCGCGGGGCTTGGGCGCCGGACGGGCCTGGCCGCCGCGGTTGCCCTGGTTGCCGAAGAGGCGCTGCATGGCCTTCTGGCGCTCGGCGGGGGGCAGCTTCTGCAGCTCACGCAGCTTGTCGAGGCCGCCCTGGCTGAGGAAGCGGCGCATCATGGGCAGGTAGGGCCGGATCATGTCCGGGTTCTTGATCTTGATCTTGCCCTTGTCGTCGAGCTCGATGAAGGCGTTCAGCATCCGCTCGAGGCGCTCGGGGGGGAAGGGGATCGTGCCCTTGAACTCCTCGCGCAGGACGATGCTGCCGTCCTCCTCGACGACCAAGATCTCGTTCAGCCGCTGCTCGAGCTCCTTGATCTCCTGCTCGTCGTCGGCGATCTGGACCGGACCCTGCACGGGCGCGGAGTCCTTCACGGGCGCGGCGAGGGTGGTCTTCGCCTTGGCCTCGTCGCAGCTGCCGGGGCAGCTCTGGGCCTGGGCCGCCCCCATCGAGGCGCAGAGGAAAGTGCTCAAGAGCGAAGCACGGAAGACGGTGTTCAGCATGGGATTCCCTGACTGGGTAACCGGTTGGGTTCCGGTGAGGTGTGGGGCCGCACCCCCGGCGGCCTTCAGCCCTACTTACGCAGCCCTGCCCCTGCTGTTTGGGGAATCCTCTGAATAGTGCGCCTCCGGGAATGGGGAAAATGGCGAAAGGCCAGGTCCTGTCCTGGACCTGGCCTTTCATCGCGCGCAGAGCGCCCCTCCACCCACGGAAACGGAGAGAGAGAGGGAGAGAGGGTGTTGAAGCAGGCTTCGGGGCCACCCTGCGGCGTTGACTTCGTTGCTGTCGATTCCCTCTAGAACAAGCCTCGTACCACAGTGAAATGAAAAACGAAGCTCGGTCGTCGTTGGACTTGTGACTCTAAGCCCTTTCAGAGTGGCTCCATTCGGCGCCGGTCGTGCCGGTTTCATTTCATTTCAATCGCGAGGAGAGACGCTCCCCGACTAAACCCCTTCGCGTTCTCAGGGCGAACCTAGCCAAGGACCACCCTGATGCGCCTCGCCCTGCTCGCCCTGCCCCTCCTCCTCTCGACCAGCCTGGCCCAGGCCGACGATCCGGCGCCCAAGAAGCCGATCCAGCTCGATCTGCCCGCGCCTCAGGTCACGGCCACCCACCTGGCGGAGGCCTGGGCGAAGGCGACGGGTCGCCGCGCCCTGGTCGGCCCGCAGGCCAGCCAGGTCCGAGTCCGGGTCGGGCAGGAGCGCAGCTTCAGCCCCGAGCGCCTGCACGCCCTCTGCGCTCACCACGACCTGGTCGCGGTCGAGGACGAGCGCTCGCTCGCGATCTACACCCTGCGCAGCCTCGCTAGCCGCCAGCTGCCGCCCCCCGTCCTGGTCAAGGGAGCCGCCGCCCTGCCGGCGCTCAACCGCCCGACGACCTTGGTGTGGGAGGTCCAGCACGGCGGCGCCTCGGCGATCTTCGCCAACCTGCGCGGCGTGATGTCCCGCGACCCGAGCCGCTTCGGCAACGTGCTCTACGTGCAGGGGCCCGAGAAGATCCTCGTGACCGAGCTCGCCGGCCGCCTCAAGACCTACCAGGACCTGCTGGCTGTGCTCGACCGCCCCGGCCCGGCGCAGGTGACGGGGACGACCCTGGCGCTCTACGAGCTCAGCGCCGCCCGCTGGAGCGCGCTGCAGCGCAAGAGCCCGCTGGTGCTCGCGGCGGCCCTCGAGAAGCTGGTGGGCGAGAAGCAGGCGACGTCGCTCGAGAGCGCGCGCGTCGTGCTCTCGACCGGGCTGAACCTGCACAAGACCCTCCGCCAGGGGAGCGTGACGATGCACGTCGGCGTGAGCCTCGGCGAGAAGGAGCTCAACGTGGAGCTGCAGCGGATCGAGACCGGCAACGAGGTCTCGCGCCTGCTGAGCATGGCCCGCTCGTCCTTGGACCGCCCCGTGGCGGTCTCGGTCAGCCTGGCCAGCGGCAGCGCCCCGACCCAGCTGGTGGCGGTCCTGATCCCGATCAAGGAGCAGGCCCCTGCCAAGCCCGGGCCCGAGCAGCGCTGAGAGTCAGGTCTCTCGTGCCCGCGCCCGTGCCCGGCTGAGACACCAAGGAGCTGTCGCAGTCAGCGACAGCTCCCTCTTGCTCGGGTGTGTGAAGAAGGAAAGCAGGAAAGCAGGAAGGCTACGGACACAATGTGAGTCGCCGTCCCTCCTTCCTGCTTTCCATACTTCCTGCTTTCCTTCTCAATATCCGGAACGCGAAGGAGCTGTCGCAGTCAGCGACAGCTCCTTCTCTGATCGTTCTCGGGCACGGGGCACGGGCACGAGGGGCAACAGGAGTGACCTACATCTTCTCGAGCGCTTCGATCCCCAGCAGGTCGAGGGCCTCGCCCAGGACCTTCTTGGCCGCCTGCACGACGAGCAGCCGGGTCGCCCCCAGCGTCTCGGGGCTGATCCCCAGCGCGGCGTATTCCTCGCTCGGGGTCGGGCCCAGCACCCGGTGGTGGTGCAGGAACACGTGGGTCTTGCCCGCGAGGTCGAGCAGGTAGCGCGAGATCACGCTCGGCTCGAACTTGTCCGCCGCCTGCTCGATCTTGCTCGGGAACTCCGCGATCGTCTTGAGCAGGGCCTGGGTCTCGGCCTCGCCGAGGGCCCGGAAGTCGGCCGCCTCCAGCGTGGGCGCCGCCCCCTCGTGCTTGGCCAGGATCCCCGCCAGCCGCGCGTAGGCGAACTGGAGGTAGGGACCCGAGTCGCCCTTGAGGTTGAGCAGCCGCTCCCAGTCGATCGAGTCCTCCTCGGAGTCGGTGCTGAGGTCGATGTCCTTGAGCCGGTCGCCCTTCATGTCGAAGAACTTCACCGCGCCGGTCCCGATCGCCCGCGCGACCCGCTCCCGCTCCTCGTCGCTCAGCTCGACCTTCTTGGTCGCCCGCTCGGCCGCCTCGGCGGCCTTGACCCGCGCCTTCTCCAGCACCTCGTCCAGGAACACCGCGGTGCCCTTCCGGGTCGACATGCCCATGTACTTGCCGAAGCCGATGTGGTGCAGCCCCTTGGCCCAGGGCTCGCCCATCAGCTCGATCACCTTGAACCAGGGCACGAAGTGATCCCGCTGGTCCTGCCCGACCACGTAGAGCACCTTGGCCGGCGAGTAGGTCTCGGCCCGGTAGTAAGCCGCCGTCAGGTCCCGGGTCGTGTAGGTCGTCCCGCCGTTGACCTTGAGCAGGATCGCGAAGCCCATGCCCTGCTCGGAGAGGTCCACGCCCTGGGGCCGCTTGCCGTCGTCCTCGGCGGGGACCGCCTGCTCGGCCTTCATGGCGGCCTGCTCGAGCCCCGGCAGATCGGCGCTCAGCTTCTCGAGCCGCTTGGCGACCTTCTTCCGCTTCTTCTCCTTGAGGTCCTCCTTGGCCAGCTCGGCCTCGGCCGAGGCGATATCGAGCTTGGCCTTCTCGACCCGGTGCTTGGCCCGCTCGGCCTGCTCCAGCGCGCTCTCCCGCCGAGTCTGGCCCTCGACCAGCAGGCCCGAGGCCTTCAGCTTGTCGACCATGGCGGGCATCTTGTCGTTGTAGAAGGCCTCGCCCGCGTCGCTCTCGTGGGTGATCCCGAGGATCTGATAGATCCGGTCGAACTCGACCTTGGACCGCTCCACGAAGAAGGTCCACAGCTCCCGGGCCTCGGCGTCGCCGTCCTCGAGCTTCTTGAACCAGCCCCGCGCCTCCTCCCGCACGCCGGGGTCGTCCTTGGCCAGGGCGTTGATCTTGACGTAGAGGTCGGTGAACACGTCCACGTCCCGCTCGCCGGCGTCGATCCGCTGCTGACCCTCCTCGCCCCACCGCTTCCAGGCGGCGATCATGAAGCCGAACTGGGTGCCCCAGTCGCCGAGGTGATTGACCCCCACGACCTCGTAGCCCAGCGCCCGGTGGATCTGCCGCAGGCTCCAGCCGATCACGGTCGAGCGCAGGTGACCGAGGTGGAAGGGCTTGGCGATGTTGGGCGAGCTGAAGTCGATCACGACCGTCTGGCCCTGGCCCAGGTCGCTCGAGCCGAACTGGCCCTCGGCCAGGACCTCCTTCAGGATCGACTCCGAGAGGGCCGCGGCCGGGATCTTGAAGTTGACGAAGGGCCCGTCGGCGCTGGCCTCGAGGTCGCCGTAGTCGATCCCGGCGACCTGCTTGGCCACCGACATGGCCGCGTCCTTGCCCTTCTGACCGACCTTGGCGGCCAGGGCGAAGCCCGCCAGCGAGAGGTCGCCGCGCCCGGGGTTGTTGGGGGTCTGGAGGAGCTCGGCCACCTCGGCGGCGGGGACGTCTAGCTCGGCCGAGATGGCCTCGGCGATCCGTTGGGCGAAGACCTGCACGGGGTGCTCCTCTCGCGTCAATCGGCTTTACGCAGCGATGACGCGCTGGGTGTCACGCGAAAAGGGGCCACAGAAGAGCAGGTAAGCCCTCCTGCGGCAAGTTTCCCCGGCCTGGAGGCCCAGATTCCCATCGGGGCCTTTTACGACCGGCTGACAGTCGCAACCCCCCCGATTTCCTACCCTTCCCCCCGTTCGCAGGAGGACATCCCATGTTCCGAAAGCTCGCCGCCGCCTCCCTCTCCGTGGCGCTCGTGTCCCTGGCCCTCGCCGCTCCCGCTGCCGCCCGCCCCAACCTCTCGGGCGGCGAGTTCAACGGGCTGAAGAAGGACATCAAGAAGGCCCTCAAGATGGGCCAGTACTCCATGGCCGCCGGCAAGATCCGCGACATGGGCAAGGACGACAGCGATCGCGCGCTCGACTTCCTCTGCTCGCTCGCAAAGATCCCCGACGCCGAGACCTACAACGCCGCCATGGAGGCGGTGGCGAGCATGAAGTCCGCCGAGGTCGAGGAAGAGATCCTCAAGCTCATGGAGAAGAGCGGCAAGGCGGTCGAGAAGATGCTGCTCGTCGACGCCATGGCCGAGCGCAACGACCCCTTCGCGGGCAAGGCGCTGGGCAAGGCGGTCACCAGCAAGCAGGCCGAGGTGCAGCGCGCCGCGATCAGCGCGATCAAGCGCAAGAAGATGAAGCACGCGGTCGACGGCCTGATCGAGCTGCTCGAGGTCCTCGAGAAGAAGGACAAGGAGGGGCTCAACTACTCGCTCGTCCAGGAGACCCTGACCGCCATCACCGGCGAGAGCTTCGAGGTCGCGGCGGACTGGAAGAACTACTGGGAGCCGCGCAAGCAGAGCTTCCGCCCGATCACCGGCGCGGCCAAGAAGGCGCCCGGCGGGACCATGCGGCGCAAGCGCCCCCGCTTCTTCGGCAGCGAGCTGAAGTCGAACCGCCTCGTGTTCGTGATCGACACCTCGGGCTCCATGACCGCGGCCGACCCCCAGACCGGCGGCACGCGCAACCCGACCGGCAGCCCCCGCGGCCCGCAGACCGGCGGCGGCCCCGCCCAGCCCAAGCCCGCCCAGAGCAACAGCCGGGTGCGGATCGAGCGCGCCAAGTTCCAGCTGCTCCAGGCGATCGACGCCCTGCCCGCCAAGGCCCGCTTCACGATCCTGGCCTACAGCGGCGTGCTGGTGCAGGGCCCGAGCGGCCAGCCCCAGCTCCCTCCCGGCGCCGACCCCAACCTGCTGCCCCCCAAGATGGGCGGCTTCGAGTGGCTGAAGATCTGGAAGCCCAAGCTGATGCCCGCCAACGCGCGCTCCAAGGAGGACGCCAAGAAGTTCGTCAAGGGGCTGCAGGCCAACGGCGGCACCTTCACCATGAACGCGCTGATGCACGCCTTCAAGGTCGTGGGCGCTGACACCGTGATCCTCCTCTCGGACGGCTTCCCCAACGACTTCGACGTCAAGGCCAACAAGCAGCTCAACGGCGACGAGATCCTCGACAAGGTCAAGGCCATGAACCGCATGCGGCGCATGGTGATCGACACCTTCGGCTTCGACGCCGCGGGCCCCCCGGCCGGCGGCGGCGGCTTCGGCGGCGGTCGTCGCGCCGGCGGCGGCACCGGCGCCGGCCCCGGCGGCGGCGGCCTGGGCCCCATGGGCGGCGCGGGCGGCGGCCTGAGCGGCTTCATGAAGAAGCTCGCCAACCAGAACGGCGGGAGCTACACCCAGATCCGCTAGGGCCTGAGTAGGAAGCGCAAGGAGCTGTCGCCGGCGGCGACAGCTCCTTCGCGTTCCGGAGCTCGCGTGGCGGAGGCCGATCGACGTGGCGACTTAGAAGGAAAACAGGAAAGGAGGAAGGATAGGAAGGCTGCGGCTGCCAGGCAGGCGAGAGCAGTCGCGGGCACTGCTGCCGAGATCGCAGACCCTGCCAATTCCTCCTTTCCTCTGTTCCTGCTTTCCTTCTAAACCGCCACGTCCAGGCGCCCCCGAGGATCCTCGCGCCTCACACGGGCAAGACCCGAGCTCAGACCCCCACCAGTCGCAGCAGCTCGGCGAAGCGCGGCCGCTCGCGCAGCTCCTCCAGCCAGGGGTCGTGCAGCAGGGCGCGCTGCACCTGGTTCTGGACGGGCAGCGGGAGCGGGCCCCAGCCTTCCTGGAAGGCCTTCGCCGCCGCCTCGAGCGCCTCGTCCCGGTCGCGCAGGGCCGCCACGCGGGCGCGGCGGAGCGCCCACCAGATCGGGGGCTCGATATCCCCCGGCAGAGCCCCCTCGGCCAGGTCGCTCTCGCGCCAGGCCTTGGCGAGCAGAGCCTGGCGCGCCGCCGGCCCGGGCGCCTGGCCGGCGCGCTCGAGCCAGGCCGTCGCGCGCAAGCCGTGCAGCGTCGCCAGCTCCGTCCCGGGCGCGAGCAAGCGCTCGGTGTGGGCCAGCGCCGCCTCGAAGCGCTTCCAGCAGCGCTTGCGCTCTTCGCCCTCGCTCCAGAGCGCCGGTCGGTAGTGGAGCTCGCTGACCCGGTCGAGGAGCGCGACCCCCGCGGGCCGGACGGGCTCGAAGGCCACGTGCCGCTCGAGCTGCAGCCGACGCTCGAGGCGGTCGGCCTCGATCGTGTTGGGCAGGCCGAGCTCGTGCAGGCCGCGCAGGGCGAAGGTCCCGTCGCGCGAGTGGTGGAGCGGGCCGAGGCGCGAGCCGAAGGCCCCCGCCGAGAGCTGCTCGAGGCCCGAGGCGACCGAGACCCCCTCGCGGGTGGCGTATTGCGAGGCCCACCACTGCAGCGGCTCGTGCACGCCGACGCCCGCGAGCTGGGGCAGCCTCGGCTCCCACAGGCGCTCCAGGTCGGGCCCCCGGCCGCACTCCAGCGGGCTGCGCAGCGGGGGGCTGAGGGTCCCGCCGAGGGGCACGGTCCACACCGCCCGCGCGACGGCGCCGCCGGCCAGGGCCTCGACGCGCGCGGCCTCGCCGGGGCCCGCCAGGCCGATCATGGCGTCCAGGAGGTGCATCCGCGCGCCGGCGCGGAGGCGCAGGTCGGGCTCGGCTGCGACGAGCAGGTCGTCGAGCGCCAGCCGCCCCGCGATCATGGACTCGATCAGCCGGACGTCCGCTGGGTCGAGCGGGCGCCGGTGGAGGCGCCCGATCAGGAGCGCCAGCTCGTCGCTGTCGCGGGGCGGTCCGCGGCGCGCGAGGCGCTCCTGGAGGGTGGCGGCCAGCTCCCGCGCGCGCTGGGGCGGGATCGCCAGCAGCCCGAGGCCCCCGAGCTGGGCGGCCGGGTCCTGCAAGCTCCAGAGCGCTCCCCGCGCCAGGAGCGCGCTCGAGGTGTCCAAGCCCAGGACCAGGCCCACCCGCGGCGGGGCCGCGCTCCAGGGCATGCCCGCCCGCGCGCAGGCCAAGGCGAAGTCCCGTTCGCGCGGCTCGAGGTCCCCTTGCAGGCGTCGCGCGAGGAGCACCCGCAGCAGGTGAGCCGCCGGGAGGGGCCGCTCGGCGAGGCCGGCGCGCGCCGCGGCCTGACAGGCGGCCCGCAGCTCTTCCTGCTGGGCCGGCTGAAGCGGGCCCGCCGCGAAGGCTCCCAGCGCGCCGCGCAGGGCCCGCGCCAGCAAGGCGACCGGCGGAGCGGGGTCCGGCAGCGTGGGGGCTGGGCCCGGGGGCACTTCGAGGCACCCCAGCAGGGTCACCACCGCGCAGGTCTGCTCGGGCGCCGCGATCAAGGCAGCGGCCAGGAGCTGCAGCGCCTCGGGGCTGGCCAGCTTGGCCCCGGGGAACTCGCGCAAGGCCAGCGCCAGGCTGAGCTCCCCGTCCTCGGGGGCGAGCTGGCGGCCCCGACGCAGGTGTCCGAGCGCCTCGCTGGCGGGGCCGACCTCGGCCAGCCGCAAGCAGAGGCGCGCCTGGGCGCGGCGGTCGCCGGTCAGGCCGATATGGGTCAGGGCGTGCGAGAGGCTGTTGGTCGAGGCCCGCACCTGGAGCGCCCCGAGCCGCACCTTCCAGGGCAGCTCGGGTCGGGCTTCCCGCCAAGCCTGAACGACCCGAGCCATGTAGATCCGCGCCTCGTCCACCTGCTCGGGATCCGAGCGCCAGAGCGCGCGCCCGAGCCCGAGCCGCGCGCCGACGACTCGATCCACCTCGACGTCCGCGCCCAGGCCCGCGCAGAGCTGGGCCAGCTCCTCACGCTCGCTGGGGTCGGGGTCCGCGCGCGCCTCGACCATGCGGCGAATCCGCTCGAGCAGGGCCCGCGCCAGGGCCAGCTCGACCCGAGGGCGCGCCGGCGCGCTGGCGCGCGCGAGGGCCGCGCGCGCCTTGGTGACCACGTCCAGCCAGCGCTCCGCGAGGGAGCGCTGGGCGGCCTCGTCCTCGCCCAGCCCGTAGTCGAGGCGCTCACCGGCGGCGTCGAGCTCCTGCCCCGCGATCCGCAGCTCGAGCAGGTCGCGCTCGCTCCCCGCTGGAGCGAGCTCGAGCCAAGCGCGCGCCCGATCGGGGGCCCGCAGCAAGCTGGCGGCGCGCGCCAGGGCCAAGGGCTCGCGCCAGCCCCAGCGCCAGCCCAGGCGCAGCCGGTGGGCGGCCTGCTCGAGCCCAGCCTGATCCAGCCCGCGCTGCGCCAGGTCCAGCAGCCCGCGCGCGCGGCGGCGCGCGAGGGACCACGGGCCGCGCAGCTCCGGCGGCGGCGCGGGGGCCTCCGCGCGCGTGAGCTGACGCGCGAACGCGCTCAGGGGCAGCCCCGGCGCGAAGGACTCCGCCCTGGCCTGAGCCTCCCGCAGCCGCGCTGGCAGCTCGCTGGGCTTGGCCTGCCTCCCCACCGGGAGGCGCGCCTGCGCGACCCGCACGAGGTAGGCAGCCCAGGCCGCGCAGCGGGCTCGCGCCAGGGGCGCGTCGGCGTCCGCGGCGGCCTCGCCCCAGGCCTCCAGCGCCCACTCCAGGTCGCCGCTCGCGACGCTGACGCGCAGCAGACCGAGCGCACCTGCGAAGCGCAGCTCTGCGTCAGCGGACGCGCGGGCGCGCGCGAAGTCGCCGGCCGCGAGCCCCAAGGCCCCCGCCGCCAGCGCGCGTTCGCCCGCGGCGAGCGGGCCCCACTCCGGCTGATCGGGGCCGACCTGCCGGGGCAGCGGACGCTCGAGCTCGAGCGCCAGGGCCTCGGCGTGCTGCCGCGGGAGCTGCCGGCAGGCGCTCTCCCAGGCGCGCGCGTCGTCCAGCTCGGCGGCGAGGCGCGCGCGCAGCGCCGGGGTGGCGCCGGGGTGCGTGAGGGCGGCGCGCGCCTCGCCCGCGCAGGCCAGGAGCTCCGCTACCTCGGGCTCCCGCGAGCGCCGCCGGCTCTGGGGCGAGAGCTCTTCACGCGGGAGCTCCCCCAGCGCGGCCTCGAGGTCCCCCGCGCGAAAGGCCTGCAGCGCCAGCTCGACTCCGCCCCCGCCGCCGCGTCGGTGGGGCGGCTCCTGCTCGAACAGGATCGCGAAGGCCACCAGGATCGGCGCCAGCGAGCCCGCGATCAGCAGCCCGACGCCCAGGGGCCCGCGCCAGGGGCTGCGCGGCCGGGGCCCCGGCGCCGGCCCGCGCCCCGAGGCCGAGCTCAACCCGGCCAGCTCGCTCACGCGCTCCTCGAGGGCCCGCAGGAGGTGGCCCGCGTCGGGGTAGCGCTCGCTGGTCCGCGGCGAGAGCGCCCGCATGACGACGGCGTCGAGCTGGCGCCCGAGCGCGTCGGGCCGCGCCTTGCGCAGGGGCAGGGGGGGTCGCCCAGAGGTCAGCCGCTCGCAGATCGCGAGCGTGGTGTCCGCCCCGTTGGGCGGCGTCCCGCTCAGGGCGCGGTAGATCATGGCGCCGAGCGCGTAGACGTCGGTCCAGGGGCCGATCTCGCCCAGGTCCTTGGTCACCTGCTCGGGCGCCATGTAGGCCGGCGTCCCGAGCGTCTGGCCGGTCACCGTCAGCCGCTCGAGCTTGCCGCCCGTCGCGGTCGCGAGCCCGAAGTCGGCCAGCTTGGCGTGCCCGGCCTGGTCGATCAGGACGTTGCTCGGCTTGACGTCGCGGTGCACGTAGCCGTGGGCGTGGACGTGGGCCAGGGCCGCGGTCACCTCTCCGATCAGGCGCAGCGCCCGGCGCGGCTCGAGCCCTTGCTGGAGCAGGACCTGCAGGTCGTCGCCCTCGACCAGCTCCATGGAGAGGTAGGGGCGCCCGCCCGCGCTCCTGCCTGCGCTGTGGATCCGCACGATCCCGGGGTGGGCGCTCAGCTGGCGCAGTAGCTCCACTTCGCGGCTGAAGCGGCTCAGCGCCTCCTCGTCCTCCTGGTAGACCCCCGCCAGGACCTTGATCGCGCAGCGCTCGTCCCGGCCCGGGTCGTAGCCGAGGTAGACGTCCCCCATGGCCCCGGAGCCGAGCTTCTCCAGCACCTGCAGCGGACCGATCCAGCGCGTGCGCCCCGTCGTGCGCCGCCCCGTCGAGCGAGGGTCCAGGCGCGCGCTGGCGCGCCGCCCGCTCTGGCGGCCGCTGGCCGCGGCCTGCCGCCCCGTGGTCCGCCGCCCCGTCTGGCGCGCGCCGGTCGCGGCCTGCCTGCCCGTGGTCCGCCGCCCCTGCGCCTGGGCGTGCCGACCGGTGCCGCGCGCCTGGGGCCCCTCGATCGGGAGCGTCCCGTGGGGACCCGTCTCGCGTCCCCGCCCCGCGCCCGCTTCGGCGGCTCCCTCTTCGGCGAGGGTCTCCTCAGGGGCCGCGCCTCCCGGGAGCGCCGCTGGAGGGGGGACGGCGGGTTCACGTCCGCTGGGGGGTGGAGGGCCTGGGGGGCGGAGCGCGCGGTGCTTCCCCGCGGAGCGCCCGTCTCCGGTCCTCGCGTCCTCGCTCACACTTCTACGGTGGGCGCTGGCCCCGCCTCGCGCAAGGGGCGCGCGTCCCCTGGCGTGGCAGCGAGCAGAGCGACTACGCGGACAGCCAGCCCTCGAGCTTGGTCGCGTCCGGGAGGCCGCCCGTGTGGACGAACTTGCCGTCGATCGAAATGCCCGGCGTGGACATCACGCGCAGGGGATCAACAGGGAGTAGACGAGCCCCCACAGGGCGACCGCGGCGACGACGCCCAGGTGCCAGACCCTGGCGGAGGGCCCAGGCTCCGAGGCCGGCGGGGAGTCACTCGCGCTCATGGATCGGGCGCCCCCTCCGCTACTTGCGCCAGAACATCCACGTCTTGCGCCGCTGGGCCTGGCCCTCGCCCTCGCCGAGGGACTCGAACACCTCGTCCTTGGCCGAGCGGAGCAGCCCCAAGAAGAGGTCGAGCCGCTCGGGGACGAAGGCCACCTCTGCCAGGGGCGCGGTCGCGATCACGCCGCGCTTGGGGTCCCAGGCCAGGGTGCAGAAGGACTCGAGGTTCTTGCGGTTCAGCTCGGCCAGGATCGCCTCGGTCTGGCGAGCGTGCTTGTTCTTCTTGAGCGCGCGCGTCTCCGACTTGGGGGCTTGCCAGGGGCGCACCAGGAAGGTGCCCAGGATCTGCTCCTGATAGCAGGCGATCTCGACCTGATCGTCGCCGGTGCCGATCCCGATCTGCTCGCCCTCCTCGAGCTCGCTGATCGCGTAGCCCTCGCGCTCGAGCATGGCCTTGAGCGTCTCGAGGCGCTCGTAGTCGGGGACCGGCGGGCGCAGCAAGAAGGCTAGCGCCTCGTTCCAGGGCGCGCCGTCCTGCACGTCGCGCAAGGCGGCGAAGACCTGCGGCCACACGCGCAGGAGCAGGTCGAGGTGCCGCTGGAGGTCGTCGGGCTCGAGGGGCGCGGTCGGGCCCAAGAGCACCGAGCGCCGCAGGCGGAGCCGGTCGTCGCCGAACTGGCAGGCCAGCCCGTCCCCGTAGAGGTTGATCGCGTTGGCCGCGAGGAGCAGGTTCGCCTCGCCCGAGGGCTTGCCCTGCGCGGCGGCGAGGTCGAGGGTCACGCGCTGCTCGACGTGCCCGAAGCGACCCTCGCGGTCCTCGACGCGATAGCTGAGCGCGACCGTGCCGGAGATGTCCTCCTGCGCCGAGAAGTAGACGAACTTCACCTCGTGCGCGTCGATCTGGAGGCTCACGCCGCCCGCGATCAGGGGGAGCGTGCGGCGGAGGGTGACCAGGACCCGCTGGAGGGGGTCGACCTCTGGCTCGGGAGGCGGCTCCGGCGCAGGCGGGGCGGCCGCCTCCTCGCCGTCCGGCGCCGCCTCGTAGGCCTCGCCGTACTCGTCGTAGCCGGCATCGGGGTCGTAGCCCTCCGGATACTCGAACTCGTCGTGGCGGTCCTCGGGGTAGACGTATTGCTCCCCGGGCCCGGGCGCGGGGCCGACCTGGGGAGCCTGCATTCGCTCGGTGTGGCGCACGGGAGGAGGCGGCGGCGCGCGACGTCGCGGCGGGTGAGCGCGGCGCCCGGTCGTGACCGGGCGGTCGGGGGCCACCTCCTCGAGCGCCGCCAGCAGCTCGTCGACGGTCGCGAAGCGCTGGAGCGGGTCGGGGTGCGTCGCCCACTGCACGACCTCGTCGAGCTCGGGCGCCACGCTGGGGCGGAAGTCGCTCGGGATCGGCTGCGGCTGGTAGCCGTCGAGGACCTCCTTGTGCGCGGCGATCACGTCGTCCGGCGTGCCCCGGTAGGGCCGCTCGCCCGTCAGCAGCTCGAAGAGCATCACGCCGAGGGAGTAGACGTCGCTGGCGACGTCGAGGGTGCCGTTGTCGAGCACCTCCGGCGCGAGGTAGCCGTGCTCCTGGGCCAGGGCGAGCACGCTGCGCCCCACGTCCGCGTCGTCGAGGCGGTCGTCGAGGGAGCGCCCCAGGCCGAAGTTGGTCAGGTGGACCCGGCCGCTCCCGCTGATCAGGAAGCTGTCGGGGCGCACGTCGCGGTGGACCACCCGCAGGGCGTGCAGCTCGCGCACGAGCAGCGCCGCGCGCCGCAGCCGAACCAGGCGCTCGTCGACGCCGTCCGCGGCGAGGTCGAGGTCCTCGGCCATGTGGATGTAGTCCATGACCAGGTAGAGCGAGTCACCGACCTCGCCCCCGTCGAGGGGGCGCACGATCCCGGCCGAGGCTCGCTCGAGCTCGCGCCCCAGCCGAACCGCGCGCTGGATCTGGTCGCTGAGCTCGTAGTAGGCCGTCGAAGGGGTCGAGACCTTGACCGCGACCGGCGCCTCGTGGGCGAGGTCGGTCGCCTCGTGGACCTGATGCGTACCCCGGCGCACGAGCAGGCGCTCGATGCGATAGCGGTCCGCGATCACGTCTCCCTTGTGCACCGGGTGAGGTCCTCCGTGGGCAAAATCCTAACTGAAACCACTGTCCAGACAGGACCGTCCGTACATGACAGCGCGGCCCCGCGAGGGGCCGCGCTGCGCTTCGATCGAAGGGACCGGGTGAAGCTAGGTGACGATGCCCAGGTTCACGATCGGCCAGATCAGGCCGAGACCCATGATCAGGAGCGCCACGAGCTGCTCGTTCTTCTCGCCCGTGATCGCGAGGATCGACATGCCCAGGAACATCATGGTCATGCCGGCCCAGCGCACGAGGTAGCCGAGCGAGCTCTGAGTCGCCGCGTGACGGTACTTCTCGGCGGCGATCTCGAGATCGCGCACCTCGGCCTGACGCGAGGGCATGTCCTCGTAGGTGTCGAGGGCGTACTTGTAGGCCTCGATCGCGTAGTCCTTCAGGTCGCTCTGGCGATACTCGAAGAGCGCCTTGTCCGCTGCGGTCTTGCGCTTCTCGTGCGCCTCCATCTCGCCATTGAGCGCCTCCTCGTCGGTCTTCTCGCTCGTCGTCGAGCCGCCGGAGGGGAGCTCCTTGGTCTCGTAGATCTTGAAGGCCATGTCGAAGGGCGCCGCCTTGGGGCTCGGCGGCTTGGCGGGGGGGATCGGCTTGAGCGGCTTGGCCCAGTAGTCCGCCTTGATCGCGCGGATCTCGGACTCGGCGGCGCGCGCCTTCACCTTGTTCCACTTGTTGAGGAAGGTGCAGCTCGCGAAGAGGGCCATTCCCAGAATGAAGAGCAGCTTGGCCACGACGACCTGCGGCTTGCCCTTGACCTGCTGCTCGAGCTCGGCGCGCATCTTGGCCTGCGCGGCCGCGGCGGCGTCCTGAGCGGCCGAGGCGGCGGCGCCAGCCTGGAAACCTCCCAGCGTGGGCCCGGGGGCCGGGGCGGGCGCGGGAGCCGGGGCGGGCGCGGGTGCGGGCATGCCGCCCGGCGGAGGACCGGGGGGACCGCCGGGAGGCGGACCAGGGGGCATACCAGGAGGGGGACCGGGGGGGCCGGGGGGCGGGCCAGGGGGCTGCATGTCTACTCCTCGCGGTGACGGAAGGCCGAACACTCTATGCGAACCCGCTCGACTCTGTCAGGGGGTCCTGGCCTCCTGCCTGGGGCCAGGGCGCGCGGCGGGTAACATGCGGGCCAGGAGCCGCCCATGCCCCGAGTCCTGCCCCTCGTCCTGCCCCTCCTCCTCGCGCTCAGCTGCGCCGCCCTCGCCCAGGCGCCCGAGCCTGCCCCCGCGCAGGAGCAGGACCCCGCCGCGCTGAAGCGCGCCGTCGACGCCAAGCTCGTGGCGGCCTACGACCACATGCAGGCCGCGGCCCGCCTGCGCGCCGACCCCGAGCAGGCCGCGGGCGCCAAGGCGCGCTACCTGCAGGCGGCCGCCGCCTACGAGGGCGCGCTGCAGCTGCTCCCAGAGCTGGCCAAGCTGCCCAAGCTCGCCGCGCGCGTCGCGCTGACCGAGCGGGTCGTGCTCTACAACCTGGCCTGCGCGCGCGCCCGGGCCGGCGAGACCGACCCGGCGCTGAAGGCCCTCGGCCAGGCGCTCGAGCGCGGCTACCGCGACCTGGCTCGCCTCGAGGCGGACGAAGACCTGGCCAGCCTTCGCAAACTCCCGCGCTTCGTGAACATGCTCGAGCGGATCCAGGCCAAGCTCGCCAAGCAAGCCGTCGAGGCCGCCAAGGCCGAGCTGAGCGAAGAGGCGCTCTTCCCCTTCGACTTCCAGGGAACCACGATCGAGGGCAAGCCGCTGAAGCTGGCCGACCTGCGCGGCAAGGTCGTGATCGTCGACTACTGGGGCACGTGGTGCGGCCCCTGCCGCGCCGAGATCCCGCACTTCGTCAAGCTGCTCCAGGAGCACGAGGACCTGGTCGTGGTCGGCATGACCTGGGAGCGCGGCCAGGGCGGCGCCAAGACGATCGCCAAGGTCAAGGCCTTCGCCAAGGAGGTCGGCGCGAGCTACCCCATGATCCTGCTGACCAAGCAAGAGGACCTGAACAAGGTCCCCAACCTCGAGGCCTTCCCCACCACGCTCTTCCTCGACCGCCAGGGCCGCGTCCGCGCCCGCGAGACCGGCTACCGCGACTACCAGGCCCTCAAGAAGCTCGTCGACGCCCTGCGCGCGGAGCCCGCTCCCGCCAAGGAGCCCGAAGAGCAGCCCGAGCAACCGGAGCAGCCGCGCCCCTTCTAGCGCAGCCTCGGCCCTGACGTCCGTCACAGCTCGGTCCTGGCGTCCGAGGGGCGCGAGGATGGTTGCAGGCGGATTGACGTGGCGCATTTAGGAAGGAAAGCAAGAAATGAGGAAGGACAGGAAATCGGCAGGTTCTGCGAGCTCGGCAGAGACGAGCGAAGCCTCTCGCTCTAGCCATCGCTCCTCGAGCGACTGCTCTCGCCTGGCCGGCAGCCGCAGCCTTCCTCTCCTTCCTTGATTCCTGCTTTCCTTCCTTCAGCGCCCCGCCCCGACGCCCTCGCCTCGCGAGCCAAACTCCAAGACCCAATTCAAGCCGACCAATAGTGATCGAGTCGCTCCTCGCCCACCGCCGCCGAACCCTGCTCGGCCTGGCCCTGATCTCCCTCGCGCTCGCGCTCGCCGCTGGGCTGCGCCTCCGCTTCGACAACCGCCCCGAAGCCTGGCTCCCGACCCGCGACCCCGCCCGCGCCGTCTACCAGGACCTGCTGGCCCGCTTCGGCGGGGACACCTTCTTCCTGGTCGCGACCCGCGGCGAGCGCCCGCTGACGCCGCCCGCCGCCCGCCAGGCCCTCGCGGGGCTGGCCGACGACCTGCGCGCCCTCGAGGGCGTGGTCGAGGTCCAGTCGCCGCTGGCCGAGCTGGACCTCGTGGCCCAGGCCAAGGCCGAGCTGCCCGCCGCCCTGAGCGCGCTCCGGGACGCGCGAGCCAGCCTGAGCGGCGCGGACCCCGCGACCTCGACCGCCCGCCGCGAGCTGGCGCTCTTCGAGGCCGAGCTCTGCGCCGGCTCGGCCTTCCTGCTCCTGCCCGCCCGCGGCGAGGAGACGCGCCAGCGCTGCCGCCGCGCCCAGGCGGCCGCCTTGGTCGCCCTGGCCGACCCCGCCCTGGGCGAGCGGCTGAGCGGGGCCGAGGAGAGCGACCTCGGCGTCGCCCTGCAGCAGGTCGACGCCGCGGCGCGCCTGAAGCGCGAGGCGCTCTTCTGGTGGGCCTTCGCCCGCGGCGCCGAGATGCGCGCCAACCCAGGTGACGTGCGCCTGGCGCGGGACCTGCCCCGGACCGACGCCGTCATGCGGTGGGCGCTCGAGAACACGCCCCAGGAGGCCTCCGCCTGGCGGCGGGCGGGGCCGCGCCTCTACTTCGCGCTCCGCTACACCAGCCTCGGGCGCGGTCTGGGCGGCGACCCCAGCAAGGCCGAGCCCCACTTCCTGGCGGCGCGCGAGCTGGCCGGGCCGCTCGCGCGGGTGCTCGAGGCCCGCCACTTCGCGCCCAGCCTGGCCGCGACTCCGCGCGGCTCGTCGATCGAGGCGGTGCTGGCGGCCCAGCGCGCGGCCTACGAGCGCTTCCGCGAGCTGCTGCTCGAGGCGCTCGAGCCGAGCGCGGAGGCTCCGGCCGATCCGGCGCGCCGCCTGGCCGACGAGGTCGCGCGCCGGCGCGCGCGCGAGCTGCTCTCCGACCCCAGCGCCGCGAGCCTGATCCCGCCCGACGACGCCGCCCCGATCGAGCTGCCGCCCGTGGCGAGCGCGCCCGAGTGGGTCAGCTCGCTCCCCGGGCGCCTGCTGGTGCGGCCGGACCGCCAGATGGCAGGGCTGCTCGTGCTGCCGCGTCCCGGCCTGGATCCCGGCGCGCGCGCCGCGCTCGTGGCCCGGATCGAAGCGGCGCTGGCGAAGCGCCAGGCCGAGCTGGGTGGGCTGTGGCTGGCGGGCCCCGAGGCGATCACCCACGACCTCGACGTCGCCAGCCAGCAGTCCTTCGGGTTGCTCTTCCCGCTCGTGGCGGTGCTCATGGTGTGCGTCCTGATCGCCGCCCTGCGCGCCCCGCGCGCCGCGCTCGCGATCCTGGTCACGGCGGGTGCGACCGCCCTGTGGACGGTCGGGCTCCTGGGCGCCGCGGGGCGGACCCTCAACCTGATCGTGGTCGTCCTGCCCGCGGTGCTGGTCGTGATCACGACCGCCTACGCGCTGCACTTCGTCAGCCGGGCCCAGGCCCTGGTCGGACAGGCCCTGGTCACCGAGCAGCTCGAGCCGCGCGAGCTCTGGGCCCGCGCCGCGCGCGAGACCCTGCCGCCCTGCGCCCTGACCGCCCTCACGACCGCGGCCGGCTTCGGCTCGCTGGCCTTCTCCGAGATCCCGCCCGTGCGCGACCTGGGGATCTTCGCCGCCGCGGGCGCCCTGATCGCCTGCGGGCTGGTGTTCAGCTTGCTGCCCGCGCTCTTGCTCACGAGCCCGCTCCCCGCGCCCCGCGCCAGCGGCTGGAGCCAGGCCCGCGCCGAGCGGCTGACCCGGGCCCTGCGGCGCGGGGCGCTCCCGATCCTGCTGGTGGCGCTGATCCTGGCCGGGGTCGGCGTCGAGGGCGCGCGCCGGCTGCGCTTCGAGTCGCACGTCCTGCAGTTCTTTCCGGCCGAGCACCGCCTCCCGCGCGCCTACGCCGAGGTCGAGGAGCGCCTGCTGGGCCTCACCCCCCTGGAGCTGTGGCTGGAGGGACCCAAGGACGAGCTGCTCAGGGCCCAGCGCCTGGGCGACCTGCGCGCCTTCGTGGCCGACGCGCGGCGGGATCCCTTGGTGGGGCAGGTGATCTCGCCCCTCAGCCTCGACCCGCGCTGGGACCAGCTCTCGCCGGCCGCGCTGGCGGCGCTCCTGCGCGCGGGCCTGCAGGACGACGTGCGCGGCGTGGCCGAGAGCCACCTGCGCCTGCTGCCGGACGGGACCCTCGCCCTGCGGATCACGCTCGCCTGCCAGACCACCAGCTCGGAGGCCTTCGGCCGCCTGGTGAACCGCCTCCGCGGCGAGATCCCGGCTTCCCTCCGCGAGGAGCCCGCCAGCCTGCGACTCAGCGGCGCGGTCCCCCTCCTAGTGCGCACCCAGGCGCTCCTGGTCGACACCCAGCTGCGCTCCTTCGGGCTGGCGCTGCTGGTCGTGACCGCCGTGCTCCTGCTCGCCTACCGCTCGCTGGGGCTGGTCCTGGTGTCGCTCCTGCCCAACGTGCTGCCGATCCTGATCACCCTGGGCGCCATGGGCTGGTTCGGGGTGCCGCTCAACACGGCGACCGTGACCGTGGCCGGGATCGCGCTGGGCCTCGTGGTCGACGACACGATCCACCTCCTGCACCACCACCACCTGGCCCGCCGCGACGGCGTGAGCTCAGGGCCCGCCGTGCGCGACACCCTGTGGCTGGTCGGCCGCCCCGTGACGGTCACCACGGCGGCCGTCGCGCTGGGCTTTGGCGCCTTCGCGGTCTCGGACTTCGCCCCGACCCGCTACTTCGGCTCCCTGATCGCCCTGACCTGCCTCAGCGCCTGGGTGTGCGACCTGGTCGCCCTGCCGGCCCTGCTGCTCGTGGGCCGCGAACCGGGCTGGGGCGCTCCGGCCGATTCGGGCGTGGATGCTGCTCCCCCGGCTGCCTAGAATCCGCCCCATGACGGATCCCTTCGGTATTCATGGCCTCCCTGGCACCTCGGTCGCTGACACCGAGGGCGTGCGGGTCGAGGTCGAGGCGAGCTACGTCCCGACGCACTCGGCGCCTCACGACCTGCACTTCTTCTTCGCCTATCGGGTGCGGATCAGCAACGTCGGTCAGGAGCCGGTCCAGCTGATCAGCCGCCACTGGGTGATCACCGACGGGCAGGGCCACGTCGAGCACGTGAAGGGCCCCGGCGTCGTCGGCGCCCAGCCGCGCCTGCTCCCGGGCGAGTCGCACGAGTACAGCAGCTTCTGCCCGCTGCCGACCCCCTGCGGCTCCATGAAGGGCAGCTATCGGATGCTCCGCGACGACGGGACGCAGTTCGACGCGGAGGTCGCGACCTTCTCCCTCCTCGTGCCCCAGCTCCTGAACTAGGGACGACATGAACGCAGATATCGAGGGCGTCTCGCACAACGGCGTGCGCCGGATCTACCGTGTGCTCTGCAACCTGGCCTGGTGCGACGGCGAGGTCGCCGAGCTGGAGCGCAAGCTGCTCGAGGCGACCCGCAACCGCTTCCAGATCGAGCCCCACGAGGCCGCGACCCTCGAGGCCCAGGGCAAGGAGGGCCAGAGCCTCGGCGTGGGCCGCCGCGACGCCGAGCGCGAGCTCATGATCGACACCATGATCGACATGGTCATGGTCGACGGGGTGCTCGCGACCGAGGAGCAGGAGCGCCTGATCAAGTTCGGCGTGACCTTCGGGCTCAACCAGGAGGCCCTCGCCAAGCGGATCGTCGCCCGGGCCGGCACCCGTCGCCTCAAGGCCAAGGAGTAGCGCCCAGCCGGGATTCTTCGCGCCCTCGAAGCGCGAGGCGACGCCCTCGAAGCCGCTCGGCGAGCGGGCTAGCGCCCGCTACGCAGCGCCCCCAAGGAGCGTTTGATCCGGTTTTTGGCCCAACGAAGGCGTCCGAACCTGGGTAAAGGGAGCAACTCGGCGCAACTGCCGCCGGCCAAAGGCTCCCACATGACTCAGCGCTTCCTGCCCCTCCTGCTCGCCCTGCTCCTGCTCGCGCCGGCCAGTCCGGTCCTGGCGGGCCCGCTGCTCCCCAAGATCGAGCGCTACGCGCTCAAGAGCGTCGAGAAGGAGCTGATCGCCCTGGCCCGCTACGCGGCCCGCGGCAAGGACCTCGAGGCGGCGCTCGAGGAGCTCGAGCTCGGGCTCGAGGTGCTGCCCGAGTCCAAGCGGCTCAAGTCGGAGCTCAAGAAGCTCGAGAAGAAGATCGAGCGCGCCAGCAAGCGCAAGCGCAAGGCGGAGCCCACGCCCTCGCTGGCCGAGAAGCTGAAGGCCAAGCGGGCCGAGGCCCACGAGGAGATCGCGCTCGAGCTGGCCAAGGCCGCCGTCGCCGCCGAGGAGAGCGCCCCCGAGCGCTACCGCCGCTACCGCGAGCTGGTCCAGCGCCGCTTCCCGACCAAGGCGGCCCTCGACGCCCTCGACCTCGTCTACTTCAAGGACTACTACACCTGGGTCAGCCGGCGCGAGGCGAAGCTGCTCGAGTCGGGCGGCGAGCTCCACGAGGGCAAGCAGCTCGACGCCGCGACCGTGGCGAACCTCGACCGCCAGCACTCGACCTGGAGCAACCCCTGGGTGATCTCGGACGAGGTCCACGAGGTCCGCACCACGGTCTCCCTGCGCAAGGCCAAGCAGATCCTCGCCTACGTGGGCGCCTACCGGCGCTACTTCCTCGCGCGCTTCGGCGACGTGTGGGAGCTGAAGGCGCCCAAGGGCAAGCTGCCCGTGATCGTGACCGAGACCCAGCAGGACCTCGTCGAGCAGACCCGCGCCGTGGCGGGTGACGTGGCGGCGAGCCAGGCGGGCCAGATCCAGGGCGCTGCCTACTACCTGCAGTCGACGGGCTCGCTCAACCCCTGCTTCGTGACCTACGAGCCGAAGGAGGCCACGGGCCGGACCTTCAAGATCGAGCGCTTCGAGCAGATCCAGATCCCCCTGGCCCACGAGGTGACCCACCAGATCGCCTTCGAGTATTCGAAGTTCGACGCCGACGCGACCCGCCAGGTCCACCACCACTTCTGGGCCGTGGAGGCGATCGCCAACTACATGGGCTACCACTCCTTCGACGGCGAGCGCTGGACGCTGAAGCGCACCCGCATGATCCCCATGGGCCAGGGCTTCATTGAGGGCCCCTTCGCCCACTGCAAGAACCACGTCGAGTCCCTGCCCTCCCTCGAGCGCTTCATGGGCCTCAGCCACGAGGAGTTCATGAGCGTCGAGAACTACCACGTCGCCGCGACCCTGGCCTACTTCCTGCTCGAGGGCGAGCAGGGCAAGTACCGCGCCAGCTTCGCGAAGCTGCTCGAGCGCATTCACCGGGTGAAGGACAAGAGCGACCTCTTCGAGACCTGCTTCCCCGGCGTCGACCGCGCCAAGATGCAGCAGGAGTGGCTCCGCTTCGTCCGCGGAGTCCAGCTTCACGGCTAGCGGTAGCGGACCTCCACGCCGGCGTCGACGAGGGCAGCGCGCAGCGCGTCGCCCATAGCCGAGGCGTCGGGGTAGCGCTGGCCCGGATCCTCCGCCAGGGAACGATCGATCACCTTCCTGACTCCCGCAGGGAGTCCCGGCACGCGGCGCGTGATCGGCACGATCGGCTCGCCCATGATCACCGCGCAGATGCGGTTGAAGTTCAGGCGCCCTCCCGCGCGCTGGAAGCCCTCCCGCGGGAGCGCGCCCGAGAGGAGCTGGTAGAGGATCACGCCCATCGAGAACACGTCGCTGGCCGGCTTGAGGTAGCGATAGTTGGTGATCTGCTCGCGCGGCCAGTAAAAGGGCGTGCCCGCGATCGCCCCGGGCTGGGTGAAGTCGGTCAGGCCCGCTGAGCCGTAGACCTTGGCCAAACCGAGGTCAGCGATCTTGGGCCGGAAGGCGCCGCCGCCGAGGTCCTCGAGGAGGATGTTCTGGGGCTTGAGGTCGCGGTGCACCAAGCCGCTGAAGCGCCGCTTGCGCTTCTGCCCTCCTTCGACCACCTCGGCCTCGAGCTGAGCGGTGTGGGCGTGCCCCAACCCCCTCAGCGCGTTGACCAGGATCGGCCCCGCCACCTCGAGGGGCAGCTTGCCGCCACGCGAGGCCACCAGCTGACTCAGGTCTTTCCCCTTCACGAACTCGAGCACCAGGAAGAAGGTCCCCTGCACGCAGCCCCCGTCGATGAAGCGGACCACGTTGGGGTGTCGTAGCTGGCGGGTGAGGTTCGTCTCGCGCAAGAAGGCCTCGACCGCGCCTTCGCTGACGGCGGCGCGCGGAAGAATGACCTTGATCGCGACCTGCTCTCCGCTCCGCTGGTCGCGAGCCAAGAACACCTTGCCCATTCCGCCTTCGCCGAGCACCCGCAGGAGCTCGTAGTTGGGCAAGGCTGGCCCGTCGACGCGACCCCGCGCCGCCGCGGCGGCCTCGAGCAGCTTGCGCAACAGCTCGGCGGGAGGGAGCTTCCCGAGCGCCGCGGGCTTCCCGCGCGCGAGGACGCGCCGTCCCCCTGGCTTGGGTGCAGGGGTCGGCTTCGACGCGGGCGTCGGCTTCGGCGCGGGCGTCGGCTTCGGCGGAGGGGTCGGCTTCGGAACGGGCGTCGGCTTCGGAACGGGCGTCGACGCGGGCGCGGGCGTCGACGCGGGCGCGGGCGTCGACGCGGGCTCGGCCGCGACCTTGCCTCCTTGCGATCCTGCCGCCGCCGCCTGCGCGGCGAGGGGCGCGTGGGAGAGGGTCCCCGTGTCCGCCGACTCGACCTGCAGTTCGAACACCGTGTCGCCGACGCCGATCCGGTCGCCGTGCTGGAGCGCCACGTCGCGCTCCCCCTCAGGGGCCTGCTGGACGCCCTCCTCGGGCGGCTTCCTCCCGCCGTAGCGGACGCCGTTCACGTAGGTGCCGTTCTTGCTGCCCAGCTCATGCAGGCTGACGTGGGGCGGCGCGATCACGAGCAAGAAGTGCAGGCTCGAGACGAAGGGGTCGTCTGGCAGCGAGCAGCGCGCCTCTGCGGAGCGCCCAAAGAGGAAGCGATCCGGCTCCGCGAACTCGAAGGTCTTGCCCTCCATGGGGCCGGAGAGCACACGCAAAGTCACCTTCATGGTCCCAGTGTGACATGCGACGATGGGTTGCGCGGAGGGAGACTCGTGGACGACGGCCAGGAGAACGAGGCGGCGGGCCCCGAGGAGACCCTCACCCACGGCGCGCCCACTCCTCCGCCCTCCGCCGAGGGCGGCACCCTCAGCCACGGTCCCCCCGGCACGGCTCCTGCGCCCGCCGCTGAGGGCACCCTCAGCCACGGCCCCCCCGGCTCGGCCCCTGTGCCCGCCGCTGGCGGCACCCTCAGCCACGGCCCTCCCGGCACGGCTCCTGCGGCCGCCCCGCCCAAGTCCACGGTCGAGGTCCCCGCCGAGTGGCAGATCGGCGACAAGGTCGCGCGCCGCTACGAGGTTCGGGCCCTGCTCGGTCGTGGCGGCATGGGCGCCGTCTACCGGGTCCGCCACCTCGAGTGGGGGATCGACCTCGCGGTCAAGACGCCGCTCCCGCGCTTGGTGCAGGACCCACTCTCGCTCGAGCGCTTCCGCCGCGAGGCCGAGACCTGGGCAGGCCTCGGCCTCCACCCCAACATCGCGCAGTGTTTCTACGTGCGCGAGCTCGACGGGCTGCTGCGGATCTTCGTCGAGTGGATCCCCGGCGGGACGCTCAAAGACTGGATCCGAGGTCAGGCAGGCGCGCCCATTCTGGCCGACGCCCTCGACCTGGGCCTGCAGCTCCTCGACGGCCTTGCCTACGCGCACGAGCGCGGCCTGGTCCACCGCGACGTCAAGCCTGCGAACTGCCTGCTGACGCCGGACCTCGAGCTCAAGGTGACCGACTTCGGCCTGGTCAAGACGGCCGGCGAGGAGGAGCTCAGCGGCGGCGCCAGCTCGGGAGGCGCGGGCCTGACCCTCGTCGACCAGGGCATGGGCACGCCGGAGTATGCCGCCCCTGAGCAGTGGGCTGCCGCCGGCGAGGCGACCCCGGCCGCGGACCTCTACGGCCTGGGCGTCGTTCTGTTCGAGCTCTGCTGCGGCCGGCGTCCCTTCGACCGCTACGAGGAGCGCGAGCCAGCCCACGTGCTTATCAACCGCCACCGCTTCGAGCGCCCCCCGGATCCGCGCGAGCTCCGGCCCGACCTGCCCCCCGCGCTCGGTGAGCTCTTGCTGCGCCTGCTGGACAAAGATCCGCGCGCCCGACCCCGCGCCGGTGACGTGCGCGCGCTGCTGTCCGAGCTCTTCGAGACCGCGAGCGGAGCGAGCGCGCGCACCGAGCCCCACCTGCCCACCCGCACTGCCGCCGGCCTCTGCAACCAGGCGCTCTCGCTCTTCGACCTCGGCCGCTCCGACGAAGCGCGCCGGGTGTGGGAGGAGGCCCTCGAGACCGAGGGCGGACACCCCGAGAGCACCTACGACCTGGCGCTGGTCCGGTGGCGCGCAGGCGAGCTGAGCGACGTCGAGGCCCTGTCCCGAGTCGAGACGGCCCGCAGCTCGCGCACCGGGCGCAAGGGTCGCTTCCTGGCGCAGCTACACCTCGAGCGCGGGGACGGGGCGGCGGCGCTGGAGCTGCTCGAGGCCCTCCCCGAGAAGACGCGCGAGCGGGCCGAGGTCAAAGAGGCGCTCTCCCTGGCGCGCCTGCGGAAGGTGGAGCTGCGCTCACTCGGCCTGCCCGAGCAGCTCGAGCCGGCGCCCGCGTCCTGGTCGCCCGAGCGCACGCTGCAGATCACTCAGGCGGGCGAGCGCCTCGAGCTGCGCTCGCGGGTCACGGGGGAGCTCGTACACGTCCTGGGGGAGGTCCCGCCTGCGGCGAAGCGCGACCTGGCGCGTCCCTCGCTGCGCAGCCTGCGCTGGTTTCAGCACGCGTTGCTCGACCCCACCGGTCACGCGCTGGCGGGGGGCTTCGGCAAGACGCTCTGGGTGTGGGACGCCCTCAGCGGTGAGCAGCTGCGCGCGCTCGAAGGGTCCGAGCTCCCGCTGGCCAGCGTGGGCGCCTCGCCCTGTGGGCGCTGGGTCGCCGCGGGGACGGTCACGACCGGCGCGCTGGGAGACCCGCGCATGGCCCTCCACCTGTGGGATCTGCGCTCGGGCGAGCACCGCGCCTTCCCTGCGCCGAGCGAGTCGACTTCGCTCACGCGGCTCCTCGTCGCCAGCGACGGCTCAGCGCACGCCTGGGCCAACTCCAAGCGCGGGCGCGCTGCGCCTTACTGCTGGAGCGCCGAGGGCGCGCTCTCCTACGAGGCGCCGACCCGGGAGGCGTGGGCCGCCGAGCGCCTGGACCAGTTCGCCCCCGGTCCCCAGCGCCGCTGGTTCCGGGCCCAGACCGGCCTCAGCCAGGACGGCGCGCGCTACCTACGCAACGAACCGGGCAAACACCGCGTCCACGAGCTGCCTGGAGATCGCGTCCTCTACACCTTTCCCCGCCAGGCCCGCACCCCGCTCCCCATAGCCGCCGCCGACTACGGGAGCAGTGAGCTGCGCCCGGGCGACCTCGCCCTGGCCGACCTCCCCTGCTTCCGCTCGCGCTATCACGCGCCGCTGGCCCTCTGCCGAGCCCTCGACAGCAAGCAGGCGCTCGAGCGGGAGCGCTCCTTGCGCGAGGGGCTGGCTCGCGCGCAGGCCGCCCTCACCGAGGGGCGCCTCGCGGAGGCCGCGCGGGAGACGGCGCTCGCTCGACGCGTGCCCGGCTTCGACCGCCACCAGGCGGTGGTCGAGGTGCTCGAAGAGCTCGCCCGCGTCTGTCCGCGCCGCGTCGTCCGCGAGCTGTGGGAGACGCGCACGGTCCAGACCGGCGACCCGATCTACGCCTGCCGGATCGACCCCCGCGGCGAGCTCCTGGCGACGGTCCACCCCCAGAGCGTGCAGGTGTGGGAGCTGGCCAGCGGAGCGCAGGTCTCGACCCAGCCGGCCGCGCCGGCGGGCGCTGTCCGCTTCACGCCCGCTGGCGAGCTACAGCTCGGCCTGTTGCGGATCGACCCGCGCAGCGGCCGCCACCGAGGCCGGCTCGAGAACCCGCCCCTCTCCGTCCTGACCCTCGGGATCAGCAGCGACGGGCGCCTCGCCACGAGCGGCCCCGCCCGCTACCTGTGGCACCTCCCCAGCGGGCGCTTGCTGCGCAAGCGCCCCGCGCCGACCTACCTCCAGGGTAAGCGCGCCAGCGGCATGCCCCCCGTGTTCTTGCCCGAGCGAGACCTGGTCCTGCGCCTGCACGAGCGTGACCCCCACCGGCGAGTGCTGTGGGACGTAGCCCAGGACAGCGAAGCGCTGAGCCTCCCCGTTCAGCTGAGCCGCTGCGCTCTGGATCCACGAGGTCGCTGGGTCGCGGGGCTGGTCTACGAGCGTGAGGAGACGGCCAGCGGCCAGGACGTCCGGCAGACCTTCGGCTTGTGGGACCTGCGCACGGGTGCCGAGGTCGCCAGCGAACGGCGCTTGGCCTTCGGCCTGCACGCTCTGGCCTTCCTGCCCGACGGGCGGCACCTGGCCCTCCTTGCGCACGACGGGCTGCGCCTCTGCTTGCTGCCCAAGCTGAACGTGGTCCACGAGGTCCCCGCCCCCAGCGGCGCGAAGAGCCTGGCCCTAACCCCCGACGGAACTCGCCTGGTCACGGGGTCCGACGACGGCAGCTGGAAGCTGTGGCACCTCGACTGGCAGCTCGACCCGGAGCCCCCCGTCGACTGGAAGCGAGCGGAGCCTCTCCTGCGCCGCTTCGCCGAAGCGCAGCGGCCGCGCATGGAGGAAGCCCCGGCGCAGGGCCCCTTCAGCCCCGAGAGCGCCGCGAGCTTCTTCGGGCGCCGCAAGGTCCCGACCTGGGAGGACGCCGACCTCGAGCGCCTGCGCGAGCGCCTGGGCTGGGCCGGGGTCGGGCGCCCCTCCCTGAGTGAGCTCAAGCGGCGAGTCGGCCCGCTCAAGCTCGATGTCTCGCGGACGGCCGAGCAGGAGAGCAAGCCCCAGGCCCGCAGCGGACGCCAGGCGCGAGAGCGGGCGGCGAGTGGGCGCCAGACGGAGGCCCCCTCAGCGCGGGAAGAGGCCGAGGCCCGCCGCTTCGCCCGCCTCTCGGGGCGAGAGCTCCTCGACGAGCTCTTCAAAGAGGCCCGCGAGGAGGTCGACTTCGACACCCGCTCGGGAGCCCTGGCTTGCGCCCTGACGGCGGTGCTCTGCAGCGGCTGCACGCTCGGCTTCTGGTGGAAGGGCGCGCCTGCCTCGGTGGGCCTGGGTCTGGTGTTCGCGGTCGCCTGCTACGTGCTGTTCTACAGCGGCCGACAGCAAGCCCTCGTCGACGAGCTGCTGCTCAAGCTCCTGCCGCGCCTGCGCCGCCACGGCGTCGGTCGTGTGCAGGCCGCCGACCTGGACGCCTGGATCGAGGCGCTGGCCGAGCTCGAGCTGAAGGACGCGCTCACGGAGCAGCGCCAATCGCTGCTCCGGGACCTCGGCGCCGAGTAGGGGCACTCCGGGCGCGTCAGTCCGACCCTGACTTCAGCAGCTTCGCGAGCAGCTTGGCGAGGCGCGCCTGCTCTTTGGCGTTGAGCGCCTCCAGGCACTCGTCGGCGTCGGCGAGGCGTGGGCCGATCAGCTCGTCGACCAGGTCGCGCCCCGCGTCGGTCAGGCGGACGAAGGTCCCGCGCCGGTCGGCTGGGTTGGGGCGGCGCGCCACCCAGCCGCGCTTCTGGAGCCGGTCGAGGAGGTTGGTCGTGCCGCCCGTGGTGAGCATGGCCGCCTGCGCGAGCTGGGAGGGCGAGAGCTCGCACTCGCCGCCCTGACGACGGAGGGTCGCCAGCACGTCGAACTCGCCAGCGCCGAGCCGGTGCTCCTTGAGCAGGCGAGCGAGCCGCTGCTCCCACAGCTTCGCGAGCCGCAGCACGCGGCCCACGACGCCCATGGCGCCCGCGGCGAGCTCAGGCCGCTCGCGGGCCCAGTCCGAGATCACGTCCTGAATGGGATCTGACATGGACTTAGGCTAGCTGGCACTTAGTTTTCCGGCAAGTAGCTTGACAGCAAGCTAATCAGCCGCCAGATTGCTTGCCATGAAGCTACTTTCCGTCAAACTACTCCGGCGAGCCGCCCCATGACGCCCCTCCTCGCGCTGGGCGCGATCGGTGCGGGGTCGCTCCTGGCGCTCAAGGCCGCCTGCGACGCCCGCCTGGGCGCCCTGAGCGCCGACCCGCTCCTCGCCGCTGGCGTCGGCCTCGCCGTGGCCGGCCTCGGCCTGAGCGCGTTGACCCTCGCCAGTGGCCTGCCGCCCAGCTCGCGCCTGGCCGAGGTTCCGCTCTGGCTGTGGTTGAGCGGCGGCCTGCTCACGGCGCTGGCGACCTCGACCCTGTGCTGGCTGATCCCCCAGCAGGGGCTGGGGCGCGTGATCCCGCTCTGCCTCGCGGGCCAGCTGATCACCTCGCTCTGCGCGGCCGGCTCCGGTTGGCTCGGCCTGCCGCGGGCTCCCCTCTCCCCCGCCGCCCTCCTCGGCGCCCTCTGCGCCCTGGTGGGCGTGTTCGCCCTGACCTTCGACCCTGATTGAGAGCTCTCCATGGACTTCGTCGAGATCGTGACCACCCGCTACGCCGCCAAGCGCTTCGACGGGACGCCCCTGCCCGCCGCCGAGGTCGAGCGGTTGCTCGACCTGATTCGCATGGCGCCGACCGCCTACAACCTCCAGCCCTGGCGCGTGGTCGTGATTCCGCCCGGGAGCGAGCGGGCCGCCCTGGCCGAGGCTGCTTGGGGCCAGGCTCAGATCGAGTCCTGCTCGCACCTGCTCGTGTTCTGCGCCAACACGGCGCTCGAGGAGCTCGCCCAGCGCCTGGAGGAGCGACTGCTCGCCGGAGGTGCGCCCGCGGAGTCGGCGGCGGACTTCGCGGCCATGGCCCGCGGCTGGATCGCCGGCTTGGGCGAAGGGCGCCTGGCCTGGGCCCAGCGCCAGACCTACCTCGCCCTCGGCAACGGCCTCAACGGCGCGCGCTCTCTGGGCTTCGACGCTTGCCCCATGGAGGGCTTTCGGCCCGCGGCCTACGCCGAGCTGCTCGGGCTGCCCGAGACCCTCGTCCCTTGCGCGCTGCTCGCCCTCGGTCGCGCGACCGACGCCCCGCGCCCCAAGCTGCGCTTTCGCCGCGACGAGCTCTTCCTGAGCGCCCCCGCCGCGGCCCTCGCGTGAGCTGGCTCCCCGCCGCGCTGCTGGCCTTCGGGGCGGGCGCCTGCCTGGCGCTGCAGGCGGGCCTCAACGCCCAGCTCGGCTTGCGCGCCCAGAGCAGCCTCCTGGCCGCGAGCGTCGGCGCGCTGAGCGCGGCGTTCTGCGTGGCCCTGGCCTGGCTCCTGGCCCGCTCCGCCCGGGCTGCTGCCTCCGAGCGCCAACCCGTCCGGCCGCGCGCGCTGTGGCTGGTCGGCGGCGCGCTGGGGGGAGTCGCCCTGGCGCTGATCTACGCGCTGGTGCCGCGAGTCGGCCTGGACGCCGTCGTCGTCCTGGCCCTCGTGGGCCAGCTGCTGACCTCTCTCCTCGCGGGCCACTTCGGCTGGCTCGACCTGCCCCGCGCCCGCCTCACTCCCCGCAAGCTCCTCGGCGCCCTGCTCCTCATGGGCGGCGCCACCCTGGTGACCCATGGCTAACTGGACCCTCGAAACCCACGACCTCGATCGACTCGGCTTCACGAACCTGAGCGCGCTCTATGGCGCCCTCGGCGCGCGCCCGATCCCTGGGCTCAGCGAGCGCGGCGGCGCGCTCTCCCTGAGCTGGCCGGACCGCGCCTGGCTGGCGGAGGGGGCGGCCCCCGACCCAGAGGAGCTGTCCTTGATCGAGGCCGCTCGCGCCGGCCAAGACCTGCGCCTCCCGCTCTGGCAGCCTCCGACGCCCGAGCAGGCCGCGGCCCTCGCCGAAGCCGGCTACGCGGTGACCACCACCCAGGTCGCCATGAGCCTGCGCCTCGACCCCGAGCAGAGGTGGCCCCCCAGCCCCGACGTCGCGCGGGTCGAGGAGCCGGAGCTGCTGACCTGGTCAGCCGCCCTCTCGACCGCCTTCGGCTACCTCTTCGACCCCGCGGCGGCGCGCCGCCTGCAGGCCGACCCTCGCGCCGAGCTGCACGCGGCTCGCCGTGAAGGCGAACTGGCCGGGACCGCTGTGCTCTTCGTCACGGACGAGGTCGCAGGGATCCACTGGGTCGGCGTCGTCCCCGCCCACCGGAGGCGCGGCGTCGCGCGTCGGCTGATGCACGCTCTGCTGGAGCGCGCCCGAGCCCGCGGCTGCCGCTGGGTCACCCTGCAGGCCTCGGCCGCGGGCCTACCGCTCTACGAGAGCCTCGGCTTCGTGGCAGGCGCCACCGTTCGCACCTACCGCAGGCTCGCAAGACGCAGCAGCTAGCACAGGCAGAACACCGGACCGAGCTGAGCCGCTAGCGCAGCGGCTCGACCTCGTCCTCCTGGTTGGCGCGCGGGTCGCCGACGGGGCGCCAGGTGCGGGTCGAGCGGCCCTCGATGATCTCCTTGCGCCGGCGGGCGGCGTTGTAGGCCGTGATCGCCATCATGTTGATGATCTCGTCCTCGCTGCTGCCGCGCGGGAGCACGTTGGCGGGGCGGCGCAGGCCGAGGAGCATCGGCCCGATCGCGCTGCCGCGGCCCAGCTCGCGGGCCAGGCGGAAGGCCGTCGTGGCGCTGTGCAGGTTGGGGAAGATCAGGATGTTCGCCGGGTCCTCGGGGAGCTTGCGCTTGAAGATCGAGCGGAAGCGGTCCGGGTTGAGCGCGACGTCGGCCTGCACGTCGGGGAAGGCCTCGACGTCGGGCTGGAGCTGGCGGAAGAGCTTGTAGGCCCGCCGCAGCTTGCTGATCTCGTGGTCCGTGCGGGGCGAGAAGTTGGCGTAGCTGACGAAGGCCACCCGCGGGGTCAGCGCCAGGCGGCGCACGACGCGGGTCACGCGCATCGCGATCTCGGTCAGCTCCTCCGCCGAGGGGTCGGGGATCAGCGTCGTGTCGGCGAAGAACAGGCTGCGGTCCTTGAGGGCCATCATCGTCAGGCCTGCGATCCGGCTCACGCCGGCGCGGCGGCTCGAGTAGCGCAGGATCGGCTTGACCATTTTCGCGTAGGGAATGTCGCTGGCCGCCAGCAGGCCGTCGCACACGCCGCTCTCGACGAGCAGGGTCGCGTGGGCGAAGTCGTCGCGCAGCTCCTCGCGGCAGGCCTCCTCGCTGACCTCGTCCAGGGGGCGCTGGCGACGCATGATCGGGACCAGCTCGTCGACGTGCTCCTCGTCGGCGGGGTCGACGACCTCGTACTGGTCGGGGTGAATGTTCTCGGCCTCCATGGCGGCCTGGATCCGCTGGCGTGAGCCGACGAGCACGGGGGTCGCGATCCCCTCGCGGATCGTGAGCCGCGCGACCGTGGCCAGCTTGGGGCTGGTGCAGTCAGGGATCGCGATCCGGGGCGGGTTCTTGCGCGCGTGCATCAGCGGGACCGAGACCATGCTCCGCCCTGCGTCGACCTTGCGGCGCAGGCGCTCGCGGTACTCGTCGAGGTCGAGCTGGATCCGGGCCACCCCGCTCTCGATCGCGGCGCGCGCCACGGCGACCGACTCCCAGTAGAGGACGCGCTGGTCGAAGGGCTTGGGGATCAGGTAGCGGCGGCCGAACTCGAACTGCTCGCCGCCGTAGGCCTGGCTGACGCTGCTGGGCACCGGCTGCTTGGCCAGCTCGGCCAGGCTGTGGACCGCAGCGAGGACCATCTCCTCGTTGAAGGTCGTGGCCCGCACGTCGAGGGCGCCCCGGAAGATGAAGGGGAAGCCGAGCACGTTGTTGACCTGGTTGGGGTAGTCCGAGCGCCCCGTGGCCATGATCACGTCGCGGCGGGTCTGGACCGCGAGCGGGTAGTCGATCTCCGGCGTCGGGTTCGCCATGGCGAACACGATCGGGTCCTTGTTCATGCTGAGCAGCATCTCGGGCGTGACCACGTTGCCGACCGAGCAGCCGATGAAGCAGTCGCTGCCCTTCATGGCGTCCGCCAAGGTCCGCAGCTTGGTGTCGCGCGCGAACTCCTGCTTCTCGGGCGTCAGCTTGTCGCGCCCGGTGTGAATCACGCCCTTGGAGTCGCACATGATCACGTGCTCGGGCTTGACCCCCAGGCGAATGAAGAGCCGCGCGCAAGAGACGCCGGCCGCGCCCGCGCCGTTGAACACGCAGCGAATGTCCGAGAGCTCGCGCTTGGTCAGCTCGCAGGCGTTGAGCAGCGCGGCGGACGAAATGATCGCGGTCCCGTGCTGGTCGTCATGGAACACGGGGATCTCGAGCCGCTCGCGCAGCTCGCGCTCGATCCGGAAGCACTCGGGGCCCTTGATGTCCTCGAGGTTGATCCCGCCGAAGGTCGGCGCCATGGCGGCCACGGTCTCGATGAAGCGGTCGGGGTCCTTGGCGTCGAGCTCGATGTCGAACACGTCGATATCGGCGAAGCGCTTGAAGAGGACCGCCTTGCCCTCCATGACCGGCTTGCTCGCCTCGGGGCCAATGTCGCCCAGGCCGAGCACCGCGGTCCCGTTGCTGATCACCGCGACCAGGTTGCCCTTGTTGGTGTAGTCGTAGACCTTGCCGCGCTCGGCGGCGATCACGCGGCAGGGCTCGGCCACGCCCGGGCTGTAGGCGAGCGAGAGGTCGCGCTGGCTCGCGGTGGGCTTGGTCGGCTGCACCTCGAGCTTGCCCGGTCGCCCGTCGAGCTGGTGATACTTGAGGGACTCCTTGTAGATCGACTCCGGCATGGGACGCTCCTCTGAGGGGCGCGGATCATAAGGAGCCGAGCGAGTGATCGCAGGAGGGAGGCTGAGTGAGACGGGAAAATCCCTTGCGAGAGCATGACGCTCTGCGCAATCGCTACTTCGGTCTGCGCCACGGCGAGAGCGAGGCGAACCTCGCCCAGATCGTGCTCAGCGACCCCGCGGTGGGCACCGTGCGCTACGGCCTGAGCGAGCGCGGCCGCGCGCAGGTGCGCGAGAGCGTGGCCGCCGCGGCGAGCGAGCTGGGCGGCGAGGCGCGCGTGCTCAGCTCCGACTTCACGCGCACCCGCGAGACCGCGGAGCTCGCGGCCGAGGTGCTCGGGGTCGAGGAAGTCGAGCTGGAGGTCGCCCTGCGCGAGCGCTTCTTCGGCGCCTGGGAAGGCACGAGCAACGAGAACTACCAGCGCGTGTGGGCCCACGACGCCGAGGACCCCGAGCACGAGGAGCAGGGCGTCGAGAGCGCGGCCGCGGTGGTCGAGCGGGTGGCGGGCCTGGTCGCGCGCCTGGAGGCGGAGCACGAGGGGGAGACCTTCGTGCTGGTCAGCCACGGCGACGCGCTGCAGCTGCTGCAGACGGCCTTCTTGCGCTTGTCGCCCGCGACGCACCGCGAGCGCGAGCACTGGGCGCCGGCCGAGGTGCGCGCCCTGGAGCTGGGAGGCGAAGCGGGGGAGTGAAGCGGCGCGCCGCGGTCCTGGCTCTCTTGTTCATTGGACTCGCGGGCGGAGCGCTTGCGCAGGAGTCCAAGCAGATCGACGAGGCCCTGGTCGCGCTGCGCGACGGCGACGCGCGCGCCCGCTCGGACGCGATCGACCTGTTGGGCCACGTTCAGACGGCCGCCTCTCGGGCCGAGGTCACCTCGGCGCTGCGCGCGGCGACCCACGACGAGGACCCCAACCTGCGCGCGCTCGCGATCTCGTCCCTGGTGCGAGTGGACGGGAGCGGGGCGCTGGACGACTGCCTGCGCCTGCTCGTGGACCCCGACCGCTCGGTGCGGATCTTCGCCGTCAACGCGCTGTGGCAAACCTTCCCCTATCCGACGCCGGTGCCCGCCTCCTGCGCGCCGGGGATCGCGGCCGCGCTGGATCGTTGCGACGGCGACCTGCGGCGCGATCTGTTCAACCTGCTGACCTGCGTTCGCCCGCTCCGCGCGAGCCTGCCGCTGCTGCTCGAGCGCTGGCGCGAGACAGCGAGTTGCCCCTTCCCAGCGGTCGGCGAGGGGCACCTGGAGCTGGCGCAGGCGCTGCGCCGCGAAGCCCTTCCCGAGCGCAGGCAGGTGCTGTGCGAGTGGCTGACTCAGGTCCTCCACGAGCTCGGCCCACGCGGGGCGGCCGCCCTCCCCGAGCTCGTGCCGCTCCTCGAGCACGACGACCCGCGCCAGCGGCGCCTGGCGGCAGAGTGGCTGGGCGGAATGGGGCCAGCCGCCGCGCCTGGGCTGGTTGGATTGGTCGCGCTGCTCGAGGACGAGGACGCCGACGTGCGCGAGGAGGCGCGCCTGGCGTTGGGAGCCCTCGGTGCCGCCGGCGTCCCGGGCGTGGGCGCACTGCTCCGGGACGCGCAGCGGCGCCGAGCGAGCAGCTCTTGGAGCGCGATCTACCGGATCGGCGCCCAGTCGCGCGCAGCCGGCCAGACCCTGTGGTGGGTGCCCCTCCGCCGCTACTGGCCTTGGCTGACCTTGACGGGGGTGGTGCTCTGCGCCGCATGGGCCCTAATGGGCTGGCTGCTACGCCGCGTCGGCCACGACCCCAACCTGCGCTACGCGGTCGGCACGATCCTGGCAGGGGGGCCTGCCTGCACGCTCGGGTTCCTGGTCCTGGTTTGGCTCGGCTTCGATCCTTGGCTCGAGCCCTTCCTTCCGCAGCCAGGGCTGGCCGTGCTGCCCGCCTGGTTCAGCTACGCGCTCTCCGCGACCTTCCTCGCGCTCCTCCCCGGGCTCTGGGTTTTCGCGACCTTCGGCCGCGGAAGCGAAGAGGAGGTCGTGCCCTGGGACGAGGACAAGGGCGAGGGGCCTAGGCCTCTCGGCTCTCCACCCGTGCCCTGAGGGCATCCGACTCGCCAAGGACGAACGGGATTAGCTCCTGGGCAACTGCCTGGCGGAGCTCGCTAGGGTTGATCCCGTTGAACTCGAGACTCGTGAGAACGTTCATGGGCCCGTACCGAGGGCTTGGAGAGCGGCCTTGCTCCACCAGCCATGCCGCTGCGGCGGCATGCTCCAAGGCCCAGCCCGCCTGTGTCAGCGCGGCGTCTGCCCCTCCGTAGTCCGCGGTCGCGAAGCTGGAGAGTCCTCGCCCCCCCAGGACCGCGACGGCGTGCTCGAGGCACGGACGGATACACCATGCTTCTGCAGCCTCGAGCGCATGTAGCGGGGCTAGCTCGCCGGGCCGAGCCTGCCGGAAGCGAGTCAGCACCAATCCAGCAGCAGCGATCAGCGCCCGGACCCAGAGGACAGGATCACGATCATGGAGCCCGATCAGCCACTCGGCTTCGCTCTCTGGGGCGAGCGCCACGTCCCCCGCCAAGGCTAGCCGCGCCGCGACGGAGCCGAGATAGGCCGCCAAGTCGAGGGCGGCGACGGGGAGCTCACCCACTCGGGCGCGCTCGGCCAGCCGCGCCGCCTCGTCGACCACCGCTCCCGTGGAGCGGAAGCGGCGCTCCAGCTCACGGAGTCGGGAGTCCGTCACGCCGTCCTCTGACTCGGAAAGTTCCAGTCGGCGGGGAGCTCTCCGTCACAAACGCCGCAGTAATACCATTCGTCCTTCACGATGTTGCGTTGCCCGCAGTGAGGGCAGAGCCGAAACACGATCGGCTGAGTGAACTCGCCCGGATGCTCGAGCCCAGCAGCCTCAAGGCTCTCCTCGACCGCAGGCCATGACGTGGGCTCAGGACAGAAACCTGTGGACTGGTTGCTGACCTTCGCCACCTCGACCACAGCGCCCTCCACGTCGAACCAGGCCACGCCGGCAGAGCGAACCGGACCGCCACCAGCGCACGAGACGTGCTCGTGCCCGTAGTCCTCGATCCGCAGGGCCCCCTCGTGGTCGACAACGAAGGTCGCGAGGTAGTAGCCCTCTGCTCCTGGCGCTTGCTCGGTGTCCTCGATCCAGCGCACCACGTCCGCGGCGGAAGAGACGACTCTCCCGGGCGGCTGCTTCGACACCCGCTCCCGGATCTCAGGAGGGCCGACATAGTGGTAGAGGCGATACATGGTCAGGTTGCTCTCGAGCGTGGCAGTCCGCTCCCGATTCGACCACTCCCGCCGCTAGCGCGCCCCTCCCGCCCGCGCCTCGAGCCCCTCGAGCGCGAACCGGGTGCGGGGAGAGAGGCTGCGCTCGCGCAGCCGGCGCAGGAGCTCCTGCGCCTCGGCTCGCTGGTCCGTCGCGAGGAGCGCCTCAACCTCGAGCAACTCGTCGGCGACCACGCGCAGGGTCGAGTCGGCTTGCCGCAGGACCCGCAGGGCCAGGGCGGGGCGCGCCGGCAGCAGCGCGCGCACGGCCAGGCGCCGGGCGCGGGGGTGGTCGGCCAGGGCGCTCAGCTGGGCGAGGGCGGGGCCCTTCCCCTCGCCGCCCGCGAGCAGCTGCGCGACGGCGCGCAGCGCGCGCAGGGTCGGCTGGCGCTCGTCCTCGCGCAGGAGCACGTCCAGGGCCTGGCGAGCCTCGGCGTGCGCGCCGCGCCGGAGGCGCGCCACGGCCAGCTCCTCGTGGGCCGAGAGGACCCTGGGGTCGAGGGCGAGCAGCGCCTCGAGCTCGACCTCGAGGCGCTCGGGCGCGACGTGGCGCGCGGCCTCGGCCTGGCCCCACCCCAGGGCTGCGCGGGCCTCGGGGCGCGCGCCCGGGGGCACCGAGAGCTGGCGCAGCGCCTGCCAGCGGCCGGCGTAGTCGCAGAAGAGCGCGCGGATCAGGAAGAGCTCGGGGGAGTCGCCGCTGAGGTGGTCCAGGGCGGCGAAGGCCTCCTCGATCCGTCCGAAGGCCAGGTCGGCCTGGGCGCGGCGGACGGACACCGTCGCCGCTTTGCTCAGGTCGAGGGCGAAGAGCTGGCGCGCGTCTCGCCAGCGGGCCAGAGGCCGCTGGCCGCGGGCGACGCGCAGCTCGAGGGCGAGCGCGACCGGCTCGGCCCAGGCGGGGCGCAGGATCAGCACCTGGTGAACCCCGGTCGTGGCGGGCGAGGGGCCGCCGACCGCCTCGTCGAAGGCCATGCTGTGCGAGTCGAACTGGAGCGGCTGGCGCTCGCCGGGGGCGCCGTCGTAGCGGAGGCGGAGGTCGAGGTCGAGCTGAGCCCCGCGGACCCGGAACTCCCAAGCCGTAGCGTCGGGCGGGACGCGGAACAAGACGTGGGCCTGACCCGCGCCGACCGGCAGGACCAGCGGCGCGTAGCCCTCGCCCAGCTCGGCCACGATCGGACCCGTGACCCGCTCGCAGAACTGGCGCGCGGCGGTCAACTGCTGGTTGAGGCTCGTGTCGGGCAGGGGCTGGGGCAGCGCGGCCAGGCGCTCGAGGGTCGCGAGCAGCCCCTCCTGCGCAGCCGTATTGGCGAGCAAGTGCGTGATTCGCTGCGGCTGGGCCGTGGCCAGGGTCTCCAGCCGGGCCATGATCACCGGCGCGGGCAAGCGGGCCCCGAAGCCGCGCAGCCAGCGGTAGCCCCAAGCCTGGCTCCAGAAGGGGAGCGAGACCTCGTCCTCCACGTCGGCGACTCGGTTGGCGAGGTGCTGGTAGAAGCGCGGCTCTTGCGGAAAGCGCAGACGGAGCAGGGCAAACCAGGCCTCCGTCGCCAGCCAGGGGTAGGGGCTCTCCTTGGCGGCGACCGCCCCGTGCACCTGCTCGATCAGGCGCTCGACGGCGCCGACCTCGGCCGGGGCGCTGTAGGCCTGGAGCGAGAGCTCGCCCAGGAGGCCCGCGACCCGCTCCTCGCTCTTGGGCTGCGCCTCGCTCCCCGCGACCGCCGCGCGGCGCAGGGCCTCGCGCGCGGACTGTGAGTCTCTCCGCTCGGGGTCGTCGCGCGCCTCGTGGCTGGCGGCCAGGGTCAGCCGCGCCCGCGCCAGGTAGTCCCCGCGCCCGACCTGCTCGAGCTGCTCGATCGCTTCGTCGTAGCGCCCGGCAGCGTTGAGCGCCGAGCCGAGCGTCCAGCGCACCTCGTCTCGGTCGGCGGGGCTGGGCGCCTGCTCGAGGGCGAGCTTCAGCGCCGCGATCGCGCGCTCCTGGGCCTGGGTCAAGCGCTCGGCGCGGGCCCGCGCGTCCGCCTCGCTCAGGATCGGCCCCTGGCCTTCCTGCTTGGGGAGCGCGACCACCTGCCGCCAGGCCTCGGCGGCTTCGGCGGCGACCTCGTCGTAGCTGGGGGTGGCCGCGGGGGTCGCGGCGGGCCCGCTGGGAGAGAGCGCGGGTGAAGGCGTCTGCGAGGGCGAAGGCGAGGCGAGGGCGAGTGGCCCCTCGGCGTTGGCCATGGCCGCGCCGACGCCGAAGGCCAGCAACACGACCGCCACGGCTCCCAGCGCGTGGAGCGAGCGCGGCTCGAGGTCGCCCTCCAGGAGGGAGCTCAGTCGGCGCGCGAGGGCGCGCGCGTCGGGGATCCGCTCGTCGGGCTGCGGCGCGAGGGCGTCGAGGACCAGGGCGTCCACGGCGCGCGGCACGCCGCGGCGCAGCTTGCTCGGCGGGGGGAAGTTACCGCGGGCCAGACGCGCGAGGAGCTCGGCCATGGTCTTGCAGCCGTGGGCGGGGGGCTTGCCGGTCAAGAGCGCGTAGAGGGTCGCGCCCAGCGAGAACACGTCAGCGCGCTCGTCGGCCGAGCTGGCGTCGTTGATCTGCTCCGGCGCGGCGTAGCCCGGGGTGCCCGCGAAGGCGCCGGTCACCGTCAGCCGGCTCTGGGAGAAGTCGCCCGTGCCCTTGGCGAGGCCGAAGTCGATCAGGACTGGGCCGCGCTGCGGGTGCAGGAGCACGTTGGAGGGCTTGATATCGCGGTGCAGCACGCCCTGCCCGTGGGCGTAGGCCATGGCGCCCGCCAGGTCGCGGGTCAGCTCGAGCGCCTCGCGCAGAGGGAGCGTGTCCTCGCGCTCGAGGCGCGCGGCGAGGGTCTCGGCCTCGAGCCACTCAGTCACCAGGAAGGGCGTCCCGCCCTGCTCGCCGCCGGCGTGGACGCTCAGCAGGTTGGGGTGCGCCAGCCGGCCCAACGCCTCTGCCTCGCGTCGGAAGCGACGCCGCTGCGGCTCGGTGGCCTTGCTGCCCGCGAGCAAGACCTTGAGGGCGACCTCGCGCTGTGCCTCGGGGTCCCAGCAGCGATAGACCGCGCCCATGCCGCCTTCGCCAGCACGCTCGCGGATCTCGTAGCGACCGACCCGCTCCTGCTGAGCCCGCTCCAGCGGCCCCTTCGCGGGCGCGAACACGTCGTCGCTGGCTGACCACTCGAAGCCGGACATGGAGTGATCAGAGCAGCCAAGGCGGGGTCGCGCCAGCGCGCGTCGGTTGGGTGGGCTAGGTTTTTCGGCAGCCGGTGTTCGGGACTTGTCAGTGCTCATTCGTAGGCTGAACCGATCGCTCCCAGGAACCGACACAAGGATCTGATCACCATGAGCACGACCGCTGTGAACGCTGCCGAGCCGGCGCAGGAGGCCCAGTCCTCGCGCGCCCAAGAGCTGGATCAGGAGCTGCGCAGCTGCGTGCGCACGCAGATCGCGCTCGACGCGAGGATCGCCGTCCTTCTGGCAGAGATGCAGCAGGGGAAGCTGTGGCGGCAGCTCGGCTGCACGAGCCTCAGCGACTACGGGAGGAAGTTCCTCGGCTATTCGTCGTCGAAGACCTCCGACCTGCTCCAGATCGGCCGGAGAGACGACCTGCCAGAGCTGATCGAGGCGCTCGAGGAGGGCGCGTTCGGCTACAAGGCCGCGGTCGAGATCGCGCGGGTCGCGACGCCCGAGACCATTGACGACTGGATCAGGAAGGGTAAGGAGCTGCGACTCTCCGACCTGAAGGCAGACGCGCGAGGAGAAGAGCCCAAGCAGAGGGTGGTCCTGGACCTCACGCAGGATCAGTTCCGTAGCTACGACAGCGGAATCGAGTTCGTCCGCCGGAGCGGTGGGCCTTGGGACAAGGCCGAGATCGTCGCCATGATCTTCGCGGACTTCATGGAGCGACACGCCAACAGCAAGGGGAAGGCCGAACCGGACGGGGAGGACTCGCGGGCGCCTCGGAACGATCAGTTCAGGGTTCACCTCGACGTGTGTCCGGAGTGCAAGGCCGCCAGCCAGGAGACCTCCGTCGGAGCCGTCCCCCTCCAGCAAGCAGAAGTCGAGCGGATCTGCTGCGACGTCGAGGTGATCGACCTGCGCGAGGGATCCCAGGGTCGGGTGACTCGGACGATCCCGACCCGAGTCCGCAACGTCGTGTGGGGGCGCGACCGTGGACGCTGCCAGGCTCCCGGCTGCCGACTGCGCGGTGGGATTCAGATTCACCACCTCGACCATTGGTGGAACGGACACGACCCGGAGCGAATGCTGGTCCTCTGCACGGAGCACCACGAGCAAGTCCACGAGGAGCTGCTGCAGATCTGGAGCGGAGAAGACGGCACGTTGCGCTTCGCGACCAGCGACGGAGTCGAGCTGGGGGCAGCCGGGGATCCGGAGCGGATTCCCCTCGGGGGAATCACGGGGGAGATTCCCCTCGGGGGAAACTCAGAGATCGTGGAGCTGGCGGTCGCCACCTTGAGCAAGACGGCACCCAGCGCTCTGGAGGCGCGACGCTGGGTGGAGCGTGCCCTGGCACGCGAGCCAGGGCGTGAGTGGGACGTCGAGGACCTCGTCCGGGAAGCGCTGGGCCTCGAGCCCGGGCAGGCGGCCTGACGAGCCTGCCCCCTGACTGGTGCGCGCCGCGCCGATCGGGCAACCTCGGCGCCCATGTGCCTGATCGCCTTCGCCTGGCGGGCTGACCCGCGCTACCCCCTCGTGGTAGCGGCCAACCGCGACGAGTTCCACGCTCGGCCCGCCGCGCCGGCCGCCTTCTGGGCAGACGCCGGGCAACCCCAGCTGCTCGCTGGGCGCGACCTCCAGGCCGGCGGGACCTGGCTCGGC
>MDTG01157933.1_pt1 | contig 64704 bp, 81 predicted proteins | sample 811421 | NCBI WGS metagenome assembly MDTG01 (sample SAMN05326645, study PRJNA326480) | marine metagenome | isolation source: seawater | place: Pacific Ocean: South East | collected 2011
GTTTAACTATATAAAAAAGTTCTTGAAAATTTATAGTACATATCTAGATAGATATGGGGGGTATCCCAAGAGATAACTGATGATAATTGATTATTCCAAAAGAAATTAAGGCGGGTATGAACCAGCTAAATGGGAGGAAAATCCTAATTTTTGATTTTGTCTCTTCCGACATGAGAAACTCTTAAACATATATGTTGCGATAATCATTAATTTATCGAGAGCAAAATATGTTCGGTTATCTTTACAGGTAAGAAATTCAATGAATTTTTTAATTCTTCTAATTGAGTTAACTTAAACGTCAATCCCTTTTTATCTTCTACACGGCGTCTTCCTTCTTAAGATTGATTCAAGAAGAACAACTGTAATGGGAAATTCCACCGGCGTTAATAAATTGCTTGGGCTTTCGCTGGTAATATTTCCTTTCTATTTCTAGTGACTGCTCGTTGTAAGGATTATTTAGTACAGCTTGTAGCTCATTTATTAGACTGTAATCACCTCGTTCAGCCTTTTCATATGCTGGTGCTATGAGCCATTCTCGCCAAGTGTATTTTGGATTAATGAGTTTCATTCTTGCCGAGATTTCCCCTTGATCACCTCTTTTTAATACGATTTCACGCCATCGATTCAACCAGCATATCCATTGTGTATCAATTTGTTTTGAACTTTCCAAGTAGAAACTATCTTTTATCTGTGTAAGTTCGTTTGGAATATCTGATAGTTTTCGGAAAAAAATCGTATAGTCCACTTTGGAGCTAAACATAAGTTGAAGCATGTCCTCCACTAACAATTGGTCATAGCTTATTAAGCCAAGTTTTTTTGCCCACATATTTTCCATTTCTTTATTCATAGCAGCACTGAAACCCTCGCGAATGTTATCAAGATTTTTTAGGGCATCCGAATTATCGATAAGAAGAGGTCTAAGAGCCGACCAGAACATTTGATAATTAGCTTCAGCTGCTAGTTGTTGGTTGAAAAAAGCAAAATGTTCACCTCCCCCCGTCCAGGGTTGAAATTTTGGATCAAATTGTTCACAAAATCCAAACGGGCCGTAATCTAGAGTGAAACCACCTGCAGCACAGTTATCACTATTAAAATTACCTTGGCAGTAGCCTACTCTCATCCAGTTAGCTACTAATGACGTAAGTCGTTCTTGAAATAGTTTTGCTAGTTCAACGACTTGGTTCGGAAAATCCAATTTTGGATCAATTTCCTTTTTATAGTTTCGTGCAATTAAGTGCTTCACAATCATCTCTAACTCTTTAAAGGCTCCTGGATGCGTATTTTTCCGAACTCGACGTGCAAAAAGCTCAATCTGACCTACACGTAAAAATGATGGTGCTACTCTTGTTGTTATTGCAGCAGGTGTTTCAACTAGTGTATTTGGTTCGAATGAATTTGTGTCCTTTGTGTACCATGGCCTACGGACGGTCTCAGATTTGGAGACGTATAGTGTGAGAGAGCGTGATGTCTCAACTCCTAAGGAATGCATATAGTCTTGTGCTAAAAACTCACGTACACTGGAACGAAGTACTGCTCTTCCATCTGCACCTCTGCAATAAGGTGTTGGTCCTGCACCTTTTAGTTGCATTTCCCATCTTCTGTTGTTAAATATCCCTTCAAATACTGAAACTGCTCTGCCATCTCCATAGCCGTTGCCTGTGCCAAAAGGACACTGTTGTGTATATTCAGTTCCATAAATTGATAATGCATAACCGGTAGCCCATCCAGTTGGACGCATTGGCTTAAGTGCAACTGTTATGTCGCCAGAAAATAGACGAAGGAATCGTTCATCCTGAACAAGTTCCTGGCTAAGACCTAATTCATTAAATAAATGTTTGCTGTGCGCAATATATTCTGGTTCTTGTATTGCCGTTGGTGTTACAGGTACGTAGTGGCCTGAAAACACTTCTCGTGTTAGGTGATCGTCTCCATCGATTGTTGCTTTTGGATCAGGCTGTAGAGAATCCATGAGCGAGTAGTCAACATGGTTTGAAAATTCAGAAAAAGTTCTGATCCTAGTTTCGGATTCAACATTGTTCATTAGCTAGTAAGTGTTATTGGTTGGCTTTTCAATTTCATATTCCTTAACCGAGGTCTTTGAGCATAATTTAAGGATTAATTTATGCTGATACTCTGTTTAACTTACAGATGTAACTTTAGTTGACTATATCTATTATTGATTATCACTCAGTAATGATTGTTTGATTTCAGCACTATCGAAAAAGTCCTCTTTTTTTTGGTTGAGGCTTTGCTTGACGTTTTTCTTCAATTGAAGTTAATGCTCTCTTATGAGCAATTTTCGCTTCAACCATAGTTGTTATTGATATTAAAAATAAACCTCCAATACCAATTAATCTTTCTGTAATAGTAGGATCAGCCTCTCCATTTAAGATTGCACCTAAAACGAACCAAGCGGTAGCAACTCCTCCTGTTGCGAAATATGGGATCCAGCGGCGTTGGTATAAGTATCCAGCACCCAGGCCCGGTAGGAAATTTAATGTTGTTGCTACCCATCCGCTGGATGCAGCGAGTATTTGTTCCTTAGATGGATTATCCATGAAAATCTCCAAAACTAAATTATGTCGATATCAAGTAATTTCTGTGGCAATGTTTGTATGATATTAGATTCACAACACATATTTGGTACTTTTTTAAGCGGATGACCAGATTTGAACTGGCGACATTCAGCTTGGGAAGCTGACGTTCTACCACTGAACTACACCCGCAAAACTTAAAGATAGCTGAATAAAAGGAACTGACAAACTTATTTTTTTTTATCAATTCATATCCAATTTTTACTTAATTGCATTATTGGCACTTTATGTGAACAGTGCTGGTAAAGTTTTGAAAATTCATTACTTATTCATCTTTTGTTTGGAGATCTATTGCAGAGCGTTTAATCCAAGCCAAGAACCAGCTGAACTCTAAACTAATTTCTGAAATTCCTCAGCTGCAATAGCCTTTATTGATTCCCATATGCCTAGAGCTTTGATTAAATAAAAGCATTTTCTAATCTATTGATAAACCCTTCTCTTTCTTTTCGGTAAAGCGTCTCCTAATCGAATTCCGAGAGCATTATGTGTAATATGCTGTTTCCCATTACTTGAAGAAAAAAGTTTCAGGCGTGAATTCGTGATGAAGAATTCGAAATTATGTTCGACAAGGTTTATAGATCAAGACTTTTTGTCTAGAGCTTTTAAGTGTTTAGACTATTTTTTTGAGGGTTAGTGACATGTAATTTTTAATAAGTCATTTAAATGTCGATTTTTTCGCATTTTCTTTTTCGTTCTTAATCATTTCGTAATAGGCCAATTCCTCTGGATCGTCAGAGCCGAGAGCATATCCCATTTTCGCAGCGATATAAATTTTGTGTTTTCTATGATGACTAAGACTCATTGGTCCTTAAAACTTTCGGTCAAATTAATTCGATTATCTATTTTCATGACTTGAGTTCTGGTGGTAGTAGGCAACAATATTAAAGTGTTGACTATTATTTATTTCCTTTTATTCAAAAATATTTCTTTTCTTCTTGATCTTTCTAAGACTGAGTAGAACGATAAAACACTTATTGTTCCTGAAGGTCCAATAAATACATGCCATATTTGTTCTCCAGAAATTGAGAGTAAAATCCCGAAATATGTAGTAAATAGAATTCCCGTTATTGGATAAATAAATAAGACCCAATCATTAAATCGAATCCACCATTGTGATACTAGTAAAATACTTATAAATACCTGTAGTATAATAGTTGTTGACTTACCAAGAAACCAATAAGAGAGAATCGCCGCAATTATCATTAAACAACTAGTTGATATAATATATTTGTTCTTAACTACTGAAATGGTAAATAAAGATAACCCAATGGAAAGAAATGAATAAAATAGCCAATTAAATATTGAGGAATGATCTATATATATCCAATTGGTAGTCGTATGATCAATCATTTCAAATAATGATGCAAGACCTAGAGAAACAAATGCAAATGGTGTCAGATAGGGGTATTTAATTTGTTTGAACTTTCTACTTGAGTTAATTCCAATAAATATAGGAATAAGAACTGCTAGTAGATGTACTAAGAACAATAATGATCTAAAGGACAATTAAATTTTTATCTAACTTGTTTTGAAGTTAGCAAGATTTTTGAATGCTTACTATTTTATTGTCTAATTTCTGTTAAGGAAATTTTCTACACGCGGTAATTAGAGTAGAGATAAATTTTTTAAATTTTTTATGTCCTCTGGTCAAAACCTTTAGTGAGCTTTTAATTGTTTTTGGGTCATTAAGCACCGAAGTGTTGCTAGAAAGATGATTTTATTTCAAATAGAGTCATTGGTGCTATTAGATTAAATTTCTAGCTTTCATATCCTCAAAAAGTCAAAAAAGCCATTAGATTAAAAAACAAAATAGAATTCTTAATGTTTTTTTTGAATCCATTTGGGCCCTTAACGGCTTTTAGAATTGCTTCTTTAAAAGCAACATCAACTTTACTTCTGGTACTTTTAATAAAATCAAACCTACTACGATTAAAGGGGGGCCTGATAGGTGGACTTGTTGCTCTTACACTGATCTCGGGTCTAATTGTGACTTCAACCGTAGCCGGCGGTGCAGTCTTCTATGCCTTTCGTAAAATGAAATCAAACGATAGTGATTTAGATGTTCCTGACGATGGGGCGATCAATACAGAAGCTGTTTCAATATAATTTTATTGGATTTTTACAATTCTAGGCAGTTCATAAAATTAAGATTAATTTAATGAATAGAAATTGATATTTATTTTCCAATAAACACATAATGTTGAGTTTTCCTATCCATTGAAACGAATATTGTATTTGAGAAGACAATTAACTTCTAAAAAGACCATTAATTATTTGATTTAAATTATTCATTGATTTTATTACTAAATCAGTACCAGCTTCTATCAATTTGACTTCATAATCGAGACGTTCCTCATGATTTGAATCTTTATGTAAATGTGGGGGTGCAATTGAAAGACTTATGAATTTTTGTTGTGGAATCCTGATGCGAGCATTAATTACTGTTTTCACATCTGCGACAGTATCTCCTATGTAGGCAATCGGATGGTTGGAAGCACCCAAGGGTACATCCGACAGTTTTGATGATAATAAAATGAGACCTGTTGGGTCAGGTTTGTCAGGTGCATCACCCATCGCAACAAGAGGCACAGATACTAATCCAAGTCTTTGCTCTAAGACGAATTTCGCTGAGGGTAATTCTGCTCCACTTACAAACCCCCAACCAATTTTTCGCTGAGTCAATTCATCAAAAAGATGTTTTTTTACTAATAATGTCTCATTCTTAATAAAACCTTTCCAATTTATTGGATCATGATTGGGATTCCCACCAAAATAAAAATTTTCAAAGCATTTAATTACTTTTCTTCTATTCGGTAGTGATGAGGGTAGAGAATTCTTCTGTTCATATCTATTAATCATTTCAAGGCTCAAATCCCAATCATTATTCCAATATCCTTCACTTTTTATGGAGTCAATGTCTTTTATCGAAGGTTTCCATTTACAAAAGAAAAATACAGTTTCCTGAATAGCCATACGATAACTATTTGTGACGTCTCGTATAACCCCATCGATGTCAAATAAAACAAGCCCGATATTTTTCATAATTTTTTTTTTCTTTTCATTGAATTCTGTTAAATGATTTTGTATCGATTTGAACTTTAATCTAAATTTCGCGATCTCTCAGACTTTCCTCATTTCTTATGATTCGATTGCTAACCCAAGCTAGAGTTAAAACAACGGTTGTTGGCAATCCAATTTTAGTTAATCTCCAGATTCTATTCATTTATTATGATATTTAATTAATTAGTTGTAGTTAACACTTCAATGAGATTAACAAGGAATTTACTCATTGAGAATATCAAGTGAATGTCAACTTGTTTCAATCAATATAAAGTGTAATGAGCATTCCTATTAGTATTTTCTCACGAAAATCTTAATATTGATGAGATTTTTAAGAAGCAGATGAAAACTTTTATTATTTGTGCAATAAAGAAGGTAGTACTTCAACTTGATAATGTTTTTGTCAAAAAATTCTAGCTTAAGTAAAAAGTTGGATGAAATCGAGTTTTTTTATTGACTGTTTAATTCTTAAGAGTAATTTAATTTCGTGAAAACACAATAAAGACATTGATGTTTTTTATCTCAACTGATGATTAAAAATTCAAAGGGAAGTTAGTCATGGTGATAACAAAATTGAAAAATCAAATTACTACTTTTTAGTGCACTGGAGCATAAAACTCTGATTTCTCTTACGAGTTTGATGCCTACGTAATTTATTTTATAAAGGTTGTGGGATTAAGTATTTGCTTTAGAGAGAATGGACCAAAGATTGACAATATTTTTGATTGTTGTTGAGTCTTCAACTAACTTATTTGTATCATTAGAATCCTATCATTAGGTTGCATTACCTTGTCATTTATGGATAAGTGGAATCCTTCGCCAGAGCAAAAAGCCGGATTAATTAGTAGAACATTTGATTTCTTCATTGACGAATTAACTGAATTGCAGGAAGAATTAGATTGCCCAGATGAGTTTATATATGACTTTGTTGAAGTTATTAGAAATCGTTGGTCAATTGATAGTTGTCACTCAAAAGTAAGAAAACATAAAAAAGATAATCCTAGTTCCTATTAAAGATGCAAAAAGATAATTGGCTAGTAAAGAAAGATCTTTATTGGGGAATGCGATTTTTTCAGGATAAATTCCCTGATGAAGATGGGAAGAAATATATGAGAGTTCATTATGCAAGTTGCAAACACGGATTCCGTGAAGGTGTTCCATCTCATGTTCAGTTGCATGAAAGCGAGAAGTTGAGCTTTGAAATAGCCAGACAATTATGGAAGTCTTCAATAGAAACAGATTGGGAAGTCTCAGATAAACCGTTATGGGAGACGATTTAGTCATTTTAGAAATTTTATTAGTGGTTATTTTTTTCATTTTCTAGATCTGGTTTGATTATTAAACCAGTTATGTTTATAAATATTTCTTTGTATCACTGCGAACTACTTGCTTGAGACCTTAATTACATAATAGTAATGTAGCGAATGCTACTAAAACGTTCAACTCGCTTTATGGTGAGCCGCATTACGATTTAAGCCAAGGAACGGGGACTTAAATCAACATTCGGAGTATGAATGATGACAACTCTTCTCTATCGTGGACATAGATATGTCCAGCACAAAGAACAAAAAAGTCAAAAAGAATGTGTTGAATTAACTTACAGACGTAATCATTACAACACCTGTAGAAGTATTGCTAAATCTGAGTCATACACTCAATTAGCTTATCGTGGCCAACAATACGAGCTTTAATTAAGAATTTGATTAAAAGTCTGGTATCTGGCAGGCTTTTATCTATATGTCAGCCTTAATAAAGTTTGCAAGTAGATGCTGTTGGATGTTTTAAACATTCTTTATCCCAAAATTCATCTCTTGTCTCATTGGGTATCTTATAAGCGAAGTCATGCATAGTTCGAATAACACTTAGGGCATTTTTGATGATAGTAAAAGGAGTTTTTTGTTTAATAATTCTTTATGTCGATTATTTATGTTCTAATTGATATTGATAGATTTACACACCTCGGCTTTTAATAAAGTAGATCTTACTAGTGATTCATTAGGTCGTTAAAAGACATATTAATTTATTCATAAGCTTTTTTTCCTGGTCAAAGAATGTTGGTAAAATTTTAGTTTATCTGTAGAGTAAGACGTTTATGAGGTGAAAGAACTTTAGGGATTTACTATTTATTGATAATATTTAGCGATTAAAAATTAAACCAAATAAATATGGATTTGATAAATCATCATTATTCAGTTTTGTGTCAGTAAAGCTCAATTGATAAAAATTTATCATTAAAATTATGATTTTATGATTATGTCACCTATAAAAAGAACACAAATAATCCTATATTACGAATAATACGAACGCATTCATTGGTTTAGATTCCAGTTCTTTTGATTACAAAATATAAAAGTAATTATGGATAGATTTAATTTCCATATTACTTTTCTACATTATCGATTGATCAGAAAAAAGTTGAGTTTGAATTATACATATTTTTGGACTTTAAAGATTTATCTATATATTGCCGAAAACTTAAGTGATTGCTGTGAAATAATAGTTGCCCTAGTATATCTTTGAAACTTACATACTCAAAAAACATCAAGTATATAGATTAGGAATAAGAGGTTCTTATTAATTCAATGATCGAATAATAAACTTTATGGACAAAGATCTTTTTGTCGATTTTTAAGAAGGATGTAACTTACGGACAAATTATTTTTATGACCAGTAACTTTTTATAAAGCAGGTTTTATAAAATGAGACAATTAAGATTAATGATATTTATTAAACTCTTTTTCAAAAATTACTTCTAAGTTCTTATGTGAAAATACAGTAATGGAACTAAGAACGCAAGTAAGCATTGGCAAAAAGTGAATGGGGGCAAGCTTATTAATTTATTTTTAAGAGAGCTTTGAAACTTAAGACAGATGGGACCCACGTTATAAAAAAGTTTTTAGTATGTTGTCTTTATATTTTCTTTATATTTTATGTCGATCTCGATGGCTGCAGGTTATAGCGAGCAGACAGAGGGGGCTATTTTATGTATTGAAGCTGCTAAAGACTGGGCGCTTGATTGTGTCTCTTCCCTGCCGAAGATCGATCATCATGTCTTTATTGACTATGGAGCTGCAGATGGAGGAACTGCTGTGGATTTCTGGAGTTCGATCCTTTTAAAGACCAAAAGTTGTTTCCCCTCTTCAGAATTGACTCTAATTGGCAATGATCTTCCATCAAATGACAATCAAGCGTTGATAAACTCTTTAAATTATCAATATAAAGTTGATAAAGCTATCAATACATTTCTTTCCGCCCGAAGCTTTTACGATCAATTATCCTCCTCGGGGAGCGTAAGTTTTGGCTTTTCGGCTACTGCCATGCATTGGCTCAGTCGGTATTTAGAATTAAAAAATCATACTCACATCCAGGCTAGTGGTGATGATGATAATTTTAAAAAATTTCGTGATCAGGCTTTATCTGATTGGGAAGTTATTTTGATGCAAAGAAGTAATGAGTTAATTAGTGGGGGAAAATTTTTAGCTGTGAATTTGTCCAGAGATTCAAATAATAATTATCTTGGTAATAATGGCGGAAAAACATTAAATGTTCACGATCAAATACATGAAATATGGTGTGAATTATTAGATGAAAAAATTATTGATCATCAAGAATACGAAGCTGGAACTATTCAGAATTTTTATAAATCATCAGAAGAATTTATTGAACCTTTAATAAACGAAGATTCACCTGCATTTAAGTCAGGATTAAGATTAGTAAAAGAGAGAACAGTCTATATTGAGTGTCCATATAAAAAGAGATGGATACATCACAAAGATGATAAATTATTTTCTTCAAAATTAATGGAGACGATAAGAAGTTGGAGTATGCATAGCTTTAAATCTGCAATTAAAAGGTCAAATGTTTCTGACATTGATCCTGTCAATCTTTTATATCAACGATTAAAGGAAAGAATATATAAAGCTCCAGACAAGTGGAGTCTTGATTATGTCGAACATCATCTTGTCATAGAAAAGGTTTAATCATGTTTAATAATATATCTTCAAAAAAAGGACTATGCATTCTTGCTGAGCATAAATCCGATGATTTATCTGTTTTTATTGTAGGTGAAAAATTTAAAGATAATAAGCCGGCAAATGGTGGCCTAAGATTATTATGTTATCCCTCTGATGCTGACTGTATTAATGATGGATTAAGGCTTGCAAATTTGATGAAATATAAACATGATATTTACTCTACTGGTTTTTCAGGTGGCAAAGTTGTGGCGAGAGCTAAGAATCCTTTATCAATAAAACAAAAATTAATAACAATTACTGCTGAATTACTTGAGTCTCTTGATGGGCAGATGATTACCGGATGCGATTTAAATACAACTATCAATGATATGGAGCAACTTCAACAATTAACGCCTCATGTTTTGGCTGCTGTAGGAAGTGATATTGATGCTAGTACAGCTACTGCATACGGTGTCATTGGTGCCTTAGATGCATACCAAAAAAAATGTTTGAATTCTCAGAAGAGAAAAGTTAAAACAGCATTAGTTCATGGCTGTGGAGCGGTAGGCAGCGTAGTTACTAAATTATTACTGAAAATGTCATGGAGGGTCTTGACTGTTGATATTGATCCAGTTAAAAGTCATATTGACGGAGCAATAGCGATAGATCCCACATCAAAATGGTGGAATGAGAATTTTGATGTGTTAATACCATGTTCAATATCTGGATTGCTCACTAAAAATATTGTCCACTCGTTAAAGATGCATGCAGTGGTTCCTGCCGCAAATGCACCTTTTTCAGATACTTCAAGCATAAATATTTTGAGGGAAAAAAATATTGACGTAATTCCTGATCCTATCGTCAATGCTGGGGCTGTTATCGCTGACTCGATTGAATTATTTGATCCATATTCATGGAATAATGCCGATCCAGATGATATTTATAAGTTTGTAAAAGCTTGCGTATTTGAGAATACTTCAATTTTTCTGAATCTTATTGAAAAGGGTTTAGCTGTTGAAGATATCATTAGAAAAATAATTGAAATGAAATCAAGTCATCCTATTGGCTTGAGTTTCTCTCAGAGGAAATGATGAAAGAGATTAATTCGATCAAAGACCAATATGAAATTATAATTATTGGTGCTGGAATGGCTGGCTTAAGCTGTGCCTCTGCGTTAGCAAAAATCGGAATAAGAGACGTTTTGCTTATTGAAGCTAATACAGTTAGTCATAGGAATTCTAGTAGCTTCGGCCAATCAAGAATGTTTCGAGAAATGTATTCTGACCCGCAGCTTTGCCAATTATCAAAACACTCGAACAAACTCTGGAGGGAGGATGAATCTCTTTCAAATAAAAAATTACAGAATCATCACGGACTTTTGTTTTACGGTGAAAGCTGGGATGAAGAAACAATTGAGGGGTCAATACCGGGAGCTAAAAAAGTAATGAGAGAGCAAAATATACCTTTTGAAGAATTGGATTATAAGAAAATCAATGAAAGATTTCCTCTGAAAGCAAAGGAGCATTTTACAGGACTCTTTGAACCCATGGCTGGGTCAATTAATTGCGAGGATGCAATTGATTTTTGGATGAACAATGCTTTTAAACATGGGCATCATTTAATTGAAAATACGAAAGTTGAATCTATCCACTCAGAAAATGGATTGGTTAATCTTAAAGATACCTCAATTAAGTGTGATCAAATTATTCTTACAGCTGGTATGTGGACAAATAAACTTTTAGAATCAATTGGGCATTCTTTAAATTATAAAATCTGGCCTATGCTCTGGGGGCATTACGAAGTTGAGGAGATATATGCTTCAAAATATCCTCAATGGTTTTGTTTTCAGAAGGCAAAGGGTATTGATGGGGGGCTTTATTATGGATTCCCAGTATTAAGTTTTACTCCTGATGGAACTCCATTGATAAAGGTTGGTTTGGATTGGACATTATCAGAACTATCTCTGGAAGACTCTGATCTATTCCCTTCAATTCCACCTGATAAGCTTGTTGATTCCCTTGATGAATTTATATATAAAAATATAAAGGGTGTAAAAAAACGTTTTGATATGTTTTTAAGTCCATATTCGATGACTAGAGATGTCAATTTTATTCTTGACCGATTGTCCGATAATATTTGTGTTTTCAGCGGCGGTTCTGGACAGGCATATAAGTTTGCACCATTGATAGGCGAATCTCTTGCAAATTTAGCGATAAAAAATGTTCCTCTAGCTGATATTAGTTGTTGGAGTAAAGACCGCTTCACCTTAAATTAATTCTAATAATTTTTGTCCAGAGTTTTTCCTAATTAAACAAATGAATCATCATCAAAAAAATTTAATAATTTTGCCGTTTATGAAAAATCTGTCTCTAATTATTGCTGGTTTGCCTTTAATAATATTTGTTGTCTTAGCTCAAATAAATTTAAACATAGCTAAAAACATTACGGAAGCTGCTAAACAATTTGCACTAAATAATCTCGGTGGAATTTGGTTATGGATGGTAGTAGGTATATTCCTTGTTGCTATCTGTTTAGCAATAAGCCCAGTTGGGTCAATAAAACTTGGAGGTCAGAACTCTAAACCCTCTCTAAGTCTTTTTGAATGGTGCTCAGTCTTAATTTGTACTTTACTAGCAGGAGGCGGTGTGTTTTGGTCTGCTGCTGAGCCTCTAATTCATTTTTTGACACCGGCGACCTATTTCTCCCAATACGAGGGGAATTCCAAATCAGCTATTGAACAGGCTTTTGCAGTAAGTTTTTTACACTGGGGATTTCTATCATGGGCTTTAGTAGGTTCCACAATCGCAATAACTTTTTCTCTTTTGTCCAAAAAAGGTTTTCCTTTAAGACCTAGGAGCCTATTGATTCCTCTTAGTTCAGAAAAATTTTCTAACGGTTTAATAGGAGACTTTGCAGATGGATTCTCTGTCGTTGCCGCAATTGCCGGCACTGTTGGACCTTTAGGTTTTTTAAGCTTGCAACTTAGTAATGCTGCAGGTCGATTGACCTGGATTTCAGATTCTTTGTTTTTACAGATTGCCATTGTTATTGCTTTGACAATAATTTTTTCAATCTCAACTGTTAGTGGTATTCAAAAAGGTATCAAACTCCTCTCTAAGTTGAATATTTGGTTGACAATAATTTTGGCACTTGCCTTAACGTTTTTAGGACCAACACTTTGGATTATTCAACATTTTGCATCGAGTATGTTTTTGTATCTTAAAAACTTTACGGTGATGTCACTTCCTGACAAAAATGATTCTTGGGTTCAGGGATGGACAATATTTTATTGGGGATGGTTTTTAGGTTATGCACCATTAATGGGTTTGTTCACTGCGGGCATAAGCAAAGGCAGAAGTATTCGGGAACTCGTAATAGTTGTAGCCATCGCCTGCCCGTTAATTACAAACCTATGGTTCATGATCTTAGGAGGAAATGGTATTTATTTAGAGCTAAATAATCCTGGTCTAATTACTTCTGAATATAACTCTAGCGGCTCAGCTGCCGTCTTTTTTTCAATTTTGAATAATCTGCCAATATCAAATCTTCTTATTTTTTTAGGGCTACTTTTAATTATTTTATTTATGGCTACAAGTGCTGATTCTATTAGTTATGCAGCGGCAATCGTAATAAGTGGTAAAGAAATCCCTCCCAAGAAACTAAGGTTGTTTTGGGCTGTTCTAATTGGGTTGTTGACAATATCACTTTTAAGAATAGGTGCTGATAGCACTGGGCTAACAAGTATTGATGCCCTACAGTCTTTTATTATTCTAACTGCAATTCCTGTGACCCCTATTCTATTAACAACTTTATATACAGCACCTTTGCTTGCATTTAAAGAGTATAAAAATAATTTAAAAAATTTAAAGTCTACTAATGATTAATTAATCATCAAACAACTAAAAATAACTCTAGTTATGAACTGAAAATATACATACATGTAGCTTTTTGAATTTATAAGTCTCATTAAAATAGTTATAAATCTTTAAATGTACAAGTCATTCTCTGATTTATAAATAACTTTCTAATGAATAAATATAATTTTTGAGAGTTCATTAGATTGAGTTCTTTTAATAAAGTGTTAGCTTGCGAAGCTCTTCAAGTTCTTTGAGGTTTTATATGTCTTTTTTATAAACACTTTCTTATGTGGCAATTAAAGATATATGGGTATAATCGAAATTAAATTTGTTAAAGAGGAGGAGGTAAAAGAAATATGTTGTCATATGATCATGAAATACACAAGCAAAGATAAAACTTCTGTTCGTTGAGGCTTCCTTCTCCTTAAGTTTGCAGGCACTTGCTTCAAAAGCTAAGAAGTTTTAAACCTATGCTTTGAATTTAGCTTTTGAATATGCGATTAAGAGGCTAGGTTTATTATCTATTCCGTCTGAAATTAAAGAAACAATAAATCCAAAAGACAGCTAGGAAAATAAATAAAAACTCTACAGGATTTAATCCTACTACCGATTGAAATTCTTTACCCTAAAGGATTTCAGCAAAAACACACCAAATCCAAGCATATGATTAAATACTTTCCGGCTTCTAAAATAGAAAGATAAGATAAGTCTTATGAAAATTAAAACTGCAATTAATATCATCTTTTTTAGGAGCCAGCTATAAAAGCAAAAACATCAATTCCTTTTGATTGCAAATATATTGCTCCCAACAAACCAGCTAAATTTAAACAAATTACAAAAGCCCAAATCCCCCAACCTTTTTCTTGGTTTTCCTTACCCTGGTTTGTTTTCTTTTTCCTATCAGAATTCATTTTCTACTTTATCTGCAAGTGTAATAAGTATGTTTGAAGTTACACCTTTGTCCCGACTTAACTTTTCTTTGTTTTCATAGACAAAGTCTATAATAGATTACCAAGCAACTTCACCTTTTAGGATTTAGGGCTTTCAATCTCTTATTTACGAATGCTTTATGATGACAATCATTTTAAGCAAAAATCATTTTTTTATAAAGTGAGATAATTTTTTTTAAAGGTGAAACATTATACGTTTGTTGTTTCAGGAGAACTTTCTTCATTGCTTTTTTACAATTATTCATTATTTAAAAGAATTTTTTTCAGCCATAGTGATGAAATTAGTAGTTATTACTTGAGTGATTCCCATATTGATTTTTCCTAAAGTTTGGATTAAGAACCAATTAACGATATTCATGAGGTTTTTAATACGTCTTGCCGATATCCATTCAACCATATGCTAAACAATACTTTGATTGAAATTATTGATTCGTCTGTTCTGTTGTATCTCAGAGACGATAATGAAATCGCTTGCTTAAATTACGGATTCTGCTCTAAGCCTGAATAATGTCCTATTACCCTAAATTATATTTTTTAACATTTTCAATGGGATTATCTGAACGCATCATTTTACTTTTTTATTAAAGAGAATTTCGTTTTGTTATTGTTCAAAATAACTGTTGGGTTAGCCTGACTATTAGATAAATTATAGGAATCTACTATTTTGAGTATCCAAGATTAATGATTGAAAAAATTTAATCTATCCAAGCAAGTACCTGAGGATCCATTATTATTATTTCTACTGCCTAGGAGGCTTTCAAAAAATTCCCTTCATAATCTTTTAAACCCATGATTATTTTTATATTTATTGTCTGTATACTCATTTTTTTATGGTGGATAGATACTAATGGGAAAAGAAAAAATCAAAAACATAAATCCAATTCATTAGCGAGTAGAAAAACTTTCAAAGATCCACAAGCAAATTCAACAGAGTCTATTAGTGAATTTCAACAATGGATATTGAATTACGCTCAGAAGAAAAGTCCTGAAGAATTGAATGATTCACTTAGAATGTCTTTTGAAAAAAATGATTGGTCACTTTTGGAGCCATTAGTTTATGAGAAATGGTCAAAATTCAAATGGGATATTTAAGTTAATGTATTCCAAGAATATTTTGGAGCAAGACTGACTTATAATGAGCTTCATATGAAATTATAAAAATAACATCAACTATATTTGTATTCATTTCTTTAAATGAAGTATATTAATGAGTTTTATAAGAGTGTTGGTCAATGGATTGTATGAAATATCTTATTAAATAGATAAATCTTATTTGCATAGCTCTTCCAAAATGTAAAAAAGACGTTAAAAATAAGATACCTGATTAAAACTAATGGCTAATAAAGCTTCTGATTTTGATGAATTTATAATAACTACTGTATTGGCCGATCTTTTTGATTCCACTGGCTCAGATGATCTTGATTTTGTTGCCCAAAAAATAGTCACTGGATTAGGAGAAAATGGACTCCTCAATAATGAAAAATCAGAGGATGACGAAATTGTTGCTGCTTAGCAATTTCAGTTGTGAGGAATTTATGGAAGAACATTTTTTTTTTACGGGACTAGAATTTAGAAAAGCATTTTTTCCTTAAGAGTTTTCAAAAGATATTGCTAAATTGCTGATTTTTCGTAGCTAATTATTAAGCTTTAATTTTCATAATGAGAATCTCAACGACAAGATTATTAACCAGAAGCTTTTTATTTCAAAAGTTTGAAGAAGGGGGGTAAACCAAGCAAAATCCCAAAGAGACAATACGCCAACCCTCCATTCAAGGTAGCAGATAGCCATTCCTCTTCCTCCCAAAAAATAATTGATTGTTTAACGAACATCAAGCCGAAGTAGCCAACAATCAAAACAAAAATATTTTGGAGTGAGTGATTTTTAAATATCGGTTTCATAAATAATGCAAGAAAGATTTGAAGTTATTGATAAGTATTTATTAAAGCATTTTTTTACTCAATGTCATTTTTTTATCCTCGTAGACTTTTTTCGTCTCGTAGGAATAACCTTATGATCACGTTCATCATGAGGTGAAATTTAAGAAGATTGAATTATCAGCTTTGTTTTTAGCTAAATCATATCTATTTGTTTGAGCTCTTCTTTGCGATGCTTTCTTTTTTTTGCAATAGAGTTAATTCGCTCACTTTATATTCAATTAACTAAAATATAGGTAATTATAAAAGAGCAAATTTCAGTCAAATGAAATAATTATAAAAATGTTTCATAATCAAGTTTTGAGAGATATTTTCAATAAGCCTAGATATGAAAATCGATTAATAAATAGGGATATTTAACAAAAAATAAAAAATCTATTAATGACTTTTGGAAAAACATTTTTTAATTTATAATAATATTGATTTTTTCAGGTTTCATTATTAACTTCAAGAAAACAAACATTTTTCTATCTACGGCATTTTTTACATTTGTATTAATAGGTGCTTGTGCGCGAAAAACTACTGAGCTAGAGTTCCCTCCTATAAACAATGAGATCTCAATAACCGAAAAAGATGAAAATAAAAAAATAAAGCCTATTCTAAAAAATGATTTAACTAATTTAGACTCAATATTTGAGGTTATAAATTCAGTCCCTAAGGGAAGGAAGAATCCTTTTTCTCCTATAACGACAGACTCTGACTCAATAAATGAGATCCAAGTTCTAGGTTTTCTTTTAACTGATAAAGAAAAACGTGCGTTTGTAAGAACTAATCAAGTTGTAAGTATTATTTGTGAGGGACCTAGAGGATTATGTGAAAATTCCGTTAGGTCTAATAACAACTTGCTGCCTGAAGGTTCGCTAGTGCTTTCGATAAATCATTTGGATAAATGCATTACAGTTCTTAAAGACTCTGGTGAGGAAAGAAATTACTGCATGGAATAGCTATATATATTTTGTTTTTATTGAATTCTGTATAATGGAATTGTTTAAAATGTTTCACAAAGGTATCTTAAGGTAATGAATAATCTATTATCAATCATTAATTAATATGTTTAAATTTATTTTCAGTAAATTCCTGAGAATAGGAAGCATTCCTATTCTTTTAATTGGATTTCTTCCTTTGGAGGTTCTTTCAGAACTAGCAGAAATTAATTGGGAGGAGGTTCAAGCACCTCCCGAGTCGAAGAAAGATAAGAAAGTAGAGTTTGTTGAACTTACCAATAATGATACTCTTCAAAGAGTAAATACTAAAGAGAAAAATAATTCTACTTTTAAACCTGATGCTGATAACGAACAAACCGGTGTTTCTATAAAAGATGATGTATTAATTAAAGACGAAACAGAAGTAAAAGTAAAAAATGAAGATTTTGTCAATGATAAAAAGAATATTGGAACCAAGAATATGGAAGTTGGAAAAATAATAATTTCAAATAGAAGTTTTGTTAAATTAGATGGCCCATTAGTAACTTTAAATTTGAAGAAATCCCCAGCGGCTGATGCGATTTTGTCTTTAGCTGAAATTGGTGGATATGGAGTGATTTTTGTAAGTGAAGATAATTCAAACAACAAAATTCCTAATGATATTTTCGATAGATTAATCACACTTTCTTTTGAGAATGAAACCTATGCAAGAGCTGTCAATTCAGTCCTATTAGCATCAGGCTTGCAGGGGAAAATAGATAATAAAACCTTGATTATCGGAGTAAATATTTCAAATAAAAGCTTTAGTGATCAAATCTCAAAGGTTTATAGACTTAATCAAGTATCTGCAACCTATGCAGCAGATTACTTGGCAAGTTTAGGAGCTTCAATCAGTAAGGTTACTACTACAAGTGTGTCTTCTGGGTCCTCGCAGGGTAGCCAGACCCAGTCAGTATTAACTGGTGTGGAGACATATGGATCAGGGATTGGTCCTTTGGTTGGACTTACTGGTACAACAGATACAAGATTGCAAACCATAACTTTAGTTGCTGATAATAAAAAAATTATAGATGTGGCAGAAAGTTATCTAAAACAAATAGATATTATGCAACGGCAAGTTGCTTTAACTGTCAGGATTCTTGATGTTAGCTTAGATAAAGGTAAAAATATTGACAATAGTTTTGCATACAAGTCTGGTTCTCAAGCTTTTATTGTTAATGATAGCGGAAAACTTGTTTCCAATTTTGGGAAGTATAAGCCCCCTGGCTCTACGGCTGGTGGATTGCCTAGCAAATATAGTGGTGCTGATAACGTCAACCCCACCGTAGGTATAGCTGATAAAGGCTCTCTTCTTTTGTCTGAGGGATTTGCTTATCCTGCTAATTCTGTTTTTAATTATTTGTCTTCTCAAATATCTTCAATAGACACAAATATAATTGCATCGCCAACTGTTATTCTCTCTGAAAATGCAGATAGTCTTTCAACTGGATCTGATGGTGACCCCATAGGTCGCTCGAGAGCTAATGAGGCATTAGTAAAGGTTGGTAATAAGGTTATAACTGGTTATAAATTAACGAAGGAGGAGGGCAGCGGTAGTGTTTATTGCGAACCTACTTTAGAGAATGCTGGATTGTCTCTGGGTGCACGAATACAAAAAATTGATGATAACGGTTACGTTACTTTTACGATAGAACCAAGAGTTTCTGCCTCAGTTGGCTCTCAGGATGTTGGAACCTGCGGAACTATAAATACAATTAATGAAAGATCTTTAGAAACAGGTTCTGTACGTGTAAAAAACAACCATACATTAATTCTCACTGGTGTGATATCTGAAAAAGATGTTGAAGCAATAAGTAAATGGCCATTGATTGGTGATATACCAGTTGTTGGAAATCTATTTAAAAAGACTGTGAATAATAAAGAAACAAGAGAACTTGTAATTATGGTCACTCCAAATATTATTGAGGATGGACTATCTACTTACACCTCAATATATACTCCTAAAACGGACCGACTTAAAGAAATAATGCAGAAAGATTAAATTAATTTTTACTTACTTTGTTTAATGAATTATCTATTTTCCTTTTGAATGCATTCCAAGGTAGAACACCAGTTATTACGCCCTCGTGCAACTTTTCATTTTTAGAATCATAGATTATAAAACTAGGTGTACCTTGTATGTTATTAATTTTAGCTTCAGAAATATTTGAATTAATGGCTAATCCGATTTTATTATTTTTGAGACATTCTTCTAGGCTTTTGGGATTATTTCCTGCCTCTATTGATATTTCTTTTGCTCCAATGCAGCTCAAACATTTTTGGTTGTCAAAGAGCGCTTCATAGACTTTTTTATAATTATTTTGTTCAATGGAGCATCTAGCTACTTTTGCGGCTAAATAAGCACTTTTGTGAAAAGGCATTGGCAAATCTTTATTGATCAACCTTATTAGACCCTTTTCTATATATTCAGTCTTTAGTTTGGGATAAATTACATTTACAAAGTGCTTGCTGTAGGGACATTCAAAATCTACAAATTGGATTATTGATAAAACTGAGTCTTTTCTGCCAATACTTGGATCTCCTTTAATGTCGAGCGCTGTTATTTTAGTGGTTTTATTCTTGGATGACTTTCTGTTATCAAGATTTCTTATGAAATTATTAATTGGAGAACTAGAGAAGTAGCCAAGACCAAATAACAAAATTGATATTGGTATAAATCTCTTTTTATTCATTTTTATTTCTTTGACACATGTCTATTTTAATTGAAACTAGCAATTCTTGAGATGAAATATTTCATCCTGATACCATACATGAAAAATTTTTAGTTTATTGTTAATAATCTATTTCAATATCTACTAAATTGTCCTCTAAGGCGTTTAAATAATAAATAAAGAACAATATCAGTTTTTGAGAAATCCCAGATATTTTAGTATTGATCTTCTTCGTAATAGAAGGAAGCTTCTTGGCTATAAAGAACAAGGACACATATCGGATAGGGTTCTTATTTCGAAGGGAGTCGCAATTGGTGGGGGATTAGTGGCTCTTGCTCTTTTGGCTTCCTTAGGAGTATTTGTTGATACAAATAGAATTAAAAATAAACAGTTACTTTTGATGGACGATGCGCAAAAATATGATTCAGTTCAATCCCGCATTATTAAGGCTAATCGATCAATTAGTCAATTCAAGAAAGATAATAAAAATCTAGCGAAGGCGATTACAGATATTAGATCTAGTTCCGCTATTATTGTTGAAATTAGCAGAATAATACCTAGCTCAGTTCAACTCAAAGAAGTTAATATACTTGATAACGAGCTAAGGTTAACAGGTATTATTAATAGCAGACATAGCTTATACGAAATCATTGCTTTTAAATTAAATCTACAACAATCCTCTTTCTTTAAAAATGATGAAGTGATATTACTGAAGGCATCAGAACAATCTATTGCCAATAGTTTTGGTTTTGATAATTTAAATCCTAAAGTAATTAATTTTGAAATAAAAGCTAAATTCTCCTCAAATTTAAATTATTTAAATAATAAAATGATAATTGAATATCTTAACTCATTAGGCTCAAAGGGGCTTGCTAAAAGATTGCAACTAGTTATGCAAGAGGGTTTGCTATGACAAATTTTCAGAAAGAATTAATTAAAAGAAAAAATCTATTAACGCCAGAGTCATCAACGGTTCTTTTACCTTCAATTGGTGGAGCTTTATTCGCAATGATTTTACTTATTGCTTTATATACTCCGCTTTCTTTACAAAACAAAGAGAATAAAAATGAGCTAACTGAGTTGCAAAGGAAACAAAATGAGTTACCTTTACTTGAATCAAATTTAAATATAGCAATAGAGAAGGTTAATACTCAAAAAGAACAGCAAAATAGATTATTAAATCTAGTAGCTGGAACAAGGAGATTAGAAACATACATAGCAAAGATTGATGAGATAGCGCAAGACTTTAACTTAAATATTATTTACATCAAACCATTGCCTACGGAATTGCCAAATCAAGTATCGCCTACAAGCAGTCAAGCATCAATAGCTAATATCCCAAATAATGATCCTTTATTATTTCCAACTCTAGAAAAAAGATCTTTAGAAATAAAAATCAAAGGAAATTATCTAAAAATACTAGAATTTTTAAGAAATCTTGAGTCATTAAAAGTAGCGATACTAACATCTGATATTGAACTATTTGTTCCTCCAAATGTGATTGATCAAAATAATATAATTACAGAAATATCTATGAAGCTTTCTGCTTATGGTCCAAGGGTAGAGCTAAATCAACTACAAAATTAGAGCATGTCATATCTTTACGTTGCTCTCGGAATAACAATGCTTACAGGTGTTGTTACTATGTTTGAAATCTCCTCAGCACTTATAAATCAACAGTTTTTGAATAATCCCCCTATTGATAATTATGTACAAACTATTTATCAAACGAATGATATAAAATTTTTACGTGTATTGACTCATGCTGATTCTTCTTGGGGGGCTGGTGATACTTTATGCAATAACTTAAAATTAAAAGCTTCTGAATTGGAAGAGGATTTATTAACACTTACAGAATATACAAAAGGCGTATCCTCCAATTCATCTAATCTTAAGTTGCTTGGTTCCTGTATTCTAACTAAAGATGATCATAGAGTCTTAATAACGCCAGTAACTGAATCAAATAATTACTCATCTTTGTTCTCGTGTATAATTAAGGATAATATTATATGTGATTTTGAGGAGTAGCTTTTTCTAAATTGGTATCTGCAATCCTCGGTTCAATAATAATGGCTGGAGCAACTACTGCATTGATGCTTGCTGTTCAGTTTGCTGAAGGTGCTTTTAATAGTGCATCAAAATATCCTATTACTTTTTATGAAAGAAAAATACTTCAAAATGCAGGTTTGTTAAATGCAACAAATCTTACAAAGTTACAAGCAGACATAGATGGATTGCCTAGAAAATGATTCTTAATCACTTAGGTTCTGAAAAAGAAAAAATAATTGTTGATAAAAGTAATGTTGGAATGACACTGATAGAAGTTCAATTTTCACTGGCCATGTTCGCAATGTTTATGGCAGTATTTGTTGCAATGACAGAATTTACTTCTAAATTTATTAATAAATCAGAAATATCATTCGCAGGTTCGGAGGGGTTACTAATAGATAATCAAAGATTGCAGTCAATAATGGATGGTTTAGCTAACACTCTCTCTCAACCAGCATTCTCTGTAAAAGAAATTAATGAAATCACTCAGAGTGAAAATAAGAAATGTAGTTACGATCCCATGCTGACATGGAATATTCCTGGCAAGTCAATTCAAATGCCCTCAGGATATAGAATCTGTTTGCGAACAACTTCACTAGGGGAGCCATTAGATGAGACAGATTCTCAAGGGGGAATCACAAGATCCTCTATTGAAAAGTTAATTGATGGAGAAAATCCTGGTATTTATATTCTTCAAGCTTTGCCAGAGGAGATAACATCATCAACACTACCAAGCAGAAGAATTTTTTGTAGGCCAAAACCATTTTGTTAACTACTGGCATTTATGACTGGATCACCAAAAAAACCAAATACCTTTTTTGGTTTACAAATTGGCCAATTTAATCAAATCTGGTGGAAATATAGAAGGTTAATTTCTAAGAGGATTCTTCTTCTCGAATTTAAAAAACAACAACTGGTTTTAGCGCAAGCAAGATTAACAGATAATTCTATAAAGATCGACAAAATACAAAAGATAGAACTTCCTGATGACGCTATTGAGAGAGGTGTTCCAAGTGATCCACAAATAATGTCTAGTTTAATAACTAATTTATGCCAAGAAAATAATATTTACGCAAGAAGATGTGCTGTCGTTCTCCCTACAGACTCTGCATTTACGAAGCTTGTTTATCTTCCCAAAAATTTAGATTTAGAGGAAGCAAGATCTTATGCAAATTCACCGTCTTCTGGGTTCCAGATCCCAATCCCATTAGATCAAAGTGATTTCGATTTAAGCCCTACCTCATTACCTACTAAATTAATTTCAAATGAGGAACAAAGTTCTTATTTTTTAACTAGCGTTCCAAAAAAATTAACGGATAAATTAATTGAGACTCTGAAGCTTTCTGATCTTGAATTAATTTCAATGAATGTAGCATTTATTTCTCAGTTAAGTTTTATCTTTAATGATATTAATGAATTAAGAACCAATGAATTTATTATTAACATTGAACTTCTAAATGATAATAGTCATTTTACCATTATTACTTCGTCAGGTCCTATAGCTACAGAAAGAATATCTGCTATTAGAGAGTTTCCCGCAAATATCCTTTCAAATAAAGATTCACTTGATATTTCTTTAAATGATATTAACGCAGAAGAAATTACATATAAGGATGACAACTATTTACCAATATCATCATTAGATATTCAATCTCTTTTAAGTGATTCTCAATTGATATTGAAATCATATAAAGATATTATGCCTAATTTTAAACTTAAAAAGATATTCTTATCTGGAGTAAATAGCGCGCATAAAGATATTGATAAAGTAATTAGTTCGAGACTTCGGAAAGATGTTGAAATTATAAGGCCGACTTCAAGTAGATATTTATCTAAATTAGACTTTTTAGATTTATTCGTTTATCAAAGTTTAAATAGATTATTTAGTATTCCAATCGGTTTGATGATTGATCGTCAATCAGTAACTAAAGATTTTGTTTCTGATAAAGATGATCTTACCTATTTACAAGATGGCAACGAACTTAGAAGATCAAATAAAGTTCTTCAAGTAGAATTAAATAAAAGTGTCTCTAATATTTCATTAGGAGATAAATATTCAATTAAGAGTGGAAATAAATCAGTTCTACCAAAAACTGATAATGGAATAAATTTAGATTCTAAGGATAATTCAGATAATATTAATCCAAGTCAGTCAGCTAGTAAAACACCGGAATCAGAAACAGTTGGTGAAATATCTAAATCATCTATAAATAAAGAAGATAATAAAATAAATCTAGGAAAAGAAAATACATCCTCTTCCGATATAGAAGATTCATCAAAAAAATTGAAAGATAAAAAAAATGATGATACCAACTCTAGTCTTGGAGTCTTGAAATTTTCAGATCAAGATGATTAATCATCGCTTTAAATTAATTGCCCATATTTGTTATCAATGCAAACATTGGAAGATATAAAGCAATAACTATAGTACCTACTATTCCTGCTACAACAAATATAATTGCAGGCTCCATAGCTTTTGTTAGCGCTGATACAGTTGCCTCAAGTTCTCTTTTATAAAATATAGATAGATTCTCTAACATAAAACTCAGTTGGCCAGTCTCTTCTCCAATTCTTATCATAGAAATTACCAAATTTGGAAAGGACCTTGAAACTGATAGTGAGCTATATAGTTCTTGACCACCTTCAACAAGAATTATTCCTCTTTTTATAGTGTTTTTGATTTTTTGATTAGAACTTGCTGATATACATCTATTCATCCCCTCAACAATCGGTATTCCTGAATTTATCAATGTACTGAGAGTGTCACAAAAAGAGGCCATCTCCGACCGCAAAATGAGGTCACCAAATAGAGGTATCTTAAATATTAATGAATCAACAGAAAGTCTACCTTTTTTTGTAGAATAAAAAGACCTAAATAGAAAGATAAATACGAAAGCAGTTATTGGCGCAAATATTAGAAATGTAGGAGAAGAAACTATTTTAGATAGACTTAACATAAAACTTGTAAGTCCAGGTAATTCTGCTCCTAAATTATCAAACATATCCTTGAATTTAGGTACAATTCCAATCAATAAGCCAAGGCTTACGGCCAGAGCTAATGTAAGAACTAAAATGGGGTATATTAACGCTCCGGTTATTTGTCCACGAATCTTATCTTGTTCTTCCATCAAGGTCGCGATTCTATCAAGAACTTTAGATAAAATACCTCCAGCTTCTCCAGCTTCTATCAAGCCTATTGTTATTGGGATAAATACTTTAGGATATCTCTTGAGACAATATGATAGTTCTTGTCCGGCACTCAAATTTGTTGATATGTTTTGTAGACATATTGCAAAATCTTTATTATTCATATTGTCAGCTAATAAGTCTAAACCTTGAGCTAGTGCAACTCCGCTTTCAAGAACCACTGATAATTGTCTAAAGAAAACTAATAAGTCTTTTTGAGGTACTTTTAACAATCTAGCTGGAATTGGTCCAGGTAATAATTGCATCCCAAAAATTGTCGGGATTTCAGCTTCTTGATTAGATTGATTGTTGATATTTTTAGAGCTAGGAGATTTCTGAATTGATCCATATTGAGCCATGATTTTATTTAATTAATAGTGAGTGATTTAGGATCGCTTGCTTTAGAAATAGCTTCTTCCAATGATATTTTACCTTCATCAACAAGTTTGGATAAACACTGCTCTAATGTATTCATACCTTCTTTACTTCCTGTTTGCAATTGAGAGTATATTTGGCTTACTTTTCTCTCCCTAACAAGGTTTCCAATAGCGGTAGTATTTATTAGAAGTTCATAGGCTAATGAACGCTTTCCTACTTTATTTCTACAAAGTGTTTGTGACATGATGCCTGCGAGTGATGTCGAGACTTGTAATCTGGCCTGTTCTTGTTGCTCAGCAGGGAAAACATCAATTATCCTCTCACAAGTTTTCGATGCAGATGAGGTGTGCAAAGTTCCTAAAACTAGATGTCCGGTTTCCGCCGCAGTAATTGCAAGTTGAATAGTTTCTAAATCTCTCATCTCACCAATATAAATTACATCTGGATCTTCTCTTAGAGCTGCTTTTAAAGCAGTTGCAAATGAATTTGTATCTCGTTTGACTTCCCGTTGATGAATTATTGACGTTGTTGAATTTTTGAATTCAAATTCAATCGGATCTTCGATAGTTAAAATATGTCTTTTTTGAGTTTCTAGAATGCAATTAATAAAGGCAGCTAGGGTAGTAGATTTACCAGAACCTGTTGGACCAGTGCATAAAACAAGACCTCGATTTTTTTTTGTCAATTTAATAAACGATTCTGGCAATCCTAGGTCTTGCCATTTTGGTAGGTTATCTGGAAGTATTCTTAAAGTTAGACATCTTTTTTCGTTAGCGATAAATGCATTAATCCTTATTCTTGATAATCCCTCAAGACCGATAGATGTATCTAGGTCACCAGTCGAATTAAAGTGATTAACTTTATCTTGTCCAACTAATTCATTGAGTAATTGGTCCATATCTGATTTATTTAAAATGTTGTCTAAGATTTTTATATCTGAATTTACTCTTAGTGCTATTTTTGAATCTTCTTCAAGATGAATGTCAGATGATCCGGCATCAATTGCAAATTGAACTATTTGACGTGAAATACTCATGAAGAATTTAATAATACATTTATTTATTATTCCTGAGTATTACATATTTTTCGTACTTCCGATAATGTTGTAAGTTCCTTTAGAACGAGCTCAATTGCATATGCTTTTAAGGAAAGCATATTATTTTGATCGATAGCTATCTCTTCAATTTCATCAGAGGATTTACCTTCTTTAATAGCATTTTGAATTGGTTTTGTTACTTGTAGTAACTCATAGGTACCAACTCTCCCTCTGTAGCCAGTTCCATCGCATCTAGAGCAGAGTGTTCTTTCTTCTTTTCTCCTTTGTCTTTCTTCTCCAGAAAGAACATTTGCGTGTCTTAATGTTGTACCTTGTCTAATACCAGCAAATCTTGCTTCGTTTTCATTTGCAGGTCTTTGCGTACTACATTCGGGACATACTTTTCTTATAAGCCTTTGAGCGAGAATACCCCTTAATGATGCTATCAATTTATATGCTGGTACTTCCATATCTATTAAACGAGTTAAAGAGCTAGCTGCACTGTTGGCATGTAATGTTGTAAAAACTAAATGACCTGTTTCTGCTGCATCCATTGATGACTCTGCAGTTTCAGGATCTCTTGTTTCACCTATTAAAATTATGTCAGGATCTTGTCTTAAAAATGTTCTTAATAATTGAGAAAAAGTTTGACCTTTTGCTCTCAAAACTTGAAATTGTTGGATATTACCACCTAAATCATATTCAATAGGATCTTCTGCTGTCACGATATTGAGTTCGCCGTTATCTTTTTCTTGCAATGCTGAGGCTAAAGTTGTTGATTTTCCTGATCCAGTAGGACCTGAAACTATTACTATTCCATTTGCCTGATTTATAATTGATCTGAAATTTTTCCTTATTTCTTCATGAGATAAAAGAGTATCAAGATCGAGCATATTTGTATCGCTATTTAGTATACGTAAAACCATCTTTTCTCCATGTTTGCCTGGAGCGGTTGAACATCTGAATTCCATTAGTTGATTCTCAAAAGAACGTCTTATTTTTCCGTCTTGAGAAGCTCTTCTCTCAGCAGTATCCATTTTCGCCATATTTTTTAGACATGCTGTTAATCGAATACCAGCACTTCTTGGCATGCTTACAAAATTTTGCATAACGCCATCACGCCTGACACGTATTTTATGTTCATTTTGTCTTGGCTCTACGTGTATATCAGAGACATTACTTCTGCAAGCACCAATTAATATTTTGGCTGCTGCTTGTTGTATTTTACTGCCTAACATTTCTTGTGAAAGATCTAAATCTTCTGCTTCTATTTCATGTTCTTCAAGATCTTGGAAGTCAAATAAGAAATCGCTTTCATCACTTTGACCACCTGAATCGTCCTTAAGTGATTCAAGAATCGAGTCATCTGAATACTCAAAGGTTTCTAAACCTTCACCACTTATGATTCTTTCTTCAGATGCGTAATTAAGTAATTCTTGTATTTCTTCTGGATTCTTCTCAACATATTGACATTCATATGATTCGGTCCTTTTTTTTATAGTGTCTCCAATTGTGGCTAAATAATTAATGTTTCCAATAGCAATTATTAATTTCGTTTTAGCGGGAGGAAGCGACGGCTCAGTTTTAATAGGTATTACAATATTATCTCTACACCATTGAAGGGAAAATAATTTATCTATGAGAATTCTTGTTGACTTAACTGATTCGATCATGGAAGGTCATCAATAAAATCTTTACATGTTTGCCAATAGTCTCTACACATACTGAAATTTGAATAAGTTTCTAATTTGCACATTCCATGAGGAGGCGTAAGACATGTTTGCGGCCCATCAAATCCACAGGTTGTATCGTTGAATGATTGCAATGTGACGTAAATTGTTTGATTACACATCCACTTGGCTTCGCAACCGGCTTTCTCAAATTTGCCGTTTTGGCCAGCTTGCTTCCAGGCTCCCTCTGCAGCAAGACAAACTTTGCGACGTTTCTCTTCAACTTTCGCGTCATAAAAAGTTTTATCTGCTGTCCCTAAATCGGTCCCCTCAAAAAAGTAGGTATTAATTCCACATTCAGAATCCGTAAATATACCATCAAAATTACTTGATTCTTTATCTTTTAGTTTTTCCGCGCATATCCTCCCTAATTTTGCATTCCTCGCTGCTTTGAAACCATCTTCATCAGCTTGAATAGTACCTTCAAAAGCCCATGTTTCTAGAGAGCAAGTATTGTTTGTTGAATTCCATCTGTATTTGGGACCTCCAGATCCTCCATTTGGAGGAGTATCTCTTAACCAAGTGTAGAAACTATCGTTACAAGCTTTCTTTTGAGCTTCAATTGCAGCAAGCCTGTCCCATTCTGCTTGTTGCTCTGCTGTAATACCACAGTTTGATCCAGCCCACAATTTACATGAATTTAAACTACTTTGATTTATTGCAGGAATACCTATCTTAGTTATCTTTCCATTTTCATCTAATCTAAATCCCATACTATATAGAATCTTTTCTTGATCACTAGTAGGTTCTATAAAAAACTTATCGCACTTTGTACTTGCAGATTGAATCTTATAACCTAATGGATTTAAAGCATCATCTGAAATGGTTATGTCTGATGGAGTCGTTTCTGCAGCTACATTTCCTATCCGAAGAGATTGAAGACATTCTGCAGCAGTTGAATTTACAAGAGCCTTAGCCGAATCAATTCTGGATAATTTTACCCATTTATTTACACTTGGTATACTTACGGCTGAAAGGATAGAAAGTATTGAGATAACTGCTACTAATTCAATAACAGTAAAACCCTCCTGAGTTTTGAAGCTCAGAAGAGTTTTAATTGTTTTTTCAATCTTTATCCTCATTAAAAAAATTACAATGAGAATTAATTTAACAATATTACCAGTTGTTGTTAGTGCAACCTAGCAATGCATTTGATCCACCCCCAGCACCGGCAGCACATGTCTTGGCTCCAGTCCCAGCGTTATATATAAAAGTAGGCAATGTGGTTGGGTTGGCAGTCAATGTGTAGACGTCGTTTGAATCACATGTTCCTGCGTTAGGAACATCTACTACTGCGTTATATCCACTTGGTGAGTACGTAGCAGCATTGAAGTTATTATTATTTGCATTTGCATCAACAAGTTTTACTGCACATTCCTTAGCAAGATTAGCAAGAGAAGTTTTTGCTCCTGCAACTTGCGCTTCAGCATTTAAAGAAGTGAAGGATGGTATGGCAATTGCAGCAAGTATTGCAAGAACAGCTACAACTACGACTAATTCAATTAGTGAGAACCCTTCTTCTCCTGGTTTAATAGAAAGTACTCTTTTTACCCTTTTGTTATTCAAGTAAGCTTGTAAACTAGTCATTTTTTTGAATACAAAACTAATAATTGTTTATATTGTAATTTTATCTCAAGGAATATGCAACAAATTGGTTTGCATGATTTAAAAATGTTACCTAAACAGATATAAATCAAAGACAAAAGTGATGATTTCTTTTTTTGTTATTCTTATTCTTTTTGGGGCCTCCATTGGAAGTTTTATAAACGTAGTGTCAATTTCATTACCTAGAGGCGAATCTTTTTTCCTTAGAAGAAGCCATTGCCGCGACTGTAACCAAACAATAAAATGGTATGACAATATTCCGGTTTTATCTTGGTTTCTATTGAATGGTAGATGTAGGCAGTGTAAATCAACCTTTTCCATTAGATATCCAATAGTTGAATTTAGCTGTGTAATTATTTGGCTACTTAGTTACTCGTCAAGTCCTACAAATTACGAGCTGGGATCAGTTGTTTTTATCACTTTTGCGGGTGGGATACTAGGAAGTATTTTGCTTTTGCTTTCATTAATAGATCTAGAACATATGATTTTACCTTCTAAAATATGCTTACTAGGATTAGCTTTAGGATTAACATCAAATCTAATTTATTCATTTTTGTATGCAAAAGAGTCTCTATACTTATTGTTTTTAGAACATTTCTGCGCATCATTCTTTGCATTAATTTTATTTGAACTTACTAATAAAGTTGGTACATTTTTCTTTAAGAAAAATGCATTAGGAAGAGGTGATGCAAAGTTGGCAGCGATGGGAGGTGCTTGGTTAGGGGTCCCAGGCATTTCTATCGCAGTTGCTTTATCTTTTTGGATGGCTGCTATTTATGGAATCTATGGAAGATTAAAAGGTTTTCTAAAGCCACTAGATAGTTACGCTTTTGGACCTTTTTTGGCATTTGGTATATTTTTGGTTTGGTTCTTTGGTTCAGATTTATTGTGGGAAATTTGGATTAATATTATAGATTAAAATAAATCAATTTATTTTTGTTAATTATATCTGCTTATAAAGAACTCTTAAATAAATAATGATAAAATCTTAATCAATTACTTATGCTAGTTAATAATCCGGTGATTCCATATATTAAATATCTGACTTGTAAAGGAATTGAAATCCACAACGGAAGATTAACTATTACCCAGTCAAAAGATTTCTTTTTCTTTCTTTGTTTTATAGAATTTATTATAAGTATAATGCAACTCAAGTTAAGCAAAACAATAAAACCAAAGCCAGCCATGATTTGCATCGGCTCATTCCCAAATAATGGTTTAGAAATAAATAGGATGATTAAAAGAAAGTAAGCGCTAATTGTAGATAACTTTGAGTTTAAGAGTGGCCTTCCTAATAAGCTTTTCTTAGGAAATAAATCCATCTTAATAGTGACTAATAATATATAATTAATATATCAGATAATCAGTTACTTTTATTAGGTTTAAAAATTTAAAATTGTATAAGATTTAATGAAAACAACTTATTATTGAAAATATTTTTTTTTCTATGTGATGAGTCTTTGGCATTAATAATGAAATGTGTCATTAGAATCTGTTTAGGTTCTTTTCGCAATGGAAAAGTTATGTGTGTATTTGTATTTTTTCTCACTATTTAATCTGAGATGATTTCAGTAAAAACGCCTGAAGTTGTACTTGTGTCCCATGAGTAAAAAGGATTTACACTGTCTCTAATAAAATAAAGCATTAACTAAAAAATCATGTCGCGCATCGATAGCATGTTTTCTAAATTTATTTTCTAATTAATCGACCCATCTTCTTACTCTTCATACGCCTATATTTATTAATTATGCAATCGTTAATTGGAATAGCTAGAAAAGAAAGAGCTGAATTTTATTTTTTTAATGATATTTCCTGAAATTGAGCCAAGCCAACAAGGGTTATTAAAAGTAAGTGAGCTTCACTCCATCTACTGGGAAAGAAGTGGTAATCCAAAAGGTAAGCCGATATTAATTCTTCATGGTGGTCCTGGAGGCGGAAGTAGTCCAATGTATAGAAGATTTTTTGATCCAAAAATATTCGATATTGTTCAATTTGATCAAAGAGGATGTGGCCAATCCATACCGCATTCTGAATTAAAAGAAAATTCTACAAATTATCTTATTGAAGATATAGAAAAATTAAGACATTCATTGAAATTAAAGTCTTGGCATGTTTTTGGTGGTTCTTGGGGCTCAACGTTGAGCTTGATTTATGCCATTCAGCATCCAGATAAAGTAATTAGTCTCACTCTTAGAGGTATATTTTTGTGCAGAAAAAATGAATTAAGTTGGTTCTACCAAAAAGGTGCTAGTGAAATTTTCCCTGAAGAGTTTGATCTATATCAATCTGTTATACCAATCAATGAAAGAGGAGATTTGATTAAGTCTTTTTATAAAAAACTAACAGGCAGTAGTAGAAGAGAGAGATCTAGAGCAGCAAATGCGTGGACAAGATGGGAAATGTCTACTAGCTATCTTACTCCTAAAGAGATATCAATAAAAAAAGCTTCTAATGATTTTTTCTCAGATTCTTTTGCAAGAATAGAATGTCATTACTTTATAAATAATATTTTTTTAGAGGAGAACTATATTCTGAACAATATAAACAAGATAAATAATATTCCTGTTTCTATTGTTCAAGGAAGATATGACATTGTTTGTCCTATGAGAAGTGCATGGGATCTTAACAAATCATTACCATCTTCAAAACTTTATGTAATTAATAATGCAGGACATTCGATGAAAGAATTTGGGATTACAAAAAAACTAATCGAGTTGACTAACGAAATTGGTATTGGTTGAATTGATCTATAAAAATTTTATAATTATTTTATCTATAGGAGTGATCTTGATATTGTCTTTGGATAAGTTTACTTTTTATTACTTTCTCCATTTAAATCGCCAATAGCTTTCACAGGAAATTTTTTTCCCTGTCTCCATACTGCAGTAATTATTAAAGCTATAAATGCTGCAATGGGAATGAATCTTAGTACTTCCATTGTTGAAGGCTCTGTAACTAATGACTTAAATGGATCACTCAGAGATACTGGTACTACTTCGTATGAATTTGCCAATTCATTGAGATCTACTTGCATTTGATTAGAAGATTTGTTCCAACTTATAAAAAAAAATTGTGAAATTACTTTTAAATCAGTTATTTGTGACTTGAATGTATAAAATAGACTATACAAGGTAAGTTAAGTTAATTCATGATGTAACCAAAGTCTTTCTCTTTTGCGCGTTTGGTCGTTTTAGCTGCTAGTTGGCAATTTGTATTGTCGACAAATTCTTGAAACTTTATGTACTCAAATATTGGAAGGGAAAGAACCAGGTTCTGATACTAAAATTTAATGAACAGCCACTCATCTTACCATTTTTTTATATTAAAATGTTCTCAGATCTTTATTAAAAATGTTTCTTTTAATTTTTAACTTTTTTAAGAACGCATGAAAAAATATCTAGTAAAGCTTATTTTTGTCAAGTAAGAATTATTTGTTTAATGTCAATAATACTTACTAAATTATTTATTAATTTGAATTGCTAAAATTTCAAAGTTAACTTCGGTGTCTTTTTATGAAGTTTGTAAGTTTTGTACTTGATTAGATGTCAATAGATTTTTTTACTGATTGTTAAAGACTTATTTGTCGCTAAAAGTGTATAGATGCATTCGCCAATGACTCGAACTCAAATCTCCGCATTTCGCATGCTAAAAGGATCCACAGAGGTCAAGATTATTGAACGAAGTTGGGGTATTGAAAGATGTTACGTAACACCCGATGGTGAAGAAGTGTGTACACCTGCTCCCTTTTTAACTAATCATCGTTACCTTGACTGGTCTCTCTGTGCTTAAAAAGTTTTTCTGTTTAAATTCAGTCAATAATCGTTTATTTTGTATTTATAAATGACTATTTTATTTCTTATTAAAAACTAAAATTATTATCAATTTATTCGTCGACTCTATGAAATATACAATATTTGATTAATTAAGACAGAATACTTTATGTACACATTTCTTAAATTTCACAACTATTTTAAAGCATGTTTATTATGTTGATATTAGTAGCAAGTTAAAGACTATGACTTCTGACATCGAGTACTATAAAAAACTTTCTAAAGATGTTATTAGCCAAGTAGATAAAATTAATTTCTTTGATCAGAACCAAGGTGCTTTTTATGTTGATAGATATTCTGATAGCTGGTCAAATATGATGGAGGCATATGCAAAATCCAAGGACTTAAGTTCAGAACAACTAAATGAAATTGAGGAAAAAAAATGGAAAGAGATGCCAGATATATTGAAGATTTTTGCTTATGATTTTTGTATTCTTAATGGATTTGTTTTCACAGGGGTTGGTAATTAGCTTTCTTTTTAAATTAATAATATTTGAGTTGTTATGAATTTTCTCAGTAAATTCACTCTTTATTATTTAATTGAATTTTTATACTCTTATTAATCGCCATTGTTATAAGACTTTTTTTTATTGGAATTTAATTTAGATTAAGCTAGCTCAGAAATCAATTATAATGAAAAATATATCCTTTCTTTTCTCCGTTTTTGGACGTCTAATAAATCTTTAAAATTTATCTGAATTTAAAAAATAATTAAAATCTTTATAATGATTCTCCAGCTATACGAGAATTACTCCATTGGAAATATCTCACTTAACAAAAAACTTTCCTCCCTGTTGACGAGTAATAATAACATGTTCCATCAGAGCCTATATAGAACATTCGGTTTTTGTACTTTGACTTTGAAAATTTTTTAAGTCTTCTTTCATGTAAGTCAAAACTTTTTGTATTTAGCTCTGGATTCTCCTTTCTTTGTTGGTAAGTCCCTTCTTCTACATTCCAAAAAAATTTTCTTATAAGCCATATTGTTGCAAAAAGCAAAATAACAATTAGTGTATTCATCTAATAGCGATCAAACATAATGATTAACAATAGTCCCTTAATTCCATCCACTTATCTAGTCCTGCCTGAAGACTTTTTATTTCGGTTTTAGATCCTTTGAGTTTAAATGCTTTTATTAATGACTCAGTTGCTTCTATCCCATAATTGGCAGCTTCTTTTTGCCTTGCGCAGACTCTGTTTTTAGAACCATTCTTTAGATCGGTCTCGATTTCTTTAAGTATTTTGCTCGCGATATCTTGTTTCTGATAAAAATCATTTAAATACATTTCAAATTCAGTTTCTGCGTTAACTGGCGTTAGTGAAATAAGCACAAAAAAAATTAGTATGAGAGAAAGAATTAGTAAGCGTTTCATTTCTTTATCATGCCAATTTTTTCATGAGTCACAACTTATTAGGATTAAATGTCATATAAAAAAGCTTCTTATGCGATAGTTTAAATAACAAAAAAGAATATTTTCAGAAATTAACAACGTTGACCTTTATATTTTTTGTAAATGATTTAAATCTATGAACTTATACAAAATGTATTAGATGGATGCTGAAAAATTTGAGTGAAGGATTTAAAGATATTCTGGATCATCCATAATATTAAAATTACTAAACACATATCTTTCATTTTAAAATAGATTAATTATCAAAAATAAATATTTAATTAGGGGATTTGATTACCCCTAATTAAAACTTTTAGTCAATCAGTAAGAAGCGTCAATAATTTTATTTGCTTGTTCAAGCCGCTAAGACTTCATCATTTGTTGTTAAGCCCTTCATTAATGATTTTTGTTGATCCTCAGGAACTTTTGATTCTAGAGATATTACTCCTTCTGATTGTAAAACTTGTTCATCATTGATGTCAGAAGTGATTGCTGGTTTTGGTTGTACTTCAATTGTTGGGGTAACCTCAGAAATTACAACTGGTGTGATTTCTATCTTTTTGGCAAGTTGCGACCACGGATTAACAGCTGTTGCAATGAACTCTCGATTAGATTCGGTTTTATCTGCGCGAGTAATTAGTAATAACGGTATGGAAATCGTAAAGATAAAACATATGGCTAGGGTGAAGTTGGCGATAGCCATTTCCTGACCAGGTTCAAACGCTGAGAAAATCATAGAAATAAGTGATTTGTATGAAAAATCACTTATTTTTTATTTTTTGACCATACCCTCGCAAACAAACTTAATCGAAAATATAACCATTTTGTTGAAAATGATGTCTTAGTCAACTTTATAAAAATATATTCTGAAATTCGTTAAGAGATGTCTGGTTCTGTCATGAGACGATAAGAAAATTCATCAACTCGCTTTTTATTCACACCATTATCTCCAATCCCCACTCTTGATTCTGATCTGACTTGGATAATTCCTTTCTCTGGGATTGCTTTTATGAGGAGATCATCGGTGTACCTTCTCCATTTTGTTTTTGCTTCAGCATGAATATAGAAATCTGTTTGCTCTACAATTACTGTCCTTGGTGTTTCCGATACTATTCGGATGGCTTTTTTGAAGGAATTTTCTAGACTTGTAACTTTAAAATCTTCTCTAACACAATGAGTTGTTACAACACATTCTGGAAGCTCATTCGTTTGAGCATTCGCTTTGTTTGTCATTAAAGCGAAGATACAAAAAATCAATAAGAAGCATGTGATTAAACGATTCATCATCGATAAATAGTTCTAAAAAAATCAAACTGCTTTCACAATCTATTTCAAATAACTAAATATTGTGAGATGCATATGGAGTTAATCTCCTTATTTATTTGAGTAGTGTGGAAAGAGATAAAGAAGATATATGAAGCTGATACCTAACTTGCGAGTTTAATCCACCCTTTAAATTCACGTTTTAAATCTATAATTTTATTTTTTTGAGCATTCAACATTATTTGACGGTTAACTAATTGTATTTTTGTTTCTGTGATTTCTTCTGAATAAAACTTCAAAGGTTGCTCTCCGAGCATGTTGTCACCACTCATTAATTTCTCACTCTTATAATTTCGTTTTTTTTAAGACATAAATGATCATTTGTTTGCGTTTTTAAGGTTTTATTCGCTTTTCCTTTACATCTGCTTTACTAGTTCTCCCTACTAAACCCCCAAGTAGCAATGGCAATTAATAGCTATAGTGTTGTTGTTTTAAAGGTCCTTCTTTATATTTTTGCAATTTAATTTATTTGTATTGCAAAATTTTGGACTTTAGGAATATTCTCGCTCTTGACGTTTTTGCAGATGTATTTCAGGTTCACTCTTTACTGTCTTTTCATTTCATGATGCCACCCGTTTTTCATTCTGAATTTATTGGGCTTGATTGGCCTGTCCTCTTATTAGGTCATATAATTATGTTTTGCTTTTTAGCCGTTAAGCTTGATTGGTCCTGGATTCCTTTAACTGAACATGAAAAGTTATGTGGATCTGATGGCGACGATTACAGAGCTCAAGTCAGTTCCTTAGAAAAAACTTTTCACAATAGTTGATTTTCATTAAAATCTAATTTTGGTCAATAAAAATACTATTAGAAAATTTACATAATTAATCTTTAAGACAATTTATTTAATTTGCGATTTTATAGTGACTCTGATCATCAATTAATAGAGTTTAATACCAAGAAAAGTGTTTTTTTTAAATTTAAATTTTTTGATATATTGCATATTAACAAAATTATAAGAATAATAATAATTATACATATAAAGTTCTTTACAAAATAAGACATATTTATACAATAGGATTTATTTAAAGTGTTAATCTGATTTATTGCTCTAACTTAAAAAAAGTGCTTTATTACTCATTTATTAAGGTATCATGAATATTGCTAAGACATCTCCTTTGTATGATTATTGGAATTCCGATCAAGGGGAGGATGCTGAAAATATTAGATTATCTAAGCTCAATATAAATGGAATGGCCTCTAATCTTTTTAGGAATGAACCTTATAAGTGGGAGAATTTATATCAAAGTGTTGTTAGAAATCTTATCTCAGGAGATGATTCATCGATCAAAGCCTTATTAGTTTTGTTGTCATCAATTACGAAAAAGGAAAAAGAGATTGTTTTATGTGCCCTTGAGAATTTTTTAAGTAAGGATATGATGCATAAGTTGAGATACGAAAATCACGAAGTTTTAAAGTCAAGCAAAAATATACTTAATGCTTTTAAAATATTGTTGAATATTTTTATAAATCCTTATGGTTTAGAGATTAAAAAAAATAAAAAACATATTTACGAAAAAACAGGTATGATGTTCTATCAACTTAGAAAGTTGATCTTATTTAAATCTGAGACTTAAAATATATTTTGAAAAATAATAAATTTGGATCAATATATCAAAATCAAACTACTACAAAAGAGAACTTTCATCTATACATTTTTGAAGTATTTCTGTGCGTATGATTTTTTGTGGTCTTGCTGAATCAAGCACTGCCGCACAACATAAATGCCATGATGAACCGTCTCTTAGTTTTAATTCTTTAGAAATCTTTGAGGGAGCAGTAGTTAAGGATGTTATTTCATCTATATGGTTAAGTGTTTCCCACAGTTCAGCCTCTAGGAAATCCAGTTCAATTTTTGAGAGCAATCGTGTTGCAATGAAATCCTCAACTAGACATGTAAGTTCTAGAGACATTTTATTTGATTCTGATGCTATTGGGTGCTGTACAACCCATTTCGTTCCAAAAAGAATGTTGATTTTTACGTTAGCATTAACTATATGATTTATTTATTATTTGTTTTTTTTTATTTTTACTCTAATGACTGAATAAAGAAAACGATAATATTTAGCAATCGATTAAAACTTATCTGAAGAAATGAGCAAAGAGATTACAACTGAATCTGCCAGGAAGGCACAAAAAGAAGCTGAGTGGGCATATAACAAAGCTATGGAAAAGTTTTACTACTCAATGTTGGAGGTGGTTTTCCTAAGAATAAAAAGTCATCTAAGTCAAAAAGGGCTAGAGAAAGTAATCTCGATTGATAAAAAACGAACTAATAATGAAAACCTAGGAATTGAGTTTAGTCAAAAAACCTGGGAGGTTTTAGCAGAAGCTTGGACAGGTGCAGAAGGTTTAGCAATGACGAAGATTGCAGACCTTTACGGTCTTGAGATATCTGATTTGGATCTTACCAAAATTCAAAAACTTGAGTGACACAACAGAATGCCAAAAAGAAATTCCACCTCTAAATTTGATGTATATTTAATTTGTCGAAATCCTTTACTGATTAATTTGAAGCTGCAACAGTTAAAAAAATTCTTGAAAGAGCGAAAAAAACTACTAAAAAAGGAATATCTCAATAAAGTTGTCCATGATGAATATGATGGACTTATAAAAAGCAACAAAGAAAATCAACCTTTTCCATAGTCATTTTTGAATACACTTCTATAAATTCAACGTATCCTGACAAATTTAAACTATGTTGAATTAAATTCCACTGGTATTTTTTCTTAAGTCATATTACTCTTAGTGTATGACATATTATGCAAAGCCAAATCATATTGAATATGATGATTGGTTTGATAAAAATATTGACCCAATGGATTTAGAGCATGAAAAGGAAAAAAAGTTTATAAATTCTGTACATGAGAAGTTTTATCAAATGTCCAGTCATAATTTAATTATTGGTGGATCAGAAGTTTTAAAAGACTTAAAAAAAATAGATAAATGCTCAGAAGGGTTCTGTCCAATATCGGATGATGAGCTTAATCAACTTTAAATTAGAATTTAATATTAAGTATATGAATTCAAATGCTCAGATATTTATTTATTTAGATGCTTTTGCCTTTTTACTTTTATCAGGAATGTTCCTCCTTTTGTTTAAAAGTAATAAATGGTTCCATGGCTCAAATCATTTATCTAAAAAAGATGATTGAATTATGTATATGAAATTCCTCATATTATTTACTATCTTGTTCTGTTTATTATCTCCTTCACAGGCAGCTAATAAAAGGATGTTTGAAGTGCTAGATACTTGTGCAAGATATAGGCTAAAAGAAAAATCGGCTCTAGTGGCAATAAAAGATCTTAAGCTCAAATATGATGGAAAAGACGAAAATGAGGCTGAACTCTTCCTGAAATTGTACTGCTCAGTTTTTACGCCCAATGAAAATGTAGATTTTTAATGAATAGATGAGTCGCTTACTTGTTCTTCAGCATTTAGGAAGAGAGGGGCCCGGATTCTTTATCCCAATCGCTGAGGAAAGAGGACTTGATGTTTATATTTTTCGCCTAGACTTAGGAGAATCGCTCCCAGAACTTCGTAAAGGTGATTTGCTTTTAGTTTTGGGAGGACCGATGGGTCTTAAAGATATTGTTAATCCAAAATTCCCATGGCTCAATAAAGAGGTAGATCTAATAAAAGAAGCCTTAGATCAAGAGGTTGGAGTGATTGGAGTTTGCTTGGGTGCTCAGCTTTTAGCTTATGCTGCTGGTGGTGATGTTGAACCACTTAAAAAAAGGATATCTCATAAACCATTGGCCGAAATTGGATGGTACCCTATTTTTTCTAATGAATTAAGTAAGAAGAATAAACTTTCAAAATTTTTAGCTAATCCATTCCCCGTACTTCATTGGCATGGTGACAGAATCTTATTACCTACATCAGCTGATCTCATTGCAAGTAGCAGACGATGTAAGGAGCAATTGTTTCAAATTGGATCGTTAGCTTATGGATTACAATTTCATGTCGAGATAAATAACAAGATGATTAAAAGGTGGATTGAAGAGGACAAGAAATTTATTTCTGACAATTTAGGGATAGGTGGTCACTCAATTTTAGAAAGGCAACAAAAAAAATATGGTGAAAAAACTTTAGAAGCTAGGTTAGAATTTTTAAAAATTCTGATTGATCTAGTAATCTAATAAAATTTAGTTATAAGGTTAAAACCTATAAAAATGATTGACGAATTTACTTTTGAGCAGTGCAAAAAGGATAGTGAGATTCTCCAATTAAAAATTAAGAATCTTGAGCATGGTATTAAAGAAGCTGAGAATATGATTGCCGAATCTCAAATGAATGATGAGGCTTTAACCTTCTTAAGAAAAAAAGTTGCTGAATCTAACCAGGATTTGGCAGCTCTATATTTAATTGACTAAAACAAAACCTCATGAGGTTATTCATCAGGATGGTTGAGCTCTTCTCTCCATTGCCATAACTTTCTAGATTGGTCTGAGACATTTAAATAAAGAAATTGTTCTAAAAAGTTAAATCTGATCGACCTAATGATCTTTGCATAAATGCGATTTTCCATTGTTTGTCAATTTCCCTGAAAATTGAAGTTACCATAGGCATGTCGTAGTTTTGAGTCCCTTTGTAAATGAGTTTTGACCTAAGAATGACAACATACACGGTAGTCTCTGGAGCTAGCAGGTCAAATTTATGCACATTTGTGATTTTTGCATTTACAAGTACTAAATCTCCAGAAGAACACATTTCTTTTTAAACCCCTTGCATCAAAGGGGTTTAATGCTTGGTCTAATTAAATTGAAAGTCGGTGGTAAATTATCTCAAAAAAAGATCTCATCTTTTCTTTTGACGAAGAGGTTTGTCGTATTGAGAAGAGTTTTAGTGGAAACAATAATTTTAACTTCCTTCTTGGCGAATACAAAAAATTATCAATTTTTAATAGCTATTCAAGCAGCTTCCTCTCTGATGGGTGGTTGAAATAAAGTAATGATTTCTCCATTTGGTGTCTTATAGACTCTTTCAACAATTATCCCCTCATTAATGATCACTTTAGTATTCATTGAGCCAGAGGGTAAGGTCTGCATGCTGGGCACTAGTGCGTTTTTTAAATCTGGATATTTTTCTAAATTCTCAAAGTCTTTAATTCTTTTCTTAGTAACCATTAGTAAGTAAGTCGAAGTTATGTATACCTTTTAACTGATTTTCGTCATCCCGTAAAGAGTTTGATTGATGATCTTGGCTTTCGGAGTGCGTACATTTATAAAAATCCTTAGGATTCCTATCAAGATCGTTTTCATTGTTACCAGACAGCTTATTACTAATTTCGAAAATATTACCCTTTGGTTTCATACACAATAAGCAAAAGATTATTTATCGTGTATTAAGGTCATCATTTTTTTGACTTGAACGTATATCTTCGATTAAAAATTTCAAAATTAATTAAATCTTAAACTTTTTCATTGTGAAATGTGTTCTCTTCTTTTTACTTTCACTGCAAATCCTTTAACTAGATCTTTTGTTATTCTCATGATTAACAATACTTGTTAATTTCTACTTCTTTTTTCCAATAAAAATTTGTTGTTAGAAGGATTAAGTATAAAATAGTTAGATCTTTCTTATTTTTGTGTACATATTATTATGAATCTATTTCCAAAAAAAATAATGCTGCTTGGCAGTGGTGAATTAGGAAAGGAAGTTGCAATTGCAGCAAAGAGAATAGGTTGTTTTGTTATTGCGTGTGATCGATATGAGAATGCTCCAGCGATGCAGATTGCTGATCAATCTGCAGTATTTAATATGAATAGTGATAATGAATTAAAAGAAGTTATCTCTAAGTTTAAACCTGATATTATTATTCCTGAAATTGAAGCTCTAGCAGTTGATGCGCTTAGAGAAATTGAAGAAAATACTATCGTGATTCCTAATGCGAGAGCTACTGCAATAACAATGAATAGAGATAAGATAAGAGATCTTGCCTCTAATATACTAAATATTAGAACGGCAAAATTTAGCTATGCAATAAATAAAGCTGAGCTTGATCTAAAGGCAGAAGAGATTGGGTATCCTTTATTAATCAAACCCGTTATGAGTTCTTCAGGGAAAGGGCAAAGTTTAATTAATAGAAAACAAGATTTAGATAAGGCTTGGAACCTTGCGATAGAGAAATCAAGGGGAAAATCTAATAAAATTATAATTGAAGAATTTATCGAGTTTGACTTAGAGATTACTTTATTAACCATTAGGCAAGCTAATGGAAAAACATTATTTTGTGATCCTATTGGTCATGAGCAAAAGGATGGTGATTATCAATGTAGTTGGCAACCTGCTGAATTAAATAAAATTGTACTAGATCGTGCACAAGAAATTGCAAAACGTGTTACTGATAATCTTGGTGGAGTAGGTTTATTTGGAGTTGAATTTTTTATAAAAGGTGAAGAGGTGATTTTCTCAGAACTTTCGCCAAGACCGCATGACACAGGTTTGGTGACGTTAATTAGTCAAAATTTAAATGAATTTGAATTGCACCTTAGGGCGATTTTAGGTATACCGATCCCTGAAATAGTTTGCGATTATCCATCCGCTAGTAGGGTTATTTTAGCTAATCAAGATTGTAACAATGTTGTTTATTCAGGCATTGAAGAGGGATTAAGTCAATCACACACAAATATATTTATATTCGGGAAGCCAATGTCTAACAGAGGTCGTCGAATGGGTGTAGCCGTTGCAAAAGCAAATACTATTGCAGAAGCTAGAATAAAAGCAGACATGGCTGCAAAATCAATTCAATTTATCAATGAATAAAAAATATATAATTAATCTATTTCTGATTTAAATAAATTTTTTTCTACCTTTGATCTTTAAGGAAGTACTCGATCCAGTTTTCTAAATCTAGCTTTACCTGGTTGGAAACTCCTGATTTCTTCAGCAATATGTGATCCTTATGCTCATTTCCCCTAGAAGATCAATTCATTGCTGTTTAAGGGGCTTCAACGAGGATGGTTGGTTAAACAAAGGACTCAAGAGAAGACTTGTTTTTATTGTGATGACTAGTCTTTTTAACTGTTCTGTTATTACTACCTTATTTATTGCCTTTTTGTATCGCCAGGAACATCGCCCTATGGATGATTCTGTTATTATTACATCACGTTCGACTAACCAAGGTCGCAGTAAGACTCAAGACATGGAACGGGGTCTTGAGCGTTACATGAAGGAACAATGACAGTTCTTACCTACAGAGGGAAAGAGTATCTTCAGCACAAGAAAGTTACTCCAAAAGAAAATGTGGAGCTTAATTACAGGCGCAACGTTTATATCTCTAGACAATCAGAAGCTAGAAAACATTTCCAAGATTCTCTTGTCTACAGAGGTATAAAATACGATAAGTAATTTAAATATCGTATCTGGAGGGGGGCTATATGTCCCCCTTTTTTTGTACCCACCGTTGAAATCTTATTCTGTAACCTGTATTTGCTCTACGTATTAGTGCTTGAGTCCTATTACTCTAGATTTTTTGCCTGTCAATGATGTAGAAAGAATTAAGACTCCGGTATAATCAAAATGATTAATCAACAGTCATGGCCAAGCTGTAAGCTTCCTAAAACTCAAAAAGCACTTGAGGTAATATATTCAATTCTATGGAAAAGACCTAAAGTTTTCAGATGTTATTACAGGTCTAATTAATTGAAATTTTCTTGGAAAACCGTACACGCAACTTATTAAATATTCTTTAAGAATAGAATTATTTACCGAGACGAATGAAGGAATTATTAAAATCCAGTAAAAGATTATTAGCTTTGTTTTTGTTCTTACCAATTACACCAAGTATTGCTGCTATTACTGTCTTTACAAAGTCGGTATTGATTGATTGGACTCATCAGAGCTCAAATTTATCCCATTATACGGAGAAAGTTAAGTAGTCATTCTGGTATTAATCCCTATTGAGTTTATTAGTAATGAAATGAATTAAATTTATTCATTATTTTTTTATATTTATTCTTGTTGATTTTGTTTTTAATTATTATCACTTCTGGGTAAATTAATTTTTCGAGTATTATATATCGGATTACAAGGTGAAAAAATAATTCTTTGTTAAGTCATGGTTTAAGTTTAATTTCTTTTTCCTTTGATTAGGTCCTTCTTGAAATTTACCCTAAGTTGAAAGATATTATTAGTCCTAGTAAGCAGTATTCAGGTGGAATGGGTGCTTTGAAAACAGATTATTACCTTCCGCCTCGTTAAATACAAGGGTAATTATCATTGAACACGAAATTGCTGAATGTGTTTACAAGACCCAAAAGAGACATGTTGTCTGATTATTATCAAAAACTTAACATTCTTTTTTAAACAAGTAGAAGATCTTTAATTATTCATGTATTTAGAATGTTTACTATAAAAGCAATTTAATATTTGAACAAATTCTTCAGGAAAAACATGGATATTGTTCAAGCAATCAAACAAAGAAGAACAATTCATACTTTTATAAATAAAAAAGTTCCTAAAGAAGTAATTCAACAATCAATAGTCGCAGCTAATCAAGCTCCCTGCCATAAAATGACTTTCCCTTGGCGTTTTACCAGTGTAGGTATTAAGAAACGAGAACTTCTATGTCAACTCCAGATTTCCTTGAAGTTTGAAGATAAGCAAATCGATGAATTTCAGTTAAAAAAAATTAAGGATAAATTTCTTACCCCTTCCCACTTAATTGTTGCAAGTCAGATGTGTTCAGATAATCTAGTACAACGTAAAGAGGATTATGCTGCCTGTGCTTGTGCAATTCAAAACTTGTCATTGTCACTCGTCTCCTATGGCGTAGGTTATAAATGGTCAACCGCTAAAATATCAACAATTGCTACAACCTATGAAATTTTAGGAATAGATTCACTCAAGGAGGAAATTATTGGATTTATATGGGTTGGATATGGAGCAGAACCACCAGTAATCACAAGGCCTTTAATTAATAAAATTTATAGAGAGAGTGATTAATTTGGATTAACTAATTTAGATAGATGTTGAAATTTGTATTATAGAGTTAGGGCTACTAATGAAAATATTTAAGAAGTTAATTAAAAATGTCATAAGTAGAACTTATTTTTTATTATTATGCTTCTATGAATACTGTAATTAGCAGATTTTATAAATCATGCCAAAGGAGATACCTGGGGATTTAAAATCTGAATTTGTTAACTTTTGCCGGAAGTGAATATGTCCTCGCCTAAATTTGGCCTCAAGCCCTGCTTAAATCCTCTTAATTGCGTTTTTGTTGAGAAAGAATGCAAAAATATTGACACAACATTTGATCAACTAGTGAGCATTGCAGAAAAAATTCCTAGAACTAAAGTTTTAGAGAATAACGAAAGTTACTGGAAAGGTGTATGTAGAAGTTTGATTTTTAGATTTCCAGATGACTTAGAGATTTTAAAAATTGGCAATAAGATTCAAATCAAATCAGCATCTAGATATGGTGGCGGCGATTTAGGAGTTAATGGAACAAGAGTCGGAGGTTTACTAACAGAGTTAGAAAAATTAAAAAATCAGTTGTAAATAAACGATCAATGGCATTGTGCTTTACATCAACTCGAGTTAATTTTAAATATCTGTAATAATTCCATGAACAGGGCTGAGAAATATTTTCACCTTCTTCCAAAGGGGACTCATTTTGAAAAAGTCATCAATACAGAATTTGGGGATGAGAAAATATATATAAGCCCTGATGGTGAAAAGCATTATATCCCTACGAATAGAGATTTGATTTCATGAAAAGTATGTCTTGTTAATTCACATAGACTCATTTGCTTATACGCCTAGTAGTTCTTGCGTATTGCATCTATGGACACTAACGATATAACTGGTTTAACTATTATTCACACTATGTCCATCTTTGATCACCTGGGTAGCAGGTTTTCAATGAAAAAGATAGACAAAAGCAAATGTTATTCAAGAAGTAAAATGGATCCATTACCCACGGAGATTTATCAAGAGATCGTAAATTTTCAAGCTGATGTTAATAGACCTATTGATATCTCTTTGTATAGAGAATTTAGAAAGGATGCAGCATAATTTTCTATTTGATATTTAATAGACTTTATATTCTTAAATTTTTACCTATTACTTGAGTTTTTAAAAATGGAATTTCTGCAAATTTGTCGGATTTATTACTAAGGTTTTTTATTTATTTACAAAATAAGTGTAAGGTACCTAAAAGTAACTTTCAATATTTTTATATATGGATAAGAAACAAGCCTCGAATTTAGCTAAAGAATTAAATGAATTAGCATGCAAAGGTTGTACAGAAGGTTGGCTTGAAAAACATGATGGATTAACAGATCCAATTCAAGACATTAATGAATGTAGGTTCTTTGGCTTTATTACTGCTGAACGCCAAGAGAGACTGGTTAATGAAGTTAAGCAGATAAAGTCTGAAAATAGTATTTAGATGATAAATTCAGATCTATCACTTTTAGGATTTTCTAATTGGTCGTATGGATAAAAAAGAAGAAAAGACTCCGAGTAAATTTTCTGTTCCTCCTTTTGCTACCGATGATGATATTTGGAACAAGATTCTTGAAGCATTAACACCATCTGAAAAGCTTGCAGCCAACCGCTCAAAATCTGAGTTCAACGATCCATTTATGGGTGGTAAAGAAATAATTGTTAAAAGCGTTGATAAATCTGATATCGCTATAGCTTTGTTGTCAGAGGTAAAGGCTGATGGAGACGAATGGGCAATTTATAGAGAAATCTAAATGGATATTTTTTCATTTATTACATCTGTGGTCATATTTTTGTCTCTTTTGATTCTGGTTATCCTCTTGCAAATACTAAGGAATTTGATTAAAAAACAGATTGCTGAGCAATTAAAAGATATTATTCCCGTTAAGAGTATAAGAAATAGAGTAGGAATAAGAATAAAATGGAAAAAATAGTTTCATACCAAACTTAATATTGCTTTTTTAACATTTATTTTTATTCGGAATAGGAAGTAATACCGATGAAAAAAACATAGAGGAAAGCTAAATTTTAATATATATAATTTAAATAACGATGAATAAAATTGATACTAATGCACCGTCAAGATCTCAAGTTGATCCAATAGATGATTACTTAGAATGTCTAACTTATTGTTCAATTTCTAGCAGCGCTGAGGAAAATGATTGTCAAACCATTTGTATGGAAAGACATTTAAAAAGTTCATACTTCTAATTCAGTTCTTAATATAATTTATTACAGTAATATTTTTATAATTTTATTTTTAAATTAGATTTATGAGTACTTAATAGAATTATATTGATCATAAATATCTAATAATAAGTGCATTTATTCTGCAAATAGACTGATTAGTCCCTTAATGTCGTTTTATAAAAAAGGTTTAAATACTCATGAAATAAAAATCTATATGGCCATATTTAAGATAGATTTATTTTTTCAAATTGATTCATCCGATATCTTGGTATTGGCTTGTTTTATTTTTTCCATGGATGTTTCATAACCTATTAGTTCTTAATCGTAAAGTATAAATTGATAAAAAAAAATATCTCTAGGCAATTTCAAGCAATCTCAAAATTATATGCCAAAGGAAATTTCATTCAACGTCGATAAAAAATGTTGGTAATTTGTAATTTCATTTGACGAATTTTTTTGGATCTAATAATGAGGTGGCTTTGATAACTCTTTTGGAAAATAGTCTTCCTTTTCATGTTCATGTTCATTTTCAAATGAGTTATCTTTTTGCTTAAAGTATTCCTCTGAAGAATCAAAGTAGTCGTGATCTGGATTATTATTTTTCATAAATACAATAAACAGATTTCAATAATTTTTATTCTACCAATAAGTTGATAAGTAATCGTTATGAATTGTGGTTTGATAAATTTGAATTAAATTTAAATTTATCTATTAAGCGATACAGTTACATATGATTCCTGCTTTTGTCATTAAAAATAATACAAAGTTATGAAAACTTGGAACGGCTTTATCCAAGGCTATAAGAAATATTAGCAATGACATTGAAGTCATCGAAAGATACTGCATCCAATGAATGCCTGCTTTATCTAATCCGTTCTTATCGAAACTTGAACTAGTCATTTTATTATTGGTACGGCTGTGACGATAACGCAAAAATTGATTTTTCGCTGGTTATTTTTTTTTTTTAGTTTACTTTTCAATTCTTTGAATTGAAGGAATTTTAAATTATATTTTTTTTTAGTGCTCCTTTTCCTCTTTCGAATATTGTTTTTGCGTACTCAGTCCATCGACCATGTCCCCAATACCTAAAACAGCTTGTTTCTAGTAACAATAGATATAAAAGTGCCTCTTTGTAATTATATTTTGTTGTTATTGATGGATCTTTAGTGACAAGTTGGTCAAATGTTTGGTGGAATAAAGAACTAAGTGATGAAATTGGTTCTAAGACATTTTTATATCCATCTTCCCAACTTAAATTGTTCGTCCAACTAGTTCCATGAACAGAGAAAGTTTGATCTTCGTTTTTTAATTCTTTGATTGCCTTTTCTACGGCTATCGGTGTTGTTGTGTTTCCCGAAATTTTGTCCCAGATTTTGTACTGATCTGTTGCTTGTATAACTGGAAAATTATCTGGGTTGATAGCTAGACTTTCTATTAAGTCTAAATATTCAGACCCGTTCATCGCAATTGTTTCCCTTTTGTTACTTCTTTGACCAATTCTTCGATATGCCTGGATAAAGGCTTGAGGAAATTCATTCATCATTACGCCACCATTTTCCCCGTCAGCTATTTGCGTTACTAGTGAGGGAATACTTGAATGACCGATTTTTTGTCTATTAAGCCCTATCGCTTCATAATACGGTTGCATTTGCCCTACGAGTTTTGTATCTGACCCTTGTGTTTTTATTAAAGTGATGATTGATAAAATCTCTCCATTACAGCTTTTGGCTTTGAGAATATTGGGTATATATTTCTGCTCGTCTCTGAGACTAGAGCCATCTAGATTTTGAACACTATGTTCTTGAACCATTACCCAACGATAACCACATTCTTTTATAGCTTTTATAAGTTGATACAGACTTTCAGGATGATTAGGAAGGTGCATCTCAGGGAGTGAAAACCCTTTTACTCGTCCTAATGCGTCCTCCCCAAATAAAGCCGAGAAGTGATGCTGCCAAGCTGTAATTTGTAACTTAAAGTCGGATGTAGGGGTTGAAGAAGCTACAGCATGACTCCAAAAGGTTCCTAGCCATTCAACATGTGGGTGAATAGTTTCATCGCAAGTAAGGAGTCTTAGTGATGAAAGAATATCGTCACAACCCATTTGTTGAAATCCCCAGAGTAGATTTCCAGAGTAATCAATCATTATTTTTGGATCATATCCATCATTTATAAGAGTTGGAATGATTTCAGCTAAACGTCTATAACATCTAGAGAATGATGCTGCATTATGATTATCTCCTTCGGAGACGTTCTCAAACATATATTGCAAATGTGAAATAAGCTCCCCATTTTTTCCTGCCGGAATTGTTGGTTGATGCATATGAAGAGCAATTGCAAATCCAGAATTTATGTTTTTTGATGATAAGCTTAATTTTTTTTGTTTAATAATTCTTTTGCGATTTACTAGCTTGTTAATCAATATCTCTTTTCCACATATTGGTGGTAAATCTTTGTGATTCATAATGGTTATATTATGGGTATGAAAATCTCTATTCAAGCGTTTAAGAATGGTAAATCTTGTATGTATAAAAATTATTTAACAAAAACTTTTACTTTTTTCTTACTAATTAATTACTATGAAAGTTTATATGTATATAATATTCTGTTCTTTTTCTAGAAAAAAATATTATGATCGTGTCCTAATAACTAATATACGCTGATTGATTGCAGACAAAATTGTATCTTACCTGCTTTAAATCCAGGATTAAGTTCACCTGGTCTACCAAATTTAGAATGTAAAAGTTGAAATTGGCATATAGAACTTGTCTTAAACTTGATAGGTAGAGATATTTTTTTTGCAAGAACGGTTGGTTCAAGGCTTTCAAAAGGAACTTTTATTACTGATGTACCAAATCTTTGGGTTTTTATTTCAACAACCCATCTAAGACCTCCTGGTGACTTGTCCAGGAACAACTCTTTTAAACTTAAAATTCCATATTTACAAGAAACTCCAAATTTCAAAGTTCGACCTCTGCCATCTATCTTTAAAACAAAACCTCGAAATTTCGAAAGGTTGAGAGGTGGTAAATATTTTGGAGATTTTAAACTTACAAAACCTCCTTTTTCCTCAACTACAACCCCTTCGAGTGAAAGACCTTTCGAGGAGTTTCGACAAATAGCTTTGCTTGAACCCCCCATAACCGTGTCGTTAAGCGAGAACCATTCGTCAAAATCGCCAATTGATACAACCTCTGATGGCTCGGTCATCTTTCTAAAAAACTATATCTCTTACTCTAGAAAAATTATTTTTAAATCATGAGTTCTATGATTATGCTTTTAAGAAAATGAAGACTGAACCATTTTCATAAGTACTTTGATTTTGAATTGTTGGTTATCTCTTAGATACTCACTATTTCTTTTTAATTTGAAGTAATAGTTATGTGTCTTTTTATTATACGAATAAATCTGATTAATCATTAAATAAAAGACAAGGTGGAGAGGATGGATGAATTCTGCATTCAACATCCCAAAATCCATCAACAGTAGTACTTTCCCAATAATTAATCATAGTTTCTAATTCTTTGATTCTTTCTCTTGCTATATCGATTTTTTCAAGCACATTTGATGAAGTTTCTTTGTTCATAATTCTCCTACTAATTATCTCTATTAAACTACTAAATTGAAAATAAATCTATCGATATAATTACCGATGTATTTATTACTACTAGTAATATGAGAAATCTAATTGTATTATTTATGCAAAACGTTAGATTATTTGAAATGAAAATACTTTTTACATCTTTATTTCATAGTTCTTTTTAAAGATATTCTTAACTGTTATTATCTATATTGAATATTTTCCCCATAACCATAATCGATTAATAGCTACAATAATTACTTCCAGATCTATATACATTTATAAGTTCATTTCGATTATCTAGATAATACAAACTAGCTCAATATCAATAAGAAATTCTTTTGTATTTGTTCTTAATAGTATTATCTCTTTCAAAGCGTATTTGGAAAGAAAAGAATCAATACTTGTGTCGTTTCTGTGAATAACGTTGATTATCTTATGTTTTTAATACTTTTCTAATAAATTCAGACGTTTTTACAATTGTAACTCTTCTATCAAATTCTTTTGGAATTTTGAGCCAAGTATTGTGTTAGCTGCCATCGCCCCACTAGCAGCTACTGGTGGTATGCCAATCCCTGGAAATGTACTAGATCCACATAATAAAAGATTTTTTATTGGAGTTTTGTTCCCAGGGAAAAGTCCCTCTGCTGCTGATAAGGCTGGACCATAGCTTCCGTTCGTTGTATTTAAAAATCTTTGATGTGTAAGAGGTGTGCCAAGCATTTTCACTTCGATTCTTTCCTCAATGTCTGGTATTAATTTTTTAATTGGTTCCCAGAAAATTGAGCAGCGTGCCTCCTTCGCCTTTATATATTCTTGACTACCAACTTTAATATCTTTCCATTTATCCCACGGCTCATTAGCAGGTGTATATCCATGAAGTGTGTATTTATTAGGAGGAGCCATTGATGAATCTATTGCCGATGGAATAGATAGAACAACTACATTTTGTTCAGCAGTTATACCTTTTCTCCAATCATCAACCCAAATTGAATGGATTGGTATATTTTTTAGCCCTTCGGCATTAAAACCGAGATGTATATGGAGAAAGGAATTACACTTTGGTGTTTTTGCCCTATCAAACTTCCACTTTTTAGCGACTTCTTTTGGTAACAACTCAATTGTATTCCAAATATCTGCATTACTAACAATGTGCTTTGCAAAAATTTTCTCACCGTTTTTTAATTCAATTCCAATTGCTATCTCGTCTTTTACGATGATCTGATTAACTTTGGAGTTAAGTCGGAGTTGTCCTCCAAATGAGTAAAAACCATTTAGTAATGCATTGACTATCGATTCACTTCCTCCTTTTGGATACTCTAAGTAAGCATTTGGTTTAAACCAATCGTCAAAAAGTGTTGCCATTGCGGCTGCATTGGTTTCATCTTTTGATAAACCACTTATTAGAAAGCAAAGTAATTCAACCCAATTTTTTAAAAACGGATCTTTAAGATGATTATCCACCAATTTTCCAAAAGCGCCTCCTAAATATTTAAATGATTTCAGGTGTTTGAGAAGTGTTTTACTACGTTTCAGTACTTGGAATATTGTTTCTTTATTTTGATTGAGAGCCAGTAATGGGATTGCATTGGCGGCCGCCCCAATAGGTTTGATAATTTTGGTGAAATTTTCCCATTCTTTTACAGCATTCTTACCACTTATTAAATTGATTTGATCATTAAAACGCTTGTCTCCTACTGCAATTGTGAAGTCCCCTTCGGGTATTTGAACATTCCAATCTTTGTATTTAATTAACTCAACTTTTTGATTAAGAGCCTTTAGGACTTGTCCCAAGGGATTTGTTGTTGGCCAAACTCCAAGCCCACTCCAAAGGGACGGACCAGACTCGAATCTATAACCATTTTTTTCGAATCCATGAGCTGCCCCTCCTGGCTTTGAGTGACTCTCAAGAACAAGAACCCTTTTACCTGCTTTTGCAAGTAATCCTGCACAACATAACCCACCAATTCCACTACCAATAACTATAACTTCTGGATTTTCCATTTTATTTTTCTGATTAAAACATACTTGTTTAATACTTCTACAACAAATTTTTCAAGACTGCTTATTACGAATGACTAATAAGAATAAATTTGTATTTTTTTGACTAATCTAGAAGAGGAATAGATGGGCGTACATATATGAACAATGCTCCGTGCATGTCTTTAATAATTCTCAAATCCTCGTCAACGTAGATTACGTTGACATCACATTTTGGATTCTCTTTGTTCCATGGTAAGAGCTTCCAAACAGTCTTTACTGGATACCACCTTTCCATAAGCATCCTGTCTAAAAGTGGGATTTTCCCTAGCCCATTGACCTCAGATACCTTGGTTTTTAACAACTCCATCGAAAGTTTGTTGTCCTCTAGTTGAAGCTCATTAGCGACTGTTATGACTCGACCACCGAAAGTGGGCAAAAGCTTGAACCATCCAAGGATAGGGATTGTTGTCAAGCCAAATATTGTGGTATCAAATGTTGAGATTATTTCTCCTTTATCAAAGTTGAGATATTGACCAACCCTGCCTACTGTTGAAATTCCGAATGAGCCTACTTGTAAAAGATGAAGCTTGAAAAATAAGTTGCTCTTTGCTTTGTCGTTTAATGCATTTTCAATAGCTAAAAAGAAGGGAGAGCTTCTAAATAACTCAACTGATGAGTAAATAAGTTCCCATTCACCTTCAATAGCGTTCTGAGTTATTTCATTTGATAGTGGTACGAGGGCTTCAACTAGCTTTTCCATCTCTACTAATTTTTCTTGATACATCGGGGCAATCATTGCATTCATCCTTTGACCTCTATCTGTTGCCGCTGCCACTTTATAAACAATTGCCTTTAGTCCGTTTCTATCTTTCATTGAATTTAAATTGTTTACCTTTTAAATGATTTTGACCTTAACCAATATTTTATCCATAGTTAAGAATATAAGAAATTTTAACATGGAATATTGGAGCATTTTTCAATGAATTAGCTTATAACACTAATATGATCTCGACTAAAACCTTATTACTGACAATCCTTGTCCCCCTGGCCTGTCTTAAGCTAATTGGCTTCTATCGAAAAATACTTAAAGTTTCAGGACCCTCACTGAATCAAATAAAAGCGAAATTAGAAAAAACGTTTGCTAAAGATAGTTAGACGATTTGTGATTTTTTATTTGTTTATTCGAGGAGATTTTTTTATCTGATTCATTTGTTAATATTTGGTGAATAAAATGGAAACTTTATGGTTTTCTAGAGTGAATTTGAATAAAAGGTGCATGATTTTAAATGACCTAATAACTAGTTTTTGTCAGTGTTTATAGGTAGTCTTAAGCCTATTCAAAACATCTAATAATTTAGGTACATCTAATCTTTACATCTACATGTAAATAGGTTGTTAGATTTGTATACCCACAATGTGCTAGATGTTGAAAATAGGTATTCTTTAAATCAATGTCTCAATTAATTGTCAAAGTTAGTACTAAAGGCGAGGCTATGATCGCCACTTTACAAAAGGAAATCTTCAACCGCAGAAGGAAGAAAGTAACCGCATCACAAGTGGTTGAGACCCTTGTAGAAAGTGGTGCGAAATCTCAGTCTGACAAGCGTTATGCAGCATCCTGGAAAAACTTAATCAAGGACATTGAGAAAGCTGCAAAAGTTTCTGAGATCCACGGAAACAAACCGGCAAATATTAGTGCTGACGAATGGGCTCTAATACTTTCACACCGTACTCGTAAAGGCATAAAGGTAAAGAGAAAACCAGCTAAATCTGGAGCTAATAAACTTACAGCAAATAAGACCGTTGTAAAGAAGGCACTATCAAAAACCTCTGTTAAAAATAAAGCTGCTAAGAAATCAGTCACTAAAAATGATATAGCTAGACAATCCACAACTACAAAAATTAAGACAAGTAAAGTTAAGACGGCGGTTAAAAAAGTAGCTACTGCCCAAGCTAAGAAAACAATGTCTGGCGCTAAGTCTGATTCAAAGTCTATAACTAAAAGTGTATCAAGCAGACCTGCGAGACGTGCAAGAAAGACTAAGGCTATTGCCTAAAGTTTAGCCAAAAGCCAGACCCGTTTAAGCGGCTTGAAAGGTGCAATGCTTTTCTCTGGCTATTTTTGATCAACTGATTAAAATCCTAAGCCAACATTACCTTTCTTATAGCCTTGGCAGTAATACTTTGCGTGGTAGTAATGATTAGTGATTTTAACCTTATCTCCATCAATTCCATCTATCCTTTTATTGCCTAATCTTAATTGTTTTGATGCATCTTCTCCTGTAATCAAATCAGCGCTCAAACGACCGCATATATCATTAACCTTAAAGTCTTTCATTGATGGATCTCTGAGATATGCTGCAAAAAGTGCAAGAAATACTCCTAGAGTTACAAACCTTCTATGGTTTCTCCACCATTCATAACTATTGAGATTTAGTTTTTTTTTTAAATCCTTGTTCATTGCCATAGAAAAAGCTTTTTTTTCAGTGTGATTGTTCTTTTTTAATGTATCACTATATTTGATAAGAAATGCAATCTAAATTAAGTCGTTCTCTTAACCTTTTAATGATGTAATTTATTTAATGGAACCCGATTATTGAATTTGAGGTGAATTTCCATGAACTAAATATTTAATTAGAAGGAATAAGTAAATATTTTTTTATTTTAATTTTAATTCATCATGTTTATTAAGTCCGATTGCATTATGATTGTTGTTATTTTTACTAATGCTCGAGAAGATTGCAAAGAGTGATTGGCAATACCTCGCACCCTTTTTGGCTTGCTCAATTTGCTTTGTTGCTACTGATTTCTTCGGAATTATAGAAAAGACTTCTTTCGCCTACTGGTCAGGACGCTTGTCGATAGAGCCTTACAGAATTTTTACGTCTCATTTTCTTCATGGAGATATAAATCACTTACTCGCAAATGGTGGTGGGATTGTTGTTGTTAGATATTTTTTAAAATCTTTAAGACTTAAAAGTGACGTTTTCCTTTTTGCTGTTATAGCTTTAATGATTCCTTTTCAGACATTTATTTGTTGGTATTTCGATATGTTTGTTTTTGGTAATCCAATGTCTTTAGCTATTGGATTTAGTGGGGTTTTATTTGGTATGGATTCCTTTATTTTAATGTCAACACTTTATGGAAAAAAAAGATTTGCATTTGTTAGTTGTAATATCAAGAAAGACCCTAAATTATTTAAATCTATATTTTTACTTACAATTATTGGAATTTTATGGTCACTTTTACCTGGAATTAGCCTGCTAGGACATGTTTCTGGTCTTATCGCGGGATTTATTCTTTTTTGGGTCTAAAATAAGTGCATATAAAAGCATCCAAAAAAGATGTTGCTCTCTTTTTTTACATCGCTGCTTTTAAAAGATAGAGTTTTCAATTCTATATTTTTAAAATCTATTCACCTACATATGAAATATTATAAATTCTGACTTCTAGTGAATTAGAAGCTACACAAATTAGATTATTAATTTATTACTTTACTTGATAAACTTTTGACCTTCCGTTACATTTACGTACTGCCCATTCTATTGGTGATTTAACACTTTCTTGTTCAACGCAGATAGTTTGGTAATGAGCCCATTTAGCTATTGGACCCAATCTTATGGCAATCAGAGCAAGACTAAAAGCACATAAAAAAGCACATAACAATAATGCTAACCCAGTAAATAGATCATTAAAATGAAACTTCATTTCTGTTGATTTGACGTTATTTCGTTTATTGGTCTCGTTCATAGAACTGATAGTTAAAGTTTAAGTGGTCTTGATCCTTTTTATGTTGCCATATTTAAAAAAAAAATTGAATTAATTTTATATGTTTTATTGATATATCTTTAATAGCCATAATAATCTTTAAATGACCTTTTATCTTTCCCTTATAAAATCTCCTCTGCCGACTACAACACTATCGCTAACAATTCAAGTACAATGGCTTGTTCAGCATTTCCTTCACCTTTTGTCAGGGCTATTTTTAAATTCAATCTTCTGAAAACACTCTGTTAAAAGAATTAAATCTATCATCTCTTCATTGTTGTATTTTGTTTGATCCTTTTCTTTGACTCGGCTTCCTTCTGAAAGACCTTGTCTTTTTAATTTTTCTCTTATAATTATTTTTCTTTCAAAACTTGATAGATTCTTAAAACGTTTCTTTCTTTCTTCTGGACTTTCAGGTTTTGTCATTAGGTTCTTCCAATAGTTATCAATTTTAATACTGCTATTAGAATTGTTGCTCTTTGTTCAACTAATTAAATAATTGGTCTCTTGGAGTTTTTTAATGAATTTTACTTATCTTTCACTGTCCAAACAGTATTGTAGACTTTTTCCATTCTCTTTAAAATAACTTATTGATCTTATATCCTTTTAAAAATGATCGTATAGTTCATACTTATAAGTTTCTCAACTAAAACCTTTGCATCAATGCTATCTATTGGATTCCTTTAGGTATCAATTTATTATTCTAGTAAATATGTAATTTATCCTTATTCATATACACAGAGTGTAACTTGCTATTTAAAGGTTTTAGACAATTCATAAAAAATTAAAGAACTTTTTGGATGTAAATCTATGAGCGAAATAGTTTTTCTAGATCTTTTTTGGCTTTTTCAATTTCATTTAATTGTTTTGTAGATAATTTTCTCCCCCATTTATCTACTTCTCCAGTTCGACCGTTTTTAATTGTCATCCTTACCCACCAAAATTGAAGACTAAAAAAGAACAGACCAAGAAAAACTAGTTCAATAGTTCCCTGTTTCATATCAACTCAATTTCTTGTGAGATAAAGTATTTATGTTCATAATTCTAATCCACTTGTTTTTTCATTCATTAATATCCACTTCAATAATTTTAATATTTAATCCAATATAAAGAAGGATTCCTCCAATAACGGGAGTCCAAAGACCCAATTCATTGTCAGTATTTGATTGAAGGAATTCCATTAGTAGACATCTCTTCTTATGAAGGCTTATTTTATTGATGTTTGGATACTACTTTATTAGTGATTTTAATACTGAACGAATTTGGTGCAAGAAAAACCTTCTAGAACTTAGCCAACTCTTCAGTGATGGAGCCTATCATTATTGAAATATCAGCATTATGTTCTATTTCTGGACTCCATTTATCGGGCATTTTAAAAATGAGTTAAGCCAAACATGATACCTTTTGATATTGCCCATCCAATACCAAGACAAACGCCCACTGTGAATAGTGATTTTAAAAGGTCCATTAAAACTTAATCCCTGCCAAAAGCTGTTCTTAAACTACTTGAAAAATCGAACTGAACACCGTCATTAAATGAGCCTAAGTTCTGAATAAGTTTTGAACTGGCAAATCTTGATTGAGAAGAAGAATAAATAGATTGAGATTTTACTGTTGTGGATTTTAAGGCTGCTGCTTTTTTTGTTGTTGCTCGGGTCGCAGTGGCTGAAGTCATTAAAAAAAATATTATTATCTTAAATTTAGACAAAGTCCGTTAATTGAACGATAGTTGTTAAGTTTTTACAATTTTAAAATTAGGAACCAAATTGGTATCGTTATGAGAGCGCAAACAGTACTAAAGACTACAAGAGAGGTTGCTTCCTCCTCGTTTCTTGAGGTGGCTTGAGAGATCAATAAAACTGATATTGCTGTTGGAGCGGCTGCTTGGAGAACTAATGCATTTCGCATCAAGCTTGGCAATCTTATTAATGAAGAAATAATGTACATAACCACAGGCAATCCAATTAGTTTCATAATTAATGAATTTTTAATCAAGATAGTTTGGGTTTTGATTTTTGATAATTTTGAATCTCGTATCCACCCAATACGCATTCCCACTATTACCAAGGCTAAAACTATTACTATTCTTGATGGAATCCAAAGAAAATGGCTTATTTGAGCATTCCATGGAGTTGCCTGAATGATTAGTGCTCCAAAAATTGCTTTAATGGCAGGGCTATTTAAAATTACTTCCTTAAAATTCTTCCAATAATTATTACCAATAAATTCTTTTGAAGTTTTGGTTAATAGCATGGGTCCAACACTCCAAATAAATAGAGTTGCACCAAGATCGAAACCTATGCTGTAAATCAAAGCATTTTTTGGCAGTAATGCTAGTGACACTGGTATTCCAAAATAACCTGTGTTCCCAAATGCACTTCCTAATTGAAGAGTTCGATTATTTATTGGATTTTTTTGAACAGGAAGACAATTTAAAATTGTCATTAAAATACTGATGGCTACCAAAGCCATAAATGCTGATTGGATTAATGGCAACTCCAAACCAGATTTTAGTAATATACCAATTAGACTAATTGGCATACCAACTTTAATTAGAGGAAGAGAAATCTTTCTTGATGAGTGTTCTTTAAATCTTCCAAGTACATAACCTATTAAAAGGCATGGTATTAATTCAGCTAAAAGATAAATTATTTCCAAGAGGGTTTAAGCGAAGAAGCTGGATTATGTCAGACTCTATAAATGAAGAACGGCCTTATTAATTAAGCAGCTTTTAACTCATCAATACTGCTATCAGACCATGTCCAAGCTGTCTGTTTCATTGTTGAAAGATCAACTCTGTGACTTGCCATCCACTCTCCATTAGCCTCTATGAATTTCTCAATGTTCCCCTCTGGATGCTGATGAACTACAATTACCTCCTGAGGATTATCCCTATTGCATCCCCTGTATAAAGGCTGAATGCTAAATTCTCTATGCCTTTTGATTGCTTCTTTACTGTCAAATATTGTTGCCCACTCACTAAAGGTGCTACTAACCTTAAAGGTGAAAACTGAAGTTACAATGGAAGACATAAAATTTTTTTACTATGGGCAAACAATACCTAGTCCAAGCTCCACCGCCTAATAGTAGTGGGGGAAACCGGATAAATTGGTGCGATAAATTTCTATATTCATATCGCTAATTTTTCAAGCTATTACACCGTCTACAATTATCTAATCTCATACTCACTGATGTATAAGTTGTAAGAATAAATGCTTTAAATAAATGATGGTCTTGGATTAGAAATAGGCAAAGTAGTGTAAATTGAAACTTTAAGAAGTTGTAAATGGTCAGATCGATGATTAGATAGACAATGGAACTACTACTAATAAATTGGCCATTCTCAATATTTAGACAACTATTTCTAGTTGAGGTTTGGGAATTATTTATCCTTCTTGAGCTTTAATTGAGTAGATGCGGTTTCCTGTCCAAAGTTGTACGGTAAATATCAGTCACCATCAATCTGTTTCTTTTAATTTGTATTAAAGGAATTTCATTATGTCTTCTAGGCCAATAACATCCTGTAAAAGATACGCAGTAAGCTACAGGGATTTAAATAACAATCGTCACGAACTGGGTTTTTATGCTATTGATGCCTTTGAAGCAAAACAACTTGCAATCGAGTTTAATAAATTTGTCCGAGAACATCCTAATTGTATCGACAAAATATCTCTCAGACATAAAATTTGCCAGTAATGAGTTGATTGCCAAAAAAGTGAAGTTCATTTTCTACGAATAGCTACTAAACTTGTGAAAGACAAACTTTGTCTATTCCATTTAATTCTCAGGCCTTTCGATAAGCAGGTTGAGCCTATAAATGCTAACTTAAATTATTTTGAGAATATCTTTTTTCTCGATACGAAGTAAATATTTTTTTTCAATCAAATTAGATGAAAATTACATATCCTAAATTTGGAGTTGAAATAGTTCCGTTAGTAGCAATAGATTATTTAAAAAATTCTGTTTAGTGATCTGTAGAATCATTAATTTTTTTTCCATAAAGCCAATCCTCCTCCTTTCCCCCTTGCAGACAACCATTTTCCGTTTGAGTCAATAGCAATTAAGGCAAAAAATGGTCTCTTCTTCTTTTCGGTTTTAGGTAGAGATTTCTTGAAGATTGTTTTTGATATTAATTTTATCTCTAAGGAATCAAATGAAAAGGGCATTAAAGGCTGTTTCCTTTCTAAGTTTGCTTTTCCAATAAATCTCAATAATAGTAATCCGAATTTGATAGAGTTAATGATAGTAAATTGGGATTTTTTACCATCTTGAGAATCTTCCTTTAGTTCGAGACTGGCTGAAAGGACCTGTAACAAAGTACTAGAAATATAGTCTTCTTTGTCTGAACTTTGTTTCCAAACTGAATTAAATTTCCATAGTCCCGACAGTGATTCGTATTCGATTCCACTACCATCTATTCTTGCTATTTTTTCTAGCTCTAGCAGTTTATCGAGAGATGGAGCTTCAAACATATTTTCTACCAATTGCTTCGATTATAATTATCAAATTCTAAACAAATATAATAAGACAAGTGGTTTTAGTCTTTTTTTAGCTATCAACTCAACCTGTTTTTTTTTATTTTCAGTAAATTTGTAATAGATTCATTCAAATATTTTCTTTTATAGTTTGAAACTGATAAATTTATTGAATGAACTTAACTCCTGAGTGTTGGCAAAGGAATATAAAACCTATTCATCCCTCTTAACAGTAGCTCTAAATTTATATGTGCATATACTTTTCTTTTATTCAATTCATTCAAAGTGACAAGGCTATGGACGGTGCTTTATATCTTTGTTTGAATAGAGTGTTCAATAACCTCCAAAATGACTACCTTTAGAGAAAGAATTAATTCACATTTACCAATAGTGCTTCAATTATTAAGCACTGCTTCCTTGGTTGTTATAGCTTTGACTGCTATATGTGGATCTCAATCATTGAAAAAATTGTCTTCTTCTCATGAAGTTCCTGTGCTCCAGAAGTAAACCATGACTACTAATATTTGATATTCATGTAATAAGAAAATGGGTTTAAGAAACCCTTTTTCTCAAATTTATAGAAAACTTAGTTGACTTGTTTTTGGCCTATTAATTGGTTCAGCTTTCCATTCTTCTTCAGACCATTTATTCATAAATCGCCTTAGTGCTTTGATTTCGTTTGTATTTTTGACTGAAGAGATCCATTCTTCCTCATGACCATTTGGAATAATGACTGGCATTCGGTTATGAAATTGTTTTACTAAATCATTCGGTTCGGTAGTTAATACACAACAGCTCTCAAGTTCACTTCCTTCATGAGACATCCACCTGTTCCATAGTCCACCCAACCAGAAGGCTTTAGAGTCTTTTCTGCTTATTAGGTAACCTTTTTCAAAAAATCCACTTGCTGGGATCAAGCATCTCTTATGCCTCCAACTTCCACGAAAAAGCTTTTTATCCTCAACACTTTCCGACTTTGCATTAAACGGCTTTGGTTTTGATTTGTCGAAAGGATTTCTGCTCCACTCAGAAATAAATCCCCAAAACATTATTGATGTTTCTGTCCTCCCCTCATTTTTAAGAACTAGAATTGGATATCCTGGCTTGATTAATACCTGCGGTTCATACCTTTCTTTCAAACCTCTAGGCATCTTATTTTTTAAGATATTAGGTAGATTTTTAAATTCGGTTTTTAGTTGGTATCTTCCACACATTAAATTAAATGGATTCTGAATTTATGATTAATACCATTGCATAATTAGTGACTTTAATTATTAACATTAAAATTACATGAGAGATTTTTTTCGAATATATATTTTAGTATACAGATCGTCGTATGCATTGTTATTCATGATTGTTTGATGCTTGAATCTTACAATTATTCTTCACTTTTACCATCGCATTAGGCCAACCATCTAATAATTCGCGGTACCCTAGGAAGAGAAGAGTTATTTCTCAATGCTTTTCATTTATAGGATTATCTAAATAATTTTTTATCAACCCTTACGTTTCTTTCTTCGCTTTCTGGTTATCAATAACAAGTCGTTGACATATACAGTCTTGCTAAATATTGGCTACTAGTCTGACTAGATTAATACTAGCGTCTATTTATCAAAGCCTTAATCTACGATTTAGCGATTCTCTTGCGTTTTCTTTCCCTAGATGATCAAAGGTCACGAGCTATGATTCTCAAGATTGGTCTTATTCTGTTTGGCATGTTTTTTTTTCCTATTAAGTCGAACTAGTGTTATTTGGCAAATCAATGCATTTGATTCGATTGAGTTATATCTTTTATATTTTCTGGGATTGATAACAGCACTTACCTATCATGAGATCCTTTTTTTGACTTGCTTGGGTGTAAAAAAAATTTATAGTTCGAATGTCTTTTCGGTTAAATGTTTTTTTCTCTTTCATTTGTTAGCAACAATTTTGTTCTGAATGAGAATGAAGTATTAAAAATATTCGGTTAATGGCTTTAAGTTGTTAATCTCAGTTCTTTTTCATCGATGGTTCAATTGAGGAATCCTTTTTTCATATGTGTATGATTTATGAATTGGGTGGATATTGGTCAAGAATTAATTTCATTGAGTTGTTGAGTTGATTCCTCTGTTAAATCAATTCATATGGCAGAAAAGTTTTCCACAGAATCAGAGTGTTTAAAAAATTTATAATTGTCCAAGCAATGGTTTTCAATAAAAAAGACCCTAGGTATGGTGTCCTGCGGGCCTGAGTGATGGGGATACCTTTTCTAACCCGGTTTTACAGATAAATCAACCCCCCCCTACAAATAGTGCTTGATATCATTTGTTTCGAAATATATGGTGTTTGAGCGCAGAAACTATCTGTTTCAATTTTTTATGGTTTTTATTGTGCTTGCTAAAGAATAAAAACTCAATCCAAAGTTAAGAGTGCCACTTTAAAAAAAATATAAGACAATTTTATTAAAAAAAAATTTTGAAATAGTGAAAAATTGAATTAGAGCACAAATAAAATCAGAAATTAGCCCAATTAGTAAACCTTTTTCTCATAATCGATGCAGAAAGCTCATTTTTTTACTGAGAAGACTTAACAACACCTATTACTCGTAGCTAGTACGTGTGTACTGCTAATAGTAAACGACTTTAGATTCGTCTTTCTATGCTGTCTATCGAACTCAAGATTGGGCATCTACTTCCGCGAAAGTTGCTGTTACTTATCCATGTAAGCACCTAGTTATGAAGAATGCCTCCTCGAAGAAATCTTCTATCAATAGTAAGAATGTACGTCCTTTAAAAAAGGCGTACCTAGAGAAACACCTACAATATTCGTTTGCGTGAGATAGTTATAACTCTAGCCAAATTAAAAGAGTATCCATCTTTTTGCTTCAATCACACTCTTTCTGTTTATGGCATTATCTGATTTTTTCATTGTAAGTTCTTGGTTCTATGATCTTTCTATGATGAGTTTGTAACTAAAGGCGGTTCTGCAAGATGAATGATCTGATCTTTCTTTCGCTTATGTGATTTTAAGAATTAAAGAGTCGATAGTGTTCTCATCGCTAAGCCTAAAACTCTCAAACTATTTTGATCTTTCTACATGTGAATAATTAGTTGAAACGAGTCAATATTGAATGAAATACTACTGAATTTTATAGGTGAAACCTATTTTAAATCCCCTGATTTATTCGTTATATGAAAATTTAATAGTCGAATAACCATTGACTATTGAATTTAATACCCTATATGTGATAGATGTAGTAAAA
>MDTG01238975.1_pt1 | contig 64610 bp, 66 predicted proteins | sample 811421 | NCBI WGS metagenome assembly MDTG01 (sample SAMN05326645, study PRJNA326480) | marine metagenome | isolation source: seawater | place: Pacific Ocean: South East | collected 2011
AACTCCTCGAGCACCACCGCCGGAACGAGCAACTCGATGTCGCCGTTGAGGATCAGTACTCGCAAGGCCACAATCCAGCGTTGCCCGTCACGACGTCGAGCCAGATCCAGCCAAGTCGACGTGTCCACCAGCAGGTGCAGCATGAGCCCACCCTATGAGCTCCCTACGGCACGACAACCGTCTACGCGTACACGGACTCCGAGAACAGATGTGGTGTACGCGGCGTGAGGCGGTCGCCGCCAGACACGACGGCGTCGGCGTTGCTGATGCGCGACTAAACGCCGTCGCGTCCGCGCGGGTGACGTGCCGGAAGACGCGACCGCGCACCCGCGAGCACGCGTCCACACCTCCGAACACTGTCCTATCGCCCGGACGCTTGCGCCGGTGGCCGGTGCCGGTGGCGCAGCAACTCGGATCGCGGCAGGCGAGCCTTCAGCGCCCTCCTGCCAGGCGGACCGCCACTTCGATGAGCTCTAGCGGAAGCTTCCCAGAGCTATCAGACACTAGACCGCGGTAGATTCCGCTAGACACTCCCAATCCCACCATGATCGGCGGAGGCGACCGTGAGCGAGTATCCGTGGTTCGACTTCGACCAGGTCGACTTCGTGACCGCAGACACCCATTTCGGTCATGCCCGCATCAGCGAGCTCGCCGGCCGCCCGTTCACCACCGTCGAGGAGATGAACGAAGAACTGATCCGCCGATGGAACCACACGGTGGCCGCGGAGGACATCGTCCTTCACCTCGGCGACGTCGCGCTCGGCCCGATCGAGGAGTCCCTCGCACTGACCTCACAGCTGAATGGGCGCCGGTTCCTCGTGCCCGGTAACCACGACCGGGTCTCGTCTGCGACGCAGAGCAAGCGGGCGATCGAACGAGTCCGGCCACAGTACGAACAGGCCGGGTGGACCATCCTCCCGGACGTCATCGAGGGCACACGGCACGGATACCGACTGCTCGCATCCCACTACCCCTACTGTGGCGACACGCAAGACATAGACCGGCACACAACACATCGGCCGCGGTGGGACGATGGGATCCCCCTGCTGCACGGGCACGGGCACACCCACGCCCGCAACCACGGACCGGACGGGCATCAGTTCCACGTCGGCATCGACGCGCACGGCTATGCCCCGATCCCGTTCACCATCATCGACGCCTGGATCCAAGGGCTGCCGGGCATCGAGACCTGGCTCGAAACCGCCATCCGCGAGGCGCATCAGCTCGTCACCGACTTCGACAACGCGGAAAGACCGGGCATGGACGCGATGTTCTATGTGCACGGCTACAACGAACTACGCATCGCAATCGAAGAACTCCTGGGCGCCTTGGGCACCCCCAACGATCCAGAGGGAGACGGCTAGGACTCAAGCCGCGGCACCAACGATGTGGCCATCTTGTCGTCGCGAAGCGGAGTCGCCTCCCTTCACCAATCTCCGTGACGGATCCACTCCGGAAGGGAACCGGCCCACGCACACCGGGGCAGCCGCACCATGAGGTCCCAATGCGCCCGCAGCCAAGTCCGAGCGTCGACCACGAATGCAAGCGCTACACGTGCGAATCACCAAGGAACTCCTTGCGCTCGGTGTGACCGCCGTCTACGAGTTGCCTGATCACACCGACCCGCGGATTGACCAGAGCGCAGCACGCAGGCGGCGCAAGTAGCCAACGAGCAGCATCCATACGAAGCACCAAGAGGCCACGGGTGGCGCGGGCAGAAGATGATCACCGATTTGATGGCGCCCCCGGACTCCGAGTCCTCGAATGCCTGCTGATGTCGTCGAACTCAAGAGCCCGCGCTGCGCGACCGGTCTGGCTGGCGACGCGACCGCGTAGGCTCGCAACATGGCCGTCCATCGTGATCGCGTCGCGCAGCACCCGCCGAGATCGTGATGCATTCGACGAGCGAAAGGCGGCTGTCGTGACGCTGGTCATGGGCATCGTCAACGTGACCCCGGACTCGTTCAGCGACGGCGGCCGGTACCTCAACGCGGACGCCGCGATCGCACACGGCCGCGCCCTTCGCGCAGCCGGAGCCGATCTAATCGATGTGGGCGGCGAGTCGACCCGGCCCGGTGCGCAGCGGGTGGCTCCTGCGCTCGAGCAGGACCGAGTGCTGCCTGTGGTGGCCGCCCTCACGGCCGACGGCGCGATCGTGAGCATCGATACCGTGAACGCCGCGACCGCTGCGGCGGCCGTCGCGGCGGGCGCGCGCATCGTCAATGACGTCTCGGCTGGCCTCGCCGACCCCGAGATGCTCCCGGCCGTAGCGGCAACCGGCGCCGACATCATCCTGCAGCACTGGCGCGGGCCGTCCTCCGACATGTACGCGCAGGCGACATACGGTGATCTGGCGCGCGAGCTGGTCGCCGAGCTCGACGGCCGCGTGCGCGCCGCGGCCGAGGTCGGTATCTCGCCCGATCGTGTGATCGTCGACCCCGGGATCGGCTTCGGAAAGCGCGGCGCGCAGAACTGGCAGGCGCTGCACGCTCTCGACCGGATCATGGCACTCGGACCGCGCGTGCTGGTCGGCACGAGCCGCAAGCGCTTCCTGGCGGACGCGCTCGGCGAGGACGCGTCCGAGCAACGCCGCGACCTCGCCACGGCGGTGACGAGCGTGCTCGCCGCGCAGGCCGGGGTCTGGGCCGTCCGCGTCCACGATGTGATCGCGACACGCGATGCGCTTTCGGTATGGCAGCGGTGGGAGAACGCGACATGACCGAGCGGATCCTGCTTACCGGCATCCGCGCCACCGGCCATCACGGCGCGCACGGCCGCAATCTTCCCTGCCGTCCTCCAGCGGGTGTGGGACTCGCGCTCTAGTAGATGATCACGGGTTTGATGGTGCCCCCGGACTCGGAGTCCTCGAATGCCTTGTTGATGTCGTCGAACTCGTAGGTACGGATGAGCTTGTCGAACGGGAAATCGCCCTTCTCGTACATTCGGATGAGCTTCGGGATGTACAGCTGCGGGACGGAGTCTCCCTCGACGACGAGACTGAGTTTGAGGCCGGTGAGAAGGAGAGTGCCGATGTTGAACGGTGCCTCCGTACCCAACGGTGCGGCGCCGACGAGCGCACCGTGCCCGCGAGTCGCCAGGGAGGCCAGCATCTGGGGGAAGACGTCTTTGACGCCCGTGGAGTCGAGAGCGAAGTTGACCCCTTCGCCGCCGGTGATGTCACGAATAGCCTCCACCGGGTTGGTGTCCCGGGAGTTCACGGCATGGGTTGCACCCAGCTCGCGGGCGAACTCCAGGCGTGACTCGACGATGTCGACCACGATGACTGTGGTCGCACCTGATGCGATGGCCGCGAGCATTCCTGCCATCCCGACAGCGCCGGTACCGAAGATGGCGATGGATGAGCCTGGTCCGGGCTGAAGAACGTTGAGGACGGCGCCGGATCCGGTCTGAATGCCGCAGCCGAGAGGACCGAGAATCTCTAGCGGGACGTTCTCGGGGACTTTGACGACGTTCCTGGCGATGACGTTCGTCACGGATGCGAACGAGGACTGACCGAAGAAGTTCGAGGAGATCTCGCCGTCGTGATCTGTGAACATCTTGGAGCCGTCGGGACGCGAGCCTCCGAAGTTCAGCGGGTAGAAGTCGACGCAGTACGCCGGGTGCCCGTCGACGCAGTGGGCACAAGCACCGCACGCGGCCGGCGCCAGGACGACGTGATCGCCCGGTGCGACGGTGGTGACGCCCGCTCCCACCCGCTCCACGATGCCGGCACCCTCGTGCCCGAGGACGGCGGGCAGCGGCGTCGGGTACCACTGGTCGCGCACGATCGCGTCCGTGTGACACACGCCGGATGCGACGAGTCGAACTTGAACCTCGTCTTCGCGAGGTTCATCCAGGTCGAGTTCTCGTATCTCGAGCGGGGTGTGGGGCGCCGTCGCGACAGCAGCACGAATCCTCATTGATTTCCTCTTCTGCAGGTGCGGTGCCGCGGTGCGGCGATCCTCGATCAGACTGCGGAAGTGGTCTGGTGTCCTCATGAGCGCGGGACGGATCACGCGATCTGGTCTACATCGACCACTCTCGCAACACGCTACGCAGAGCGCCTAACTCGCTGAATGACCGGATTCGTCTGCGTTGATACGTTCCCGATCCGAATCGGGTGCGCTGCTGTCGCGGAGGTCTCCTTCACCGGCGATCGTGCCCGATTCTCGATACCGTGCGGCGAGCTCGCTGCGTGAGCGGATGCCGAGTTTCCCGTAGATGCGGGTGAGGTGGTACTGGACGGTCTTCGCCGAGATGTAGAGCTCGGAGGCGACCTCCCGGTTCGACTTCCCGTTGGCGACGAGGCCCGCGACAAGACTTTCCTGCGAGGTGAGCTCCAGATCGGGTTGTCCTCCACGCTGTGCCCCGATTCCTGCCGCGGCAATCTCCCGGTCGCATCGCTCGATGTAGCGTGTTGCTCCAAGTCGCGCGAACAGCTGCCGGGCCGACCACAGTGCGGTGTCGGACTCGCGTCGCTTGCCGGCACGTCGGAGGGACTGGCCGTAGGCGAACCACAGACGCGCCCGATCCACCTCCAGCGGCAGCCCTTCGATGCTGTGCAACGCGTCCTCGAACGTTCGCCGCGCATCCTGTATCTGACCCTGCGCCGCATGCAGTCGCCCGAGAGGCAGCCCCAGCCGGGCGAGCGAGACGATGTCGCCGCGGCGTTGAGCCAACGCGATCTGCGGCTCCAGGAACGTCTGCGCCTCCTCGAGGCGACCCTCCATGACGAGCGCATTCGCGTATATGTCACCCCAAGGCCAGAAGCCGGGTTCGTTGACAGGGTCGTCGGGTGCGCGGTCGGCCAGCGGCGAGAGCGTGCGCACGACGCCGCGGTAGTCGGCGGAGGTTTCGGCCGCGCTGGCCCGCGCGATCAAGCTCGGCAGCTGCATCACGAGGTAGTCGGTCGACACGCTCGAGCCGCGTTGCAGGCTCGCAACAGCTCTTTCGTCGTCGTTGCGCATGGCGTGGATCTGGCTGATCGTCCACTCCAGAAGCGGCACGAAGAAGGCCATCCCGGAGTGCTCGACGATCTCGAGGCCGCGGCGTGCGATGTCCAAGGCGTGATCCCAGTCCCCCACGAGGAACAGCACCCGCGCTAGCCACGCGTGCGCCCAGGCCGAGATGCGCAGCGAGCCGCCGCCGAAGTCGGTGGGCAGTGAGGACGACAACCCCGTCCGCGCCTCGTCGATCCGGCCGGCGGCAAGGCTCAACCACCCCCGCCCCATGATCACCCGGTGCGCTTGGGCACCACGCAGCCCGGTGAGGCCGTCATACGCGGCAAGTCCTGCGGTGATGTCGCCGCTGGCGCCGAGCCCGAGACCACGGATCGCTCGCGCCTCGGTCGCGATCGGACCGTCCGTCGGTGCCAGGGCGATGGCGCGATCTGCCCAGTGGACAAGATCGTTCGGCCGCCAGGACAGCAGGGAGTGGAGCACGAACCGTTGACAGATCGCCGCAGCCAGCTCAGGGTCGCTCGCCGGGTCCACGGTTCGCCACGCACGAGACAACCTGGCGTCCGCCTCGGCCGGCTGACCTTGCACCACGGCAAGGTATCCGAGGACGGCATCGTGCAGCGTGGTCTCCCGAAGCCGGTCGACCTGCGGGAGGAGGTCTCGCGCGGCGAGCGTATCGCCGGCCGCGACGAGCGCGTCGATGGCTCTCACCCGTCGCTCTTCCTTCAGCCCCTCGGCGTGGGACGGAACCTCCACGATGCCCCCGTCGTGCTGTTGCCTTTCGCCGTCGAACCCCATCCGACGGCCCGTCCGTTGCGCGGCGCACCGGCTTCCCTGCTGTGGCGAAGCGACGCCGGCCTGGACTCTTCAGACATGCAGCTGACCGTCCTGGGTCCGCGGGTCGCCGAGCACGCCTTCGTTCTTGCGCTCACTCTGGCCCCGCTCAGTCGCGGCGAAGTGCGACTGGCCCCACCCGGGTGGGGCGAGATCCACATCCTCAAGCGCCGCCTCCTGACCGATGATGCCGATGTCGACCGGATGCTCGACGCCCTCGGCGTGGTGAGGGACCTGGCAGAGACGGCGGCATTCGCGTCCGTCGGCTGCCGCGAGCTCGCGCCCACCCCGTTCGCTCGCAGCCTGACCGGTCTGCGCGAGTATGTGCGGCGCATCGCAGGACGGGCGGGGCGGGCAGGCGGGACCTGTGCGATGGGGATCACTCCGTCGTCGGTGGTCGATTCTCACCTTCGTGTCCACGGCGTGAGCGCGCTTCGCGTCATCGACGAATCAGTCCTGCCCGCGCCAACCGCAGTGAACCCGAACGCCGCGACCATAGCGATCGCCGTGCGCGGCGCCGAGCTGCTGCTCGCCGGCACCCCCGCCGAGCGCTCCCACGCCGCCTGACGTGACGCCAACCCAACCAACCCGGAAGGAAACCACCATGACGAATGTGCTCGATGCCGCACCGCAGCTGCTCGACGAACACCCCTGGCGCGGCCAGATCTACAGCGGAGGATGGCGGGAAGGACGCCGAGGCGCCGCGGCAAGCGTGGAACCCGCCACGGGTGCGAGCCTGGCCGAGTACGGCGTCGCCGACACACAGGATGTGTTCGATGCCGTTCGCCGCGCCACCGAGGCACAGCCGTCCTGGGCTGCTACCCCCGGGCCCGAGCGAGCGGCGCTCATCCGCCGTGTCGCGGCGGTGCTGGAAGAGAGCCGGGGCGAGTTCGAGACGTGGCTGATCCGCGAGGGCGGTTCTGTGCCGGGAAAGGCGCAGTTCGAGGTGAACCTGGTCCTCAGCGAACTGTGGGAGGCCGCCGCCCTTGCCACCCAGCCGTGGGGGGCGCTGCTGCCCACCAGTGAGGCGGGACGCGAGAGCTTCGCCCGCCGCGTTCCCATCGGTGTCGTCGGCGTCATCAGCCCGTGGAACTTCCCTCAGATTCTCTCCATGCGCGCCGTGGCTCCCGCGCTGGCCCTGGGCAACGCGGTCATCCTGAAGCCCGACGTGCACACGGCCATCTCGGGTGGACTGCTCCTCGCCGCGCTGTTCGAGAAGGCTGGCCTGCCGGACGGGCTGCTGCACGTCCTCCCCGGCGGGGCAGACGTCGGTGCGGCAGTGGCCGAGGCCCCCGGAATCGGGATGGTGTCGTTCACCGGGTCGACCGCGGTCGGCAAGCTCGTCGGAGAAGCAGCCGGACGCACGCTGAAGCGCGTCTCGCTGGAGCTCGGCGGCAACAACGCACTGCTCGTCCTCGACGATGCCGACCTCGACGTCGCCAGCTCGGCCGGCGCGTGGGGCGCGTTCCTGCACCAGGGGCAGGTGTGCATGACAGCCGGCCGTCACATCGTCGCCGAATCGGTCGCCGATCGCTACATCGACCTGCTGGTCGAGCGGGCGAACCGTCTGCCGGTGGGCGACCCGTTCACCGAGCCGGTCGCGCTGGGACCACTGATCAACGAGCGGCAGGTGGCCAACGTGGACCGCATCGTCCGCGAGACCCTCGCCGCCGGCGCGACGCTGCGTGCGGGTGGGGTGGCCAACGGCGCCTACTACAGCCCGACAGTGCTCGCCGACGTCACGACGAGCATGCCGGCCTTCTACGAGGAGATCTTCGGTCCTGTCGCTCCGGTCATCGTCGTCAAAGACGACGATGAGGCTGTCCGCGTCGCCAACGAGACAGAGTACGGACTCGTCGCCGCGATTCAGACCGGCTCGCTGGACCGTGGCCGTGAGGTCGCCGACCGGTTGCGCACCGGCATCGTGCACATCAATGACCAGACCCTCAACAACGACGCCTACGCACCGTTCGGGGGCACGGGGGCATCCGGCAACGGCGCCCGATTCGGTACACAGAGCAGCTGGGATGAGTTCACTCAGTGGCAGTGGATCACTCAGAGGCGAACCGCCCACGGCTTCCCGTTCTGATCGCCCCTGACGTACTGCCCGCGCTGGAGGATCCGGCGCGGGCAGTACTCGATGGTGCGCCCGGTGCGGCACCATCTGACCGGCAGCTGCAACTAACGCGGGTCGCGATGAGAGTGAGCGTGCTGATCGTGGCGCGCGATCGCGGGAAGCGGTCGGACCGGCCATCCTCTCGCCTCGCTGAAGCAGCCCAGTCGAGGAAGCGGCCGGCACGGCTGAGGCGGTTATCGCTCCCCGGTCAGAGTGAGGTGCTGACGGAGGGGGAACAGCTCCACCCGGCGAGCGGCGATGCCCCACAGGCCACGAGGCAGCAGCAAGGTGATGACGATCGCGATGACGCCGAGCACCACCAGGTACCAGGTGCCGAACGGAGACAGCCAACGTTCGAGGACGAAGAAGATGATCGCCCCGACGATGGGGCCCTCGATCGTGCCGAGCCCGCCGATGACGACGATGAAGATCATCCAGACCGCGAAGTCGACGCGGAACATCGAATCCGGGCGCACTTGCAGTGTCGACAGCGCAAGCAGACCCCCGGCGAGAGCGCAACCGGCTGCTGCGACGACGAACACGATGCGCTTGCCCCGCATCACCGGGACGCCCAGGGATGCGGCGGCGACCGGTTCGTCGCGGATCGCGGTGAACCCGCCGCCCAGCCGTGATCGCATCAACAAGTACGCGGCCCCGACGACGACGACGGTCGCGGCGAGTCCGACCCAGAAGACCGTGGCGCTGCGCCACGCGGGTGTGGTGCCGAGCGCGGCGGAGGGCAGTGTCAGTGTTCCGACGCTGCCGTTGAGAGCGGGCACGCGCGACACGATCTGGCGGACGACTTCGGCGACCACCCATGTCGCGATCGCGAAGTAGCCGCCGCTCAGCCGGAACACCAGGAAGGAGACCGGGATAGCGAGTGCGGCGGCGACGACTGCGCCGCCGACGATCGCGAGGTAGGGGTTGACGCCGCCGAGCGTGGCGAGTGCGACGAGTGCGTACGCGCCGACTCCGATGAACGCTTGCTGGCCGATGGAGACCATCCCGGCGTACCCGGCGAGGAGGTTCCAGGTCGTGCCGATGATGATGAAGAAGAACAGGCGCACGAGTGCGTCCTGCACATCCGAGGCGAACAGGAAGGGCATGACGGCCAGGAAGATCACCAGTGGAGCCGAGGCGACGCCGCCGATCAGCGACACGCGGGTGCCGCGGGTCAAGCGGAAGTCGGGGATGGTTGTCGAGCTCATCACTGCACCGCCTTCTGGAACAGACCGGTGGGTTTCACCGCGAGGATGGTGAGGAAGACGAGGTTGGCGATCAGCACGCCGTACCCGCCGGTGAGCTGGTTGCCGAACGCCTGGGCGAGCCCCAGGATGATGCCGCCCGCGAGCGTGCCCCACAGGCTCCCCAGCCCGCCGATGATCACCGCTTCGAACGCGAAGATGAGCTGGTCGTTGCCCGAGACCGGCGTGAACTGGGTGCGCAGCCCGAGGAACACACCGGCGATCGCGATCGTCGCGAAGGCGATCGCGGTGGCCAGCGCGTAGATGCGGCGGTTCTCGATGCCCATCAGTTGCGCCGTCATCTGGTCGTCGCTGACCGCCCGCATGGCCCGCCCGTAGCGGGTCCGCGCGAGGAACAGCTGCAGCACCACGATGACCGCCACCCCGACGAGGGCCGCCAGCAGCGGCAGCGCGCCGATCGAGATGCCGTCGGCAAGGGGGATGCTCCAGGCTGCCAGTCCCTCCGACGGCAGAGCCCGGCTGTCGGCGGAGTAGACCTCCTGCAGCGAACTGGAGATGATCACACCGATGCCGAACGTCACGATGATCGGCGCAAGCCCGCCCTGTTCGATCGCCGCGTTGAGCACGAAGGTTTGCAGCAGCCAGCCCACACCAGCCAGAACGGGCACCACCACGAGCAGGGCAAGCCACCATGACATCCCCGTGATGGTCATCACCGACAGCGCGAGGTACGCGCCCAGCACGGCGAGCGTGCCGTGGGCGAGGTTGACGATGCGCATGACACCGAAGACGAAAGACAGGCCCGCCGCCAGCAGCGCGAAGAAGCCGCCGGCGAGGATCCCCTGGATTGCCGCGTTCACCCACTCCATGAGCGCCCCCTCACATTCCGAAGTACGCCGACGCGAGCTGGTCGCGTGAGAACTCGTGGCTGTCGCCCTCGAGGACCGTCCGACCCTCGAGCAGCACCTGCACGCGGTCGGCGACCGCCAGCGCGTGGTGCACGTCCTGCTCGACGACGAGCACCGTGGTGCCCTGGCTCGTGATCGCCGGCAGTGCTGCATAGACCGCCTCGACCGCGACGGGCGCCAGCCCCAGCGAGACTTCGTCGAGCATCATGAGAAGCGGGTTGCTCATGAGGGTGCGGGCGATCGCGGTGGCCTGCTGCTCGCCGCCTGACAGGGTGTGGCCGAGCTTGCCGCGGATGTCGCCGACGAGCGGGATCGCGTCCATCACCGTCCGCAGTCCCCACGGGCCCGGGCGCCGGGAGAACCCGCCCACCAGGAGGTTCTCCTCGACGGTCAGGCTGGGGAAGATCCGCCGTCCCTCGGGGGTGAGCCCGATGCCGCGTCGGACGCGGCGCGGCGCCGTCACGCGGGACACGTCATCCCCGTCGAACACGATCGATCCCTCCGCGGGCGGGAGTATCCCGGCGACGGCTTTCATCAGCGTCGACTTGCCCGCTCCGTTCGCGCCGATGACGGCGAGCACCTCGCCGGCATCGACATGCACGTCGATGCCGTGAAGGGCCTCGAAGTGGCCGTAGCGGACGACCAGGCCGTGCACCTCGAGCAGCGTCATCCGCTCTCCTCCCCCGTGGTGAACGTGGTGCCGAGGTAGGTCTCGACCACTTCGGGGGCGTGCATGACGTTCGCGGGTGTTCCCTGCGCGAGGATGCGGCCGAAGGCCAGGCACATCAGTTCGTCGACGACGGCGGTCAGAGCGTGGACGATGTGCTCGATCCAGATGATCGTCAGACCGGACTCCTTGAGTTCGCGGATGAGCCCGACGAGGGCGGGCAGCTCATGGTCGTTGAGGCCTCCCGCGATCTCGTCCAGGAGGACGAGCCGCGGCCGCGTCGCGAGCGCGCGGGCCAGCTCGAGCCGTTTGCGATCCAGCAGCCGCAGGTCGCCCGCGCGCGTGTCTGCCAGGTGCAGCAGTTTCGTCCGATCCAGTGCCTCCACTGCGAGCGTGGCCGCGCCCCGGCCGCGTTCGCCCGCCCCGTACGAGGCGCCTACGAGCGCGTTCTCGAAGACGGTCATGTCGGTGAACGGCCGCGGGATCTGAAAGGTTCGGGCGATGCCGGCGCGGGTGCGTCGGGCGGTGCTGACATCGGTGAGGTCGGCGCCGGCGAAGGTGACGCGTCCGTCGTCGGGCCGGAGGACGCCCGTGATGAGCGAGAGCAACGTGGACTTGCCTGCGCCGTTCGGCCCGATGACCCCGAGGGCCTCACCGGCCTCGACGGCGAAGGTCAGCCGGTCTGCGGTGACGACCGACCCGAACCGTTTGGACAGCCCATCGATCTCCAGGATGTTCGTGCTCATCTCGCTCTTCCCTCGGTGCTGGGGCACGTGCATGCCCCAGCACCGGCGTCGTTACTGCAGCGGCTGGACCTGCCCGCCGAGCGGGATCTCCGGAGCGGTCGAGTTCGCGACGACGACGAGGTCGTACGGGAACCGGTCGCCTTCGACCCACTGCCCGCCCACGAGCGGGCTCGCCGCCGTGTTGGGGTACGGTCCGGCGGTGAAATCGAGTGGGCCGACGATGGAGTCGATCGCGAGGGCTCCGACGGCGGTGTCGATGTCGGCGCCGTTCGTGCTGCCTGCGCTGTCGATCGCCGCGACGAGCACTTCGAACAGAGCATGGGAGAAGCCGAGCGCCACGGTCCACTGCTTGCCGGTCGCGTCCTCGTATGCGCTGGCGAGGTCGCCGGCGCTCTGCCCGGTGAGGCTGGAGCTGAACGGGGCGGTTGGCGTCCACCACACCTCGGTCGTGAATCCGATCGGATCATCGAATGCGGCGATCGCGGCGGGGAACTCGATCGCCTTCGCCATCGACACGACTTTCGGTGTCCACCCCTGCTGCTGCGCCTGCTGCCAGAAGGCGGCGAAGTCGGGGGGCGGCACGACGCCGGTGAGGATCTCGTCGCCGTTCGCCTTGAACGTGTTGATGATCGAGGTGAAGTCGGTCGTTCCGGGGTCGTAGAGCGTCGGAACATCCAGGGTGTACCCGTTGCCGCTGCCCTCGAAGATGCCGGGCAGCGCACCGCTCCACGCCTGACCGTCCGGATCGTTCGGGAAGAGCCCCGCGACCTTCTTGTTCGTGTCCACCTGCGTCCAGATGTCCTGGTACACGGTCGCGATATCGCCGAGACCCCAGAAGAAGTGATGCACCCACGCCAGCGGCTCCTTGTCGGCCAGCTCCGCCGGGCTCGATGCTCCGTGAACGCTCAGCGCCCACGGCTCCAGCGGGGTGTCGGCGGTGATGCAGGGAACCCCGGCATCGATGCATTGCAGCGACACCGGCACGGTCGTCTCCGGTGTCGCGTGTGCCAGCAGCACGTCCGCTCCCGCGGCCAGCAGCTTCTGCGCCGCCTGGCTGGCTCCGTCGGCGGTGGAACCGGAGTCCTCCAGCCGGATGTCCACGGCGACTTCGTCGCCACCGACCTCGAGCGGATGCTCGTCGAACCACGACTGCAGCTCATCGACCACCCAGCGGTCAGGTTCACCGAACGCGGCAAGCGCCCCGGTGAGCGGCGTGACGAATCCCACCGTGAAGGTGCCGGGGTCGTCGGACGCGCCGGACTGCGGCGCATCCAGGCTCTGGCATCCCGTCAGCACGACTGCGACGGCCGCCACCACACCCAGCGCGACAACACGTCCATGTGTTCTGTTCATGTGCGTCCTTACACACTCGTGGAGCTACGGCTTCCGCCGCATTGCTCCTCTCCTCGGGTTGGAAACCAACGATTGCATGCGATCCCTGCGCCCGGAACCCGTTATCCAGACCGGCCTCCTCTGAGTCGAGACCTGTATCGGATGGATCGGTGCCGACGCACCAACCATGGATGATTCAGACGCTGTAAATATGAATAGAGAGGATTTATGTCATTCATTTCACCGAGTGCGCCGCTTAGCCTGCCTCTAGGTCGAAGGCGCAAGGAGGCACGATGTCGATCGAGACACGTCAATTGCGCTACTTCGTCGCCGTGGCCGAAGAACACCACTTCGGACGCGCGGCCCAACGTCTGCTGATCGCCCAGCCTCCGCTGTCGCAGCAGATCCGAGTGCTGGAGAGGTCATTGGGTACGGAGTTGCTGACACGCACGACGCGGAAGGTCGAGCTGAAACCGGCAGGAGAGCTTCTCCTGGAGCGAGGTCGCCGCATTCTCGCCGAGCTCGACGCGCTGGAAGATGAGGTCAAGAAGGTCGGTGACGGCTTGCAGGGCTCGCTGCGCATCGGATTCACAGGCTCCACGACCTATGGGCTGATGCCGCGCGTGGTCCGCGAGGCAAGCCGCGCGTTCGACGGGGTGGCCCTTGCCGTCAGTGGTGAGATGCTCACCCCGCAGCTGGTCCGTGAACTGGAGGATCAGCACCTGGATGTGGTGGTGCTGCGCGCGCCCGTACCGCCGGCCGAGATCAGCCACGTCACGGTTGCGCGCGAGCAGATCGTGGCCGCGATTCCGTCCAACTCGCGACTGGCCGACCGTGCGACATTGACGTTCGACGACTTCGCCGATCAGGTCATGGTCGGATATCCCGAGGACTCTTCGATGTCACAGGCCATCACCGCCCGCCTCCTCGACCACGGCCTCACCCCGCGCTACGCGCACCGCGTGCGCGAGACGTCAGCGCTGCTCTCGCTCGTCGCCGCCGGGATCGGACCTGCGCTGGTTCCGCAGTCGGCAACCTCGCTGAACCTCGGTGGCACGGTGTTCCGCGAAATCGAGGACGCGCCCACCACTGAGCTGGCCGTCGCCTGGCGGACGAACGACAGCTCTCGCCTGGTCGAGCGCTTCGTCACCTTCCTCACCGAGGTGATCCGCGACGTGCGGGGGGAGGTCAACCGGTGATCATCGACGAGGTCGAAGCCATCCCCTATCGAATCCCGATGAGCAAGCCGCTGCACTTCGCCAGCGGCGCCGTGCACGACATCGAGCACGTGCTGCTGCGGATCACGACGTCCGAGGGCATCGTCGGGATCGCAGATGTGCCCCCGCGCCCATACACGTACGGCGAGACCACGGCATCGGTCATCGGCATCCTCACCGGCCTGTTCCGGGAGGTCCTGGTGGGCGCAGATCCGTTGGATCGCGCGCAGATCCACGCGAGGCTTGCCCGCACGGTCGGCAATCCGACAGCGAAGGGTGCCGTCGACATCGCCGTGTGGGACATCATCGGCAAATCACTCGGTGTGCCCGTGCACCGCCTCCTCGGCGGGTACACGCGGAAGCTTGCGGTCTCGCACATGCTCGGATTCGACTCCGCAGCGGCCCTGGTCGATGAAGCGCACTCGTACATTGAACGCTTCGGCATCCGCACCTTCAAGGTCAAGGTCGGCCGACGCCCGCTCGCGCTGGACATCGAGCTCACCCGGTCCCTGCGGGAGGCTCTCGGCCCAGACGTGGAACTGTATCTGGATGCGAACCGCGGATGGACGGCCACGGAGGCGCTGCAGGTCCTCGACGCCACATCCGACCTGGGCCTGACGTACTTCGAGGAACCCGACGACGCCCGCGAGATCCTGGGCCGTCGGCGCCTCGTGCAGCTCTCGCGCATCCCCATCGTCGCGGACGAGTCCGCGCCGTCGCTCGGCGACGCCGCCCGCGAGATCCAGACCGGCGGCGCGACAGCCCTGTCGATCAAGACCGCTCGCACCGGGTTCACCGAGTCGCAGAAGATCCTCGGGTACGCCGAGGCCCTCGGCATCGATGTGCTGATGGGCAACCAGATCGACTCCCAGCTGGGCAGCATCGCCACCGTCACGTTCGGGGCCGCGTTCGAGTACTCCTCACGCCGCGCCGCCGAGCTGTCCAACTTCCTCGACATGGCCGACGACCTCATCGCCGATCCCATCCGCATCGAAGACGGCTTCGTCACCGCCCCCACCGGTCCCGGCGTGGGCACCGCCATCGACGAGGAAAAGCTCGCCGCCTACCGGATCGACAGGGGGTGACCGGGATGCTCTACCTGGTCCGGATGGACGTGCATCTTCCCGCTGACATGCCAGCGGCGGCCGCCGAAGACATCAAGCTGCGCGAGAAGGAGTACTCGCAAGCGCTCCAGCGAGACGGTCGCTGGAAGGAGTTGTGGCGGGTCGTCGGCGAGTACGCGAACTATTCGGTCTTCGATGTCGCCGGGAACGAAGAGCTGCACGAGATCCTCAGTGCCCTGCCGCTGTTCCCGCACATGGCGATCACGGTCATCCCGCTCGCCACCCACCCGTCCCGAGTCGACGTGCCCGCGCCGGCTCACACTCACACAGAAGAAACGCAAAGGAGCACTCATCATGACTGACGCCAGCTTTCAGGCGGAGACGACGGCGAAGGCGGCCGAGTCCGGCGCCAACGCAACCGAGAACTTCCTCGAGCGATCGCGCGCCGCGTTCGATGGCGTCGTCGTCGACCACGCGCGTGTGAGCCGCCTCGCCGGCCGTGCGATCCAGGCCCTCAACGACATCATCGTCGAGGAGAAGCTCACCTATCCGGAGTACAACGCGGTCAAAGCGTGGCTCATCAAGGTCGGCGAGGACGGCGAATGGCCGCTGTTCCTCGACGTGTGGCTCGAGCACTCCGTCGAGGAGGTCGCAAGCGAGCACCGCAAGGGCAGCAAGGGCACCATCGAGGGGCCGTACTACGTGCCCGATGCACCCGAGCATGCGTGGGACGGCACGATCTCGATGCGCGAAAACGAGCCCGGCGACCCGCTGCTGTTCAGCGGGCAGGTCCGCGCCGTCGACGGCACACCGCTCGCGGGCGCCCGCATCGAGCTGTGGCATGCCGACGACCTGGGGTTCTACTCCCAGTTCGCGCCGGGCCTTCCCGAGTGGAACCTCCGCGGCGTCTTCATCGCGAACGAAGACGGCAAGTATGCCTTCAACACGGTCCGACCCGCGCCCTACCAGATCCCCACCGAGGGCGCGTGCGGTGTGCTCATCGAGGCCGCCGGATGGCACGCCTGGCGTCCCGCGCACCTTCACCTGAAGGTCTCCGCGCCTGGATACGAACTGATCACGACCCAGCTGTACTTTCCCGGAGACCCGCACAACGGCGACGACATCGCCTCGGCCGTCAAGCCGGAGCTTGTTCTCGACCCGCACCCCCGCACCGATGGCGAGGGAGAAGTCGTCGTCTACGACTTCGTCCTCGACCCCGAATAGCGATCGCCGTCCCGGTAGGTGGGGATCGATCATCTCCGCCTACCGGGACCTTGTCCGAGTCAACACAAAGCCGAACCATGACAGCCCCGATTCTGACCTTCACCGACGCCACCGGGCCAAGCGACGCCCCGCTGCTCATCCTCGGCCCCTCACTTGGCACATCGACGGCTCTCTGGTCGACCACAACCCCCCTGCTTGCGGAGCGGTACCGCACGATCGAATGGGACCTCCCCGGCCACGGCGCATCGCCGATTGCCAACAGCCCGTTCACCGTCGCCGATCTGGCCGACGCGGTCGCCGCCGAGGTGCGCGAACTCGGAGCGGAACCCATCCTCTACGCCGGAGTCTCGCTGGGCGGAGCGGTCGGAGTCGAGCTCGCCGTCCGCCATCCCGAGCTGGTCGAGGCGGCCCTCATCATCGCTTCGGGGGCGAAGATCGGGGACCCCACTGGATGGCGCGAACGCGCCGCGCTCGTCCGCTCCGCGTCCACGACAGCGCTCGTCGAAGGCTCCATCCAACGCTGGTTCGCACCCGATTCAACGCGGCGAGACCCAGAGCTGACAGCGCAGCTGCTCCAGGCGCTGCGGGACGCCGACGACGAATCCTACGCGCGGTGCTGCGAGGCGCTGGCCACGTACGACGCACGCAGGCAGCTGAAACAGATCCAGGCTCCGCTGCTCGCGGCTTGGGGAGAGTACGACACCGTCGCACCGTACTCGATGGCCGTCGAGCTCGCCGAAGGAGCGCTGAATGGCAAGACAAGCAGGATTCCCGGTGCCGCCCACCTGCCGCCCGCCGAGCAGCCCGCGGCGACCGCGTTGTTGATACGCGACTTCTTCCACACCGTCCAGCGCTAGCCCCCGCCTGCCGGAGAGGACACCGCCCCATCCGGGGAGTCGAAGAATGAATGACCGAATCACTCTCCGCTTCATGACATCACCGCAAGACGCCGCCCTGAGCAGCACATCCGTGGCAGCTGGACGTGTGCTGGAGTGGATCGACAAGGCCGGCTACGCGTGCGCTGTCGGCTGGAGCGCGTCATACTGCGTGACCGCGTATGTCGGCAACGTTCAGTTCACTCGACCCATCGCACCCGGCCAGATCGTCGAGGCGCACGCACGCATCATTCAAACCGGCCGCACGAGCATGCAGGTCCTCGTCACCGTGGAGGCAGCGGACGTGCGCACGCGCAGGTTCATTCCTGCGACCCATTGCATCCTGGTGTTCGTGGCAGTTGACGAGGACGGCCGCCCGCGCGCCGTACCCCCGTGGTCACCGTCGAGCGAAACCGACCAGGTCCTGCACGACCGCGCGGAAGAACGGCTGGCTCCCCGCCGTGCGATCCGTGACGCGATGCAGCAGCAGGTGTATTCGGATCAGGGGACGACCCCGCGCAGTGTTCTTCGATTCCTCGCCGCCCCCAGCGACGCGAACTGGGGCGGCAACGCGCATGGTGGGACGGTGATGCGCTGGATCGATGAAGCCGCATACTCCTGCGCTGCGGGGTGGAGTTCAGAGTCCGCTGTGGCCGTCTACTCGGGGGGCATCCACTTCTACCATCCGATCCACATCGGCCACATCGTCGAAGTGGATGCCCGCCTCATACACACCGGCCCTCACAGCATGCACATCGCAATCCACGTGCGCTCGAGCTCACCACGCACACCGTCGGTACTCACTCTGACAACGAGGTGCATGAGCGTCTTCGTCGATGTCGGAAGCGACGGACGCGCGTTGCCCGTGCCACCGCTGCCCCTGTCCTCGGAGGAAGATCATCGTCTGGCCTCCCATGCCCGGGAACTGATCAGGATGCGCAGCGAGCTTGAGCCGCTCCCGCTGGAACACGCCCCCGCTGGAGATCTGTAGCGCGTCGGCGCCACTAGCTTCGCCGGCGCACTGGCGTGCGCTTCCACACGAGGACTCCGCCCCCGGCCGTCGCCGCCCTAGACGAGCTGGAGTTCGGCGTCGATCGCTGCGGCGGCTGCCCGCACGGCTGGAAGGTACCGGTCCATCAGGTGCTCCAGTGAGTCCCGGCTCGCGCTGGTGGACACGTTGATCGCTGCGATCACCTCACCGTTCCGCGAATGCACCGGGGCTGCGACCGAGCGTAGGCCGGGCTCGAGCTCGCCATCGACGATCGACCAGCCCTGGGTGCGCACTCGAACGATTTCCTCGGCCAACCGCACCTGGTCGGTGATGGTGAGATCCGTGAGGGGCCGCAGGTCAGCTGCGGCCAGTGCGGCATCGCGTTCGGCATCCGTCAGACCTGCCAGCAGGACCCGACCCATGCTCGTCGCATACGCGGGGAACCGCGTTCCAATCGTGATGCGCACGCTCATGATGCGGCGCGTAGGCACGCGCGCGACATAGACGATGTCCGTGCCGTCCAGCACCGCCGAGGACACCGACTCGCCGACTTCACGGGAAAGGCGCTCAAGATGTGGCTGCACCACCTCCGGCAGGGACAAGGCCGACAGGTAGCTGAATCCCAACTCGAGCACCCGAGGGGTCAGCGCGAACGAACGGGCGTCACTGCGGACGTAGCCGAGCGACTCGAGCGTGAGTAGGAACCGTCGGGTCGCCGCCCGGGTCAGCCCGGTCCGGCGGGCCACGTCACTCAACGTCAGTTCGGGGTGCTCCGCGTCGAACGCGCGGATGACGGCCAGTCCGCGCGCAAGCGACTGGACGAAGTCGCCGGCTGCCTCAGCCATAGGTGCTCCCGCCGGAATCGATACGCAACGCTACTCAACCTAGACGCACGCTGGCATCAAACAGGTAGCTGGCACCGGTCAGGTCGCGTCAGCGCTCGAGGACGACGGCGAGGCCCTGGCCGACGCCGATGCAGATCGCGGCGACCGCGAGGCCTCCGCCGCGGCGGGCGAGCTCGTGCGCGGCATGGCCGATGATGCGTCCGCCGGAGGCGCCGAGCGGGTGCCCGATCGCGAGAGCACCGCCATGGATGTTCACCCGCTCGGGATCGAAGTCCGGCCAGCCGGCGATATCTGCGAGCGACTGCGACGCGAAGGCCTCGTTCAACTCGACGACATCAACGTCTGCCCACGTCTTCCCGGCCCGCGCGAGAGCCTTGTTGGCGGCCTCGATCGGCGCGAGCGGAAACTGATCCGGGTCCACGCCGTGCGCTGCGCGGCTCGCGATGCGTGCCAGCGGCTCGCCGCGAACCGCGCCCTCCGCGGCGACCAGCACGGCAGAGGCGCCGTCGTTGATTGGCGAGGAGTTGCCGGCGGTCACGGTGCCGTCCGCGGCGAACAGCGCCTTGAGACCCGCAAGCTTCTCGATCGAGGTATCGTCGCGGATCCCCTCATCGCGGGCCAGCTCGGCGCCGGGCACCTGCACGATCTCGCCATCGTAGATCCCGTCAGCCCATGCCTTCGCGGCGAGGCGGTGCGAGCGCACGGCGAACGCATCCTGCTCCTCCCGCGTCAGCCCGGCCTCGCGCGCGACCTTCTCCGCGGACTCGCCGTTGCTGATCGTCCAGTGCACCGGCAGCGCCTTGTTGACCATGCGCCAGCCGATCGACGTGTTCCACATCGTCTGGTTGCCTACCGACGGCCACGGCCGCGGCGACTTCTCCACGACGAACGGCGCTCGGCTCATCGACTCGACGCCGCCCGCGAGAATGATGTCGGCGTCACCCGACTCGATCGCCCGCGAGGCCTGGATGACGGCCTCGACCGACGATGCACACAGCCGGTTCACCGTCACCCCGGTCACCGATGATGGGAAGCCGGCCAGCAGCGCGCCGAAACGCGCGACGTTCCGATTGTCCTCGCCCGCCTGATTGGCATCGCCGAAGATGACGTCGTCGATGCGTGCCGGGTCCAGGCCGGCGCGCTCGATCATCGCCTTCATGACCACCGCAGCGAGATCGTCGGGTCGGACTCCTGCCAGTGCGCCGCCGGCCTTTCCGAACGGCGTGCGTACCGCGTCGTACACGAAGCTCGCAGTCATGTCAGTTTCCTTCGCCTTGTGGTGTCGATGACGGCGTCAGCCGCAAGCCAGTCAGCTCCGCGAGCGACTCGAGAGTGTTGTCGCCGAACGCCTCACGCACCGCGAAACCGTCGGCGGACACGTCGAAGATGGCGTGATCGGTGTAAACGCGGGTCACGCACCCGACGCCGGTGAGCGGGTAGGTGCATACCTCCACGAGCTTGGACTCGCCCTGCTTGGTGAGCAGGTCGGTCATGACGTAGACGGACTTCGCGCCGATCGCGAGATCCATCGCACCGCCCACTGCGGGGATCGCACCGGGCGCGCCGGTCGACCAGTTCGCGAGATCGCCGCGCTGCGACACTTGGAACGCGCCGAGCACGCACACGTCCAGGTGTCCGCCACGCATCATCGCGAAGGAGTCGGCGTGGTGAAAGTACGCCGCCCCCGGCAGCGCCGTCACCGCCTGCTTGCCCGCATTGGTCAGGTCCGGGTCGATCCGGTCCGGCGCAGGAGCCTCACCCATTCCAAGGAGACCGTTCTCGGTATGCAGGATGATCTCCTGATCCTCGGGCAGATAGTTCGCCACGAGTGTCGGCGCACCGATACCGAGGTTCACGTAGGAGCCTTCCGGGATGTCGGCGGCGACGCGCCGCGCCAGCTCTTGACGGGTGATGCGGCTGCTCACTGATCTACCTCCGTCATGGCCGGAGCGTCCTGAAGCGGATTCCCCTCAACATCGACGCCGCCGACGAAAACGCCGCCGTCGATCCACCGGCGAGATCCCACTGCGACGACGCGGTCGACGAAAATACCTGGGGTGACGACTGTCTCGGGGTCAAGCGACCCGAGTTCCACGATCTCATCGACCTGCGCGATGGTCGTCACCGCGGCGGTCGCCATGATGGGGCCGAAGTTCCGAGCGGTCTCGCGGAACACCAGATTGCCCCAACGATCTCCCCGCAGCGCCGAGATGAGTGCGAAGTCCGCCTTGATCGGATACTCCAGCACGTACGCACGGCCATCGATCTCACGCGCCTCTTTGCCCTCGGCGAGCACGGTGCCCACCCCCGTAGGGGAGAAGAACGCACCGATGCCGGCCCCCGCCGCGCGGATGCGCTCGGCGAGATTCCCCTGGGGCACCAGTTCGAGTTCGATCTTCCCGGCGCGGTACAAGTCGTCGAACACCCACGAGTCGTGCTGCCGCGGGAACGAGCAGATGATCTTGCGCACACGCCCCTTCGCGAGCAGCGCGGCCAGCCCGGTATCACCATTGCCAGCGTTGTTGTTGACGATCGTCAGGTCGCTCGCTCCCTGCTCGATCAGCGCGTCGATGAGCTCGACGGGCTGACCGGCCCGGCCAAAACCGCCGATCATGATGGTGCACCCGTCGCCGATGCCCGCAACGGCAGCCTCGACGTCCGAGACAGTCTTGTCGATCACGTCAACTCCCGTCGTATGTTCGCTACGCGCACATGTGTGCGCATGGTGCCATCTTACGCGATCTTACGTGGCATCGAGGTCGACGGCGGCATAGGGATCGCCCTCACCCTCGCGTTGTTCCCGCGGCCGCGCCGGTTCGCCAACGACCCGTTGGCGAATTGAGCGTCCCCCTGACTGCCCGGTCTGATAGGTTGCTCTGCTCGGCATGCGCGCCGAGCAGAGAGGAGTCTCCCGGTGCTCCATGAGTATCCGACGTTCGACTACGACCAGGTCGACTACATCACCTCGGACACCCACTTCAGCCACGCGCGGATCAGCGAGCTCGCTGCCCGCCCCTTCGGATCGGCCGGCGAGATGGACGCCGAGCTGATCCGCCGCTGGAACCAGACCGTCGCCCCCGCAGACGTCGTCCTGCACCTCGGCGACGTCGCGCTCGGACCGATCGCCGAGTCCCTGCCGCTGACCGCGCAGCTCCACGGGCGCAAGTTCCTCGTCCCCGGCAACCACGACCGCGTCTCACCCGCGACACAGTCCCGCCGCGCGATCGAGCGATTCGCTCCGCTCTACGAGCAGGCCGGCTGGATCATGCTCCCTGAGATCATTCAAGGCACCCGTCGCGGCACCCTTCTCCTCGCGTCCCACTACCCCTACTCCGGCGACACCCAGGACGCGGACCGGCACACCTCACATCGTCCGGTCGACCGCGGCGCTCCGCTGCTGCACGGCCACACCCATGATCGGGAGAATGGGCCGGTCGGTCACCAGTTCCATGTCGGTGTCGACGCCTTCGGATACGCGCCCATCCCATTCACGCTCATCGACGCCTGGCTCGACGACCTCCGCCGGGAGGAGGAAGAGATCGCCGCGATCGTCCGTGAACGCACAGCGATGGGCGAGAGCACGCCGCTCTCGGAACTGGCCGAGAAGCTCGGAATCGACCTCGCGGCCCTCGGTGACACGCCGGAGTGAGGCGATCGGACCCGCGAAGTCTAGGGAAACGCTAGACATCCCTAGACTTCGCTAGATTCGCCAGTCGTCCCGGTAGTCGTCGTGATCTGCATGAGCAGACGCGAGCTCCCGCAGCACCGTCTCCAGCGTCTCGGCCGTCGTGGTCGAGGGTTCTGCGGCACGGAACGCGTCGATGATCCGGCGCTTCGCGGCGCACTCCGCGCGCACGCGCTGATAGTCGATCGCGACGATCATCCGCTCTGGGTCGAACGCGAACTGCGTCGCCCACACGCAGAACCCGGTATCGGTCGTCGGCGATTCCGACTCGACAAGCCACGCGATCCGCTCATCCTCCTCGATCCGGGCAAGCAGGAACTCCACCAGCACCGCCGACTCATCCGTCATGGCCACCTCCTCGAGAGCAACCTGCCAGCATCGCACACATCGAGATTGTGCAACGACCCGTTGCACCAATGACCCCGCGAGTCGAGCCTGTCTAGATCGGAGCAGGAGTCGTCCGATCCTGGCAGGGATCGGACTCGACCATCGCATCCGATCGAACTTGCCAGGACTCGACATCCCCTGCACCGCAGCAAAGCGGAGTCCGGATCGGTTGAGGATGAATCACGGCGGCATCAATCGCGGCAAGCACATTCAACTCGCCAAGCGCCCGTCCTCGCGCGGCTCATGCATCTGGACGGATCTCGCTCGATGCCCATGAGCCTCGTTCGCGAACGCAGGAGATTGAGTGGACACTATCCAGTCGTACACAAGCCAGGACGATGCGCCACAGGTGGATCCACTTGCCTTCGCGCTGCAGCTGCTGGGCGTAGTCCCTCTCCTGCCTCACGATCTGCTCCCGAGTGTCACCGGGAAGATCGTGAGGCAGGTGGACGTCCATGCGGACGAGATAGAGCATCAGCTGGCGGGATCCAGCGTGATGTCGTACTGGACCAGAATGCTGCCGTCAGGCTGCTCTTGGGGGTCGAGCATGAGTTCAGGCTTGACGGCCTGGGCGATGTCGTCGTCGTTGTGGTCATCGCCGGGGAAGTAGAGCTGGGCGGTGAGCAGCTCGTGGCCAGGGGCCGAGACCTTGACGTGGATGTGAGCCGGCCGCCAGGCGTGCCAGCCCGCGGCCTCGATCAGGGCACCGGTCGCGCCGTCGTGTGGGATCTGGTACGGCTGGGGCTTGATGGTGTGGATGCGGAACTTCCCGTCGTCACCCACGGTGAAGACGCCGCGGAGGTTCCACTCCGGCTGGCCCTCGGAGAACTGAGAGTAGAAGCCTGCGTCGTCGTCCTGCCAGACGTCGACCTTGCCGCCGGCCAGGGGGGTGCCGTCGGTGGACCTGATGACGCCTTCCCAGACCAGTGGCGTGCCGGACTCTTCACGCTCGAGGGTGGATCCTTCTGCGCCGCGCTCGGGTGCGCCCGGGACGTAGTAGGGGCCTTCGATGGTGCCCTTGTTGCCCTTGCGGTGAGCAGTGGCCACCTCCTCGACTGCGTGCTCGACGAAGACATCGAGGAACAACGGCCACTCGCCGTCGGCACCGACCTGGATCAGCCACGCCTTGAGCGCGTTGTACTCGTCGTAGGTCACCTGGTGCTTGCGGATGGTGGCGTGGACGGCGCTGAGGACCTCGCGAGCCAGGGTGTCGACTCGGTCCTTGGGGACGTCCTTGACTGCGGCGAACGGGGACTTGTCCGCCTGGAACCGATCGGTTGCAGCTGCGCCGGAGGCCGACGCGGTAGCTGACTCGACTATGGTCATGTTCTTCCTTCCATTCCTGTTGGTGCGACCTCCGGATGTTCCGGAGGGGGTCTGGTGCCCAGCCGTTCTCGGCTACTGGTCAAGGCGGTAATGGGTGAGCTTCGATTCGTCGATCTCCACTGAGAGTCCGGCGCCCTGACGGACGACGAGATCACCGTCGTGAATCTCGAGGGGGTCGGTGAGAAGGTCGTCGCTCATGTCGAGGAAGTTGGACAACTCCGCTGCGCGGCGCGAGGTCAGGCTGAAGGCCGCCCCGAAAGCGGCGGTGCACATGGTGCCTAGCTGTCCGTCGATCTGGTTGCCCATGATGACTTCGAGGCCGAGTCCTTCGGCGAGGTGGTGAACTCGTTGGCTCTGGGTGAACCCAGTCCTCGCGCACTTGATGCTCAGGGCTGTGGCCGAGCCGCCAAGGATCTCACGTGTGACCTCGGCGGGGGTGGTAACCGATTCGTCGGCGACGAAAGGGATGTCGAGGTGGTCGACCAACCATCGCCGACCGAGAATGTCATCCGCTGGGCACAGTTCCTCGGCGAAGCTCAGGCCGAGGTCGGACATCTCCCGCATCGCCTGGAGCGCCTCCGTTGCGCTCCAGCCGCGGTTGCCGTCGACGTAGAGTTCGATCTCGTTCCCGAAGCGCTCGCGAAGTGTCCGGACGACGACCGTGTCGAGGGTGTAGGGCTGCCGCCCGACCTTGACCTTGAAGGTCCGGATCCCGTGGGTCTCGATCATCCGCTCGGCTTCGGCGACCATCTTCGCCGGCTCTTCGAACCCGAGCATGTGTGAGACGCGCAGGCGGTCGGTGTACCCGCCGAGCAATGCGGTGACCGATTGGTTGAGGGTGCGTCCGAGGGCGTCCCACAAGGCGATGTCGATGGCGGACTTCGCTGCAGGATTGCCAACGGTGCGCTGGAGGCGCTGCTGTGCCCGTTCCCGGTCAAGGAGCGTGAGTCCGATCAGCTGCGGCGCGAAGACGGTCTCGATGACGGCCACGATGCCCGCCTGCGTCTCACCGTAGGTGAAGGGCCGCGGCGGCGCCTCGCCCACACCGACCACACCGTCATCGGTGTGGATCTTCACCAAGACGTGTTCGGCTGTGTGCACCTCGCCGCTGGCGAATCGCAGCGGCTTGACATACGGGATGGCGAACGGGATCGCCTCAATCTTGACGATCTTCACCGGCTGACCTCGTCGATGAACAAGCTGGACAGGCACGCAAGCTCGTGATCGGCCGCGAGGACACCCACGACGGCGCTGACGACTGGACGCGGTTCCTCGGCGCGCCACCCGAGAGCTAGTTCGATAGTCCCGGCGTCGGCGATGTCACGGAACCGCACGCCGGCGAGCGGGAACGCTCGTGCTGAGGCCGGTACCAGGGCAATGCCCATGCCGGCAGCAACCAAGGACAGCAGGACAGCCGTCCCCGGCGTCTCGTGGGCGCGATCGGGGACGAATCCGGCTGCCCGGCATGCGCGAAGGATCGCATGGTTGACCGCGGAGTCGCGGCCGGCGTACCCGATGAAGTCCTCGTTGCGAAGGTCGATGAGTTGCGGGGCGGAGTGGCCGACGAGGCGGTGATCCTCCGGAACAGCCAAGATCAGGGACTCCTCCTCGATCATGTGGGTCGCGATGCCGTCGCCCACCACCGGAGGGCGCAGCAGTGCGATGTCGATGGCTCCGGTCCGCAACTCTTCGCACAGCTCGGGGGTGAGGAAGTCGCCGCGTACGTCGATTGCGATGTTGGGCAGTTCGCGTCTAAGAGTCCGGACGACATGAGGCAGGTGAGAGATCGCCGCGGTGCCGACGGTTCCCAGTCTGACCAGACCGTGCTTGCCGTCGGCTAGGCGTCGCACTCCCCGCATGCTGTCCTCGACAGCGGCCAAGATCCGCCGGCTCTCCTCGAGGAAAAACTCGCCCGCAGGCGTGAGCGCTACGTGACGGGTGGTCCGGTTCAACAGCGTCACGCCGAGCTCGGCTTCCAGTGACCGGGTCGCCTGTGAGAGCGCGGGCTGAGCGATCAGCAGTCGCTCCGCAGCCTGTCCGAAGTGACAGGTCTCGGCGACAGCGGTGAAGTACCGAAGGTGACGCAGTTCCATATCGGGGCTTTCGTCTCTTGTCCGCCCACGGGTTGTGACGGGTATCACTTCACGGTAAGGGTTCTCTTCCATCACACACAAAGACCAATCACCCCTAGATTCATTGTTGAATCGCATAAATAGATCAGGCGCTCAGATGGACTATGGCGAGGTCGGCGACGGACTCCGGTGCCTCAACAGGCGCTAGGTGCCCCACGCCGGGTAGGACGGCGAGGTGGCCGTCCTGGACGCCCTCGGCGATCTCACGCAGCAGCGGGACCGGTGTCGGGCGGTCCTGGTCTCCGGCGATGGCGAGGACCGGCGCGGCGATCTCGGCGAGGCGGTCAGTGACGTCGAAACCAGCCAGGGCGTGGCAGACTTGGGCGTACCCGACCGGGTTGACCTCGAGGAGGCGCCGCGTGAAGGTGTCGGTGATGTCTGGCCGGCGTTGGGTGAAACCCGGGCCGAACCATCGCTGCAGCGAACCCTCAACCACCACTTCGGTGCCCTGGCCGGCGACCAGGTGTGCGCGTTCGCGCCACGATGCCGTATCCCCGAGCCGGGCTCCGGTACAGGCCAGGATTGCGCCGGAAATTCGTGGCCGATGCTCCAGGAGCAGGTGCAGTCCCACCGCGCCACCCACCGAATCTCCGGCATAGGCGAACCGCGGGTGAGCGAGGCCGTTCACCGCAAGGAAGCGGTCGACGGCGGTCACCACCCCTTGCGCGATGGACGACATCGACGCGGCGTGCTCCGATACCGATCGGTTCGTGCCGTGCCCGGGTAGTTCCCAGCCGAGCACGTGGAACTGGTCGGTCAAGAGAGCGGCCACCTCCCCCCACAGCTCTCGAACCGACGTTCCCAGCGAGGGACCGACGACCAGGAGCGGGCTTGCGCGGCTCGAGGTCAGCTCGACGGTGGAGATGACTGGTACGTCAAGGACGGTCATGCCTGGCCCTGCAGGAGTTCCTTCACGGAGAAGCTGAGGTCATCGGCCCGCTCAGGATCGATGCTGCGCCCCTCCCCCAATGCTCGCTTGACGGCCAAGAAGTCCCGCGGGTTGTTGACCACGTCAGCGGCGATCAGGCGGTTGTTCTGGAAGTAGAGAACAGTGAGTCGGGTTGACTCCGCGCGCACGACGTAGGCGTCATACCCGTCGGAGATGCCGGCGATCTGGATCTTCAGGTCGGCCTGATCGGACCAGAACCATGCGACGCCGCGGCGTGGAGTCTCCAACCCGGTGAGCACGTGCGCGGCCAGCTTGGACTGTTCCAACGCGTTGTTCACCGACTCGATCGTCAGGCGCTGGCCGGGGAGGTGCGGGTGGGGTTGTTCGGCGCAGTCGCCCACCGCGACGACGCCGTCGATCGAGGTTCGGCCCGCTTGGTCCACCACGATCCCACGGCCACATTCCAGGCCCGCCTTCTCCGCGAGTTCTACATTGGGCAGGGCACCCACACCCACGATCACCACGTCGGCGGGAATGGTATTTCCATCGGCGAGCTGGACATGGGTGACCTGCCCGTCGACGTTGCCCACAAGTTGTACGACGCTCGAGTCGAGACGGATCTCGATGCCGGCTGCGGCGTGCCTCCTCATCAGGTAGTCGGACAGGGGCGGCGCGCATACCCGGCCCAGGAGACGAGGCGTTCCCTCGAGGACGGTCACCTCAAGTCCACGTCGACGCGAGGCGGCGGCGACTTCAAGGCCGATGAAGCCGCCGCCCACCACCACGAGCCGGGCTGTGTCGACAAGGGCGGTCCGGACCTTCTTGGCATCCTCGATGGTGCGCAGGGTGTACACCCCCGCCAACGATGCGCCGGGCACCGGCAACTCACGCGCCCGGGCACCGGTGGCGAATGCGAGCTTCTCGAACTGGACCGCGGTTGCGTCATCGAGCGTCGCGGTCCCACCCTTGTCGGCGAGGTCGATGCTCACGACACGGCGGCCCTGTAGAACCTCGATATCGTGCTCGTCAAGGAACGCGGGTGCCCGCAGGGCGAGGTTGTCCTCGTCCTCCTTTCCTTCCAGGAAGCCCTTGGACAGCGGCGGCCGCTGGTAGGGAAGGTAAGGCTCGTCTCCGATCACTGTGATGTGGCCGCCGAAGGCCAGGTCACGCAGTTCGGTGGCCACGCCGAGTCCGGCTTCCCCCGCCCCCACGATCAGGACGTCGGTGGTATGCGACCTCGCGTCGCCTGCCTCGCTCACTGGTCGGGCGCAATCGTGAGTTCGAGGCCGTCGAGTTCCTCGGTCATCCGGAGCTGGCAGGACAGCCTGCTTCGCTCCTGGCGAGGTGTCTCGGCGTCATCGAGCATCTCGTCTTCAAAGTCCTCGGCCATACCGGTCGCCTCGATCCACTGAGGGTCGACGAAGACGTGGCAGGTGGCGCAGGCCAGCGCGCCGCCGCATTCGGCGACGATGCCAGGGACACCGAGTTTGATCGCGGTCTCCATCGCTGAGGCACCGACCCGGGCCTCCACCTTGTGGGTGGTGCCGTCGGGACTGTGGAAGATGATCGTCGGCATAGATGTTTCCTTCGAGATGCGGGCTTCAGAAGAGCTCGAAGTACTCACGGTGCTCCCAGTCGGTCACGCCGTTGACGTAGGTGTCGGTGTCGGGGTTTGCCTCGACCCAGGCGTTGTAACGGGTGATCTCGCTGCGCTTCATGGTGACCATGTAGTCGATGAACACGTCACCGAAGGTCTTGCGGAAGAACGAGTCGGTCTCGAGGGCGTCCACGGCGTCGGCCAGGCTGGTGGGCAGCTGGGGCACATCGGCGGCGTACGGGTCCTCGCTGACCGGACCCGGGTCGACCTTGTTCAGGATCCCGTCAAGTCCCGACACGGTCTGGGCGGCGATGTAGAGATAGGGGTTGGCAGCGGAGTCACCGACCCGGTTCTCGACGTGGGAGGCCGTGTCATTGGGTGCGCTGATGACCCTCATCATGGCCGCGCGGTTGTCCTGCCCCCAGGTGAGCCGGTCGGGCGCGAGGGAGTAGGGACGCCGGCGGCGGTAGCCGTTGATGGTCGGCGTGGTGAACACAGAGGCTGCGATGCCGTGCTGGAGGGTGCCGCCGACGTAGTGCTGACCGAGTTCAGACAGCGGGGAGTTGTCTGTGGGGACCATCAGGTTCTCGCCAGTGCTCAGGTCGGCCAGCGAGGTGTGCAGGTGCCACCCGTTGGCGTAGAAGCCGGCGATCGCGGGGGTACACATGAAGGAGGCAATGTGTCCGCTGCGCTTGGCGATCTGCTTGACCGTGGTGCGGAACAGTGCTGCGGAGTCGGCAGCCTGGAGGCCCTCGAGGATGTCGAAGGTGGTCTCGACCTGGCTCGGCGCCCACTCGTCGTCGAAGGAGCGCAGCGGCAGCCCCATCTGCAGCAGGGCCTTGCGGATCGGCTTGAGGACATCGTCGATCTCGTCGAGGTGATCGATGAGGCCATAGTTGTAGCCGCGAGCGACCGGCGCCACGTGCGGCGGGTCCGCCGGAGACCCGGGGGCGCCCAAGGAGCCGCCGTCGAGCCGGTCGTCGACAAGCCGGGTGAGGTACCACTCCATCTCCACACCGGCGATGAGCTTGGCGCCGGTGGCGGCGAGGGCGGCCAGGGACTCCTTGAGGATGGTCCGGGGCGCGAGCGGGAAGGGTTGACCGTTGGTCATGTAGAGATCAGCGAAAACGAGGGCGGTGTTGTCCACCCAGGGCAGGATCGTGAAGGTGCCCGGATCCGGGACGGACTTCACGTTCGGGCTCCCACCCAAGCCGTCGATGGCGAAACCGCCGTCGGAGCTGAACGGGTTCAGCACGATCGCGTTCGCTGAGTCGAACCAGAACGGGGCGATCGTGATCTCGTTGCCGGCCTCGAGCGCTGCAGCGTAGGCCGGCACGGTCAGCGCCTTGCCGCGCAGGAGCCCGTACTGGTCGGGCCACACCAGGCGGACGATCTCGATGCCGTGCTGCTTGATGGTCTCCAGCGACTGCTGGGCTGCGGCCTGCTGCTCTGCGGAGTAGAGACCGTACTGCTCGACGAACTTTGCGGTTGTTGCCATGGAATGCCTCCGATTGGGTTGCGGACTGGTTGATTTCGACCGGGTGGGTTGACGACTCAAGAACTTGCGGGGCTGCTGCCCCTCAAGGCCTGGAGCCAGTCGACAACCAGTCGTTCTCCTGGCGACGGTTCTGTCGCCGCGAGCTCTTGACGTAGCGCGGGGACGTCGACGCCGAAGGAGGCGAGCTTGTCGCCTTCGAACCCGAGCAGGGTCTCGATGCCGGTTCGGTCCAGGTCTGGGTGGAATTGGATGGCCAGGACCGAGCCTGCTGACCATGCTTGGAGGTAGCGGTCAGAGACCGCGAGCGTCACTGCATCCGGTGGCGGCACCATCGTGTCGGAGTGGAAAGAGAAGAACCGCCCCTCGAGGATCTCCCCGGCGTCATCGACGGCTTTGACGTCGATGAACCCGACCTCGAGGCCCTTGTCGCCTGCCAGCGCTCGGCCTCCGAGAGCCTCAGCGGCGAGTTGGGACCCGAGGCACACGGCCATCGTCGGCACGTCAGCGTGGTATGCGGCGGCGATGTATTCCTTCTCCTCGAGAAGGTAGGGGTGGTTGGTCACGTCGTAGGCGCTCTGAGGTCCCCCCAGGACGATGACGCCAGCGAAGTCCTCGAGCGGGGGAAGGGCATCGCCTACAACGGGGCGGGCGACGTGGTACGGGACCCCGACCTCGTCGGCGGCCTTCGCTACCACTTCGAGGGATGGGTGCTTGATGTGTCCGATGACGAGCACCGGTCGCTGGTCGTTCATGGTTGGGGTCTCGGTTCGATTCGTGTGTGCCAGGGGTCCCAGTGGTCGATTCCTGCCAGCGCGGCGAGCAGTTCGCTCGCGCTGTGACGGTCGACGGCGATCCAGGAGTCATCGGGATGAACCCGGTATGGGGTGAAGTCCCACAGCTTGAGGGACTTGGCCTGGGCGATGAGGGCGCGGGCCGCTTCGGCTTCCTTCTCCAGTCGGGCGACTCGACGGTGGAGGAGAGCGTTCTCGCGCCGTAGGCGCTCCAGCTCGGCAGAGTCAACACTTGAGGGCGCGGGCTCCGCGGCTTCCTCAGCTTCGGTGATGTCAGCCATGGCTCAGAAGACGATCGTGAGGTTCTCGTGGTACTGCTCGGAATCGAGCAAGTTGACCTGCTTGAGCCTGATCTTCCAGCCGTCGCCGTCCCGAGTGAGGACGTGCCCGTACCAGCCTGAGTAGGTCTTGGTCACGCCCGCACGAAACTCATTGATGATGAAGTTTGACCGCACGAGGGTGTCCCCGCTGGCGTCCTCGAGGATTTCGGTGCTGCCCACGATCCGAACGGTTCGCGAGGCGGGAATCTGGCTGTAGGCCAAGCCGGTGCGGAGCCAGTAGACGCGGTCGGTGAGCCGGCGGCGGTCGTCGAAGGCGTGCGAGACCTCGGTGCGGGGCTCACCTCCGCCGGAGGTGACCGGCACCCAGTAGAGGCAGTCGTCGGTGAAGAGGTCCAGCCAGTCGTTGAACCGCCCCTCGTCGATCAGACGTGCTTCACGGACTAGGAACGCTGTCGCTTGGGTGTGGGTGGCCGGCTCGGGGGTCGGCCAGTCCTCGCCGAACCTGTCGCGGTAGTGATCCAGGCGGTCGTAGAAGGCACGGTCGACGTGGTAGGAGAAGGACGAGGTGTCGGCGTACTCGGCCGGAGTCGATGAGGTACTCATGCCTGGGCTCCGCCCATGCGCTTGATCCATTCCGCGTAGTAGCTGCGCATGTGCAGCTCGTCGGTGACCGCGGTGGAGATCACGCCGTCCTCGGCGGCGGACTGCCAGCCGGTTCCAAGACCGCGGTTCATCAAGATCCACTCCTCTTCGACGACGTCGAGGCCGCGCTGAACCTCTTCGAAGTTGGCTTGGTCGTCAGGCTCGCCGAAGGCGGGGAAGTCTTCCTGGGTCCGCATCCGGACGGTGTTGACCTCCTCGGGAACCCCTCCGATGGAGGTGGCATGCCACGTGAGCTGGGTCCGGTTGACGGCGAGGGGCTCGATCACCTGGATCTGGTTCCCGATGATGAGCAAGTTCGGGAAGATGCTGAGGTTGATCTGGGCGCCCACACACAGGTCCAGGAGCTCGTCGGCGCGCTCGGGATACTTGGCGCGGATCTCCTCCTCGAGCCTCTCCCGGCCGGGCTGGGGGCGCTGGTTGACCCAGAAGCCTCCCTCGTGGGCGGGCCGCTGGTCGATGACGCTGTGCCCGTTGCCCAGTGAGTAGGAGCGCATCGGTCCGTCGTCCGGGGTGCGACCGAAGTAGGACATGTCCTTGGACTCCCCCATCCGTGAGGCCATCTCCAGCAGCGATCGGTGCGAGAAAGAGGGGTGGTAGCCGTCGCCGGCGTTGTCGTAGGCCAACTTCCAGTTGCCGCGGTACCCCATCCGGTAGGCCGCGCTGCGGACGAAGACCTCGCCGTTGGGCGCCCGGTCGATCCAGTAGTCGAGCCACGTGGTGGCCGGCCCAAGCCAATCGGGCACCGAGGGGGCATCCTCACTGAGGGTGCCGAAGATGAAGCCACGGTAGGTCTCGATGCGATTGACCTTGCGCAGCCCGAACTGCGACTTGTCGAAGTCCATGCCGTAGCCCTCGGGCCACGGCGCGCCGACCAGCTCCCCGGTGTTGCGGAACGTCCACCCGTGGTACGGGCACTGGAAGCTCTTGGCAACCCCGGCCTCGTCGCGGCAGATGGTCGCGCCACGATGTGAACATCGGTTGAAGATGCCGTGGAGGGCGCCGTTGCGGTCTCGTGTCAAGAGCAGCGGTCGCTGGCCCATCCGCACCGAGAGATAGGAGTGGGGCTTCGGCAGCTGAGACTCGTGGGCCAGGTAGACCCACGACTGTCCACCGAAGACCTTGACGATCTCCTCCTCGAACACGGCCGGATCGGTGTAGAGGGTTCGATGAACCCGGTCCTCCAGGACGCGATTACTCCACCGACTCAGTTCGGTGAGCGCACCGCCAGAGACCGTCTCGCCGATTGTCATCTTTTTCTCGCCCCTCATCGAATGTTTGGTCATGCCCACTGGAGCCACTTCGCTGTGACCTTCGATTGCGCATAATGGCCCCGTGATCGGACACTAGCGATCCCGTGGCGAGTAACACAAAGACCAAACCAAGGCGAATTGATCAGTAGAATCGATAAGTCTCAAGGTCGCCGGTCAGCTTCTCAGTACGGGTGCGCGGATGCACACCGAGCGGGACGTCCTTGATCTCGCCGGTGTCGAGGTCGACCTCGACCAGCCGCGGCCAGCTGACCGGTTCGGGCTGCTCGTAGGCCCGCTGGTTGACGGGCAGCGCGTCGATGTCGTGGGCGACGGTGTTCTCGCTTCTCTGGCGGCTGGCGTCGACCAGATGCTCGTTGTGCTGCGGCTTGGGCTGGCCAGATCTTGTGCTCGTCGTCGCAGTGCGCGCGCAGCCTGTCGCGGATCCGGTCGGTGAACGCCGTCAGGCAGTAGCGGTGCCACTCCTCGAGCGCGTCAATGGTCAGCGCCAGACCGGCGCGCCGGCGCTGGTCGGCCAGCACGGCGATCTCGTGGACCAGATGCGGGTGCACGGGCCAGCAGCCGGGATGAGGCCGGAGACGTCCCCGGGTGTACTCGCGGTTGAGCCAGATCACGACGTCCTCGCGCCACTTCCACAGGTCGTGACGCAACTCGGGGTCCAGGCAGGTTGTCAGCTCCAAGGGCTGCGGCAGCAGCGCGTGGCCGCCCAGCGCCTCTTCTTGTTCCTCTGTGCCGTTGATGGCGATGTGGAGCTCGCGGTAGGCGAGCCGGACGTGGTCGCCGGCGACGGGGAACGGGAAGACCATCAGTGTGAGCGCCGCCCGGCGGGTCTACTGCTCGGTGGTCACAGGTCACTCCTTGCGTGGTCGTTCTCGTCGCCGTAGCGACGTTCGGCCATCGCCTCCGCTTGCGCCATCACGTTCCACACGCGCACGCCGCCCCCGGATGTGCGAGCGGAGTTGAGGCGCTCGCGCGGCGTGGCCGAGCTCCTTCTTGCGCGAGCGCGGGTGCTCGCCGAGCGCCTTGAGGGCGCGCTGGGCACGCTGGATGGCCTCGGAGCGCTCCTTCATCTGCATCGGTGCCTCTGTCATTCTCTCGGTCCCTTCTCGGTGCGGGTACGCGGCTGCGGGCCGTCGAGCTCGTCGTCCTGGATCTCGCCGGTGTCGAGGTCGACGAGCCCGAGCCTCGGCGGCCCGGCCGGCGCCGACGGCTGCGCGTGTACCCGCCTGTTGACCGGCAGCGCGTCGACGTCGTGGGCGAAGGCGTTCTCGCGCCGCTGGCGGCTGGCTTCGGCCAGGTGCTCGTTGTGTCGCGGCTTGGCCGGCCACGTCTTGTGCTCGTCGTCGCAGTGGGCCCGCAGCCTGTTGCGTATGCGGTCGGTGAACGCCGGCAGGCAGTAGCGGTGCCACTCCTCGAGCGCGTCGCTGGTCATCGCCAGCCCTGCTCGCCGGCGCTGGTCGGCCAGCACGGCGATCTCGTGAACCAAGTGCGGGTGCAGGGGCCAGCAGCTGGGGATGAGCCCGGAGACGTCCCAGGTGTAGTCGCGGTTCAGCCAGATCACGACGTCCTCGAGCCACTCCCACAGGTCGTGCCGAAGATCGGGGTCCAGGCAGGAGGCCGGCTCCCACGGCCGCGGCAGCAGCGCGTGGTTGCCGAGAGCCTTCTTCTCCTCCTCGGTGCCGTTGATGGCGATGTGCAGCTCCCGGTAGGCAAGCCGCACGTTGTCGCCGGGCATGGGGAACGGGAAGACCATCAGCGCGGGCGCCGCCCGGCGGGTCTGCTGCTCGGTGGTCACAGGTCATCACTCCTTGCGTGGTCGTCGTCGACGAAGCCGAGACGGCGTGCCTCGACGAGTGCCGCGGTGGCGCGGGCCTCGGGGGTGATGACCATGCGGCGGTCGTTGGTGAGGCGCTCGCGCAATGCCCGCTGGTCGGCCAGGAGGCGTTCGCCGGCCTTGCCCTCCACACAGCGGTGCAGCTTGGCGATGATCGGCTTGCCGTTCTCGGCGATCACAAGAGCTTGGCGCTCGGGGAGCTGGCGGACCTCCTCGGGCCGCATGATCGCGATGTCGTCGCCCTCGTAGCCGCCGCCACCACCGCGGTGCGTGCGCCGGCCGATCCGGACCTGGCCGAGGAGGTCGGAGATCTCCTGGTTGAAGGCGACGTCCTTGGACCCGCCGAACATGACCAGGGCGTTGGTGAGGCCGAGCAGCGCCCGGGCCTCGTGCTCGCCGAAGATGCTGGTCAGCTGGGGCCGGGTCTGGGCGGCCCAGATGAACGACAGTCCCAGTGCGCGCTCGTTGGCCATCCGGGTCCGCAGCGTCGGGAGCGGCGCGGTCGAGGGGAGCTCGTCGAGCACCGAGACCAGCGGCGGGCACAGCCGGCCGCCCCACGGGGAGTTGTTGGCCAGCACCAGGCCGGTGTCCAAGACGTGCTCGGCCACCGCGGTCATGAGCGGGCTGGCCGAGGCGTAGGGGTCTTCGCGGCCGAGAAGGTAGATGGTGCCGCGGCGGCGGATCACGTCGGCCAGGTCGGTGGCGGGGTGTCCGGGGCTGGGGATGCAGCGGCGGCGGATGTCGGCCTGGAAGAACAGTGACACCGCCTGCTGCACCGTGGTGACGGTGTTGCCGGCGGTGCGGTCGTCGCCGTTGAGCGCACCGTGCAGCAGGCCGTGCCAGAACGGCTCGGCGTGCGGGTGCCGGCGCAGGATCTCCATCGGCTGGGTGGCCGCGGTCGGGTTCGCGACCCACTGCAGGACGTCCTCGAGGGTCTTGCCGGTCAGCGCCGCGGCGTGGAAGTAGCCCTGCAGCACCTTTGCGGACTCCGCGGCGTAGAAGCGGGCGGCGTCGTCGCCGGTGCCGCCGGTGATCGCGCCCTTGACCGTGCCGGCAGTGAACGCCTTGGCTCGTCGTTCGGCGACCTTCGGGTCCACGCAGCCGGCGATCGGATCCCAGATCAGCTCGTCGATGACGCCCTTGGCCAGCCCGAACGGGTCGAGCACTACGCAGGGCCGGTCGCCGCGGGAGCGTTCGGTGAGGCTGAGTAGCAGGTCCTCGACCTTCGTCAGGGTCACCAGGGCCGCGCCCGGGGCGCCGAGCAGCGCCGGGGTGAGCAGGTCGAGGGTCTTGCCGGAGCCCTGCGGGCCGATCACGCCGGCGGTGCGGTCCCACGGCACCCACAGCTCGCCGCCGCGCGGCTCGTGTGCGTCGCCGATGCGCCAGCCGACGTCCAGCGGGTTGAACCTCAGCTTCATCGCTCCTCCTTCGTGCGGCGGCCGTCCAGGAGCCACGGGCTGAGCCCGTGGCCGAGCTGTGGCCCGGCTTGTTCGGTGAGGTCGCCGGCGGTGCGCTGGGCGGGTGCCGCAGGGGCGGTGGCGTGCTTGCCGTAGATGTCGGGGCGGACGATGCCGGCGACCTTGCGCAGCCGGGTGACGCCCAGCAGCTTCTCGGCCTCAGCGGCGGTGGCCATGCCACGCATTCGTGCCGGGCCCCAGCGCTGGTAGGCCCACACGCCGACCCAGATCGTGGCGGTCAACAGCGCAACCTCGGTGAGCGCGAGGCTGAACCACACCAGACCGCGACCTGCCAGTCCGTCGGGAGTGGGTGTGGGCAGTCCGGCGTCGGCGTGGCCGCCGACCACGCCGGGGAGGCTGGTCCAGAAGGCGGTCCCGATCGGCGAGGGGAACGCGCCGGCGTTGGCGTCGGGCCAGGTCCAACCGGCGCCGGCGAGCAGGTTCGCGACGGAGCGGCCCAGCTGGATGCCGATGACGATGAGGAACAGCGTCGCCAGGGCGACGGCGACAGGGATCTCCCAGGTCCACGGGTACGGGTCGCGTCGGCGCTCTCTCTGCATGGATTCACCTCGGTGGTCGAAAGTTCTGGCTGGTCACCTATGTGCCGGGAGTGCCCGGCAGCGATCAGACGGAGCGGGTCGGCTTTGAGGCGTTCTCAGCCAGCCAGGTCGAGGGGTCGACGTTGTCCGGGCCGTAGATCGAGCCGTTCTTGAGGTGGACCTCGAAGTGGAGGTGGCAGCCCGAGACGTTGCCCTCCTTGCCGACCTGCCCGATCGGCTCGCCGGCGGCGACGGTCTGACCGCGGCTCACGCTGATGTTCTGCATGTGGGCGTACCAGGTGGTGAGGCCTCCGGCGCCGGTGGTGACCTTCACCAGCTGGGGACCAGCCCAGGAGCGCTGGGTGGTGTCGATCTCGATGGTGCCGGCGTGGGCGGCGTAGACGGTCGTGCCGCAGGGCGCGGAGAAGTCGGTGCCGGTGTGCCACTTGGACCAGTAGGGGCCGGTCTCGTGCCAGTTTTTCCGGTCCGTTCCGATGTACTGCGCGGGAACCGGGTAGACCACCTCGTCGCAGGATGCGCCGTCGAGACCGATCGGGGTGACCTTGGCGTCGGGCAGCACGTTGATGTGCGGGTGGTCCATGTGGTTCGCGGTGGCCGAGCCCCGGTCCTCCATCTGTCGCCAGCCCTCGTCGGCGCGCGCGGCCGACCAGATGCGCTGGTACCAGATGATGTAGTCGATCCCGAGCTCGCGAGCGTGGGCCTGCGCGTACGCCACGAGCGCGTCTCCTTGGGCCTTGCCTGCGGGCGTGAGCGGCACCATAAAGTCGGCCGCGAGCCCGGCCGGGTGGCCGCTGGGGTCGGTGGCGCTCTCGCGGTAGCCGCCGACGGTCTTGATGTCGAACATGGGGCCGAGGATGTTGACCAGCTGGGTCAGCTGGGGCTTGACCGGGCCGAGGTTGTAGTTGGTCTCGGTGGCGACGGCGCACCCCGCGCTGCTCCCGGCGGTGGTGGCGGTCACGAGCGGGTGGTCGGCGATCTTGTTGGCCTGCGTGCTGTTGTCGACCTCGGCGCTGGCCCAGGTGAGGTTGGCGCCGTAGATGTGGTCGATCGGCGCGTCTTTCTTGGGCTTCTTGCAGGGCTCTGCTGATCCCCCGAAGGCGTTGCTCAGCTCAGGGGTCAGCGCGCAGTGTGAGGAGTTCTGGCCGTCCTTGCCGTCGTTGAAGTCGCCCAGAATCACCGCCGGGGTGCCAGTGCCGGCGAGCTCGGTCATGGTGGCCAGCTGGCGGCGCAGCGCTTCCTTGCGGTGCCCGGCGGCGTTCCCGTGGGTGTCGGCCGGGTTGTGGATGCTCCACACCCAGATGACCTGGCCGGTGGTCGTCGACGTCAGCTGCACCAGGGGCATGCCGACGTCCTTGCCGCCAAAGTAGGGGATGTCGACGAGGCGGCCGCCGGTCTGCTTCCACTCGTTGCGGTCCCAGATGACCCGGTTCTGTGCCTTCCCGCTGGCCGGGTAGATCCCCCACTTGGCTGCGTACTGGTTGGCCAGGGCCTTGGCCTGGGGCGGGTGGACCTCCTGGAGGCCGGCGATCGTGACGCCGGCGTTCTCGATCGTGCGCATCGCGCCGGGCAGTCGCTTGTCCCAGGTGTCGTAGCCGGGCCGCTCCCCCGCCTTGTCGGTGTGGCCGGCGCCCAGCAGGTTGAGGGTGCCGACGGGGACCGGGTTGACGGTCTCGCCCTGGCAGTTGGCCACGTTCGTGGTGGAGCCGTCGTCGGGAAGGTCGGGCAGGTGTTACCCGTCACGTTGGATGACAGCCGGGGCGTCGTGGGTGACGACGTCGTCGTTGTGAGCTGAGGCGGGCTCTCGCCGTTTTGCGCTGGGTCGTCGGCGGCGTCAGGCTGACGATGTCCGGGTAAGCGAACGGCCCGACGTGGAATGTTTTCGAGGCATCACGTCGAGCCGCTCTGACGCGAGGAGGACTCGCGCTGATGGTGACGGTAAGCGATGACGCGACGGTTGTCGAGAACGATCTGAGCTCGGGCAGGTTGACGTGCCCGGACTGCGGGAGCGGGCTGGCGCGGTGGGGCTGGGCGCGGACGCGGCCGATCCGGGAAGGGACACCCGATCGGACACGGCATCATCGTCCCCGCCGGGCGAGGTGCACTGGTTGCGGGGTCACGCATGTGCTGCTGTCGGTGGTGCTGGCCGCGCGGCGCGCCGATGGGGTGGCGGTGATCGCCGCGGCGGTCGAAGCGAACACCACCCGCCGGTGGGGGCACCGCCGGATCGCGGCGTGGCTGGGCCGGCCGGCGTCCACGGTCCGCGGCTGGCTGCGCGCGTTCGCGGCGTCTGCGTCGGTGATCGCTGCCGCGTTCTTGGGCTGGACGGCACGGGACGCGCCGGACGCGGCCGCGGTCTGGCCGGCGCCGGCTGCTGGCCAGGCGGCACGGGCGCTTCAAGCGGTGAGCGCGTATGCGGCTGGGATCGGGGACAGGTTTGCCGTCGGCGCGGTGACGTGGGTGCGCGCGGGGATCACCGCGACGGCGGGTCGGTTGTTCACCGCTTCGTGGTGGGCCGAGCCGTTCCAACACGAGTCGGCCCTTCCGGCCGGTGAGGTGGGTGCGGGAGCCTGCGATTGACCCCCTTTTCCGGCGCGTGCTGACATCGCGGCGACGGGGTCATGTCCCTGTTCGCACCTCACCTGGAGGTTGTTGTTGTCTACGCCGATGTCGTCGTCGCGTGATCCGTTGTCCCGGAAGTCCCGGGCGGAGAAGGTCGCGCTGTTCCGCTACCAGCTCATCCGTGACGCCGCCGATGCGGAGGTCACTTCTCGTCAGCGCGGCCCGATGGTCCGCGCCCTCGCCGGCGAACACCATGGCCCGTTCGGTGAAGTGGTGCATGTCTCCAAGGACACCATCGACCGGTGGATCCGGCTATGGCGCCGCGGCGGGTTCGACGCCCTGAAACCGCAGGGCCGCACGCAGGGGCCGGTCACCGACCCCGGCGTGCTCGGATTGGCCGAGACGCTGAAGCGGGAGAACCCGGCGCGGACGGCGGCGCAGGTGCGGCGGATCATGATCTCAACGCTCGGTGACGCGCCGTCCGAGTCGACGCTGCTGCGTCACTTCCGCACCCTGGACATCCCCACCGGGAAGCCGGGGCCGGTCACGGGCCGGTTCGAAGCGGCCCACCCGAACGAGATCTGGGTCGGCGACGGGCTGCACGGCCCGCGGGTCGGCGGCCGGAAGACGTACCTGTTCGCGTTCCTCGACGACCACTCCAGGATGGTAGTCGCCGCCCGGTGGGCGTACGCCGAGGACACCGTGCGGCTGGCCGCAGCACTGCGTCCCGCCCTGGAATCCCGCGGGATTCCCGAGGCCGTGTATGTCGATAACGGCTCGGCCTTCAGCGACGCGTCGCTGATCCGCATCTGCGCGAGGCTCGGGATCCGGCTGATCCACTCGCGCCCGTACCGGCCGCAGGGGCGGGGGAAGATCGAACGGTTCTTCCAGACGGTGACCTCGCAGTTCCTCACCGAGATCACCACCGACGATGCCGGCACTGCGGCGGCAGGGTCGGCGGTGGCGTCGATTCAGGAACTGAATGCGTTATTCACCTCGTGGGTCGAGGTCGTCTACCACCGCGCCGTGCACACCACCACCTCGCAGACCCCGCTGGAGCGCTGGCAGGCCGGCTGGGACAGCCGCAGCCCGAGGCGGCGTGACCCGGAGCAGATCGCCGAAGCGTTCCGCTGGTCCGCGCCCCGCCAGGTCACCCGAGCCGGCACGGTGTCGCTGCACGCCAACACCTACCAGGTCGATCCGCTGCTGACCGGCACCCGGGTGGAGCTGGTCTATGACCCGTTCGATTTGACCGCGCCGATCACCGTCACCACCGCCACCGGGCTGCCCGCCGGCCAGGCGACGCTGCTGGAGATCTCCCGTCACGTGCACCCCAAAGCGGTCCGCGCAGCCGCGGACGCCGACACCGGCGCCACGCATGCGTCGTCGGGGATCGACTATCTGCGGCTGATCGAAACCGCACACAAGGAAGCCATGGCCGCGCAGCCGATCACCTTCACCGCCATCACCGGCCAGCCCGCCGATACCGAGGCTGATGCCGACGCCGGTCGTGTCGATGAGGAAGAGGCGGCGTCGTGAGCATCGACCGGCTGCAGGCCCACTACGGGTTCACGAAGATGCCGTTCTCCCGCGACATCCCGCCGCAAGGGCTGCATCCGCATCCGGGGCATCGGGAAGCGGTCGCGCGGATCCAATGGTGCGTGTCGCAGCGGCAGCTCGGGGTGGTCACCGGGGAAGTCGGCGCCGGCAAGACCGTGGCCGTGCGCGCCGCCCTCGCGGCGCTGGAGCCGGCCCGCCACCAGGTGATCTACATCCCCGACCCCACCGTCGGGATGCGCGGCATCCACACCGCGATCGTCACCGCCCTCGGCGGCCAACCCGCGTTCTACTCCGGCGTGCTGGCGACCCAGACCGCGAGCCTGCTCGCCGGCGAACTGGACGAACGCGCCCGGCTGCCCGTGGTGGTCATCGACGAAGCCCACCTGCTCGGCAACCAGGACCTGGAATCGTTGCGGATGCTCACCAACAGCGACATGGACACCGGCGCGAACTTCGCGCTCATCCTCGCCGGGCAACCCACCCTCCGGCGGCGGCTGAAACTGGCGGTACTCGCCGCGCTGGACCAGCGGATCTCCACCCGCTACGCCATCGCCGGGATGACCCTGGCCGACACGGTCGGATATGTCCGGCATCACCTGCAACTGGCCGGACGTGCCGACCCGTTGTTCTCCGACGACGCGGTCGCCGCGATCCACCAGGCCTCCCGCGGCTACCCCCGACAAGTCAACAACCTCGCCGTGGCCGCGCTGATCGCCACCTATGCCGCCGACAAAGCGATCGTCGATCAGCAGGCCGCGCAAGCGGCGATCACCGAGAACAGCGAATGAGCCCGCGTCACCAGTGACGACCACCACGTCCCGCTGACGACCCGAAGCCCCCGGCCGACCCACGCCGGGGGCTTCGTCACGCCACGCCATCGGCACCGACCATGACGTCGAAATCGTCAAACAACGCGACGGCTAACAGCCCGACGGGTCGCGGCTGATCCTGCGGAAGGAACGTCCCCACCCCGGCGCCCAGCTGACGTTCACCGATGTCGACGGCATGCGGGTTACCGCGGTCCTGACCGACACCCCGGGTGGCGTGGTGCCCGGGCAGGCCGCGGGGCTGGAGCTGCGTCACCGTCAGCACGCCCGCGTCGAGGACCGCATCCGTGAGGCCAAGGCCACCGGCCTGCGGAACTTCCCCTGCCGCGCGTTCAACGAGAACAACGCCTGGCTCGAGGTCGTCCTCACCGCCGTCGACCTGGTCTGCTGGACCAAACTCATCGCCTTCGCCGACGCCGGAGACCTCGCGCGATGCGAGATCGCGACGTTCCGATACCGCGTGCTCCACGTCGCCGCCCGGATCACCCACACCGCCCGCCGAGTCCACCTCAAGATCGACAAGAACTGGCGCTGGGCCGTCCAGATCGCCGAGGGCTTCCACCGACTACGCGCCGCGTTCGCCTGACCCCCGCGAGCCCCGCTCGCCGCGACCGAGAACCCGGAGAACCGCCCACCGGCAGCGCCAGCCGGCGCACTCACATGCCCACCCCCGTCGAGAACAGACCCTCGGCCGATCCGGACGCCCTGAACCTCAGGTCACCCAACCGCGTGAAACGGGCGGGCTAGCCTTGGGCGGCCCCGTCCCCGGCCGATCAAGGTGCCATGCCCGACACGAAGCAGCCCCGGCGCGCGAATGCGTGCCCAGGCACCCGCGCGCGAGACCGCCGGCCAGGAGGGGCTTCGCAACGTAGTTCTCGTAGAACCGCATCAGCTCGGCGGCCGCCTCGAGATCGCGGGTCAGGTCTACCGCGAACCGGTCGGCGGCGATCTCCTCGCGCCGGTCGAACGCGACTTGGAGAGCGAGGAACGCCACCGCAGCGCTCATCGTGGCCGAGCACGACGGCGGCCGAGAGCGGTGCCAAGGCGGTTGGCAAGGAGGGCCTCTTCGGCTCGCTTGAGGTCGGGAAGAGCGCGGACTTCATCGTTCTGGATCGCAATCTGTTCGACGTCGACCCGCAAGAGATCGACGGCGCCGTTGTGCTCCAGACCATCTTCGAGGGCGTCACCGTCTACCGGGATGAACGGGCGCGATGAGATTTGTCCACGAGTCCCTGCCTCAGAGGGTCGTCTTCGCCTTGGGTGAGGCCGCCGCTGGAGTAGTCGCCGAGGTCACCGAGCTAGGCCGTTCGTCGGTCCTCCTGATCACCTCGGACCGAGGGGCCGCACTTGCGGAACCGGTGCAGGCCGCGCTGGAGGCGGCGGGCCTGGCGGTCACCACCCACGACGAGGTCGTCATGCATGTCCCAGTCGCTGTCGCTGAGCGTGCCCGCGCGGTTGCTCGCGCGGTGGGCGCCGACGTGGTCGTGACCGTCGGGGGCGGTTCGACGACTGGCCTCGGCAAAGCCGTCGTGATGGACGGGTCGCCGGTCGCCGGCATCCCCTTGATCGCTGTGCCGACAACGTACGCCGGCTCGGAAGCGACCAACGTGTGGGGCCTGACCGAGGGGGATACCAAGACGACCGGAGTCGACCCACGGGTGCTGCCGGCCTCGATCGTCTACGACGCCACCCTGCTCACCTCACTGCCCGGCGACATGACCGTGGCGAGTGGGCTCAACGCCTTGGCGCACGGCGTGGATGCGATGTGGGGGCCGCGGGTCGATCCGATCGACCAGGCAATGGCGCAGGAGGGCATCCGGGGCCTGGCAGCCGGGTTGCCGAAGGTCGCCGCCGACCCGGCCGGTGTCGACGGGATCGAGGAGACCCTCTACGGCGCCTATCTCTCCGCCGTCGCGTTCGCGGGTGCAGGATCCGGGATGCACCACAAGATCTGTCACGTGCTCGGCGGGATGTTCAACCTGCCGCACGCCCAGACTCACGCATGCGTGCTTCCGCATGTGCTGGCGTTCAACGCGCCTAACGCGGCGGATGCCGAGCGGCGGATCGCTGCCGCCTTCGGCGCTGGCACCGCGCGCGAGGTTCTTCCCGCCCTGCGGGCCGAGCTTGCCCGACATGTCGAGGTGCCGCATGCGCTGAAGGACTACGGCATGCCTGAGGACGGCATCGCGCAGGCAGTCGAGCCGATCACGGCCGCGATCCCGGCCACCAACCCCACCCTCGTGACCGACGACAACCTGACCGCACTGCTGTGGTCGGTGTGGAACGGAGACCTCCCATGACCACTGGGACGACCCGGGACCACGTCCGAGTTCGGGTCCGGATATGCGCCCGAGGGCGCCGACGGCACAGTGCGCCGCGAGGTCTCGGCCCAGCAGGAGAAGGTCGAGCGAACGCTGCTGGAGAAGGTCGTTCTCCTCCTTCGACGCGTGCGAAGACCCGCGGCTCAAGGAGCTCATGACCGGCCTGGTGCGGCACTTGCACGCCCTCATGCGTGAGGTCTGCCACGCCACCCCGCACGGACTGCGATCGCAGGGGTCTACTTGGGAAATGATTCACGCCAAGGGCCGTGCAACCTGACGAGCGCGCGAGGCTGCTCTGCAGGGATTGCACCTAACGAGCGGCTGGCGAACCGGCGCTGGGCATCGACGATCCGGTCCCGGGCGTTCAATCGGAACAGACTCTACGGGCCTCCTCGCACGGGTGCCAGTGCAGTGCGTCGCGGATTCGATCGCCCTCCAACACCCTCCAGAAACAGCCGGGAAGGGTCAGGGTAGGCGTGGGCCACGGGGCCGGGCGTGGCTCTGCGCCTTAATGGTCATAGCGGCGGGCTCGCGCTGGCCGTCGGATCAGGGGCAATCCACGCGGCAACGCGGTTCCCGTTGAAGCGCGGCCACCTTGGCGAACAGTTCGTCGGGCGTGATGCCAAAAGTCTCCCGGACGCGTGCCCCATCGGGGCCGAGGTCGAACACCCCGTAGTCGGTGTATACACGGCTCACGCAACCGATGCCGGTGAGCGGCATTGTGCAGGCCTGGACGAGTTTCGGCGTGCCGTCCTTTGCGAAGAGGCTCATCATCACGAAGACGTCCTTCGCGCCGATGGCGAGGTCCATCGCGCCACCCACGGCCGGAATGTCTCCGGACTTTCCGGTGCTCCAGTTGGCGAGATCACCGTTGGTTGCGACCTGGAAGGCGCCCAGCACGCAGACGTCGAGGTGACCGCCGCGCATCATCGCGAACGAGTCGGCATGGTGGAAGTAGGAGCAGCCCGGCGTCTCGACGACGGGCACCTTGCCGGCGTTGGTCAGGTCCGCATCGATCTCCTCGCCCTCGGCCTTGCGGCCCATGCCAAGCATGCCGTTCTCGGTGTGGAGAATGACGTTGATGTTGCCGCTCTCGTCCTTGGGTAGGTGATCGGCGATCTTCGTCGGCTGGCCGATACCGAGGTTGACGTAGGAGCCTTCTGGGATGTCGTGGGCGATGACTGCCGCGAGTTGATCCATCGTCAGCGGAGCTGCGGTGCTGGCTTGAGCGGTCATCAGCGTGCTCCCTTGACGGTGTAGTGGCGGGCCTCGGTCTGAACGACCCGGTCGACGTAAATGGACGGGGTGATGATGCTCTCCGGGTCCATGTAGCCAGTAGGGACGATCTCGTTGACCTGCACTATCGTGGTCACAGCAGCGGTGGCCATGACTGGCCCGAAGTTGCGGGCGGTCTTGCGGTAGACGAGGTTGCCCATGACGTCGGACTGGTGGGCGCTGATCAGCGCGTAGTCGCCTCGGATGGGGTACTCGAGGATGTAGCGCTTGCCGTCGATCGTGCGCTCCTCCTTGCCCTCGGCTAGGGGCGTGCCGACGGCTGTCGGGCTGAAGAAGGCACCGATGCCGGCACCGGCGGCCCGCATCCGCTCGGCAAGGTTGCCCTGCGGTACGACCTCGAGTTCGATCTTGCCCTCGCGGTAGAGCTCGTCGAAGACGTAGGAGTCGACTTGGCGAGGGAAGGAGCAGAGGATCTTCCGCACTCGTTTCGCCTTCAGCAGGGCCGCAAGCCCAACCTCGGCGTTGCCGGCGTTGTTGGCGACGATCGTGAGGTCTTTGGCGCCCTGCCGGATCAGCGCGTCGATTAGGTCGAAGGGCATGCCGGCCAGACCGAAGCCGCCAATTAGAATGGTCGAGGCGTCCTCGATGCCCGCGACCGCCTGGTCGGTCGTCGCCAAGATGCTGGTACGAGCCATGTCAGGCGACCTCGAGGTTTTCGAGGACAACGGCGAGGGCCTGCCCGACGCCGATGCAGATTGCGGCGACGCCATAGCGCTCCTTCCTCTCCTGCAGAACCGCAGCGAGCGTGCCAATCAAGCGCCCACCCGAGGCCCCGAGCGGGTGGCCGATCGCGATCGCACCGCCCTTGCTGTTGACGAGTTCGGGATCGGTCAGCCCCTCCTTGAGCCATGCGTCGATGCAGGCCAGCGACTGGACCGCGAACGCCTCGTTGAGCTCGACGGCACCGACAGTCCCCCACGAGATGCCGGCGCCCGCAAGTGCACGGTTGGCTGCCTCCACCGGGGCATAGCCGAAGTCCTGTGGGTCGAGGGCGAAGACGCCGCGACCTGCGATGCGCGCGATGGGGTCGCGGCCGATCATGGTGCTGGCTGATTCGGACCCTAGCAGCACAGCGGAGGCGCCGTCGTTGAGCGGTGAGGCGTTGCCGGCCGTGATGGTGCCGTCCTTGCGGAACACTGGCTTGAGGGCGGCGAGGGATTCGGGCGTCGAGCTGGGACGGATGCCCTCGTCGCGGCGGAAGGTCTCGCCATTGGGCAGCGTCACCGGGGTGACGAGCGCGTCGTAGAAGCCGGCCTCCCACGCGGCGTCGGCGAGCTTGTGGGAGCGGGCGGCGAACTCGTCTTGGCGTTCGCGGCTGATGCCGAAACGCTCCCGGAGCTGCTCGTTAGCCTCGCCGAGGGAGACGGTCCACTCCTTCGGCATCTTCTCGTTGACCAGCCGCCAGCCCAATGTGGTCGAGACCAGGGTTTCGTCGCCTGCCGGGAAAGGACGGCTCGGTTTGGTCAGCACCCACGGCGCGCGCGTCATGGACTCGACGCCCCCGGTCAAGATCACGTCTGCCTCGCCGGTGTCGATCGCACGGGAACCGATCATGACCGCGTCGAGGCTCGAACCGCACAACCGGTTGACCGTCGTAGCCGGCACCGAGGTCGGCAGACCGGCGAGCAGCAGCCCCATCCGGCCGACGTTGCGGTTGTCTTCGCCGGCCTGGTTGGCACATCCCCACGCCGTGTCATCGATCACCGCCGGGTCCATGGATGTCTTCGAGAGCACCCCGGCGACTGCCGCAGCAGCCAACTCGTCAGGACGGACGCCGGCGAGCGTGCCACCGAGCTTGCCGAAGGGTGTGCGGGTCGCCGCGTACGCGAAGGCAGGCATCTCAATAGCCTCGCTGAGGCCGGGTTCTGATCTGATCGGAACTTGCGTTCTCGGTGCTCATGGCAGGGATCCTTTCCAGGCTCCGCGCAGCAGCGCGGTAGGTTCTCATCAGTGACAGGGGCGCGTTGTCTCGTCGGGATGGCCGGGTCCCTCCCCCAGCCATCGATTCCATACCGATCGGGAGTGCCTGCCACAACCAACCAAGGAATCGCCCCGCGTGACCGTACGACTTCCGTTCTTAACGCGCTGGACGCCTATGACCAGCCTCGCGAGAGGTCGCCGAGCTCACTGCCCACCCGGTCAACGGGGTCAGCGTGGAGCGAGCCAAGGGCAACCCGGTGACGTTGGGGGCATCGTGTGGTCAGGTGGAAGCGCTTTGGTGGATGTCTGAGGGGTGCACGGCCAACGGGGTCACGTGCACCGCCATATAGGTGAACAGCGGGAGGTTGGACAGGATGGCGTGGAGCTCGTCATTCGAATCGACGTCAAACACCGAGTAGTTCGAGTACTCGCCGTTGTGGCTGGGGTTTCCGGCGTGTCCGGTGTTCACTGCCTGATGTGCGGTCATACGTTCGCTGACGTGATCGAGGACCGGACGCGCTGGAGCTTGCATCGAGTTCGTGAAGCATTCTCTCCACCGCTGTTGCCCGAGCTATCGGGTTTCTCAGGAGTTGAGGCGTGGAGTAGATGGCGGTCCGATCTCGCGATCCCAGTGGGCACGCCGTTCCTCATAGCGCCAGACCTGAGTTACGACGTGAAGTTGAACGCGTTCTTCTATTCGGCAGACATGCTGTCGTCGCGAATGTCAACGCGTTTGGGGTACGCGAGAGATCTCAAAGGATTCCTCGACTTCCTCGAACACGCCCGGGTAGGAACCAGCTGGTGGAACGCCGATCAAGAGGACCACCGCGCCTACTTGGTGTGGCGTCGTGAGGACCTGACCGGGCCGCGCGTGAGTCCAGCGACGTGGGATCGGGAAGTGAGCGCCGTGGATCGCTTCTACCGGTGGCAGCTACTGAACGGTCACGTAGCGGCGCATCCGATCCCGCAGCGAGCGAAACGTTCCGGCCGCAAGGGCACTCCGCCGGTGGCATCAGGACAGACCGCGGCAACGTACTCCCATTCGGCAAGACGCGGACTGATTGCCTGGCTCCCGGCTCGGTCCTACCGCATCTGGAGAGATGTCGGTCTCCGCGGGTACGGTTCGGACGGGCTACGCGATCCGCTCTTCCGGGGTCGGTGGGCTGACCGCAACGCCGTCTTCGCTGACATGATGGTCCGCACCGGCCTACGCCTTTCCGAGCAGTCAGCGTTGAGCGTGATAGAGCTGCCAGAGGTTCGAGCCAGCAGCGGGTACCACCGGTTCTGGTTGCCGCCCGCGATCGCGAAGGGAGGCTCCGCTCGGTGGGTGTACGTGCCGACGCGCATCCTTCGCATGCTTCACTCGTACGTCGACATCGACCGGCGGCTCAGCATCACTCAAGCGCAACGACGAGGAGCATACGATCGCCCCGACGCCGGGTTCTTGTACCTCGACGCTCACTTCCGCGCACACGCGACCGCGGAGGGCGCGTCCACGAGAGACAGCTCCGTTCGGTTATCGCAGTTGACTGCCGACGAGCGGCGCCGACTGCTGATGCAGGGGCCGGAGGGCTGGGAACCGGCGTCACTCTGGTTGACCGAGGAGGGGATGCCGGTCTCGACTTCCACATGGAAGGACATCTTCCGGCAGGCGAATCAACGGTGCGCCAACCATGAGATCGGCGTGGCGGCGCATGCACACATGCTGCGCCATACGTTCGCTGTTCTCACGCTGGAGCAGTTGCAGCGGGGGCATATCGCTTCGCTCGCCCACCTGAATCCGGCGCAGCGCACCCACTACACGCGCGTGTTCGGCGACCCGCTCGACTGGGTGCGGCAACGGCTCGGACACAAGAGCGTCACGACCACGCAGGTGTACCTGCATGCTCTGGAGGAACTGGAGATGGAGACGCGGATGAAGCTGGTGTCGGACCCATGGGAGGACTCGCGCGACACCGCGCTGGTCATCACTCACGAGCCCGGATCCGAGCTATGAGCCCCCGCGGAACGACGCGCACCGGACGGGCTGCGGCAATGCCGAACCGCCCGTACGCCGCTCGTCCTCTCACGGTCGGGACACTGGTCGAGTTCCATGGCGAGGACGGCCGCACGTACACATTCGATGTCGGGACCTTGCCGCTGCCCGAGTGGCATGAGGCGCTGGCCGCAAGCTGGGCGGCGAGGATCGGACCAGCGGGCACGCTACGCACTCGCGCCTCGGCGCTGAGCGCGTGGGGCGGTCTGGGACGAATGATCCGCTGCTACGCCCAGATGCTGCAACCGCCCAGGACGCCTGATCAACTCACCATCGACCACGTCGATGCCTACCTGCGTCTCCGCACAGCCGCCGTCGGTGTCTCGCCGGCGGGCGAGGAGTCTCGCATCGCTGCGGCGACGTTCGAGACGCAGCCGCTGGCGAGTCTGGTCGCCCCCGAGGTGCGAGACCGGATGCGCCCGAGGTCTCGGCGCCGCAGGAACCCGCTCCCGGGCTACTCCGACGGCGAGCTCCGACGGATCGTTGCCGCTGCGCGCGCTGACGTGATCGCGCTCCGCGACCGGCTCACGGCGACGACACCTGCTGACCTGACCGGATCAGCCCGGGACCGCCTCGACGCCGCACGGGAAACAGGAAAGGTGTCCGTGGCCGGACTCCCCCTACGCGAGCAGCCTCAGACACGCGCCCGGATAGCACGGCAGCTGTTCGTCACGAACGAGGATCTGACCCCGATGCTCGTCCTGCTGGTGGCGACGACGGGCTGGAATGTGGAAGTCATCAAGGACCTGCCATCCCACCATCGGCGGATCGAGGATCTCGCCGTCGAGCTCGAGGTGACAAAGCGGCGCCGCGGAGCCGGCCGATGGCATCAGACAGTGACCTGGGAGATCGGCCCGTCGAACAAGGAGCTCATGACCCCGGGTGGCGTGTACCTCCTCTTGCACGCGCTGATGGCTCCCGCCCGCGACCTCCTCGCTGACGCCCCCTTCTGGGCGACCTGGCACCGGGCCGGCCAGAGGAAGCAAGGATGTCGGAATCCGTTCGGTCACGAACTGGGCGCGAACGTCTACATTCAGCGGTGGGTACGCGCGCACCAGCTCCTCGCCGACCCCGTGAGCACCGGCGACGACGCCGAACCGCTGGTGCTGAACTTCAACCGGCTCAAGACCAGCATCGATGTTCGCCGCACCCGGCAGATGGGCGGCCATCTGCCCTCCGCAGTGCGCAGCAACAGCACGACCGTCCTGTTCCGCAACTACCTTTCCGGTGATCCGTCCACGATCGACTGGGCTCGCGAGGTGGTCGCAGACGCGCTCACCGACGTGGAACGGACCGCATGGGAGACCCACCAAAAGGCGCTGGCCGGACACGGGCGCCGCGCCCTACGGATCCAGCCGCGCGCCGCGGACACGGACGAGCACATCCCGGGGACGGAGACCGCGTGGGCCAGTTGCGCCGATCACGATCATCACCCGGGAACGGGGCGACGATGCACGGCGAGTTTCCTCGACTGCTTCCATTGCGGGAACTGCGTGATCACCGACGAGCATCTCCCTCGACTGCTCAGCCTTCTGGACGCCCTGGAACAGCGCCGTCAGCACATGACCAACGACGCCTGGTGGGAGCGCTATGGGGCAACCTGGGCGGCCATACGCCGCGAGGTGCTGCCTACGTTCAGCGAAGCGGAAGTCGATCAGGCAGCCCAACACAAACCCGACGACAGCCTCCTCGACCTTGTCGAGCCGACGTGGGAGCAGCCATGACAGTCCAGCTCGCCCGCACCCCGACCAGTGGACCCCTTGCCGACGTGTACGTGCTGCACGGGCGCCCGCTGCGCCCGGGGGTCGAGCTCACTCAGACGGCGCGGTTCGGGGATGACGAATGGCCGATCGGTCCCGCGGCGCTGCAGACCCAACAGCGCAGCCTCACCCTCCGGTTCGACACCGCGACCAAGCAGTACCGGCATGTCCTGAAGCAGTTCACCTACGCGGCCCTGTCCGGCCCGCTCCCGCCCAACGAAGCGCGCCTCACCATCAGCAGCGTCTACTCCGTCTTCTACAACCTCGCCGTGTTCTTGCGTTGGCTCGATGTGAACCACGGCGGCCGCGCACTCTCACTGATCACCGCCGACACGCTCCTGGGATATCATCACCACCTCGCCGTCACCTACCGCAGCGCGACGCGACGACACACCCTGCGAGCTGCGGTCGCGTTCCTGTGGCGATACCGCCACGCCTTTGGCCACGACGCACTACGCCTGGACCCCCGAACGATCCCAGAATGGCGAGAGCGGAACACCTCCCGGACGGAGAACACCACCGCCCGTATCCCAGAAGAAGTCCACAGCCGGCTACTGGTGTGGGCGATGCGGTTCGTGAACGACTTCGCCGAGGACATCCTGACCGCCGTTGTCAAATGGGAGAAGCTGCGACGCCCGCGTCTCCCACAACGCCGCACACGGGAGTTCAACGACGCCAGCGTCTCCCAGTATCTGGCGGAAGCCCGAGCGGCCGGGCACCCTCTGCCAGGTTTCAACGGACAGGTCAACCACGCCGCGATCGCCCGCACCATCGGCTGCAACCGTCGGGCCGTCGACGACCACGCGGACGACTTCGCCGAAGCAGCCAAGACCCTCGGCGTGTCAGACTTCATCTACCTCGACATCGACGTCACCGGACACATCGACGGGGACAGCTGGATCGAAGGCGTCACGCTCGACCCCGCCCGCGACGACTCTCTCGCCGTTCTCACCCAGATGCTGCAAGCGGCCTGCTACATCATCATCGCGTTCCTGTCCGGGATGCGCGACAGCGAGGTCAAACACCTGCGGCGAGGGTGCTCCACCGCTCACCTTGACGGCAACGGCCAGCCCTACCGCTGGACAGTCTCGAGCCTCGCGTTCAAAGGGGAAGACGACCCCACCGGGGTTCCAGCGACATGGGTGATCGGCGCGCCCGCCGCGAGGGCCATCGCTGTCCTCGAACAGGCACAAGACCGGGCGCACAACCGCACGGACTGGCTCTTCGCGCCGATCAAGACCGGACCCGGGACCGGATCGGCCGGGCGACTCGGAAACAAGACGATGACCAACGCCGGCAGCAACCGGCAGCTGAACAGGTTCGTCACCTGGGTCAACGACTACTGCTGCACTCGTGGCCGCAACGACGGCATCCCTGACGTCGACGGCCGCCCCTGGCGGATCAGCACCAGCCAATTCCGCCGCACCCTGGCCTGGTACATCGCCCGCCGGCCCGGTGGCTCCATCGCGGGGGCGATCGCCTACCGCCACCACAGCATCCAGATGTTCGAGGGGTACGCCGGCACTAGTGATTCGGGATTCCGCGCAGAGGTCGAAGCCGAACAAGCTCTCACGCGCGGCGAGGACCTCCTCGCCGTCATCGACCAGCACGATCACACGCGCCTCGCCGGTCCCGCCTCTGATGAAGCGCGGCGCCGGCTCGACCTCATGGGTCAGACCCCGGGATTCGCAGGCACCGTCACCACAGACCGTCGACGCTTCCTGCGCCTGATCAGCGCCCACGATCCCGCAGTGTATCCCGGCAGGTACGTCACGTGCGTGTACTCCCACGACAAGGCGCTCTGCCGCGCGGGCTCGTCAGAATCAGACAGCTCTCCAGACCAGTCGAACTGCAAACCGCTCACCTGCCGCAACGTCGCCCTCACCGAAGACAACATCCAGTCTTGGCGGGAGGAGCTCAACGGGCTCGACGCGCAGCTCGCTTCCCGACCGTCGCTCCCGCCCGCGCTCGAGACGCGGATAAGAGAACGTCGTGATCAGATCACCCAGTTTCTAATGAAGAGCCAGGATCCCCGATGACCCGAGCCGTCTCCCTACCGACCGTCGCGCAAATCGACGATGCCCTCACCGTCCTGCGAAGCGGCAGCGATCGTCCCGTCAGCACGAGCGGCCTCGCCGCGCACTTGGGGCTGTCCAACGCAACCTTCTGGAGACACTTCCCGGCAATCGCGCAACGCGTCTCCGACGAACGACGTGCCGCGCTCCGCGGCCCGAAGCGTTCTGTATCGGAGGCAGAACCGCGAGGCGACGCCGAGGCGAAGCTCCGGCGAGACATCGCCGCGCTGCGCGGGCAGCTCGATCTCGCCGTCGCTCACATCCAGCGGCTCACGCTAGAAAACGAAGCGCTCCGCAGCCGGGCGGAATCACACAGCAACATCATCCGCCTCGACGACGCGCGCTAGCCCGAAGCGATCGAATCGCAGCTACCTGACTTCGAAGGGATCCTCGGTGCCCGTTCACTCCGCGGATGGCCTCGACGTGGGGTGCGGAGAGCCCGCGCGCTTGTGCGCCGGCACAGTTCTCGACCGGTTCCCCTTGGTCATAGACGTGGTGTGAGGAGGAAACCCAGGAGGACGAATGGCGCACCCCGGGGTGGCGAAGCTCGCCGGCTCAGCGTACGATCGCGTCTCGAACACAGTTACTATTTCGGGAGGTTGCGATGATCGTCACCGTCGAACAAAGAACGGCAACCCTTTCGTTCCAAGACGACCGGCCCGTGACGCTTCTCTGGGACCACAAACGGTGGCAGGTGCTAGACGCCCCTACCCGGATCGGCGCGCCCGGCAACCGTTCCTACTCGCCGTTGATCACGCATCCGCCGCGACCCTGGGCAGGATGGCGATTCACAGCCCGCGTCGACGACCGCACACAGACCTATGTCTTCGACCTCCGTGAGACGAACTGCAACAGCTACGAGGTGCTCGGTGTCTACGAATGAGGCCCCTGCTCAACTCCCGCACGGCATCCAATTGCAGCTGCTTCCGCCCAGGTCCGCACGGTTACGCAACCGCCCACCGGAGTGGGAGGTCCTGCTCAACGGCAAACGCATCGGCCGGATTGAACAGTGGAGCGTCAGCAGCTCCTCCTCGACCTTCTACCGCGCCACGGCCATCCACCCCCAGACCGGAGAGCCGATCCCCCTCGAATCCAACACCGACTTTCCCGAACGGGTCGAAAAGGTCGTCGCAGCATGGAACAATCCCGCGCGTTTCGTTCACCGGTCCTCGTGGGAGTGAGTAAACCGGCTGGTGCTCAAGTCCCCCGTGTGACGTGCGGTTCCTGCCCGCGCCGGCATCGCAAGCGGGAACGACGGATCCGGGCGTCAGGCCCTGCCAGGACCGAGCCTGGCTGATCCTGCGAAAGCTGAAGCTGAACGGCGCTCATGCATCCGTGGTGCCTGGGGACTCCCGGGTGAGCGAAAAGCGGACGCGTCTGTCTGGCGTGGTGAGCCAGTGGATCAAGCGACCTCGGACTTCGCGTCGTTCGAGGATCGTTGCATCCTCGATCCACATAAACGCAGTGCCAAAGTCGATGGTTTGCTGGCCGGTAGCTACCTGAAGAGGAACCTCGACCGCCACAGGACCAGGGATCGTATCGACTTCCGCTGCGAGCTCGAGTCCCAAGGCGTGACCCTCTGGGTAGGCGGCAATGACGGACTTCCCTTCGAGGAGTGTGGCCGCGCGTCGCCAACTCGCCACCTGCGCATTGGTTGTTGCCGTGAGGTCCGGAACACGGACTATCGTGCCGGTGTGCTCTTGCAGTCTCGCGAGGGCGTCGACGGGAACTGCGATCGCATCGAGAAGCTCGCGGATCTCCAGAGGGAACTCGACGCCCCAATTCGGATCGGTGCTCGCACTGCGTGCTGGAGCGCCTTTACGCCGCACCCTGACCGTGTTCGGGGATGCCGCTGATGAGATGAACGCCAGAGCATCGCGCACCCCCAGAGCTGGCTGGTTCGAGTAGTCCCCGAAGCGGAACTGTCGCTTGCCTCCTTCAGACGGTGCGTAGCGGTCCTCGACAGTGAACACGTTGTTCCTCTGCCGGAGCACCACACGGATCCCCTTCGAGCCCTCACTCCGCTCGATACGGGTCACCTCTGTCGATGCGATCACCTCACCCTCCGGGGTATAGCTCTCAAGGATGAGATCTGGATCAGCACCGACGTCGTCGCCGAGCGAGACAACCTGCATCGCCGCGTCCTTCAGCGGCCCGCCGAGCCCTCCAGGAGCGTCGATGCTGCCGGCGAAAGCGCCTCGCGGAGTCACGAATGGCGTACCGAAGTCAACAAAATCCTGAACAGCTGCAGCCAAGTCGGAGTCCCGCTCCGCGGTCACTGTTCCCGATACGATGATGGGTCGTTCCGTTGCCGACGCGGCGCACCTGGCGATCACGTCCACTGCCTGCCAACTCTTCCCTGGGCCGTCAGAGTGAATCCAAGTCATCATGAGGTTCGGACGGTCGACCGCCCCGGGTAGTTGCCCGTCCCCCATCCGGAGTTCGTACTTGTAGTGGGGATCCCCCTCCAAGACTGTGAGCGCCTTTGCCAACCGGGACGAAACGGTCGGGACATCCAGAGCCTCGTTCGCTTCGTAAGGAGCGAGCAGCGCAACGACCACTTGGTACGCCTCTTCGATGCGGCTCTTCCCGCCCTCCAAGTAGCAATCGATGACCTCGGGATACTTCGCGGCGAGGGCGTCAATGTATGTCAGGCCATGCCAGACGACAGTATGCGAGCCGCCGTCGTCCAGGCCACGAAGCCAAGACTCGGCTTCGGGTGTTGGGTCCCATGGCGTGACTAGGTGCCACTCCTCGACGTTGAGTGCTTCCCAGCGTGGGTCTGACTGAAGACGAGACCACGACTCCTCGACCCTGTCCTGCTGATTCGCCGAGAGCGGTTTCGTGTAGCGCTTGACCTGGTAGACGACGTCACCCCCGTCTGCCGCTGCCCCTCGGTCAAGGATGTCCACCCCGCCATCACCCCTCGATGGCGTTATGCGTACGGAGTTTGGGTGCTCCCGATTGATGAGCATCGCGACAACTGCCTCAATGTCGTTGCCCTCATACCGTTCCCACGCAATGCGCGTCATCGATTCCCGCTCTCATCGTCCACGGCGCTGGCGCCTACCCACACCATGAGGTCACGCTAGCGGGGCTCCGCAGGGCCCGGGCCGAACGGCACCCACGGCCACGAGGACCCAACACCGGGTCAGGCTCCGTGTCTTGTGAGCTCGTGCGCGGTTGCGAACTGAGTCAAGAAGCGCGCCTACGCGGTTCACCTTTGGTGCACTAGGTTCCAGATGTGAATGAGCACGCAAAGCCGCAGTCGCCGCCCACAGGAAGTCGTAGGTTCCTAAGTCCTCATGAACGCAGCGTCGTCGTGGATACGAAATCCACGGTCGAACTTCGCGATCTCGCAAGCTACGCCCGGGATCTGGAACTCGCCGCTGAGTATCTTCGGCACTACCTTGCGGGCGACATTGAGGAGGACGCGAACTACGCATCGCCCCTTGACGCAATGGCGATGATGGCGATCGTCATGTATGCACGCACCTTCTCCAAAGGCGTGCGCAGTGCCGCGGGGCCGGACCTTAGCCAGCTCAGTCCGGATGAGACGGAGCTTCACCAGTACATCCTTGATGTGCGAAACAAGTATCTTTCCCATTCGGTGAATGGGTTCGAGCACGTCGAGGTAGTCGCATTCCTCACCACGTCCACACCCACGAAGCGGGCGATCACCGGCATCGGGAACGTTCACACTTCGCTGAGCCGCATGGACCGCAAGTCTGCCGAGGCTACTCTGGCCCTGTGCGATCGTCACTCCGCAGCACTACAACGCAGGATGCAAGCGCTACACGTGAGAATCACCAAGGAACTCCTTGCGCTCGGTGTGACCGCCGTCTATGAGTTGCCTGATCACACTGACCCGCGGATTGACCAGAGCGCAGCACGCAGGCGGCGCAAGTAACCAAGGAGCAGCATCCATACGAGGTGCCAAGAGAGCGCCCGAGGCAGGAGCATCGCGGAGATATCGAGACGACCGGTGCGCACATCCAACGGCTCACGCTCGAGAGTCATGCGCTGCGCGAGCACCTCGACGATCAGGCACCCCTTGCACGCGTTGCTCGGCGCGCATACGAACCTGTTGGAACAGCTGAGGGCCTCTGACATCACCTGCGCCGGACCTGAGCCTTCCGGATCGGTGCAGAGCCCCAGGCGTACCCTAGCCCGGGGCCGATATGACGGCGCTCACTGAACTTCCCCACTTCTGCTCACTGAAATTCCCCACCCCGGGTCGCTCCGTCGCATGAGGCGGGCCTCCCTCGATGCTGGTGGTCTCTGACCACACACCAGCTTCCGAGGGAGGCCCTCTTCTCATGCTTTCAGAGAGGAGCAGCGTGGACATCCACGCTCTACACAGGCAGGGTATGACGATCAGCGAGATCGCCCGCCGCACCCACCATGACCGCAAGACCGTACGCGCCTACCTGAATGGGGAACGCGAGCCGGGGGTTCGCAAGCGGACCGTCCCAGACCCGTTCGACAGGTTCGTCGACTACGTCTCCGCGCGATTGATCGAGGACCCGCATCTGTGGGCCATGACGCTGTTGGACGAGTTGCGCCCGCTCGGCTACGACGGCTCGTATCCGACGCTCACCCGGCAGATCCGCGAACGGGCACTGCGGCCGGCGTGCACCGCGTGCGCGCATGTCACGAAGCGACCGAACGCGATCATCGAGCATCCGCCGGGCGAGGAAACCCAGTTCGACTGGCTCGAGTTGCCCGACCCGCCCGCCGGGTGGGGGCTTCCGCACAAGAACGCGTACGTGCTGGTCGGGTCGCTTGCGCACTCCGGGGTCTGGCGGGCGGTGCTGTCCCCATCGATGGACGTCCCGCACCTGCTCGCGGCGATGACCACCCTGCTGGCGCTCCTCGGCGGGCTCACGCGGGTCTGGCGGTTCGATCGGATGCGGACCGTGCTCGACCCGGTCACCGGGGATCTCACGCCGATGTTCGCCGGGTTCGCGAAGCACCACGGCGTGCAGCCGGTGGTCTGCCGGCCACGGTCGGGGAACCGGAAGGGCGTGGTCGAGAAGAACAACCACACTGCCGCGCAACGCTGGTGGCGCACCCTCCCGGATGGGCTCACACTCGAGCAGGCGCAAGCCTCCGTCGAAGCGTTCGCCCACGGCCAGGACGAGCGGCCACGACGCACCGAGACCGGCAAGACCACCGCGAAGGAGATGTTCGCCGGTGAGCGGCTGCGGCCGCTTCCGCCGGTTATGTTCCCGGTCGTGATCACCGAGGAACGCACCGCGACACGGCAGGCGCTGATCGACTGGCGCGGCAACCGCTACTCGGTCCCACCCGAGCTGGCCGCCGCGAAAGTCGTCGTCCAGCAAAGGCTCGGCGCCGACATCATCGACATCGCCACCGCATCCGGCACCGTCGTCGCCCGCCACCCGGTCGCCGAACCCGGCCTGGGCGTCACGACCCGTGACAGGGGCCACGTCACCGCGCTGGAAGCGATCGCGATGGCGTCCGCGCCGCCGGGACGCCCGCACCGTCGCAAGGAACGCATCCCACCCGGCCCGGCGGCGCTGCGCGCCGCGCAGGTGCTCACCGGCACCGCAACACCCTCCTCGACCGTGATTGACCTGGCCGCCTACGAGCAGGCCGCGAAGAACAGGAACACCCTCCGATGACCCTCACCACGACGACCGCGGCGAAGACCGACGCGTCCACCTACCAGCAGTTGCGCACCCACCTCGTCGACCTGAAACTCGCCGACGCCGCCGACGCCCTCCCGAAGGTCCTCGACCAGGCGCAGGCAGAGGGCTGGACCCTCACCACAGCGCTCGAGCACCTCCTGCGGATCGAGGTCACCGCGACCGACGCCCGGCGGCTCGCGGGCAGGTTCCGGTTCGCGAACCTTCCCACCGGCGCCACCCTCGACGACTTCGACCTAGATTCCGCGAGCGGCATAGACCGCTCGCTGCTCGCCGAGCTGGGCACCTGCCGATTCATCGACACCGCTACCAACGTGCTCCTGATTGGCCCGCCCGGCGTTGGCAAGACACACATCGCGACCGGTCTCGGGCACGCCGCGGTCAGTGCCGGCTACCGGGTCTACTTCACCTCCGCGGCCGACCTCGCCGCGCGCTGTCACCGCGCCGCGATCGAGGGGAAGTGGGCGACGATGATGCGGTTCTTCGCCGGACCGACACTGCTGATCATCGACGAGCTCGGCTACCTGCCGCTGCCCGGCGAGGCCGCCTCCGCCCTATTCCAGGTCATCAACCAGCGCTACCTGCGCACCTCGATCGTGCTCACCACGAACCGGCCCGTCGGCGCTTGGGGCGAGATCCTCGGCGACACCACCGTCGCCGCCGCGATGCTCGACCGGCTCCTGCACCGCAGCGTGGTCGTCACCCTCGACGGCGCGTCCTACCGGCTCCGCAACCACCACGCCGCAGCCGACGAACTCCGCCGCGTCACCACCGGCACGAATCTGCGCTAGCGTTACCCCGCGACCTGAGGAACTTCGGTGAGCAACTCTGGGGAAATTCGCTGAGCGCCGTCAGATAGGCGCGCCAGGTCCGTGTGGCCGACTCCGACCGGTACGCTCCACCCCATGGACATCGGGCCTGTACTCGATCAGCTACGCCTGAACGGGTGGGCAACGGGCATTGGCGATCCGAGCGAACTGAGCTCTAGCCTCCTCTCCCGCGGACTCGGCCCGGCGGCGACACAACGAGGTCACCCCCGGCAGATCCTAAGGCCGATGACCACGGGCGAGGCGCCCGCTATGTCACTCAGCGCGCACTTCGGACTCGATGCACAACCGTTGCACACCGACGGTGCACATCTGAGGCATCCGCCCGAGGTCATCGCGCTCCACAGCACCACCCCGAACCGGACGCCCACCCTCCTCTGGTCCCCCACCGAGCGCGGCATGACTCCCTGGCTCCCCGAGTTTGCGCAAGTGGGCGTCTTCACTGTCCGCAACGGTCGTGACTCCTTCCTGGCATCGGCAGCCGAGGGAGCTCACGTGCGATTCGATCCCGTGTGCATGAGCCCAGCGGATGACTCCGCCCGGCAAACCGTGGCCTACTTCGCTGCGCTCGAACCGGTCTCCGTTGAGTGGGATCGACCAGACATGTTCCTGTTGTTCGACAACCGGAAGTGTCTGCACGCCCGCGCAGCCGTCGAGGCCGGCGACGAGGAACGTCAGCTCGAGCGGCGGACGTATCGATGGGAGACCCCGCAATGACACGGGCGGTGCCGTACGACCCTGACGCCCTCTGGGCGAAGTCGCGCCTGTTCATCAACCGGGCGATGGACGAGTCCACCGAGTTCGAGGAAGCTGCATTCTGGGCGTGTTGCTCACTCGAGCTCCTCGGCAAGTGCGCGCTCGCACACATCAGCCCGCTGCTGATCGCAATACCCACCGACGACGGAATGAGCCTGATGGTGGCCAGCGGCGCCGTCGAGGATCCCGACAGCTTCATCTCCGTCCAGGCCAAGACTGTGTGGGCACGCTGCGCCCGAGCATTCCGCCAATTCAATGCTGCAGAGGCCCGCGAACTCTCGCTGGGCAGAAACGCGTACATTCACTCTGGCGCCATCGGCTTCGATCTCCTTCCACCCGAGCAGTGGTGGCCGCGATTCTGGGCACAAGCGAATGTGCTTATTGCCCACTGCGGGCAAGATCTCGATTCCTTCGTCGGGCCGGCGCGCGCACGAATCGCCGACACACATCTGCAGACCAACCGCGCCAATCTCGACCGCCGCCTCCAGTCGCTGCTTGAGAACGCTCGGCTTCGGCTTCGGCTTCACCAGAACAACAGCATGGGCGGGCGTATGCTCCGCGAGTGGGACCAGTACAAAAGCGTCATCTACTGGGACCACATCGCCTACGTCAACTGCCCCGCATGCGAAGGAGCCGCAACCATCGGAGGGGACGAGATCCTCGAGCGCAACGTCGAGGACATCTACAGCCACGACCCCGACGACTGGAGAGACGCTCACGTGACATTGACAATCGCCACCGACGGACTTCAGTGCGACGACTGCCACCTGGAACTCCCAGGACCGGACCTCATCGACGCCGCCGGAGTCGACCCCACCTTCGAAGCGGAGGGCAGCATCGACGACATCGCTCACCTCTACGAAGAGGAATACAACAACGAGTGACACGTCACCGCGCACGCATCCCTGGTTCACGCCGACAAGAGCGTGCGCCAACGCGTGCATCACGCCACACGAGAACGGATAACGGAACGAATTCTGATCCGGACGACCTTGAGTACCGGAGTCTCTCCGAGAACCGACGTAACCCATAGCCGCGAGGCGAATGTCGACCACCTGACCACCATCTGACGCACCGGTCTCCACCCGTCGGGCAAGCATCTCGCCCGGCTCGTGTGCGATGGCCTCCGCTGGTGTCGGACAGTGTGCCTAGGATCGATCGCTATGAACACGCGAAGTCCCTCCTACGGTGACTTCATCCAGGCGGTACGTGCATATCCGACGTCACACTTCATCGAGACACTGGCGGCGATCGCCGCGGCGACGAATGGCTGGGATACCGAGCTGAAGCCGAGGATGCGGCCTCCCTGGGCGGTGGCCGCGATGGTCCGGGAATCGATCGTGACCGGCAACGAGCACCGACACGGCATCCTCGATCTGCGGAGCCTGAACCGGCTCTTCAATCGCTTCAACCATGCACACGACAAGTACGGTCATGACATCCAGACGCTGCTCACCCCGATCCTCTACGAGCAGACTGCGTATCAGGACTCGCCGTATCTCGGCCTGACGCGCTCGATCGCCTTGTACGACGACCAGATCCCCGGATGCCGGCCATGGCCGTGGGAGGACGTGTTCGGCGTGCCGCTTCCTGAGGTCGTCGCGTCCGTGTTCATCATCCAAGCGATCACGCAGACCAGCGGCGGCCGGTACGTGGAGAGCCAGGAGGAGCTCGAGGCGATACTCTCAGCGGTCGGGTTCGGCATCGACTACCGATCGGTCGCGGATCGCCTCACACGCACGATCAGCGACATGAAGTCGGCCGCCACCTCGGTCCCCTCAGAGTCTCCCGCGCACCGTCGCTTCGATTACAACCCCCTGATCCGGACGCCACTGGTCCGCACCACCAACGGTGTGTTCGCGCCCGTGCCCGAACTGATCGTCAGCGCCGTCTCTGCGAGCACCCTCTATCACTTCGGGCGTGACTGCTGGGGCAACGCGTTCACTCAGGACCTCGGAAGCCGTGTACAGGCCTATGTCGGGCGCCAGTTCTCCCTCGGTCTGGACGCGTTCGAGGTGCATCCGGAGGTTGAGTACGCGAAGGGGCAGAGAACCGCTGACTGGTTCCTGTCACATCCCGACGCGACGATCATCGTCGAGTGCAAGGCGTCGCGCGCTTCGATCGCCGCGAGGTACGGCGGCGCCGCGCTGGATCAGCAGGTCCAACGCGACATCGCGAGAGCGAAGAAGCAGATCGACGACACCGCACGACTTCTCCGGTCAGGTCATCCGACGCTCGCCCATGTTCACCGGACGGACCGGCCCATCTATGGGCTGATCCTGACCGCTGAGCCCTTCTACCTCCTCGGAGTGGATCACACGCAGGAGCTCAAGACCGGCATCCCCACCATGCTCGGTGCGCTGCGTGACATCGAGACGCTGATGAGTCGCCCCAGCATCGACGTCATCCCCGCGCTCGTGCGGGTCGCGACAGATCCGGAGAAGGTCGGATGGCCACTGGGAAACGCCCTCATGGATGACGCGTCGCCTGGCACGAACAAGCTTCTCGACGACGTCTGGAAACGCATCCCCATGATTGGCCTGATTCCTGATGACACGTCAGAGTCAACATGGGGGTCGATGAAGTCCCTCGCGTCGCCGTCCCGAGACGGAGCGAGTCACGGGTGAGCACGGCCCGCCGGCGGGACGGTCAACGCAGGCGGTGCAGTCCGAATTGCGACACTCCGATGTGACGGTGATGCTACGTATCCAGGAAGTCCCACTCGCTGCCCAGCACCCAGCGGAGCGCGGAGAGCTTCCCATTCAGCATCCCGAGCTCGAAGTCGGTGTACGGGCCGAGCATGCCTGCTCCGGTGTACTTCGCCTCCACCCGTGCTCGGCCAGCCTCAGCGATCGATCGATGGCGGGCGAGCTCCTCCTGCTCACCGGTATCCCGCAGGCGATACTCATGCTGCAGCGAGCGGTGGTACCAGATCCGGTCGAACAACTCCTGCTCCGCCGTCACGATCTCATCCAGGCGCCGCGGCTCCTCCACAAAGTCGGTCTCAGTGAGAAGCTCCTCTAGGTCTTCTCCGAAGTAGAGGTGCAGAACCGCATCCAAGCCATCCACCCCGAGTGCGTAGTGTGAATCGGCCGCATCGAATACTGATGCAATGTCCTGATGAGGTTGACGACGATCCCCGTTCGTGAAGGAGAAGTCATCGCTGTTGCTGGAGACGAACACATGCGGTTCTAGCGGAAGGTCGACCGACGCCACTGCCGACGCGTACGTCTCGATGAGCAGTGCGTCAGCGACGCTGTTCCGGCCGCGATGAAACGGTGCAGCTTTAGACAGTCCCCGCTCGACGACGCGACGCTGCTCGTCAGCGGTAGCGTGGACCTCTCGACCGTGCACGAGAAGCTCCCGGATCTCGATGAAGTTGCGGGTAGTCATCGCACCGACAAGTGGCAGATGCCGGGCGAGGTCGTCGATGACCGCGACCGCCTGTGCGTCGTCGTCCCCGCCATAGTCCAGGAGATCTTGGCGGATCATCTTGAAGCGCTGAGCGATGCTCGCCGTCATCGCCGACTCGACCCGCTCCCGGTTGCGGTCGAACTCCTCGAGCACCACCGCCGGAACGAGCAACTCGATGTCGCCGTTGAGGATCAGTACTCGCAAGGCCACAATCCAGCGTTGCCCGTCACGACGTCGA